>Ga0114919_10000103_pt1 | contig 51522 bp, 41 predicted proteins | sample BlataG_FD_88682 | JGI IMG/M metagenome (GOLD analysis project Ga0114919, IMG submission 88682) | Deep subsurface microbial communities from Black Sea to uncover new lineages of life (NeLLi) - Black_00105 metaG | ecosystem: Environmental > Aquatic > Marine > Oceanic > Sediment | place: Atlantic... | reverse complement strand
TCCAAAGGGCTAAAATCACATCGATTTTCAACCCACGATTTTTGGTTTCAACCCACTTTTTAACCGATTTTCCGGTCAAATTTCTTCTGCCAAAATATTTTTTTCACTTTTTTTCATTTTTTGCTGGCGTCCAAAATCTTTTTCTGTTATACAATTTTTATGTCGCTCATCACCATCAGAAAAAGAACCATCACATCAGCAGAACTCGAATTTATTCAAAACATTATTTATCAAAATTGGGACAAGGGTCGTACTCAAATATCAAAAATCCTTTGTCAAAAATGGAACTGGTTTCAACCAAATGGCCGACTCAAAGATATGGCCTGTCGAGAAATCCTCCTGACGCTTTACCGAAAAAACCTTATCAATTATCCTTCCGGAAAACATGATGGAAATAACAAAAAGCGTAATCAGTCGATTCCTTTTGTTCCTACCGACAAAACTCCTCTAAACGCCAAATTGTCCGATCTTGAACCTGTCGAACTTAAGCTGGTCAGAAACACCGATCTCGAAACACTTTACAACAGCCTGGTCCAAGAACACCACTATCTGGGGTTTCGGCAAATCGTTGGCAATCATCTCAAATACATGGCTTTTATCGGTGAACGGCCCGTCGCCTGTATTGGCTGGGGCTCAGCCGCATGGTCGGTTAAATCCCGAGAGACATTTGTCGGTTGGAACAAAAAAACTAAAGAGAATAATCTGCACTTTGTTGCCAATAACACTCGATTCCTTATTTTACCCTGGATCTCTGTTAAGTGCTTAGCCTCCAAAATCCTGGCGCTCAACGCCAAAAGAATCTCTAATGACTGGCTTACAATCTATAATCATCCCCTGTATCTATTGGAAACTTTTGTTGAACAAAATCGCTTCAAAGGCACATGCTACAAGGCAGCCAATTGGATATTAACCGGCCAGACCAAAGGCACGGCTAAAAGAGGACACGATCATTTGTTCCATGGAAAAATAAAGGATGTTTACCTGTACCCGCTCAGGAAAAACTTTAAACAAAAACTGACCCGCCTGCCATTGAAAGCTCGCCCGCCAGCCAAGTAAGGCGAGGCGGCCAGGGGCACGAGCGGGCAGGTGGGATAATCCGGGCGGAAGTAGCAGCTTCCACCCGGATTGAAAGGTGTTTGGTGAACCCCTTCAAAAAATTCACCATTAATAATATTAGCAAAAAACTCAACGAAATCAACGTAAATATTTCGTTGTCCCATCAAAAGCCTTTCCCGGCCCTCTTTCCTCTTTCAAATTATCGCTTTAAAAAACGGTTTGTTAAGATCTATTCCAACGGCGATATTAAGGGCGGTTATTGCCGTATGATAACCTCTTTAATCGATTTTTCTTTCATTAAATCTCTGGTCGCTCATTGCTACTCAGAAAAAGGACCACCATGTTATGACCCCTCAAGCCTGTTCTTGCTCGATTTGTTCCGTCATATCGACAGCTTCCAAAACATGAAAAAGTTCCTTGAAATTGTGAGGGACAAAGATCGTGGCCGGGCTTATCGTACCTATGCTGGTATCTCCGCGGAGCATATCCCTTGCGAAGGCACTTTCTCAATCTTTCGCGAAAGGTTAGGCGAGGCACTCTATAACGAAATCTTCCACGTCCTTGTCCATATTTTTCATCAACTTGAAATGATTACCTTTAAAATCCTCGCCCATGACGGTACCCTCTATCCCACTTGGGCACGATATAAAGGGTGTACCTGGTTCTGCGAGCAATGCAGCTGCATCACCGTCGAAAATGTCGTCGGTAAAGTCAAAAACCGCATCCTGTATCGCCTTGACAGTCTGGATCAAAACAGCCTCGGATCCGAAGTGCGTGTCTACACCCAATGCCCAAGTCATCGCTTCCCGGAAGATGTCAAAAAACCCCGAATCGAACTGTTTGCCTTTAAACTGGGCTTTACCGATGGCGATCTTACCGAAGAACAAAGAAATACAGCCATCCTGTTTGAAGTTGAAGAAGAACTCGCCAGACAACAGCTTTGCATCCATACCCTCCGGTCTAATGTCATCAATATTGATTTTGATAATGAAACCATGACCATTAGTTGCCCAAAACTCCCTAAAGACACCGATGCCCGAATCGGGGTCCGCCGTGACCCCCAAAATCCAGATAAAATACAGAAAATCTTCGGTTACAACCTTATCCTGTCAACATCGGTGGAAGTTCATCTGCAAATCGAACTGCCGGTCGCGGTTACCAATATACCGGGCAATGCCGAAGAAGGAAGTCAGTTTATCAAAAATAAAGAACAAATTCATAACCGCCATCAATGCCAGGTGAAAATCGACATCCTCGACGCTAAATACGATATCATCAATAACTACAATTACATTCGAGGTAAAGGCTCTATCCCCATTGTCGATTACAATACCAGAAACGAAAACCTTTCCAAACAGGCCCTTATCGATAGAGGATACGACCAGAAAGGCTGGCCCTTTGCGCCCTGCGGTCTGATCACACGACCCAACGGCTTTGATAAAAAACATCAGCGACTCACATTCTGTTGCTTTAAACAGTGCCTTAAACTCAGACCAAAAGCCATGGAAAATCTGAACACTCACCATAATATCGCCATGTGTCGTCATATTAAAAACCAAACAGGCTTTTCAAAGCACATGTATGTCAAAGAGCATCCCCGATTGGTCAATGAAATACCACGGGGTTCAAAACGTTATAAAACTATTAAAAAAATGCGTTCAGCCTCCGAACGCTCAAACAGCAGCATGAAGGAAGATCTAAAAGTTATCAATAAACCACGAGTCATGAATAGGCCAAGAGCTAATATTCTATCTCAAATCGCTGCTATTGTTCTACTGCTTAAAAGAGCACTCTCCTTTATTGTCAACACCACTATTCTGTTTAGAAAACTGAACCAAACTAACGACCCTCACATCAAAGAGAAACTAAAACCTCCTTTTATACCCAAGTCGATTGCAAACCTTATCCTGCTGGAATGAATTACCTTATCCTGTCGGATAATTTTTCTCCAAATCCGTTCCCGGGGAGAGCTGTTTTCTTCTTCCAGAAACCTTCCTCTTTTTTCTTGCTTTTTAAGCCTGAATTTTGACGTCTCCAGAAATTTTATCCGCCAAATTGTCTTGCCTTCAATTTTTGTCGCCGGGTCGGCTAAACAACTGGCCGATCGGCCGCCTTATTAAATCTCCTCTATTTATGATTATAGCCTCCATGAGATTTTTCTTTGCTTGCTGAACATCTTTCCCGCAGGAAGCAATATCCAATTCAGGACAATATGAAACATACATATTACCCTCTTTCCATATCTCCTCTGTCAATCTTAGTTTCATATTTTTACCTCCCGCCCCAGGTAAAGAGCGAATGGTAATTAACTGCTTTTATATATTTTTCTCATATTTTACCGTTTTTGTCAATTTATACGTCAAAGAATCAAGAGTTTTGCATAACCTATAGAAATTTTGGCGACCAAGCCAAGACCATCCTTCAAAACTCTGCTCATTTCTATCTATAATATTTCGTTAAAAATCCACAAGATTGCGAGATCAGTCGCGGCATGAGACTCGGAGTCAGACTCGGAGTCAAAGCTTGAATTGTGAATTACCATCGGCCCTGATGGGGAATGCTCATTAAAGGAATAGGGGGCAATTCTATTTTAAAGCCTTTGAAGCCTTTAGCTCGTGTAAACAAAAGGGGCATATATGATTTCATGCGCTTTGATCTCAATTTGGGTTGATATTTTGTAAAACAGATTGGTTAATTAAAACAATTTTTACATTTAAAATTGCTTGCTTGTTGGCGCGTATTTCCTCTCTAATATCAACAGAATCTGCATAGCCATAATTCTCAATCTTTTGTATGCCTTCACGAAACTGTTTTAGATATTCATTAAGTAACATTTTCAATGCTTTTTAGGGTAAAAAGGCGTTCATTTAATCGTAAAGCTAACTGATACTCGCCAGACCATTCTACATATTCCATATCTTGACCTTTAAGATCTTCAGCACTCCATTCAGCAATAAATTTATCCGATGAAACATTATATTTTTTTTCAAATTTTTTTAGTCGTTTCTTTGCAAGATTAAGGCTGTATTGCAAACGTCTCTCTTCAGTTTCCAATGCTTCGAACAATATACTTGCTGCCTTGCCAGGCTCATTTGTTTTTAATATTATTTCGGTCATCTTTGCCCCCTTTTTTATTTTTGTAAGGATTTCTGCAAACCTATTATTTATAACATTTTTTCTTTTTCAAATCCAGGCAATTTGGGAACATTGTGGGAATCAAAGAAACATCCATTGGTTTATAGGTTTCTATATTGATCTCTGGGTGCTGAATGTTTGGAGAATCGGGGTCACCCATTAAAGGTCGGGTCAAGAGAGAAAACACCTCCCCGATGCAAAAAATAAACTTTTTTCGCTTGGCCCTTGATGGATTCGCAACAGCACGGCCTTGCTTTAGCCTCTTTTCGCATCCGTTATTTCTTTTTTTTTCGGTTCTTGGATTTAAATAAAGATCGTGTTTTGAACCATGTCGGTATAAGAAGCATCCGTCCTTTATCAATTTACGGATGAATTCTCGCCGTTTCAAAACGACAACTCTAATTCGACACGATTCTTTTGAGAAGGAATAAAGTCGATTTCCTCACTCTGAAGCATGAGTTTATAGGCATCCTGAATATTCTCTTTAAGATCGTCCAGCGTTTCACCCTGGCTGAATACGCCTGGCACTTCAACGATTCGGCCTACAAACCATCCTTCATCCTTCCAATATTCTAATGTTAATTTCGTCAATTTAATTCCTGCTGCGTGACATCTGTGATCCGAAACACAATCAGATATCTATCCTTTTTTTAATATGAGACCTTTGCAAAACGTCCCCTTTTGGTCTAATTGAATTGACGGTCAGCCGTCGTATGCTTCTTAATCTCTTTTAAACATCCATATAGAGATCAACCCTACACCAAAGATTATCATCATTGTCAGTGTGGCAATCGGGCCTAATTTTAGAGCAACCCAACTCAATCCTATAATAGGTAATAGGGTGAAACGAGTAATTGCTTTAAGATTGTCATGTTTTGAAATATAATCAGCTATGGCAGGTGAATAAGAATAGTATATACGAACAAATCTCCGACCTAATCTATTGGTCAGTAAATGTTTGTCTCTGAACTTACGCAGGATCTTGACATGTGGATCAAGTGGAGAACCATAAGCTGCCGTGGCTATGAAACAGCTTGCCACGATCCATGTGGAGTGCCCATCAGAGTCCCCATGAGAGTCTATGCGGATTATTGCCCAAAGGCGCACCCCCTATCATTATTTATGGCATCTACTTCTGCATCAGCCAATTGAGAGGCATATGCGATATCCGGAGGATATGAAACGGTATATGCATAACCATCATATACGAGTTCAAGATTTACAAAGGCCCCATTCACATAAACATACCTTAAAAGTCTTCCGTCTATATCTGTTTCCGATACATCTTTTTCCAAATATACTGTTTCCCCTGAAATTAGTGATGATAGGTGTTGAGTGGCTTCAGTTGAACAAGTTTCTCCTGCTTCCGGAGCATCTATCCCGATTAATCTAACAATTTTACCATCGGTTAATTCAAATGTATCACCGTCAACAACTCTTTGAATCTCATAATATCCATCCGGATAATCTGCTAAACCAATATCGGGAAAAATTAATGAGGATATTACAGAAATGTATAAAGTTATAATGATCAAACAATTACGCATCTAAAATTTTAAGTCCAAAAAAGTTGATGGGGAAACAAATGGGACGTCTATAATTTTATGCGTTTCGCTCAATTAGATCATACCGTGAGACCTCTGAAAAGGCTCTTGGGCAAGTCAATTTTAACTTATCAAAACCCTTTCTGATCATGAATTCGCATAGATGTTGAAGGAACATTCTCTTTCATGTTTTCTTTATCCTGGTTTTCTTTAATTTCCTCTTTATCTTGTTTTTCAACATAGAGCATCGCTTCGGTTCCTTTTCTCATCCTTTTCGCCGAATTTTTATTCACTGTGACAACCGCTTTAGAAGCTTCAGCGCTCTGAACCGTTCCACAGACAAGCTTTTCGCCCGAAGATATAATAAAGCACACTGTGGCTCCCACAATAAACCCATCATCCACACCGCCATTAATATGGACACGCCCTTTACTTTCATTCACCCAAGAAACTTGTGCTGCCATAGCCATGCCCGTAAAACAAATGGCGGCCAATACGATAATTATCTGCGTAACGAGAAATACTTTTATTTTATTCATAGAGCCCTCCTTTCTGTAATAAAATAAGCTCGTTGAAAAACGCCCTATTTGTCTGCTCAGTTATTGCAAAGGTCTCGAAGTCTGTATATCATGAATCCAAGAAATTTTTCAAAAGCATCGAGAACCTGCTATAGCTCCGCTCTCTTGATTACATCAGAATATTCTTGTATCCATTTGTAATCATATTTAAAGACAAACTTCAACCCGGCTTGATAGGTTTTAATTAAACAAAATTTAATTTAGCTGGCCTCAAAAATTTCGTCAACAAATTGTTATTACGTTTTTCTGTTTATATGCTTTCGCTGATGTACCGTTTCAAGATTCTGCTGATGGTTTAATTCTATTTGCAAAAATTGACGTCGATTATCAATCCGTGGTAGGGTAGATACGTACGATTTCAAAGAGGTGAAGCCATGTTGCTGAAAAAATTAAACCCGGCAGTGTCCAAATACTGGCTTATTGCTCTGGCCGGACTGCTGTGGAGTATGGTTGGAATAATACTCTGCCGTCTGGCGTATATCTGGCTGGCGGCCATGAATTGGAGTTTGGGGTTACCCCTGGGATCCATCGGCATTATTTCAGCGTTGGCAGCCTATGGTTACGGCTTTTCAAAAATCGCACTTAAAAATATCGACCGGCTCTGCCTCCTTTCGGACAAATCCTGCATCTTCGCCTTTCAGGCCTGGAAAAGTTATCTGATTATTATCTTTATGATTGTGCTCGGCATGGCGTTGCGCAATTCATCCATTCCAAGGCACTTCCTCGCCGTCATCTATGCAGCCATAGGGGGTGCATTGTTTCTTTCAAGTTTTCACTTTTACCGGTGTATCTGGCGGGTAAAAATTCTGAAACAGCCATGTTTACCACATAGAAATAAGGAAAATCCTAACGTTGTAAAAGTCGAGGATGCTGCAGATCCAAGGCGCCGAAGGTGAAGCCATAGTCGGCTATTGCGAACCTTCGGCAACGCAGGAGATGCGGTATCATCGGCTTTCCCGAAGGGTAAATAACATGGCAGTTTTTAGCCTCCTTGTGGACTTCACGGTTTGTGCCATTGTTACTGATGCACTGCAAAGATGCAATATCTTGTTATTGTAATCTTTTCTTATTGGTTGCCATGTTTTTTATACAACATTAGGATAAGTTTACTTTCTCAACCCATGCATTACCTCTTCTGCCGCCGTAATGGTTGTATCTATATGCTCCGTGTCATGAGCCGCTGACACAAAAAGAGCCTCAAACTGGGATGGGGCAAGGTAGATCCCTTTCTCCAGCATACCGTTGTAATAGGCGGAAAACATTTCAAGGTCACAGGTCTTGGCATCATCAAAATTAAGAACCTCCCTGTCTGTAAAAAACAGGCCCAGCATGGACCCGACCCGGTTACCCGTAACATTGATTCCCGCATTTTCCGCAGCGTTTACAAGACCGGCGCACAGACGATCGGCTTTTTTATCCAGATTATCATAAAAGTCCAGGGCTTTGAGTTGTGTAAGGGTTGCAATGCCTGCGGCCATGGCCAGAGGATTGCCGGACAGGGTTCCGGCCTGATATACCGGCCCCTGGGGTGCGATATGTTCCATGATTTCCCGCCTGCCACCATACGCGCCCACCGGAAGGCCGCCGCCGATGATTTTACCCAGACAGGTCATATCCGGAGAAATCCCATACAGGGACTGGGCGCCGCCATAGGCCACCCTGAAACCGGTCATCACTTCATCAAATATCAGCAGACTCCCCTTTTTTTCCGTAACTTCTCTTAACGTCTCCAAAAATCCGCGCTTGGGCGCCACCAGCCCCATGTTTCCGGCAACCGGCTCAACAATGATACACGCGATCCTATCACCCTGCTCCTCCATTACCTTTACAAGACCGTCCGTGTCATTAAAAGGAAGCGACAAGGTATGGGACACAAAGGATTTTGGAACCCCGGAACTCCCCGGAATACTCAATGTGGCAACCCCGGACCCTGCCTCCACCAGAAGAGCGTCGGCATGACCATGATAGCAGCCGTCGAATTTTACGATGGTGTCCCGTCCTGTAAAGCCCCGGGCAAGCCGTATCGCACTCATGGTCGCTTCCGTACCGGAGTTCACCATACGGACCATCTCCATGGACGGAACCGCATCCACAACCATTTCCGCAAGTGTAATCTCAAGATCGGTAGGCGCACCAAAGCTGGTGCCCCTTTTCAAAACAGAAGAGACCGCTTCAACAACCGAAGGATGCCTGTGCCCCAGAATCATGGGACCCCATGAACCAATATAGTCGATAAAGCCGTTGCCGTCTTCATCAAAAATCATACATCCTTGGGCATAATCAATAAAAATCGGTTCGTTGCCCACGTTTTTACATGCCCGGACAGGGCTGTTAACGCCGCCGGGAATAATATCCAATGCCCGGACAAAAAGTTTATTGGAATTTTCTCGATTCATTGTCTTATCATCCTTTCAATAGTTAAATAAACCTGTTGACTTTTTCGAATAATTTCATCGAAAATAACAGACTCAATTTATCAGGTCAAGCAGGCTTTTTGGACAATGGTACAACAAAGATCCCCCAAACAGTTGGCAAAGCTCATATCTTATATCCTGGGACATAAACCGGCCGAGTTCGGCCTGGTCCCGGACCGGGATGGATTTGTAAAAATCAAGGAATTTTTAAAAGCTGCCTGTGAAGAGGACGGGTTAACATATATTCGCAGGTCCCATATCGATGAAATCCTTATCACCCTGTCTGATCCTCCCATTGAAATCAAAGACAATTTTATACGCGCAACGCATCGTGATAAGTTGCCCGGGTACAGCCCGGCCCAAACCCTTCCCAAGCTCCTTTATACCTGTGTCAGGAAAAAAGCTTATCCATTTGTTCTGGATAAAGGGATATTCCCCATGGGCTTTGGCCGTGTGATCCTGTCATCTGAACCTGAAATGGCTGAAAGGATGGGGAAACGAAAAGACCGGATGCCCATACTCCTTACGGTCCAAACCCGGAAATCGATTGAAGAAGGAACTCTATTCTATGAGGCCGGAGATACGCTATACCTGGCCGAATTTATCCGGACAGGTTGTTTTACAGGCCCTCCCCTGCCCAAACAAAAGGAAGCTGCCATAATAAAGGAGGCTTTGGCAGAAAAAAGAGAACAGAAAATTCCCGGCAGTTTTATCATGGATCTAAAGGATAAAAATAAAAAAACATCTCTGCGCAAAAAGACAAGCAAAGAGGCCGCTTGGAATAAGGATCCAAAAAAGCTCAAAAAACAAAAGAGAAAACCCCCTCCCTGGCGGAAGTAAAGAACGGTATTGAAAAAAATATTTTATCCAAAACGCGGATAAAAAAATTGACAACCTTTTTTAAAGTTGATACGAAATTCACTCCCGTAATAATTTATGGGCCGTTAGCTCAACTAGGCAGAGCACCTGACTCTTAATCAGTAGGTTGAAGGTTCGATTCCTTCACGGCCCACCAGTTTTTTATTATATATTTCAGTCACTTCTATTTAATATCCATCATTCTATTTCTTTTAAATTTTTCTCCAATTCTGTCCAAAATACACTCTGCTGCGATCAATTTGCGATCAATTTTTACAGATCCTATAAGCCGTGGGGGAACGACTAAGCCCACGAGAAGGAAAGTTGCTATGAACCTGTAAGGGTGTTGTCGCCGGGTTGATTTTAACGGCCTCCGGTGAGGGTAGGATATCCACCTAACCTATTTATTTTAATTTTGATACACTGTTCTTTCGCTACGAGCCCTTATGCATGAATTTGTACGATGCAGTTGCTGATTATTCATGGAGCGCTTGAATTGAAATAAATTTTCGATAATTTTCTTGACATTTAATCCGCCACAGCCATAAAGAACCACAGAATTTAGGGGCTTGTAGTTAAAATAATTGGGACTCCATATGAAAAAATTTTTCTACCCGTCAAGCATTGCCGTTTTTGGTGTAGCAGACAGCCCGGGGAACCTGGCAAAAAATATTGTTTCCAACTGCCGGGAAATGGGATTTAAAGGGGAAATTTTCCCTGTGGGAAGAAGCCGTGGCTCGGTTAACGGCCTAAAAATTATTACGGAAACGGATGCGTTGCCCGCAGGCATTGATTTGGCGGTGATTCTGGTTCCGGCGGCCCATGTGGCCGATACGTTGGATATTTGCGGCCGGAAAGAAATTTCACATGCCATTATTTCCACCGCAGGTTTTCGGGAATATTCCGGAAAAGAGAATCGGTTTGAGAAAGATGTACTTGCCGTAGTCAAGCGTCACGGAATTCGATTGATCGGCCCGAACTGTATCGGCGTGATTTGCACCAATTCAGGTTTATGCACTCCTTTTAATCCCCTGCGGCCCAAACGCTTCAAAAAGGGGCGTATCAGTCTGGTGACCCAGAGCGGCGGCTTAACCATCAAGGCAGCTCATTTATACTCCGAGGAACATGTGGGATTTTCAAAGGTAATCAGCATCGGAAACAAGCTGGATCTTAATGAAATCGATTACCTGGAATATCTTATGGGTGATGAAGATACGGAACAGATACATTTACACTTAGAGAGTATTGAGGATGGACGCAAATTGATCAATGTGGCCCGGAATGCCGGCAAGCCGATTGTTATTTTCAAATCCAATGTCAGCGTAACATCCGCCGAAATCGCCAAATCTCATACCGCGGCACTTTTGAATGACGACAGAATTGTAACCGGGGCCTTTCGACAGGCGGGTATCGTGCGCGTAAAAAGCATCCAGGATATGACCGTCTGCGCAAAATCTCTGCAGCTTCCCCCGCTTTTCGGTGACCGGTTGGCGGTAATATCTTTATCCGGAGGTTTTTCCGTAATTCTCGGAGATGCATGCGAAGAATATGGCTTTGAATGCCCTTCGCTGCCCCGTGAACTTCTGGATAAAATTGAGAGCTTTCGACGGGGCGGTGTGATCCGTATGTCAAACCCCATGGACTTCGGAGATGTGCATAGTATCGAGGGGTTAGCTTTTGCGGTAGAACATTGTTTAAAACTGGATCATATCCATGGAATGGTGTTGGCGATGTTCTATGACCCGGAAATTGCCAAGTTGTTTGGCCAGGGTAAGGACCGCATCCAGGAGATGCTGGATTTTTTAGATGTGACCATGAACGCTTGTAAAAAGCCCATAGCGTTGAGCTTTCTCTCTGAACGCCAGTATATTGAAGCATACAAAAAAATCAGTCCGTTTCCCGTTTTTAATGATCCGGTGGAAAGTGTTCGGGCACTGCGAAAAAATCGGAATTACTGGAAGGCAAGATAGGAAATAGACGAACATGAAATCTCCAAAGCAAATTTTAGAAACCGTAATGAGCCAAAAGCGGACCTTGCTTTCAGAATATGAGTCCAAACAGTTTCTTTCCGCATATCAAATTCCGGTTACCAGAGAATTTTTAGTGAGTACGGAAAGCGAGTTGATCCGGGCAACAAATGAAATCGGGTATCCTCTGGTTTTAAAAGGATCCGCAGGTGATATTATCCATAAAACAGAACAAAATCTGGTCCGTGTGGATATCAGAAATGACCATGAGGCTAAAATTGCCTTTAATGAGATTATGGAGGTTTTGAACGGGGCCGGCGGCGGCGTATTGGTCCAGGAGCTGGTTAAAGGGCAGCGGGAACTGGTGATGGGCATGACCCGCGATCGCCAGTTCGGAGCTTCGGTAATGTTCGGCCTTGGCGGGATATTTACGGAAATCCTTGAGGATGTTGCCTTTCGCCTGGCACCGCTGGATAAAAGAGATGCCCGGGATATGATGAAAGAGATTCGGGGCCGAAGGATTTTGGAGAATATTCGCGGAATGGGAGCCGCGGATTTGGACCAGTTGGGAGAAATCCTCATTCAGGTGGGAAAAATCGGAATAGAGCACGACATCATTAAGGAAATCGATATTAATCCGGTAATAATCTCAGAGGGCAAAGGTATTGCCGCAGACGCCTTGATTGTATTGGAGCCTACGCTTGTCAAAAAGTAAAAAACTTGCCACATATGAAATCCGTGGTGCTGCCGAAAACAATGATTTAATCGCCATTTTTCATGGAACCGTTTACAGAAAGAAAGATAAGATATAAACGATCAAATCTATGACATGGTCTTGTCACTTATGTTGACAGCTCTTTGCTGTAAATAAACGCTCCATCACGCTCAATCCAATTATTGCCCTTTCTCTCAAGGATCCAGCCGCTGGCTTTTTTACCGCCAAAAGGAAGTCGCAAAGGGGTAAACGTAAAATCGGGATTATCATGCACCATTCCGAAGTGGGAATAAAAAAGCGCCTTTATCTTCTCTGCCGGAGATCCGAAAAAAGATAACAAAAAACCATACCGGGTTTTAACCAATTCCAGGGCTGCTTCATCGGGATCGCCAAAGGGTTTAAGAAGCAAAAACGGGCCAAAGAGTTCCAGATCCGGGATGTCGCTGTTTTCGGTTTCAAGCACCAGGGGAAAGACCGTTTCGCCGGTGATGGAACCCGTTACCAAACGTGCCGGCCGGCACTTTTCGAGGGCATTTTGAAGAATATTACGGGTCCGTTCCACCCGAATCGGTCCGATATCGGTCTTGGGATCAAAAGCGTCTCCGACCTTAAGGCATTGAACCATATCCAGTATATCCTTGCGAACCTCTTCATAAAGACTACAGTGTATGTATGCCTTTTTCAGGGTTGTGCAGTATTGACCGCCATTAATGAACGCCCGGCGGGCAATAAAACTCGCGGCCGCGGTTACGTCTGCATCTTCAAACACGATGGCGGCCGGCATTCCCCCGGGTCCTGCAAAAAAGAGTTTATCGAAAGATTTGTGTTGTCTCCGGTATACCTCCCCAACTGCCGAAGCTCCTGAGATAAAAAAGAGCCTGATCTCTTTGTCTGCCACACAGCGCCGTCCGAATTCGCGGTTGTCCATATCCAAAACCGGTTCGATGGATTGGAACGGTTTGCAAATTTCGGTGAGTACAGATGCGGATCGCGGCGTCTGGGAAGAGAGACTGAACCTCAACGTGTTGCCGGTAAGAAGGGCTGCTCCGCCAAGACGGGCCAGTACCACCGTCGGGGCATCGTATGGAAATATAGTGGCAACCGTACCGTACGATCGACCGTTTTCCACCCAGGGAATTTCTTTGTCCATGGTTCGTAAATGATCGACCGATAAATCCACTTCAATAGATGTGATTTTTACCGGGAATCCGGCATCATATGCGGCAGCTTCCATTAAATCCGTTTTATGACGGTCTAAAACATCAGCCAGACGTTGTATTTCGTCAAGCCGTGCTTTGAATTTATCGATGTGAGTCATAGTTATGCTCCTTATACCTGAATCTTGCATGAAAATTAATGAGAATCTTTATGAAAGCCTCCGACTTGTGCAAAATTTTAAATTTAAAAATGAAAGCCCCACCCTCCGTGCAGTCCGAAATCCGGACTATTACTCATCGTTATAACATTTTCAATTAGAGCAAACTCTATCAAACCGTACTTTGTTTCCCATTTGAATCCAAAGTGTACCTCATGGGAAGCTTCATCCAACACATCGATATTTTTTATACTCGGGCCGCTGTAAAGGTACTGGACAAGTATGGAAAAAGTCGGCGTGTAGTGCCATGAGATCACGAATAATCCGGAAACCGCCCTGTCTTCGAAATCTATCGGCGTTACGCCCGGTGCCGGCTCCAGAACTTCGCGGGATTCATACAGGGTGTATCCCAACGATGCATAGGTGTACCATTTTTTTGACCAGCGCTTGGCAAGGCCGACCCCGAAACCAACATCTGTGGGATGATTATCCCTGCATAGATCCGCGCAGTTTAGTGCGTACCGCACGGCGCCGAAGACATTGGCAGACGGCCATATTTTTGTTCCATGGGTAAGATTGCAGTTCATCAAAAGCACCATGCCGTTATTTTCGAGTTCTTCGGCTGACGTCTCACTCAACATCTGTCCGGTCTTCGGGTCAAACCGCTGAATCACTTTTCTATGCTTAGACACGTCATCCCGGCCTTCCTGATCAATGCCGAACAGATCATGAAACCCCTGGATAAATCCATCCATATGACCGCCAAAATAGTTCCGGTTTTCAAACTCTAAAGACAACCCGAACCGCTTATTGAATCCGTACGTCACGGTCACTATGGTATCGGACATTTCATAGTCCAGGAGGTATTCCGATTCACTGGCCCAAACATTTGACCACGTGGAGGCGATACGGGTTTCCCAGCCTGGCTTGATATCGCCGGGGATAAGCAGCGGCAGGGTGAATCGCAGACTCTGAGCCGGTGACTGGGAACGCAGGTCAATTTTCCCAAGACCGTAATTGTAATCATCGCTCAGTTCTTGGGTCCGTCCGGGCACCGCCGGAAGAGCAGTATAAATCAATGCCACCACTGCAAGAAAGAATCCTTTGATCCGCCGCCGTCGACAGTATTGACGATTGTTTGGTTGCATGGGTCTTTTCTTTGTTTTTTGGTCATTGAGATTTGGCGGTTACCGTTTTTTTATGTCCGGACTGAGTCAGGATCATGTCTCGCGGCTGCTACCGCCTTGATTCCCGCCAGGGAAAAGCGGGTGATATGGTCGGCCAGTCGCTTGATCAAATCCGGGGAAAGAGACTGGTTCAGTAGGTACTCCAGATCACTGCGTCTGATGGTCAGAAGGACACGGCACTGGTTGATGATGCTCATCTCGCAGAACAGGACCGTTTCATCAGTGGCTTTTGTTCCCATAATTTTGCGGATGATCCCTATTACTATCTGTCGCCGGGGCTCGATCAGGTCGTGCCAGATGTCATGTATCAGCCCGGTGGGGTTGGCCAGTTCCATCAAATACAGGCGGGTAAACTGGCCCTGATCGCTCTGCTCTGTGAAGTTTTGTATGAGGGAGTGTATGTAGATTTGCAGCTGCTCTTCCGGCGAAGTGATAGTGGGATCAGGTGGTTTGGGTCCGGCAAATTTTTTAAATGTTTCTTGCCACGCCTCGGTGTACAGGGCGGCCTTATCGCCAAAATAATAATTGACGGCAGCCACGTTGGCGCCGGCCCGCTCACAGATGTCCGCCACTCTGGCAGCGCGATAGCCTTTTTCCGCAAACAACTCGCAAGCAGAGTTTAATATTCGGCTGCGAGTTTCTGCTCCATCTTCTCTCATAGCCATGATGGATGCTCCTTTTTCCTTGCCTGGGTTTAGAGCCCGTATAAGTAAAAAATCCTGAACCGGAGGGCCGGGCTTTGATTTCACCCCGAAGGAGTGAAGTGCAACTTTCTCTTGGCGGAGCCAATCGTCTCTGGCCTGGACCAGAGGACGAGAATTTCAATGTTAAATTAAATGGCAATTTAAAGTTTTCGCTTGACATAGCCGATAAACGTCTATAATCTGCTTTTTAAATAACTAATTAAAATGTTTATTTGATATTGTCAAATGTTTTTTTGTCGTACCTGGAATATCTGAGCTTAGAAGCTTTGCCCCAATTGGAATAATGTCCCCGGTGAAATAGAAAAAAAGTTTCACTGGGTAAAAATGATGGAGTAATGGAAAAATGCAACACAAAGACAGTTCCAATCACCCCCGATTAACATGCCTTGAAGCACCTCTCGACTTTCGGTATCGGTGGCTGCGGCAGGCCGGAGCCGGCTCCCGTTTGGTTTGCTCTGTTCTGTTTGCTCTGGTGCTGATGTGGGTTTTTCCCGAAGGGGCCCTATCCGGTCCTTCGGGGCCGGCAGGCGAACCGCCGCCCCTGGTGACGGTTGCGGCAGTCACAGAGCAGGATGTGAACCCGCCGGCGGAATACGTGGGCCATATGGAGGCCGTCCAGACCGTAGACCTGCGGGCACGTATCCAGGGATTTCTTGAACAGGTCAAGTTCAAGGAAGGAAGTGATGTGCGTGCCGGCGATCTACTCTATGTCATCGAGCAGGCGCCTTACCAGGCCAAGGTTGACGCCGACACGGCCAGTGTGACCCAGGCAACAGCGACCTTCACCAAAGCCCGTCAGTATCTGGAACGGGTCCGGACGGTTCGCTCCGGCGGAGTATCCGAAGCAGACATCGACGATGCCGTGGCCGAGGAACTTCGGGCCAGGGCTGAGCTCGAAGAGGCCAAGGCCAACCTTGAGCGGTCCCGACTCGACCTGGGATATACCACGGTCAAGGCGCCAATCACCGGACGCATCGGGCGCACAGCTTTCACCAGGGGCAACCTGGTGAATCCCGCATCCGGACCGCTGGCCCGGATTGTTCAGATAGATCCCATCCGTGTTGTTTATTCCATCAGTGAAAACGATCTTGTCTCCATCAAGATGGCCCTTAAAGACGCCGCCAGTGGCAAAAAACACCCCATGCTGACACCACGAATTAAACTGCCGGGGAGCCAGGTTCTCAAAACTGCGGGACAGATAGATTTCGTGGACAACACTGTGGACCCGGGCACCGGAACTATCGCGGTGTGGGCTCTGTTCGATAACCCTGACGGCATGTTGCTGCCGGGGCAATATGTTACCGTCCTGGTTGCCCGAAGCCAACCCGAACTCATGACGGTGGTGCCTCAGTCAGCGGTTCTGGAAGATCGTGACGGACGCTATGTCCTGTTGGTGGACGACCAGAACCGAGTGGTCATGCGACGGGTCGAAACCGGTCCTGTGGTCGGTGTCAACTGGGCCATTAAATCGGGTCTGTCCGTAAATGAGAGCGTTATCATCGAGGGCGTCCAGAAGGTCCGGCCCAGTCAGCTCGTGAAAACCGCTGCGGCCGAAGAACAACAAGAGAGGTAATGGATGTTTTCACTAATTTTCATTGAACGCCCTCGCCTGGCCATTGTGGTATCCATCATACTCACCCTGGCCGGAGTCATTGCGCTGTTCAACATTCCCGTGGGCCAGTATCCCCAGATCACCCCCCCGGAAATCCGGGTAACCGCGACCTATCCGGGGGCCAACGCCCAGGTGGTGGCCGACAATGTGGCCGCACCCATTGAAAAAGAGGTCAACGGGGTGGACAAAATGCTCTATATGTCCTCTTCCTGTTCCAATGACGGACGATATACACTGGCCGTCACCTTTGCGGTGGGCACGGATCCGGACATCGACCAGGTCAACCTGCAGAACCGGTTGCAACTGGCCATGTCCAAGTTGCCCCAGGCCGTGGTGGACCAGGGCATTGATGTGCGCAGACGATCCTCCGACATATTGGGTGCGGTAGAATTCTTTTCCCCCAAGGGCACCCGGGACAAGCTTTTCTTGAGCAACTACGTCAGCCGAAATATCAAAGATGCCCTGGTGCGTATCGACGGCGTCAGTGATGTCCATATTTTTGGTGAGTTTGAATACAGCATGCGCATCTGGATGGACCCGGAGCGCCTCACCGCCCGGGGATTGACCGCCGATGATGTGACCACAGCCATCCGGCAGCAAAACATCCAGGCCGCCGTGGGATCCATCGGGACATCGCCCGCCGACACCGGCCAGCAGCTTCAGTACACCCTGCAGGCCAGGGGGCGGCTTGACACTCCTGTAGATTTTGAAAACATCGTCGTACGCAGCAACGATCAAGGCGGTCTGGTGCGGGTTCGTGACGTGGCCCGGGTGGAACTTGGCGCCAGGTCCTACCTCACCCGGTCGATTTTCAACGGCCAGGCGTCCTTGGCGATCGGCATTTACCGGTCCTCGAACGCCAACGCCTTAGACACCATGAAAGCGGTGCGGGCCGAACTCAAACACCTTGACCAGCGGCAGCCCGGCGATGTGCAGTACGATGTGTTTTACGACACCACCAAATACGTTTCAGCGGCCATTCATGAAATTGAACTGACCCTTGTGATTACTTTCCTTCTGGTTCTCTTCGTGAACTTCATCTTCCTGCAGGACTGGCGGGCGACCCTGGTGCCAACGGTGACCATCCCGGTCTCGCTTATCGGTACATTCGCTGTGCTGCTGGTCCTGGGCTACAGCGCCAACACCCTTTCCCTGTTTGCCCTGATCATGGCCATCGGCCTGGTGGTGGATGACGCCATTGTGGTGGTGGAAAACGTTTACCGGGTCATGGATAAAAGAAAACTCAGCGCCAAGCCCGCAACCATCCATGCCATGGGTCAAGTCACCGGCCCGATCATCGCCACCACCCTGGTGCTTTTGGCCGTGTTCGTGCCGGTGGGGTTCATGCCCGGCATCACCGGCCAGCTCTATAAACAATTTGCCGTGACCATTTGCACGGCGGTGGTCATCTCGGCCATCAACGCTTTGACCTTAAGCCCGGCCCTGTGCGCTGTATTGCTCAAAAGTCCGAAAATCCCTCAACATGGACCCTTTGCCTGGTTTAACCGGGCCCTTGGGGCTTCACGCAACATATACGTGACCGGCTCCGCCTGGCTGATCCGCAAGCTGGTGGTGGCGTTTTTGATCTTCGCCGGGGTTGTCGGTGCCGCCTATTTTCTGTTCACTCATAGCCCGACAACGTTCCTGCCCCAGGAAGACCAGGGCGTTATTTTTATCAATACGCAACTGCCCGAGGGTGCTTCACTGGCCCGCACCAACAGGGTTATGGAACGGACCACCCGGGCGTTGCAGGACATTGATGGTGTTGAGAGTTTCCTTGGCGTAAGCGGGTTCAGTCTGCTCAGCGGCACGGCCGAGAATGTGGGATTCGGCATTGTCGTCCTGAAACCATGGGATGAGCGCACCCGTCCAAATCAACAATTGGGCGCTATCGTGGGGCAGGCCCAGGCGAGATTGGCCGCCATCTCCTCGGCCAATATTTTTGCCTTTGCACCGCCACCCATTTTTGGGCTGGGTACCACCGGCGGCTTTGACTTCCGGCTCCAGGCCCTTGAAGACCAGCCTCCCCGGGAGATCGCCGCGGCAACCCGGTCGCTGGTCATTGCAGCCAACCAGGACCCGACCCTGAGTCGGGTCTTTTCCACCTACACTGCCGACACGCCCCAGATCTTCGTGAATCTTGACCGCACGCGGGCCGAGATCCTCAAGGTGCCGGTCAGCCGGGTCTTTGCCACCCTGAAGGACCACCTCGGCTCAGGCTATGTCAACGATTTCAACCTTTACGGCCGGACCTATCAGGTCAAGGTTCAGGCCGAGGCGAGATATCGGGATACCCTGGACGACATCGACCGACTGTATGTCCGCAGCAACGACGATAAGATGGTGCCCATGAAAAGTCTGATCACGCTGTCCACGATTCTGGCCCCTCAAATCGTTTACCGTTACGACCAGTTCACCAGTGTACAAATTAACGGCAACGCGGCACCGGGCTTTTCCTCGGAAGAGGCTATGACGACCATGGAACGACTGGCCTCCAAGACCCTGCCGCCCGGCTACGCCTTCGACTGGTCGTCCATGTCCTATCAGGAACGCAAAGCCGGAGGCAAGGTATTGCTACTGTTTGCCCTGGCCTTGCTTTTCGCCTATCTGTTTCTGGTGGGTCAATACGAAAGCTGGAATATTCCCCTGTCCATCATCTTATCAATTCCGGTATCCAGCTTGGGAGCGATGGCCGGTTTATGGATCGCCGGGATAGACCTCAGTATCTATGCCCAGATCGGCCTGGTCCTGCTGGTGGGCTTGGCCGCAAAGAACGCCATCCTGATCGTAGAATTTGCCAAGGACCGCCGGGAGCAAGGATATTCCGTGGATAAGGCTGCCATTGAAGGGGCAAAAATCCGCTTTCGTCCGGTGCTGATGACCGCTTTTACCTTTATCCTTGGCGTGGCGCCGTTGGTAATTGCCACCGGCGCCGGTGCCAACAGCCGCCGGGCCATCGGCACCACGGTCTTTTCCGGCATGCTGGCGGCGACCCTGGTGGGCATTTTCCTGATTCCGCCGTTTTATTACGCGTTTCAGACATTCTGTGAAAAAGGCGGCGCCTGGCGCGCGCGTGGGCGGAAGGAAGAGGAATCGTAAGGGTAAAGCTTATGAACCGTTTAAAATAAATTTATTGCAATACAAGAGGGTCATGATATCTATAACATTCGAAAAATCTTACTATAATCAGGCAAGACGGTGGGTGGTGCCATGCCCACTGAATTTCCTGCTGGCTGCCATCATCGCTCTGGCATTAGCCGGATGTGCGGCGGTTGGGCCGGACTATGCCCGGGTGGAGCCTGATGCGCCCCAAGAGTGGCACACCCAACTCCGGGGTGGCCTGACCGCCGGCTTGCCGAAGCCCGAAACCCTGGCCCTTTGGTGGCGTGCACTGAATGATGCGGAACTTTCCGGTCTGGAAGAACGTGCCGTCGAGGGCAATCTTGATCTAAAAATAGCCCGAGCCCGAATCCATGAAGCCCGGGCTCTCAGAGGCATCAGCAAAGCAAGTCTTTTCCCCACTCTGGATGCCTCCGCTTCTGCCACGAATTATCGCAGCAGCGAAAGCGGCTGGTCAACAAAGGAAAACAAACTTTATTCAGCCGGGTTTGACGCCGGCTGGGAACTGGATATTTTCGGCGGGGTGCGACGTTCGGTGGAGGCGGCCCAGGCAAATCTCGAAGCCACTCAGGAGGACCTGTGCGACGTGCTCGTGAGTCTTCTGGCCGAGGTGGCCCTGAACTATGTGGAGGTGCGTACCTTTCAGACCGCTTTGACGGTGACCGAATCTAATATCAAGTCCCAGGAAGAAACTTACGAACTGAACCGTTCACGGTATACTGCCGGAATTATTAATGAGCTGGCCGTGCAGCAATCTCTTTACAACCTCGAGCGAACCCGTTCGCTGATACCTACCCTGCAAACCGGACTTGAAGCGGCCAAAAACCGTCTGGCGGTGCTGCTGGGCGAAAAGCCCGGAGCGGTCCATCGGGAACTGGCCACGCGGAAACCCATTCCGGTCCCCCCGGTAACGGTGGCCGTCGGAGTCCCGGCAGAGACCCTGCGCAACCGGCCCGACATCCGTCGGGCAGAACGTAACCTGGCGGCCCAAACGGCCCGGATCGGCGTGGCCACGGCGGATCTTTATCCCAAATTCCGTTTGATGGGTACCATAGGACTTGAATCCGTCTCCACGGGAAATTTTTTTACCGCCGCCAGTCGGACCTGGAGCATAAGTCCCGGCGTCTCCTGGAACATTTTTCATGGCGGCGCCATCCGCCAGAATATCAAGGTGCAGTCTGCCCGCCAGGAACAGGCCTTGATCCAATACGAATCCGCGGTCCTGAAAGCCCAGGAAGAAGTAGAAAATGTGCTGACAGCCTATGCAAAAGAACAACATAGACGGGAATCGCTGGCCGCGGCCACTTCCGCGGCTCAGACGGCAGTCCGGCTGGCCCAAGACCAATACAAGGTGGGACTGGTGGACTTCAGCAACGTTCTGGACGCCCAGCGTTCGCTCCTCTCCTTCCAGGACCAACTGGCCCAGAGCGACGGGGCCGTGACCTCCAATCTGGTACGTCTCTACAAGGCCCTGGGCGGTGGATGGGAATATGCTGAACCGGGCGCGATTACATCGAACACTCTGACCAATTAAAATCACTAGAAAAAAATTAAGTATCCCGTTCACGGAATAGTTGAGTTAGTAAAAATTCCAAAAAACAAATCCCAAAAAACAAATAAATAACAATGACCGAAATTCAAAATCCCAAACAAAAAAACAATCGCTTTGAAGCGGTTTGGAATTTGGGATCTCAAAAATTGCGTGAGCGGTTGTAAACAAAAAAACTTGTGGACTATTGAATTTGTTTTATTTAGACTGAATATTTATTATCTTACGCTGGTGGTTCTCGGTATGATCCCTGATAAGTCATGAAAGCCTTTAGAAAAATGCATCCCGGGACAATCTTATTGTCCAGTTACCTTGTGACGATCGGTGTCGGAACATTTTTGCTTCTGTTGCCGGCATCCACTGCTTCCGGAACGATTTCTTTGATCGATGCAATCTTTACCGCCACATCCGCAGTCTGTGTGACCGGCCTGATCGTCGTAGATACAGGGTCCTATTTTACTATTTTCGGTCAACATATTATTCTTGCTTTGATTCAACTGGGCGGACTGGGTGTGATGACGATTTCAGTAACCATCTTTCTGATGATCGGAAAGCAGGTGTCTTTTAAACAGCGGATGGCCATGCAGGATCTTTTTGCCCATACACCGCGTGAAGATATCAATCAGCTTGTGAAGTCAATTCTCTGGTTCACCGTCATTACGGAACTGTCCGGGATACTGCTGCTAACCGTTCACTGGACCAAAGAATATCCATTAACAAAGGCGCTCTATATGGCTGTGTTTCACTCTGTCTCAGCATTTTGCAACGCGGGGTTTTCCCTGTTCACGAACAGTTTTATGGATTACAATAGTGATGTCTTTCTAAATGTTGTAATCTGCACGTTAATTATCTTCGGCGGAATCGGGTTCCCTGTGGTGTATGACATATATAAAACCGTATTCCGGTCACAAGGGAAACGAGTAAGGCTGTCTGTTCAAACAAAAACCGTTTTAATTACAACCGGCATTTTAATTATGGCGGGAACGGCAGTTTTCTGGAGCGTTGAGCAGAATGCTTCAATACACGGATACTCATTTGTCGGCCGTTTTCTAACTTCTTTTTTTCAGTCCATAACCTGTCGCACCGCCGGATTCAACACGATCAATATTTCCACTCTCGGCAATGCAACCCTCGCATTTATGATATTTTTAATGTATGTCGGCGCCTCTCCGGGTTCTTGCGGCGGAGGGATAAAAACGACTACCCTCGCTGTTCTGGGAAAATTTGCCTGGAGTCGTATGAGGAATAAAATCCGGGTTAACATGTTTAAAAAAAGCATTCCCAAAGATACGGTAGCAAAAAGCACGTCCCTTGTGGTTATATCTATGACTATAATTGTAGCAGCGCTTTTTTTACTCCTTTTAAGCACGCCGGATAATCTGTGTTCCGGTGAACATCATTCACAGTTTCTTTCATATCTGTTTGAAGTGGTTTCAGCATTTGGAACCGTGGGCCTTTCCATGGGCGCTACGACCCAAATTAGCTGTCCGGGTAAATTGTTAATTATCATCATAATGTTAATCGGCCGGGTAGGCGTATTAACCTTTTCCTATTTAATCGCCGGTGTAGAATTAACAAACGGCATTGAATATGCTGAAGAAAATATTATGATCGGATAATACCTAAAATCTATGGGCCTACAGAAAAATATTTTGGGGTTATTCTCATCCTGCCTGGAGATGAATTAAGGGAACAATTGGGGTGCGATACTTGAAACTGAAAACTCGAAACTTGGGAAAGAAATGACAATTCATACAAGGTTGTTATCAAGTTTCTAATTTCAAATTTCCAGTTTCTTGGAGTCGCACAGGAAAAATCTCTTCGGAAATCGTAACCCAAAAGCCCCAAAAACATTTTCTTGAAATCTATATATTCAGGTGAAAAATGAAAAAAATGAAACGATTTGCAGTCATCGGTTTGGGGAAATTCGGCTTTTTTATCGCCAAATCACTTTACGAGGACGGGAATGAAGTTATAGCGATTGATGTTGATCGCAATCGTGTTCAGGCGATTAAAGCATTCTGCAGTGAAGCCATCGTAATGGACGCCACTGAAAACGAACCCCTGAAATCCCTTGGCCTGGAAGTAATGGACGGGGTTATTGTCAGCACCGGAACCAATATCAGTATCAGCATATTAATCAGCCTCCATTTACATGAAATCGGGGTCAAAAAGATTCTGGCAAAGGCACTGGACGAAGATCACGCAAAAATATTGAGCAAGGTCGGCGCCACAGAAATCATCCACCCGGAGAAAGATATGGCATTCAGGGTGGCCAGAGGGTTGTCCAGGCCCAATATTTTGGATTTTATTCCTTTAGAGGAAGACTACAACCTTGTCCAGGTGGGCCCTCCAAGTGCTTTTATCGGTAAATCCCTGAAAGATCTGAATCTTCGAGCCAACTACAATGTGTATGTCATTGCGGTTAAAGAACTCGTTCCCGAAAACTTTATTCTTGTTCCTTCGGCAAGTTTTGTTATTAAGGAAAGCGACATTCTTATGATGCTGGGAAAATCAAAGGATATCAAACGAATCGAGGAATTAAAGTAGCCGGTTTTTATTTAAACTTGATGAATTCGTAAAAAGTTTTTAAAGACATTTTGAGCAAAACCGATTTTTTACGAAACTGTCAAAAAGAAAGGAAAAACAATGATCCATATTGAAAATTTGAGTAAATATTACAAAGACTTATGTGCTGTGGATCAAATCAATCTCGACATTAAAAAAGGTGAAGTCCTCGGCTTGCTGGGCCCAAACGGCGCTGGTAAAACAACCACCTTGCGAATGTTGACCGGCTATTTTATGCCCACATCCGGAACCATTCGCGTAAAGGACTATCAGCTTGATGAGAATTTGCTGGAAATCAAAAAGCTGATGGGCTACCTTCCGGAGTCCGCACCCTTGTACCACAGCATGCTGGTTTATGACTATCTTGATTATGTTGCAGGACTAAGGGGACTGGATAAAGATAAGAAAATTTCCAGAATCCGGCAGCTTGTGGATTTGTGTGGGTTGGATGAAATTATGCACCGGAGTATCAGTGAACTGTCCAGAGGATTAAATCAGCGGGTAGGTCTGGCCCACGCCATGATGGATGATCCGGAAATTTTGATTCTTGATGAACCCACTTCAGGCCTTGATCCCAATCAGATCGCTGAGATACGGGAAATCATCCGGCAGATCGGGGAAGAAAAAACCGTAATTCTTTCAACCCATATTCTGAGCGAAGTTGAAGCAACCTGTGACCGGGTGGTGATTATCGACAAAGGAAAGATCGTTGCAAACGACCGAATGGAAAATCTCAAGCAATCCGCAGGCCAAACTCATTTTATCCATTTAGATATTCTGAGGGCAAATTTTCAAGATGTACACGATAGATTAAGGGGAATTGACGGCGTGGTAGGAATTGAAAAAATTAATAAAAAACCAAACGGCCCGCTTAGCGTGCAAATTGCCTGCAAATCCGCTTCCGACTTGAGAGAAACCGTTTATCAAGAAATAAAACAAACAGACTGGGTTCTCATTGAGTTTCATCAGGAGACCAAAACCCTTGAAACCATATTCCGCGAGCTGACCGAGGAGGACTGACATGCAGCAAGTTATCCGTATTTGCCATAAAGAATTAAAAGACTATTTCATATCTCCCATCGCCTATATTGTCATATCTATTTTTCTACTGGTGACCGGGTGGTTCTTTTTTACAACCTTTTTCTATTATAATCAGGCCGACCTGAGAAATTTTTTTAATCTGCTTCCCATTACTTTTTCCTTCCTGATCCCGGCAGTCACCATGAGATTGTTTTCCGAGGAGCTGAACGTGGGATCTTATGAGATGCTCCTCACCCTGCCGGTGACATTTAAGGATATCCTTCTGGGAAAATTTTTAGCCGGCGTTTTATTCGTGGCCGCGGCCCTGGTGCCAACCTTTTCCTACCCCATATTCATCGCCTTTATGGGCCAGCTTGAATGGGGACCTGTGGCAGGAGGCTATTTGGGAGCTCTGTTACTGGGCGCGTCTTTTGTAGCAGTGGGGCTTTTTGCGTCCTCATTGACCCGTAATCAGATCATCGCATTTATTGTCGGCATGGCCATCTGCTTTACCCTGACCTTGATCGACAAAATGCTCTTTTTCTTTCCCGGGCCGCTGTTGGGGGTTATCGGCTATCTGGGTGCTGATTTTCATTTCCAAAACATCGCCAAAGGGATTATCGATTCTCGGGATGTTGTTTATTTTTTAAGTGTGGCCTTTATCGGTCTTTACGGCACCCATCTGGTCATGCAAGAAAAAAATTAAGGAGAATAACATGGGCAAGCAAAAACCATATGCAAAATATATAAAGCTTTTAATTTATATAGTGATCATCGTACTTATCAATGTGGCCGGCATGACCCTATTTTTCAGGATAGATCTCACATCAAACAGGCTCTATTCCATCTCCGAAGCAAGCAAAAAGGTGGTATCCACACTTTCCGAGCCGTTAACCATAAATGTGTTTTTTACCAAAAACCTGCCGGCCCCATACAATAATACGGAACGGTATCTTCATGATCTGCTTGAGGAATATGCTATCCATGCCAACAAATATTTTAACTACCGGTTTTATGACGTCAGCCCCGAGCCTGAAGGGATCAACCCTTCGGCACAGGAAAATCAGAAACTGGCCAAAAATTATGGGATTCACCCGGTTCAAATTCAGGCGTTTGAAAAAGATGAAGTAAAATTTAAAAAGGCTTACATGGGCCTGGTATTAATTCATGGTGATATGGTGGAGCAAATTCCCACAATTACCTCCATCAATGGGTTAGAATATAAATTGACCACGGCCATACAGAAGCTAAACAACAAAATCAGTGCATTATTAAGCCTTGCGGATAAAATTCAGGTCAAACTGTTTCTGTCTTCTTCCTTAAAATCTGTTGCACCGTATATGGGTCTTAGCGAACTACCTGAATATCCAGGCAAGTTGAAAGAAATAATTAACGAAGTCAATTCCAAAAATTACGGGAAACTCGAATATACCTATATCGACCCCTCAACCGTGCACACAGATCAACAATCCTTGGATAAATATAACCTTATGCATCTCAAATGGCCTGATCTTTCAGGGGGTAAAATTCAAGCCGGCAGCGGCATCATCGGTCTTGTCATGGAATATAAGGAAAAAATCAGGGAAATTCCGCTGTTAACCGTCCTACGCATACCCATCATCGGAACCCAGTATAATCTGACTGACATTGATCAACTGGAAGAAATCATCAACGACAATCTGGAAACCCTGGTCGATATCAACCAGAATCTCGGATATCTTGCGAATCACGGGACACCTGACATTTCGGGTTTCTCGCCAATGGAGCAAAAAAATCCGGATTCGCTATCCACATTTGCAAATCTGATATCACAAACTTACAGCATTAAACCGGTCAATTTAAAAGACCAGTCCATTCCCGGCAGCCTGAATTGTCTGGTTATCGCACGACCCACGGAAAATTTTTCCGATTACGAGCTTTACCAGATCGATCAGGCCCTGATGAGGGGAACCAACCTGGCACTGTTCTTGGATGCCTTCAATGAAGTCAGGGATAATAGCCGGCAAAACTTTGGATTAAACCGGGGGGTTAAGTATGTTCCCCTGGAAACCGGTCTCAACAAATTGCTGGTTCATTACGGAATCGACATAAAAAAATCCTACGTTATGGATGAAAATTGTCATAAGCAACGGCTTCCCAGGAGCATGGGCGGGGGAGAAAGGCCCATATATTTTGCCCCGATCATCAAAAACAGATTCATCAACCATTACCTTAAATTTATGAGCGGCATCAATGGGCTGGTTGCCGTTAAAATATCCCCTCTGGAACTGGATGAAAAACGAATTTCAAAAAACAAGTTGACGGCCGTGAAGCTGTTTTCATCTTCGGAAAAATCATGGGAAATGCGAGAAAATATCACGCTGAATCCTATGTTCCTCAGCCCCCCGCCGTCTGCTGATGAACTGCAGAGTTTTCCAATGGCATATATTATTGAAGGGGCGTTTCCCAGTTATTTTGAGGGAAAACCGATCCCTGAAAAAACATCGGATGAGACGGATACAAAAGAAAGTGGCTTGGAACCCGGAGCTGAAAAAGAGAACGTTGACATGTCCAAGATAAAAGGGCGGGGAGACTTTATACCAAAAGGCAAACCTGCTAAAATCTTTTTGATGGCTTCGTCGGAAATGTTAACGGATAATGTATTGGATCCTGAAGGTGACAGTCCTAACGACATGTTTGTTTTGAATACCATAGATGCCCTGAACCACCGGCAAAATATTGCCACAATGCGAAGCAAGATTCTCCGTTTTAATCCGTTACATGATGCCGGAGCGGTTACCAAAACATTTGTCAAGTCTTTTAATATCGCCGGACTTCCGGTGCTTGTCGTATTTTTGGGATTGATTGTTTGGCTGAGCCGCCATTCAAGAAAAAAACGGATACAGATGATGTTTCAGAAATAAAAAGTGACTAAAGTTTGAAGTGATCTAAAGTGCCTAAAGTTATGGTGTCGCTTCGCTCCGCTGATTTTATATAATTGACAGAATTCCTTAACCCTGGCCCAGACCGATCACCAATACTCTATACTCAATAAGTCATGTTTGTAATGATAAATAAATCAGATCAATATATGAACGATTAGCACCAGGGCGGGCTTTAGCTCACTTTAAACTTTATCCGCCACCGTACTTTGGCGGATTTAGTTCACTTCAAACTCTTGCAGCGATTCTTCAGGCAGATCCGGAGAACTCTGACCTGGCCCAAAGGACTATGTTTTTCAGGGCAAAACAAAAAGAGGTTAGGATGAAAATTAAAAAAGAATATTTCATACTGGTAGGCGTCATGGCTGCATTAATCCTTTATCTTGTTTTGCATCGTTCAAACCGTACACATTACAAGCTTCCGGATATTACCGCGGTTTCCGGGAAACAGATTTCAAAACTAGAGATCGGCAAGGCAGACAAGGCCGTTGTTTTGAATAAAAAAGACAACACCTGGTACATCGAACCCAAAGCATATCCTGCTGATTCTGACAAGGTCAAAAACATGCTTGACGTGATTGAAAAATTGACACTGACAGCTCTTGTATCAGAATCAAAAAATTATGTCCGTTATGATTTGACCAGCGATAAAAAAATCACTGTGAAAGCCTGGCATGGAAAAACCCTGAGTCGCAAATTTGATATCGGCAAAGCGGCGAACACCTATCAGCATACTTTTGTTAGATTGGCGACGGACTCCAATGTCTATCACGCCAGAGGGGATTTCAGACGAAAATTTGACCAGACCGTTGATGAGTTGCGAGATAAGACCGTTTTGTCCTATACGCAAAAAGATATCCGTGAAATTACGCTTAGCCATGAAAAAAAGACCATAACTCTGACCCAAAATCAGGTTTCCGAACAAGGGGGCAAAAAAAAGGATAAACAAGACACAACTTCTGAAAAGCCCGAAACCAAAATAGTCTGGCAGAATGCTGAGGGTAAAAAAATGGATAATGCCAAGGTGAACAGTCTCTTAAGTTTCCTTGATCGACTGGAGTGTGAAACATATATAACTGACGAAAAAAAAGACGATTTAAAAAATCCGGCCTATGCCCTTACACTCAAAGGAGATAAAGCGTATTCGCTTTCCGTATTTGCCAAAAAAGATAAGGATGCCAAAATGTATCCGGCAATTTCCTCGGGAAATGATTACCCTTTTTTGCTGTCCGAATCCCAGGTGGAGAGTATTAAATCTAAAATTGAAGATATACTGGAAGCAGGGTAAACGCATTTGAATCCCAATACAGGGAGAACGCTCCACGACGGAGGGTATCTCTTTCCAACCGACTGAAACTTGTGCTTAAGCACCCGTAAGCCCGAGCCGCGCCAGAGTTATTAAGAACAATTCGTCGCTAAATTATCCTATTGATTTTTTGGGTCGTAATTTCAGCCGGCTCGGGCTAACGCTTGCTAAATCCCCTCAAACAATCATTCGGTTTCCAAGAGAAACACTCCGTCGCTACGCTACACCGGAATCAAATGCATTTGCCCTGATACTGAAAGTAAAAAACAACTGATAGTTTATCTCTATGAATCAAGTCTTAAAAATCTATTTGACACAGTTAACCTCATGCTATATATTCTCTAAATAGAATATATAGAGTAGCCATGAAAACGTAACTTCTCTATAACTTCTGGTTTATTAATTTTTAGTACATTATACCGGAAAGAAATATTTAAGCTATAGTTTTTTGCCATTATATATAGCTATATCTGCATATTTTTATTTAGAAATTATTCGAGCTGCTTATCTTTTTCTCAGACGAATGAATGGTTTTAAATGCAAATTATTGTGATAAGGAAGGTCAAATGGGTAACGCGACGATAACAAAAAGCACGAATGTCGCTCTACAAGAATCTGCAGAACTTGAAAAAGAAGACGCGCAACCGGGTTTGATCGATTGGAAAACCATCTGGAAACCCCTGGGTCTGATTGTAGGAATTTTCCTGATATTTTTCTGGTTTCCTGTTGGCAACAACCGTTTTACCGGCGCCGTAATTGAGTCCCTGGCCCTTGCAAAATGGTATGCCCGGGAGCACGTGATTCTCTGCCTGGTGCCGGCCTTTTTCATTGCCGGCGCCATCGCCTGTTTTGTATCCCAGGCCGCGGTCATGAAATACCTGGGTGCCGGAGCAAAGAAAGTGCTGGCTTATGGTGTGGCATCGGTATCCGGCTCTATTCTTGCGGTCTGCTCCTGTACGGTCTTGCCGATTTTTGCCGGCATCTGGAAACGGGGCGCCGGTTTGGGACCGGCCATTGCGTTTCTCTATTCCGGTCCGGCCATTAATGTGCTGGCGATTGTTCTGACGGCCCGGGTTCTCGGCCTTGCCATGGGCACGGCTCGTGCGGTGGGGGCCGTGATTTTCAGCATTGTTATCGGGCTGATAATGCATTTTCTCTTCATTAAAGAAGAAGCGGCCAAAGTCCAGGCAGCCCTGCATATGCCGGAACCCGAGGTGGAACGGCCCCTGTGGCAGAATGTACTTTATTTTACCACCATGGTGTTTATTCTTATTTCTGCCACATGGGGAAAACCGGCCGATCCTTCGGGGCTGTGGAATGCCATTTACAGTGTCAAATGGCTGATGACCGGAATTTTTGCAGCAATTTTGGGAGTGCTTCTCATGGTCTGGTTTAAGGTTAAGGCCTATAAAGTTGCCCTTGTCGGCGCAACCGTTTTGGTTTTGGCATTTTTATTTCCACATGAACCGCTCATCGCTTTTTCAGCAGGAATTATTGGATTGGTTTGGATGATTACGACCACTCGAGGCGAAACCGAGAACTGGTTTCTTTCAAGCTGGGATTTCACCAAGCAGATTATGCCCCTGCTTTTTGCCGGCGTGCTGGCCGCGGGGCTCTTACTTGGAAGACCGGGTTCTGAAGGACTTATTTCATCCCGCTGGGTGAGCGGTTTGGTAGGAGGCAATTCTTTGGGTGCTAACTTATTTGCCTCTGTGGCGGGTGCATTCATGTATTTCGCCACTCTCACTGAAGTACCAATTTTACAGGGGCTTATGGGCTCGGGCATGGGTAACGGGCCGGCACTGGCTCTTTTACTCGCCGGTCCTGCGCTCAGCCTGCCGAATATGCTGGTGATCAGAAGTGTACTGGGCACTAAAAAGACTGTCGCCTATATTACACTGGTTGTAATTATGGCCTCTATTAGCGGGATGATCTTCGGACATTATTTTAACCAGTAAAAAACCTGGCCCAGAGGGGATTTGCTTTATTGAAAGTTCATTGACTTATTGAAATTCCAAACAACAAATCCTAAAAAACAAACAAATAACAATGACCGAAATTCAAAATCCCAAACAAAAAAACAATCGCTTTGAACCGGTTTGGAATTTCAGGGCTCCAGAACCGGCGTAAATCTGAATGTAACATCTTCTATTAAACACTGAACTATGAGCTAAAATAAAAAATGAACGTCCAACATCGAACATCCAACGTCGAACATCGAAGGACTGTACACCTTCGGTGTTTCAATTTTATAATCTAATGGAGCGAAGCGATAACCTTATTCGACGTTCGATGTTGAGCGTTCGATGTTCGATGTTCAAATTGTTGCATCTGAAATTACGACCGAGCTTTCATAACACCTCGAAAATACATACATAGGTCAGGAGTTCTGAATTTGGTGCTTGGGATTTGTGATTTAAGACACCAAACTCCAAGGCAGAGCCGGAGAACTCTGACCTGGCCCAAAGGACCAGGTTTTTCAGGGCAAAATGAATATATCCTTTTTGTTAGTATCTTTGTGGCAAATATTTTTGGTTCCGGCTCGTCCGGGTTGGGTATTAGAAAGGAGAAAATCATGGAAATTAAAGTGCTGGGCCCGGGCTGCCCAAAATGTAAACAGACCGAACAACACATAAGGGAAGCAGTGGCGGAAGCAGGTATAACGGCCAAAATAGAAAAAGTGACCGATATCATGGAAATTGCCGGCTACGGCGTTTTGGGCACCCCTGCGGTTATCATAGACGGCGAAGTTAAAAGCGTCGGCAAAATCCCTTCAACAAAGGATATCAAGTCTTGGCTAACTTAAACCGGACCTGGTATATTCAGCAATATCCGGCTTATTGAATTGCCCGTTGCCTTAACAAATGATCCGCAAGAACAAGATAGACCATGGCCTCACAAACCACATTGATGCGGGGTATGGCCGAAACATCATGACGTCCTCGGGTTGAAATTGTGGCCGGTTTTCGTGACGTGTCAATTGTTTTTTGCTCGATCAAAATGGAAGGAATCGGTTTAACCGCCACGCGAATCACGATATCATCCCCGTTGGATATTCCGGCCAAAATACCGCCCGCATTGTTGCTGGAAAAGCCCTGAGGAATTATGGGATCGTTGTTTTCAGAACCAAGCTTGGCAGCAGCTTCAAATCCAGAGCCGATTTCAACCCCCTTGACGGCGCCGATACTCATCAGCGCTTTTGCCAGATCCGCATCGATTTTATCAAATACCGGATCGCCTAATCCGGGTGGAACTCCTCTTGCCAGAATCTCCACGATACCGCCGATTGAATCTCCCATTTTTTTTACCTGCAAAACACGTTCTTCCATCTTTTCGGCGGCTTCCATATCCGGACAATAGAACATGTTTTTATGAATCACATCCATATCACATTTTTTTGCCGTTATACCACCAAGTTGCACTGTGTAAGCAACAATTTCGATGTTTTCTCTATCCAGAATTGCCTTTGCCACGCCACCGGCCGCCACCCGTGCAACGGTTTCCCGTGCAGATGCCCGCCCGCCTCCGCGCCAGTCCCGTATGCCGTACTTGGCCATGTAGGTTATATCCCCATGCCCCGGCCGAAAAAGATCTGCATATGGCTCATACGCCCTGGAATCTGCGTCTTTGTTGCACACCATGAGCATAATCGGCGTGCCGGTGGTCATATTATCAAAAACACCGGACACAATAACCGCCTGATCCGGCTCCTTTCTCGTCGTGCTTGCCGCTGATTTCCCCGGTCGCCTGCGGTTCAACATGGATTGGATCATGCGCTCATCAAGGGGTATCCTTGGCGGACAACCGTCAATGACAACGCCGACCCCTTTTCCGTGGGACTCGCCCCACGTGGTTATTTTTAATACTGTTCCGAATGTGTTCCCCGGCATTTTTGCTTCCCCATTTATTGTTACATTGAAAACCTTGTCCTTTGGGCCTCCGGCTCGTAGAGCCTACGCCTCGGAGAGCCAGGTCAAATATAGATGGCTCTGCCTTGGAGTTTTGTGTCTAAAATCACAAATTCCAAGTACCAAATACCAAATTAACCCGCCTAAGGCGGGTAAATCTCAAATTTCAAGCATCAAATTCCAAACACCATGCAAAAGGCAGGCAAGCATCTCAAATCTCAAACTCCAAATTCCAAACCGGTTCAAAGCAATTATTTTTTTGTTTGGGATTTTGAATTTCGGTCATTGAAATTTATTTGTTATTTGGAATTTTCACTTTCGGTCATTGTGATTTGCCCGCCCGCTGATACAGCCCCTGAAACACATCCCAGAAATTCGGAAACGACTTTTCAACACACATTTCATCTCTGATAATAATCCCCGGGACTTTTAGGCCCACAAGCGAAAAACTCATGGCCATGCGATGATCCCCATAGGTATCAACCTCAGAACCGTGTGGCGTGCCGCCCGTGATCATCATGCCGGTTTGGCTGCAGCTTGCTTGGATTCCTATTTTGGATAACTCTTGAACCACAGAACCCAAACGATCGCTCTCCTTTGCTTTGAGGTGCGCCACATTTTGAATCACAGTGGTTCCTTTGGCAAATGATGCAACGACAGCCAGTGTGGGAACCATGTCCGGCATATCGGCCATATCCGCCGTTATGGCCGAAAGGGGTCTGCCCGAAACGGCTATACCGTCCTTTTCATACAGGATGTTACATCCCATTTTTTCGAGGAGTTCCGTAAAACGCACATCACCTTGTCTCGTTTTTAATGTCGTTCCCTTTACTTTAATCTTTGCACCGGATATTGCGGCAGCCGCCCAGAAATACCCTGCCTGGGAGCAGTCGGGTTCCACCACATATGACCCGGCCCGGTATGTCTGCCCCCCGGACACTCTAAAGCGGTTATAACCGTCACGATGGACCTCAACCCCAAATTCTTCCATAACATCCACCGTCATATCCACATAGGGCCTCGATACCGGCCCCTCGGTGATATTTATTTGAATTCCTTTTTTTATGCAAGGTGCAATGAGAAGCAGCGCAGACAGGAACTGGCTGCTCACGCCGCACTTCAGATCAACGCTGCCCCCGGGAACGTTGCCCCCTTTTATCTCAATAGGAGGACATCCATTGTCATTTACGGAACGAGCCTTCACCCCGATCTGACTCAAACCGTCCAGCAGATCCTGAATGGGCCGCTCTCCCATACGCTCTGTTCCTGTCAAGGTATAGCCCCTTTGTCCCAAAGCCGCTACCGCTGTTAAAAGACGCATTGAAGTCCCGGAATTTCCAAGATAAACCGGATCAATGCAGGGCTTAAAGGCTCCTTTTGTGCCATGCACCACAAATATGTCATCCGTTACATCAATGGTTATACCCATTTGCCGTAAAGCGCCCAGGGTAAGGAGTGTATCTTCGCTTTTAAGTCCGTTATGAATGGTGCAAGTACCGTCTGACAGGGCTGCGGCAATGAGGATCCTGTGAGTGTAGCTCTTTGAACCCGGAACGGTAACCTCACAATTATTTATTTTCTGTGGTTTTATCTCGATCATTTAGCCGTTATCTACGAGTTTTATCCGCCTCCGGCGTGATTTTTCAGTAAAAATTTAATTATATCTGAAGCGGTAGCGGTTATATTTTCTAAAATCCAACCCGGATAAACCGGAAATAACAAATCACAAGCATCAAATCTCAAATAAATTCCAAAATACAAGCTCCAAATTCCAAATAAGATTCACAGCCAATCGTTTGTTATTTGTTTTTTTGGTCATTGAGATTTGTTTGTTATTTGTGTTTTGTAATTTGATTTTTTGACATAAAAACACAATAAATCAGAGTTTAGGCACTAAAGCGTTACCTTATTTTTCCGTGATAGATTCTTCTATCTTAATGCCAAAATGCCTTCCACCCTCTTCCATGGCCACCAGAACCTTGTCACCGGGCGATAGATTCACAACAGATACCGCTTTGCCGTCAGGGCTTGTCAGCCGGATCGTTTCAGCATTTTGAACAATGCTTGTAATCTCTTTTCCCTTAAAAATAGCCTTTACCAGCATCAATGGACGTTTTTCAATTTTTAAGCGCCCCACAATACCGGTTGTTGTATTGCCTTTAAAATCCACGATCATCACCGGATCTCCGGATGAAAGCTCTGAAAGATACTTTGTTTTTCCGTCCGGAATTCTTGTGTATGAATGCACGGGTCCCGCATTCACCCGGAAAGGCCTGGGAGATACATAAGGATTGGAAATGCTTTCGGCATGTATTAGAAAAAGAGCACTGCTGCTGTTTCCAACCAGAATCCCCTGGCCCATGTCCATTGATGTGCAGGTATCCACACAGACCCTGTCTCCCATCCCCACTGATCTGACTTCGACAATTTCGGCCGCTTGAAGAGATATTTTATCCCCTTCCGAACGAAACCAGGAGAGTGCTTTTTTCAGCTCTATCACATCGTCCGTATGGAAAAGAACATGGTCTACACCTTTTTCAAGAATGCCGAAAGCGGTTTGCGCCTCTTTTAAATCGCGAACCTGTGCAATGACCTTTGCGCCTTTTGCGATAAGGTTCTCAAGGGGAATGACTGTCCAGTCAGTGCACTCAAGAATGACACGCTTATTTTGACTGAGCTTGACTATTTTTTCTTCGTCTTCGCCGCTTGTTATGGTGAAGAAGACCACGTCTTTCCCAAGCTTTAGGTCACCGTCTTCAGAAATGGTCTGAATCCTTCCCAGCTCTTTTACTTTTTGGGAAAATCCCTTGGGCACCATGATACCGTCCGCACCCCCTTCAAGAGCCGTAGTCACTATTTTCTTATCCCAGGGATCAGCCTTTACCCATAGTTTTCGCATAATTTACTCCTCATTTAGAATTTTAAGCGCATCTTCCACATTACGGCCTTCATGAACAATGGCTGAAATCGCCCGCACCATGCGCGTAGGATCCTTATGCTGAAACACATTGCGGCCTATGGAGACACCTTTACCCCCTGCGTCAATAGAACCTTTTACCATTTCGAGGATCTCATGGTCTGAATCCATTTTAGGACCACCGGCAATTACAACAGGAACCGAACACCCCGATACGACCTCCTTAAATGTCTCCACAGAGCCGGTGTATGAAACTTTTACAATATCTGCTCCCATCTCGTTTCCTACACGTGCGGCATGCTTAACCGCGTTTACGTCGTATTCATTTTTGATTTTCTCGCCTCTTGGATAAATCATGGCAAGCAACGGCATGCCCCAGATGCGGGCTTCATTGCTCACCCGCCCGAAATCATGAAGCATCTCTTTTTCCTGGCCGTTCCCTAAATTCACATGTATGGATACAGCATCCGCACCAAGTTTGATGGCTTCTTCAACCGTACAGACCAGTGTTTTGACATTGGGATACGGTGAAAGGCTCGTGGAGGCGGATAAATGGATTATCAGTCCGATATCCTTGCCTCCCCCTCGGTGACCTTCACCCACTAAACCCTTATGCTCCACTATGGCATTTGCTCCCCCTTCGGCCACTTTATGGATTGCATCTTTCATGTCCTTAAGACCGTCTATGGGACCCATGGAAATGCCGTGATCCATTGGAACAATTACCGTCTTTCCGGTATCCCGGTTCTGTATCCGCTCTATCCGGATTCGTTTGCCTGAATATGTCATGATGGACTCCTCCTTTTAAACAAAAAAGGCCGCGAAGCTTTTTTCTCCACGGCCTTTGGAAATAAAAAAACCGTGGGTTTTCCGTCTACCCACGGTTTTTTTCGCTTTGCAAGTTGTTCTTGTATCAGCGCACCCCAGGCAGACCGGTATTAAAAAAATACCAATAATAAAAATAACACTTGCCTGATTTATTATGCACCATTTATTTTCCCTGCGTTACATAAAGCGTTTTGCAACACTTATAGTATCGACTTTCTTATGTCAAGACTTTTTTCAAACGCAAACAGGATAAACGCATTTGAATCTCTATACGGAAAGAACGCTCCACGACGGCGTATATCTCTTTCCAACCGACTGAAACTTGTGCTTAAGCACCCGTAAACCCGAGCCGCGCTGGAGCTATTAAGAACAATTCGTCGTTAAATTATCCCATTGATTTTTTAAGTTATAATTTCATTCGGCTCGGGCTAACGCGTGCTAAAGCTCTTCAAACAGTCAGTCGGTTTCCAAGAGAAACACGCCGTCGTTACGCTTCACCAAAATCAAAGGCGGTTACCCTACACATTCTATAGCGGAACCGCTGCTTTGTACAGAGTGACATTTCCCTTGATAGTGTATTTTGTTACACCTGCAGGTATTAAAATCGATTTTCCCTTGTCAATGGCAACCTCATCATTTTTCCCAAGATCGCTAATCGTTGCTTTTCCATTTGTACACAGGAGTATTTCAATGCTCCTGTGGGCGGGACTATTATAGCTCATACCTTGTTTTAAATGGATAATAGACAGAACGAACTCCTCGGCATAACTTGCATATACACATTCACATTCGTTGATTTGTTTTGTCTCAAGGATGTTGACCTCGCGTTCTTCAAAATTAAGGACATTCAACAGCTCCGGCATATCAATATACTTCGGCGTCAGACCGCCCCTTAGCACATTGTCCGAGTTTGCCATTAATTCAATCCCTACGCCCTCAAGATAAGCATGAAGTTCCCCGGCCGGAAGGAACATTGCCTGACCCGGCTCAAGACATATCAGGTTCAAGAGAATGGGAGAAAACACCCCGATATCCGCCGGATATTCTTTATGAAGATCGATCATCCATTTATAGGCCGGATCATCATCTGTAAACTTTTTTGCATTTGATACGGCATGAGCGATGATCTTCGTCTGCCGCTTGTGATTCATTGTCATCAGGGTCTGGAAAAAATTTTTTAACTCAATCGGACTCTGTTGCCCTCGAAGTGTATCAAGCTGTTTTTTCAATCCTTGCGGGCAAATTTTTTCCATAAGGCCGACAATACTCGAAATTTTCCGAAAACCGTTCAAGGCCCAGAAAAGGGTCTGCGCGCAGATGCACTCGGGTTTGTGATTATCATCCTTATAGTTTCTGTTGTAAGCATCTAAAGGAATACCTTGTCTGTTTTCCCTTTCAAAACCCTGTTTGGCCTGATCTCGACTGGGGTGAGCTTGAATGGATAGCGGTTTTGCTGCGGCCAGTACCTTGAACAGGTACGGGAGCCTATTGTTAAACTTTTCCGCAACTTTTTTCCCAAGAATATGCTTCGGGTTTTTCTCGATCAATTCAAGCAATGATATCCAGTTGCCATCACATTTTACCATGGAAGGCGCTTTGGGATGAGCCCCCATCCATAGTTCCGCCTGTGGCGTTTTTGAAGGGGAACCATTGCCCAAAAGTTCAGCAATAGCCGTAAAAGACCCCCATGCATATTCCTGAACGGTATTTTTCATTAAACTTATACTCTTCATTCCTCTCCTCAACTTCAAGCAAGATTCAATAAAAAAACTTGTCATCTTTTACCAAAATATTATTATTATTACAAACTAATGTTAAGGTTTACTTCTCTATTTTAGAGTGATATTAAGATGTTTTTATAATAATTGACGATAGTTAAAGGTATTCAAGTGTCCCTTTTAGTAAATGAGATATTTTACAGCATACAGGGGGAATCCATCCATAGCGGCCGCCCCTGCATATTTGTAAGACTCACCGGTTGCAATTTGAGATGTTCATACTGTGATACCCGGTATGCTTACGAACAAGGGGTAAACATGGAGATCACAGAAATAATAAACCGTATCGCCGCCTATATGTGCCGGCTGGTTGAAATAACCGGCGGAGAACCCTTGCTTCAAAGCCAAACCCCCATTTTAATTTACAAGTTACTCGAAAATGGTTATGAGGTTATGCTGGAAACAAACGGAAGCCTTGACATCAGCCGTGTTGACGGGCGGTGTATAAAAATTGTCGATATAAAATGTCCCACAAGCGGTGAATCCGACAAAAATGATTTGGGAAATCTAAAAAGACTGGGTTCCAAAGATCAGGTAAAATTCGTCATTGGAGACCGCAGTGATTATGAATATGCAAAAGAAACAATCGAGTCAACCTGCCCTGATATCCCCGAAGAACAGATTCTTTTTTCTCCTGTTTCAGGGGGGATAACACCTTCCCAACTTGCGGAATGGATACTTGAAGACAACCTGAATGTCAGACTACATCTCCAACTTCATAAAATCATATGGCCTGACAGAAAAAGAGGGGTATAATTATGAACCCTATAAAAAAAGCGGTTGTTCTCTCCAGCGGCGGGATTGATTCCGCCACTGTCATGGCCATGGCAAAGCAGGAGGGTTTTGAAATCCACAGCTTAAGTTTTTTTTACGGGCAGCGTCACGCCGTTGAACTTGAAGCCGCCCGAAAAGTAGCGGATGCCCTCGATACAGCAGAGCACCTTGTAATAAATATCGACTTAAAAAAAATAGGCGGTTCATCCCTTACCGATGATATGGATGTGCCCAAAGCCAGGGACAAACATGCCATGACCCGGGAGATACCTGTTACGTACGTTCCGGCACGGAATACCATATTTCTTTCCTTTGCCCTGGCGTGGGCCGAGGTTCTTGAATCTTCAGATATTTTTATCGGTGTTAACGCCATCGACTACAGCGGGTACCCGGATTGCAGGCCCGAATATATCGACGCATTTGAACGTATGGCAAATCTTGCCACAAAGTCAGGTGTGGAAGGAATTACAAAAATTAAAATAAGGACGCCGCTTATCCGGTTGACCAAAGCTCAGATTATTAAAAAAGGAATAGAACTGGGAATCGATTATTCTGTGACCCACAGCTGTTATGACCCTTCGCCTCAGGGTCTTGCATGCGGCCGGTGTGACAGCTGTTTTTTAAGAAAAAAAGGGTTTAAAGAAGCAGGGGTAGACGACCCGACAAGATATGTTTAGTTCCTTAGTTGTAAATTTTGTGCTTTTTGTGGCAACACTTTTATATTACTACATGTTGTACTGTAATGGAAAAGATGCTTGATGCTGGTTTCTGGATGCTGGCCTGTAAAAAGTTAAGTTATCCTTATTTTATCCAGAATCGAGCATCCAGTATCCAGTATCCAGTATCTATTCGTTAAATGGTGCAGGAAGTTAAATTATTAAAATATCCTTTTTGGTTCCGGCTTGTCCGGGTAAGGACTAACATCATGTCAGAAAAAGGTATTGTATTTTTTCCGGAAAGATATATCGAAGCAACACCCAAAGATTACGGGTTAGAGTCCTATGAAGAAGTTTTTTTTCCTGCACAGGACGGCACCCGCCTGCACGGCTGGTTTGTTTGCGGGCCTGATGAACGGGCGGTATTGCTCTGGTTTCATGGAAATGCCGGTAATATCAGCCATCGCCTGCATAATCTAAAAAAGCTGCATGATGCCCTTAAAATTCCTATTTTTATTTTCGATTACCGTGAATACGGCCTGAGCCAAGGTGAAATCTCAAAAGCCGGAACCTTCTCCGATGCCCACGGAGCCTTCCAATATCTGATAAACCAGAAGGGTTTCCAAAAATCTTCTGTATTGTTGTTTGGCCGATCTCTGGGAACCGCTCTGGCGGTGGATATTTCCAGTAAAGAAGAGTGCCTGGGGGTAATTCTTGAAGCTGCTTTTACTTCGACGGACGATATGATGCAGCGATATTTCCCTTTCTTTGCACCGCAACCAAAGTCGGTCGTTAAATATGACAGCTTGTCATTGATTGACAAAATTAAGTCACCCGTTCTGTTTATCCACGGACAATTCGATCAGACAATCCCGGCTTCCATGGCCCGTCGTCTATTCGAAAAAGCTCCGGATCCCAAGAAGTTCTATGAGATTGCAGGGGCCGATCATAATGATACATATCTTGTGGGCGGCCATGAATACTTCGTTGTGTGGCAGACATTTTTAAACAAGTGTCTCAGCGAGCAACCTCCGGCAAATCTAACGGCTTGATTTGTATACCGCCCTCCTCATGTCGGAAAATTGGTATAAACATATATTTTTATTCATATACGGCTATATATAGAGCAATAAAATTATAGCTTACATATTTCTTCCCGGTTTAAAAAAGGCGCTTTTTTGACCAACTCGGCAATTTGTGGATCATCGTCCAGCCAGTGCTTAATATTTCCCAGAAGGCTGGCCGCATAAGGACTGTGGTTGCCGTCGGCAAGAAAATAGTTTGCCCATAGACCCTCCTTCTGGCAATCAACCAAACCCGCCTCTTCCAGTATTTTAAGATGCTTGGAAACACTGGGCTGTGAAATTCCTATAGCGCTCTGAAGCTCGCAAACACACATCACTTTTTCCTGCAACAGCTTTAAAATTTTTACTCTGTTGGGATCGGAAAGGGCTTTCATGACTTTGACAAATGTTTTCATGGCAACTCCTAATATACTTAAAAAAGGATGTATGGCATGATTCGATACCTGTCAAACAAAAAATTTTCAGAGGGAATAAAGGGATGGAAAGAATCCGGTTTTGTAATGATGTAAAGAGATACAAATGGAAATTTTTCAAGGGAAAAGCAAAGATACTTTTCCCTTGAAGAAAGGCATTTTTTATTAATAGGGGTGAAATTCTCGAATTCGATACAATGGCTTTTGGGTCTCTTTATCGATTTCCGTGAAGTACTTGTGGTATTCGGTGACTTTAAACAGCCCCATAAACTGATTACAAAGGGGATACCCCGCCTCAATCCAGCCTACAATGCCGTCCTTATACCACCACACATTGGTGTAACCATATTGTGCCAGTCTTTCCCCTACGTAAGCCCCGCGTTTGTGTGTTCTGCACCACACCACGATTTTGGCATCTTTATTTTTGATTTTTTTTGGGAACGTATACATATGACCGGCATGGATATGATCCGTGCCGACGATGTGAGCGGCATAAAATTCAGGATGAGTCCGAAGATCAATCAAATAGGCATCTTCCTTTCCGGCACGTACCTTGTCGTAAAGTTCTTTGAATTGTTGAACAGTTAGCTGACGTTCCGCAGGGAAGACTTTCGTCGCTTTCTCCCAGGCCTTTTTCTCATTGGCTTTAAGCATTGATGAATCGTCAGCAAGAGCAAAACCGGCCGTAGTCAAAGCAAAAACCATAACAAAGGCGAAAATAAACAATTTTTTCATAATCTTACCTCCTTCTATAGATTTATTTATAATTCTACAAAAGTCACTAACCCTTTAAACGCGTATTACCTCCTTCCCGGGTTTTTGTTGCAAATTGGCTAGAATTCTATGCCGCAATCCTTGAGACCGGCAATACCTGAACCCACACTTACCGTATCATCAATTCCGTGGGCTGCAAGATTTATCTGGGCTTCATATGAGCGGATACCGGTGTTGCATAACAGAATTATTTTTTTATCCCTCGGCACCTCGTCACATCGCCTTTCCAGCTCATCATGAGGAATGCTCTTCCAAATACCCGGGAATTTCTCCTCAAAAGGTATGGCATCCGCACGCGCCCTGCAGTCGAGAAAGAAACATTCTCCATTGTTGCAAGACTCCCAGCATTTAACAAATTCTTCCATTTCCATAGGCTTATACATGCCGTCAAGAAAGTTCTCAGTGGTATTGCCAAGGGCGTTCACAATGTCCATGGCAGAAGCAAATGGAGGAGAATAGGCAATCTCTAGGTTGCTGACATCCTCCACCTTGGCCTTGTTCATAATAAGCGGGGCAACGGCATTTATTCTGCCGACCATTTCGCTCCCTTCGCCGCCCCAGCCCTGGATGCCTAAAACCGTTCGGGTCTTTCTGTCTACGACGAGTTCAAGATATATTATTTCTTTCTCGGGGTAGAAATGAGCCCGGTCGAACTGAGCCACCTGAATGCTTACGGCGTCGAACCCTTCTTTTTTTGCGATATCGATGGAAAGCCCTGCGCCTGCCAGCGATTTTTCAAAGATTTTTACAACAAAACTTCCGACACCTCCTTTGAACCGGGCATCTCCGCCTGCCAGGTTTGTTCCGATGACACGCCCCTGACGGTTGGCCATAGAACCCAGAGGGATGTAGGCCGGCTTGCCCGTGACAAGATTTTTTATCAGTACACAGTCGCCCCCTGAAAAAATCTCAGGATCAGAAGTCTGCATTCTGTCGTTCACTATTATATGCCCGCCCGGCCCGGTCTCAATACCCGCCTCTTTTGCAAGGATTGTATTGGGCACAATGCCCACAGACATGATGACAAGATCCGCCGGAATGGTGCGTTTATTGGTTTTTACTGCCGTTACGTATTCGTCTCCCTCAAGGGACTGAACGATCTCCTCAAGATGGAAATTCACCCCGTTCTTCTCCATGCAGCGCTGGGCCATAATGGAGATGCTCCTGCTGACAAAGCCCGGCATGACCTGATCAAAATATTCGATAACCGTTGTCTCGATTTCCCACATATCGGCCAGTGCCTGGGCCATCTCAAGCCCTATAAACCCTGCTCCTATGATAACCGCCTTCTCCACACCGCCTTGGATTATTTTTTGCTTTATGGCAATTGCATCCCTTAAGTTGCTGACATTAAAGACGTTTTTAAGGGAAGTCCCCGGCATATCCAGCTTTCTGGGAACGGAGCCCGTGGCAAGTACGAGCTTGTCATAGGAAATATCGCTTTCTTCACCACTGCTCTTTTTGATATGCACCGTTTTATTTGAGCGGTCGACTTTCGTGACTTCGGTGCCTGTCATGGCGATAACCCCCTTGTCGTTTAAGAAAAAATTCTCATCCCGAACCATGTGGAAACTGGTGGATCTGAGTTCGGTCTCGTCGCTCACATCCCCTGCCACATAAAATGGTATGCCGCACCCTCCGTATGATATCAATTCATCCTTGTCTATTATGGTGACGTTTGCATCCTGCCTGAGCCGCTTGAACCTGCAGGCGGCCTTTGCTCCAAGGGCGACTGCACCCACAATAACTACGTTTTCTGACATTTGTAATCCCCTGCTGTTAACTGTACAGTCCAAAGTTCTTCTAACTTGTTGAAATTATTAGAACCATAAATTGGGTATCGTCATTCCCACGAAAGCGGGAATCCAGAATATTATCAGTAGCATATGAATTGTGGATGCCGGATCAAGTCCGGCATGACGTAAGAACTTTAGACTCTCAAGCTGTTAAGTTATTGGTTAAAATTATTCGAACCTTATATATACTAAATATATAAAAGCTGTTATCAGCGAACCGTTTTGTAAGCACTATCGAAATCAAAAGTCAACAGTCAAAATTTGCCTTATCACCGAAAAACAAGAGGATTCATGAACCGGATATTTCTATCACCGGTTATTCCGTTTTGAATCTCCAAGGCAAATGCATTTGATTTCGGTGCAGCGTAGCGTTGTGGAGCGTTCTCCTTGTATTGGGATTCAAATGCGTTTGCCCTGTTCGAATTTCATGTTGCAGTTGACATGTTAGGCAATTATATTTAGATTAATAGTTTTTTAAATACAAATAAGTAACTCTGGAGGGCTGCCGTGTATTCAAAAATACTGATTCTTCGTTTTCCCGCAACCGAGGTGGAAAAGCCGATTGTCTGTTATCTTGTGAAAGATTATGACCTTACTTTCAATATCCTCAACGCCGCCGTACTCCCCAGGAAAGAGGGTGTTATGGTTCTGGAATTAACCGGAACCAGAAAAAATTTCAAGGACGGCGTACAATATCTCAAAAATCAGGGGGTGCAGGTTGAAAATGCGTCTCAGGAAATAAAGCGAATCAAAAAAAAATGCACACACTGCGGCGCATGTACCGCTGTTTGTCCAACAAAAGCACTTTACATTCAACGGCCTGAAATGATAGTCGAATTTGACCAAAAAAAATGCAGCGTATGTGAACTCTGTGTGCCTGCCTGCCCAACCCGGGCCATGGAAACCCGCCCAACAAATAAAGCTTTTTTTTGAATGAAGCAATTAACAGCCATTGCCTTAAGCGGCGGTATAGATTCACTGGTAGCCGCCTATCTGTTAAAGCAACAAGGGCACAATCTCATCGGAATTCACTTTATTACCGGATATGAAACCGATCACGGCGATGAAAAAAGCGTTTTTCCAAACACGGATATATCGCCATCGACACCTGCAAAAAAGGATTCCTTTCATATCATTTCTCATCTTGCGGACCGGCTGGGAATTGAAGTCAAACCATTAGACTGCCGTATTGATTTTAAACATAAAGTGGTCGATTATTTTACACGAACCTACCAGGCCGGTCAAACCCCTAATCCATGCATGGTATGCAATCACACAATTAAATTCGGAACGGTTTTGGACTTTTCTCACAAACTGGGCGCATCCACGCTTGCCACGGGTCATTATGCCGGAATAACTAGAGACAATCAGGGAAGATTTCATCTCATAAAAGGCGTGGATCCTAAAAAGGAACAGTCTTATTTTCTATCCCTCATGAGCCAAAAACAACTGGCACGCACTTTATTTCCTCTCGGAAGTATGACAAAATCCGAGGTTATTAAACTTGCACAAAAAAATGGTCTTGAGCCTGTTAAAAAGGGAGAAAGCCAAGATGTATGCTTTATCAGAAACAAAAATTACGGGGAATTTCTTGCGCTTCAAAAGGGATTTGAAGCAAAGCCCGGCCGGATAGTGGATGTCAATGGTAATCTGCTCGGCCATCATGGGGGGCTGCATCTTTTTACCATTGGGCAGCGGCGGGGGATTAACCGTCCATGTTCCGAACCCTATTACGTTGTAAGTATGGACCCCGGGCAGAACCTTCTGACGGTTGGCTTTAAAAAAGATCTACTCTCTATTGAATGCGGGGTTAACAACATTAACTGGATTAATCAAAAACCAAACTCCCCCATTAACGTCCACACCCGTGTCCGGTACCGTCACAAAGCAGCAGCATCCAAACTATTTCCGGTTAACGAGAAGACTGCAGTGGTTCGGTTTGAAAAACCGCAATCGGCCATAACCCCCGGCCAATGCGCTGTATTTTATCGAAATGATGAGGTTCTCGGCGGTGGGTGGATTGCCCACTAATAAAAACTAACCTGTAGAAACCGGAAAAAATTGCCACGAAGGCACAAAGACACAGAGGAAAACAATTTTATTTAAACTCATCTTCGTGTCTTGGTGTCTTGGTGGCAAAAAGTCCTCTCGAAAATTTTCATGAAATATTCGGTTTAGGCAATATACTGCTCAATCCCTTGTTTTAGTCCGTCAAGCATCTTGCAGAACATTTTCTCATCCGGCTCTAACAGTGTAAGACGAAAGCCCTGCATATGGGTATTAAAAGACGTCAAAGGGACCACACAGATTCCCGTGGCGGCCAACAGATAGTAGACAAATCGTTTGTCCGGTTGAATATTCGCACCGCCGATCAGTTCTTGAACCAGCTCACCCACGGCCTCGTTGGAAATGGGAAGGGTCTGCCGGTGGTTCAGCACACCGTCTTCAAAGACCACACTCATATAAAACGCACCATTAGTAGGGTTGACCACTACCCCTGGGATATGGCTGAGGCGTTCATAAGCAATTTGTGAGAAGCGCTCATATCGCCGTCGACGCTCTTCCAAATACGCAGGATAACGGGGGTGCCGTAAAATCAGGGGCAGAGCCTTTTGAGGCAGGGTGGTGGAGCAGACTTCCACCATCTTAGCATTGAGAATGCTCTTGATGTAGGACTTGAACTCCGGGTCCTTATTGACATTATAAACCTCTATCCAGCCGCAGCGGGACCCGGGCCAGGGGAGTTCTTTTGAAATCCCTTTCATGGAAATTCCGGGGACATCGCCGATGACCGCGCCAAGCGACTCGGTCTTTTGGTCGTTAAATACCAAGTTCTGGTAGACTTCGTCGGCGATAATAAAGAGGTCAAATTCTCTTGCGATCTCAACAATTTCCTTGAGCATATCTACGGAATACACCACGCCCGTAGGGTTGTCGGGATTGATTAACAAAATGCCCCCCACCGCCGGATTATATCTTACGCGGCGGCGCAGTTCCTCTATGTCCGGAAACCAGTGATTGCAGGGATCCAGGGGATAGCAAACCGGGGGCAAACCCGCATGGGCCGCCTCGGAAGAAGAGTGGGTCGTATAGGTGGGTGACGGCGTAATTATCCGGGCGGTTCGACGCAAAAACCCGTAGGTTTTGGTAATGGCATCCCCAAGGCCGTTAAAAAAGATGATATCATTCGGTGTAATGCGGCAGTGGCCGTTGTTGTTGTTCAGGGAAACCAAAAACTCTCGGGTTTCCAAAAGCCCTTGGGTCGGGCAGTAGCCGTAGCAGTCGTCCTCCTTGACCAGTTCGGCAACGATTTCTTTCATCCAAACAGGGATTTTTTCACCTTTGGCAACAGGATCGCCAATATTTTCCAGGTATACCGGCACTCCCAGTTCCTGAAGCTTGTCGGCCACGGTGATGATGTTGCGAATTTCGTATGTCAGTTCTCCTGCTCCGATGTGGACAAGACCGGTTCGCATGGTATATAATCCTCCTTATAAAGAATCCTGGTCTAGAGGACCAGGCTTTGGTTATCCCCAGAAGAGAGCTATTGAAAGTTCATTGACTTATTGAAATTCCAAATAACAAATCCCAAAAAACAAAAAAATAACAATGACCGAAATTTAAAATTCCAAACAATGGCTTTCTCTGGAAAATTTTGGTCACATGCAGCACAAGCGCTTGCGCCGCGTGTTGGATATTGGAATTTGTGTTTTATTTGTAATTTGGTGCTTGGAATTTGTGATTTCAGACACAAAAATCCAAGGCATAGCCATCTATCTCCGGGCTGGCACTGAAGACAAGTTTTTCAAGACCAAATAAAAAAGGGCGGCAAAAATTTGCGCCCTAAATTTTAAAAGGGCTGTGGCTTGAATGCCTGCAGCCCTGATTTGGTTTTTGAGGAATCCGGCTATCCGCTCCTCTTCAGGACCACAGGCTGCCCGGCAGCTGCCGCGGCAGCGCCGATCGCTCGACATGCATTGAAAATCCTGAAAATAGAAGATAGCATCATTGGTTTCCTTTCATTTTTTAGATTCCATAGCATATCTATCGGTAGATGTCACCCTAAAATTTAAACTAAATTGAAAAATTATAGCCGAACGCGTTTTTAGGGGTGCGAAACTTTTGCCCCTGTTGTAATTTTGACACGGCAAAAAGACGGACAAATGGGGCAATAATAAGTGGATGCGCCATAAAAAAAGGCGGGAAAATTTTCCCGCCTTTTTATGTATGCCCTTTAGTCCGTTAGTTGTAAATTTTGTGCATTTTATGGCAAAAAATCAATATACAAGCACCAAATATCAATTAAATCCCAAATTCCAATGACCAAAACTGGTTATCCCGCCCAGAGGGTTCGGTTATTACCATATATGGCATTTACACTTAAGTAACAATATTCTTATAAGCACAAAAAACAGATAAATTTTAAATTCCAACATTCAATGACTAAAACCTGTTTAGAATTTTGAATTTCGGTTATTGTGATTTGTTTGTGATTTGCTATTTTTTTTTCTCTCCGAGCCGTAGGATCTCCGAACCGTAGGCCGGTTTATCCGGGTTAGGACTATTTTTGTTAAAATTTCTTGAAAAATTTAACCTGGCTATATTTTACTGTATAAAAGATCCTTAAAAAAGTATCAAATTTACAAATAAGAAATTAATGCGCCCCTCGCTTCCCAAGCACTGCAAAAATGGTTTCGTACAATATACTAAAATCCAGGGAAAGACCCCGGTTATATATGTAGTACAGGTCAAGCAAAATCATATCTTCAAACGCCACCGCACTTCTCCCTGCCACTTGCCACAGACCGGTAATCCCCGGGCGAACGCTCGATCGTTTTTTATGCCAGTTCTTGTAAATCTCATACTCATACGGAAGACAGGGTCTGGGGCCTACCAAACTCATTTCACCTTTTAACACATTGATAAGCTGAGGCAATTCATCAAGGCTTAATTTTCTTAATAATTTTCCCACGGAAGTGACCCTCGGGTCGTCAGTTATCTTTAAAGGTTGATCCTTACTGTTTTCATTGGAAATTTCGCCTTTGATAAGTTTGGTTATGTATTTTTTATGAATATCCGATCGATTATTTTCCCGCATGGATCTAAATTTATACATGGTAAAGATTCTGCCATTCTTACCCACTGCCCCGGCTCGGTAAAAAACCGGTCCTTTGGAATTCAGTTTTATTGCAACACTTATTAATAAAAAAATCGGGGATAGTAGTACAAATATCAGCAGTGCCATCAGTGCATCAAGTCCATGCTTTATTTTATTAAATAACCAGATGTTTTTCTGCGAGCAAAGCCGGATCATTTGAAGATCACAAAAATTGTCTATATTTAATTTCATACCAATAATTGGCATTAATTTTTGTGGAAACCATACGGTAAGCCCCTTGTTCGTGCAATAATCCAGCAGAGAAATGAGAGTTACTTTATCTATATTCTCATCCGTAACAATTATTTCCTCAATTTTATTCTGTTCTACAATGTCCGGTAATCCTTTTAGCGCACCCAGCCTGTTTTTGGGAAAAGGAATGTCCAGACCGGATTCCCCAACTATGCCGGCAACCCAATAGGGAGCATTGTAATTAACGATATGGTTTATAATGTTTTTAGCTTCTTCATCAGACCCGACAATAGCTACTTGTCGCCTGAAATTACGGCGCATCCAGATATTGTAAACCACATGTACTACAAAATATCTGCTAGCCGTCAACATCATGCCGGCCAACAAAAAACCAGCAGGGATTATCCACCAATTTATTATATAAATAGGGTTTTCATCAGGTCTTATCAGTCCGATTATTCCAACAATCAAAAAACTGATTCCTATGGACTTGATAATATATAACAACTGGTGCCAGAAGAATCTGCTCAAAAGCATCATCCCTACAGCAATCAGGAATATCGCGGCAACTAAATAATAATTCAAAAAAAATTGAGGCAACATGAAAATAGCAGTTATAATTCCCAAAGTTAAAAGACTCCAACCAAAGGATTTAACTAAACTTGCCATGTGTTTTCTTTTTAAAAATATGAGATGATAGTTATAAAGATTGAAGGTGGGAAAAAACGATATGACAACCAGAGACAGAATAAAAAGAATAACCGCTTGGCTTATATCTCCCTTCATATTAAAGTTGAAATTAGTTATCCGTCCAGCTAATCCAAAAACAAGGAGAACTATTATTAAATCATGAATAACCAAGCTAAATTTATATGAAAAAAATCTATTTTTCATGCTTTGCTTTGAAGGCCTATCCGTCTCTTTATAAAATGGCGACGGCTCCAAACCTTCTTCTCTAATGCTCACCTTTGCCATTTTGTCTTCACTTTTATGATGAATCTTTTTAGTCTGCATAGTTACTGATATTTTTTACCTGATTATTGCCTAACCCGAAAAATTCCAAGCAACAAAAGATTAAAATCTTATATAACCAAGGCCATGTTAAGCAAAATTCATAGTTATGGGTCGAATATGCTTAGGTATTCAATTACCATACCAAATATACATTATGGATCTAACCTATTAATACAACTTATAATATACTTTTAGGTTGCCTGGAAAATATCCAAGAAAAACCCAAAATTGTGTAATTGATTTCCCATTATTTGTGCAATAAATTACACAATTAACCATCTTATTTATTCGAGACCTTTGAAAAATTCAAATTTTTATTTGAATTTAAGGAAGGATGATGCCTTTGAATTTAATTCCTCCATCAACTTCTATAATATCTCAACACTAAATACTTCATCAAGATCTTGAGATCACGCCCCCAGATTTTTTCGCCGATCACCACAAGCGCATCATCGCCTTGAAACCCTTTGGATTTAAAATCATACGATTTCACGGCAACATGTTTCTCATTAAAAATTCCGCCGCCCTTTTCCCCACATTTTACCAAATACTGATACAGCGGGCTCCGTGTATCATCAGGATTATGAACCGGAATTTTTGAGTTTGGATAAAGCAGATATTTGGTTGCATGGAAATCCAAAACCACCGGATCAGTGCTCG
>Ga0114919_10000099_pt1 | contig 51966 bp, 31 predicted proteins | sample BlataG_FD_88682 | JGI IMG/M metagenome (GOLD analysis project Ga0114919, IMG submission 88682) | Deep subsurface microbial communities from Black Sea to uncover new lineages of life (NeLLi) - Black_00105 metaG | ecosystem: Environmental > Aquatic > Marine > Oceanic > Sediment | place: Atlantic... | reverse complement strand
TGATATGAATGCAGTGCAAATGCATGGTACCGGTACATCACTCGGCGATCCCATTGAAGTAGGAGCATTAGCTGCTGTCTTCCATACAGGAGATGGTGGTAAGAATAGCAGAAGTCCACTCACACTGATGGCCAGCAAGTCGCTGATGGGCCACTCTGAGCCTGCTGCTGGTGTGATGGGGCTCACTCATTCCCAGCTCTCCCTCTCTTCTGCTGCCGTCCTTCCTCTCTTATACCTTACCTCTGTCAGTGGCTATATTGCCTCAGCTATGCAGAGACCAGGTGCTAAATGGAACCTTCCAAGAGAGGTTGGTGCAGCTGCTAGGCAAACTGGTATGTCCATCTGTGGTACTAGCTCCTTTGCCTTCCAAGGCACTAACGCTCACGTTTTGATGGAATCAATCAGATCATTTTCACCATCATCATCAGAAACAGAGAAAGAGGTAGAAACGAACAACTTGAGTTGGATGAAACACAGATACTGGGTAGCCCCTGCATTGTTTGACTTTGTGTCTAGTGTCAGTGCTGGACGAGGAATATCTGTATTCCAAATGCCACTGAAACATCCCCGAGCTGCCTTCCTTAATGACAACTGTACTCACGATGTACCACTTGGAAGTGCTGTGGAAGTAGCAATGGAATGCTTGCTTGGACTTGCTCATGAAGAAGGTGGTGCTTTGTTGTCGAGTGTCGTGATGTTGTCAAGTGAACGTATGAATGGTGGCTACTTGCAATGTGCTGTGGTAAATAAGACTGGCAAGTTGGAGCTGCTTATGATGCCTTCTGCAATGGAGACCAAAGAAATAGCTAGACTATGCATGTCTGCTCAAGTTGCTATTGTCTCAAATGGTGCAGAGAGGCCAGCTGCTTCTAATGTTGAGCAACAGCAGTTGAATAGTGTGTTGGCCTCCATCATCGTACCACACAAGGAAGATAGCAGTGGTCATCAAGTTGCTTGGCTGTCTGATTCCTATTCAAATAGCACTGCAATCAATAGTTTCATTGTCCTTGATTGTGGTTTGCAGCTGAGCAATGTGCCTGCTGCTGTATCTGCAGTGGAAGCAATATATTCACGTCCAACTGTGAAGACATCTGCTGCTGCTGCTGGCAGTGGAGGTGTTATGTCCTTGTCAGCAAGTCGACACAATCTCGTCATTGCTGATGGAGCACTTGTACTGAGCAACATCAACACTTCTTCATCCACTACCACTCTAGCTAAGAATTCCAGACAGCAGAAAAGGAAAGAGCCTCATGCAGAAGATGGTATGTTATATCAAACCACCTGGGTGGCTTTGGAGGCAGCAACATCTGACGTCGACAGTAGGTACGTCTCTTCCCTCCTTTCTGGAGCTGGTCAAACCATGATGATGATGCCCTCTCAGCAGTCTTCTGCTACTGCATCATTATCGCTATCTCCAGAGGTCCTGTTGAGTACAGTGCAGCAATTAACAGTTAATTTGACCCAGAAGAGATTGATTGCAGCAGTGTCATCATCGAGTGTCCCACCAACAATAATGGCTCGACCAACAATGCTGGGTGCAACTGAGAAGAGCTCAATGTCTCAACGGGCTGCTTTGCATGCTATGCTCAAGGTTGTTACCCAGGAAATGCCAGCTCTTCCTATTGCTGTGCATAATGTGGCTTCCATGTCCTCTTCTTGGATGCTTGGTTGCTCCTCTTCCTCCTCCTCTTTAGTACCACCTACAAATAGCAACAGCATTGATGATGTATATGGAGCAACATTGAGCTATAGTTCAGTGGTTCTTCAACCTCTGCTACTGCCTCAACACTCACTTCCAACAGCATCATCATCATCTACTCACAGCCAACAGGTTGTGGGTTGTGGGTGGCATCTAATCACTGGTGGTTCTGGTGTGTTGGGAGGCCATACAGCTGAATGGCTCTTAAATCAAGGTGCAACTGGTGTTGTTCTGGCCAGTCGTAGTGGAACCATTCCCAAGACACATGCAGCTCTTCTCTCTTCTCCTTCTTCAGAAACCACCAATAATCAGGTAGTGTATGGTGTGAAGGCAGATGCTTCATCAGTAGCTGATACTGTAGCATTATTACAAACTGGATCATTGACGATGCCAATCAATAGTGTCTATCACTCTGGAGGAGTGCTTGCAGATGCTACTATTCCCAACCAAACATTGCATGCCACTCGTCAAGTACTAGCTCCAAAGAGAGCAGCTATTATGAATATTTCCACCACACTAGTTGGTAGTGGCGGTGGCGGTGGAATGCCAGTGTCCCAAGAAGTCTTCTTCTCTTCAGTTGCCTCTCTCTTAGGATCTCCAGGCCAGACCAACTACAGTATGGCCAATGCACTGCTGGACAGCCTGGCTGAGCAATTGCAGCAGAGTGGATTGGGAGCAGTGAGTATTCAATGGGGACCTTGGGCTTCTGCTGGTATGGCTGTTGTTGATGCATCTACTGTACACCGTTTGTCGAGAATGGGAATGGGATTGGTAACTCCAGCCGACGGACTGTTGGCTCTAGAGAAGACAATGATGATGTGGTCTGGGGTATGTGTTGTGGCTGCATGTCCATTCAATTGGGAGAGTTTCCTGAGCGCTAGACAGCCCATCTCTCCCTTCTTTACTGAACAGAAGCAGTTGATCAAGAGTAGGCTTGGTGATTACAGTGGCGGGGAGATGTCTGTTTCTTCAGCTGCTGGTTTACTACAGAGCACCAACGTTCAGGCAGTTGATACGATGGAGTTGGAGAGTGCTATTCAAAGAACGCTGATATCCATTATTGGTCAAGAAGTACCTTCACAAGAGCCTCTCATGGCTGCTGGACTTGATTCACTGGGAGCAGTGGAGTTGAGAAACAGTTTAGAGGGCTCGTTTGGTCTGCAGCTACCTTCCACTCTAGTGTTTGATTATCCCACTGTTGACGCTCTTGCTGGATACCTGGCTAAGAAGATGGGCGGTATTACTACTACAATTGATAGTAGTGCTGCCTTGACTACAATAGCTGGCAATATAACTCTTGGTCATAGTGGTAGTATTACAATAGGTATTGGTGAATCTGTGTGGAGAGGACCAGCAGAGCACCCCAACCTCCTCACTTCCTGTGATGGAGTAGGAACAGTACCCCTTGATCGTTGGGATGTTGAAGTACCAGACCCACTGGCAGCTAGATTTGGTGCTTACTTGAAAGATGTAGCTTCATTTGATGCTGGTGTGTTTGGAATTTCAGATACTGAAGCTGCTCTGATGGATCCTCAACAGAGGTTGCTGTTGGAGTGCTCTGGTGAGGCAGTCATGCAATTTGCATCTGCTGGTAGTGGATCAATGTTACCTGCTACATCTTCAAGGGGTGTGTATGTAGGCGTTGCAACATCTGATTATGTTAGCCTAGCTGGTAGTTTTGCTGAGCGTGGAGCATTCCATGCCACATCAAATGCAGTGTCAGTTGCATGTGGCCGTCTGTCGTATACGTTTGGATACCGAGGTCCAAGTCTGAGTATTGACACAGCATGCTCAGCATCACTGGTAGCTACTCATTTGGCAGTGAAAGGTCTACAAGGTGGAGAGGCAGGGCTGTCAATTGCTGCTGGTGTGCATATGCAATGCACTCCTTCTTCTACTTCCTATGTCTGGGCAGCTGGTATGTTGTCTGCTCAAGGCAGGTGCCGTGTGCTGGATGCTTCTGCTGATGGTTATGTCAGAGGTGAAGCATGTGCTGCTATTATTCTTGGAGAACTCTCGCTGATTATGAATGGTTGCAATAATTTAGGAGGAATTGGTGTTGGGTTGGCAGTGCTAGGCTCTGCAGTCAACCAAGATGGAAGGTCTAGCAGTTTGACTGCTCCTAATGGTCCAGCTCAACGTGAAGTTATTCAAGCTGCTCTTTCCGTAGCCACAACACTGCCAGCTGAAATAACGGCTCTCTCCATGCATGGTACTGGTACTGCTTTGGGTGATCCTATTGAAGTAGGAGCTGCTACATCACTGCTCTTATCATCTTCATCATCATCACAACAAAGAGCTCCACTGGTCTTGATGGCAAGCAAGTCTTGGGTGGGCCACGGCGAGCCAGTAGCTGGTCTAGCTGGCTTGTTATTTGCTCAGCAAGCAGCTCTAAACCAACAATCAAGCTCTCTTCTTCATTTGAGAAGCGTCAACCCTTATGTAGCTTCTGCATTAGAAGAGCTTCCTAGACATGGCACTGATATCCTTCTTCCAAAGCAGCAACTATCACTGGGCATCACCACTCCATCTTCTCAGCAGGAAGATGCTTCCCCAAGAATGGGAGTTAGTGCTTTTGCTTTCCAGGGAACAAATGCACATGCCATTTTATCACCTATTATTACACTAATGGTTGACGACAATGGTACTGCATCAAGCAACAGCAATACTAGTCTTCAGCAACAGTCCCGTGGTCTTCTACCTTGGCAACGTCAACGTCATTATGTATCAATCTACCCCAGTCTCCTTGCCTCATACGCAGCAGTATCTAGCACAAGAGACAAGGTAATGTTGCAATGTCTATTGCCATCACCAAGTTTGTCTTATATTTGGGATCATCAAGTACTAGACAAGACAGTGTTCCCTGGTGCTGGGTACTTTGAGATGGCAGCTTCAAGCCTGAAGCATCTCCTTCCTACCTCTGCAAGAAATGGAAGTGGTGGTAATAAGGAGCTGGTTGTCAGTGGTGCTACTATCCCTTCTCCATTGGTATTGAATACAAATGAAAACGTACTACTGCAATGTGTCGTTCGTCAGTTGACTGGAGATTTGGTCATTGAATCTGTGTCTAGCAACATGGCAACGTGTCACTTCACTTGCTCAGCAGCAGCTGCTTTGGTTGATCTGGTGACAGCTGATAAGGATGGCGGCGCTAAAAATTCAAGAGTACTACTAGCTGCATCTGAACAAGGACAGTCATCACCATCAGCTGCAGCTGCAGCTCTGGCAATTATCCAATCAAACACAGGTAGAACTGGCCTTTACCTAGATCCAGCTGCATTAGATTCATTCATGCAACTTGGTCAAGTATTCACGGCTATGACATCAGACGAGCCTGGCGTCTACGTACCTGCAGCACTCGGCGCTCTTCACTGTGGCATCACATCCTCTTCACGAGGAGCTTTGACTGGAGCTGCTGGTAGAGGCAGGTATGAAGGCCACCCCACTTGGGGAGCTACTCTCCCTGTAGCAGTTGATGGTGAACTTGCCAGCGATTTCAAGTGGATGCATGCAGATGGAGCAAAGAGCAATTGCATTGCCAGTCTTTCAAGATTAGTGGCAAAGAAGATGGGAGGAAAGCCAGTAGCAAAGCAAGAGTTGGCTGGAGAGAAGGTATTGGAGAAACCAGTGGAGTGTTTGTATGAAGTTTCTTGGCAAGCAGAGGAAGCTTCCTTATTGGGAGAAGAAGATTCCAAGACGCACACAGCTGGTGATCCTTCATCATTAACAGTAGTGGGCATTAAGAATGGTGGTGCTATGGTCCTGCCTGAAGTTTTTATAGCGGCGGCTATTGCTGCTTCTCAAACCTTTGCTGCACCTTCCAGTGACACAGCAACAACAGCAGCAGTGCATCTCTCTACTCCAGGTCTCTTGGACGGTGTCAGCGGACCATCAGCAGCTGCTTCTCTGGATCAGCATGCCTTGTTGAACAACATGTCTCTATCTGGTTTGATTAAGACTTTGGGTCAAGAGTGTCCACAGGTATCTTGGTCTGAGATGCAGACAGATGCATGTCAGAATGGTGGAAGGAGTCAAACTCAACTCTCTCTCCACTCAACCAGTACTACTACTGCAACCACTGCTTCTCCTTCTTCAGCTATGGCTTGGAGCGGTGGTACAGCATACTCGCCTCTACTATTGCGAAGCAAGCAACAAGAAGCTTTGGGTCCTCATCACTTGATGCCACTCCCTCGTGGAAGTCTTGGTAGCTTGAAGCCACTTCCTGTGAATATTGAGAACGTTCAACTAAGTGCAGATCAAGTTGCTATTGCTGTGAAGGCAGTGGGTTTGAATTTCAGAGACGTGTTGAATGTGCTGGGCATGTATCCTGGAGACCCTGGTCCACCCGGTGGTGATTGTGCTGGTGTGGTGGTGAAGACACCTGATGATGGGTGTGGGTTGGTGGTTGGTCAGCCGGTCTTTGGACTTGCTGCTGGCAGTTTGGGCAGCCATGTTTTGGCCTCAAGCAAGACATTGGTTCCCATGCCAAGCTCGCTGAGCTTTGAAGCAGCAGCCACCATGCCGACTGTCTTTGTCACAGTTGATGCTGCTCTTAACAAAATAGCAGGAATCCAACCAGGTCAACATGTATTGGTGCATGCTGCAGCTGGTGGTGTTGGCCTGGCTGCAATGCAAGTTATCGCAGCTGCTGGTGCAACTCCATTTGCTACAGCTGGCAGTCCACACAAGAGAGCATTACTGAGGAGCTTGGGTGTTGAGACAGTGGTCAGCTCACGGGATGCCTTCTTTGTAGAGGAGATGACAGAGCTGGTGGTGCCAACCTGCCATGCTGTGCTCAACACACTAACATCCAGTGGTATGGTGTCTGCATCACTGTCTTTACTATCACTTGGAGGATACTTTGTCGAAATTAGTAAACGTGACATCTGGAGTGGTCCTAGAGTAGCACAAGAACGTCCTGATGCGGTGTATTCTCTCTTAGCTGTCGACTTTATGTCTGCAAATGCATTGAATGCCGCTCTCACAAGGGTCGCAACTGGAGTGGCAGCTGGCAAGCTGATGCCTCTACCCACCTGCACTCACACTATGGCTGCCGTGGCCAATGCATTGAGGCAGATGTCACAAGCTCGTCACATTGGAAAAATTGTGGTGCAGCAGCCTCCTGCCATTCAAGAGGGAGATACTTCAGGATTCGTTGGTACTACTATGATTACTGGTGGCACTGGAGCTCTTGGTACACTGGTGTCTGGATGGTTGATGCAATTTGGCATCAGTCATCTCATGTTGTTGGGCAGAAGTGGGCTGATGATGACGTCGTCATCTGCTGAAACAGACAATGAGCCTTTGTCACTGCAAAGCAAGAGCTGTATGACCATATACAAATGTGATGCTGCAATGACTGCAGATATTGAGGGGCTATATACTGCTACACAATCGTCTCCTGCTTTGGTTGGCGTTCTACACGCTGGTGGTGTGTTGTCTGATGCAACGCTGGCCAATCAAACCATAAGCAGCATTCGTACAGTGTTTGCTCCCAAGATTACTGCTCTTCAGAAGCTTCTCTTCTCCTCTAATAATGGAGGAAAAAGAGGCAGCGATACTGGTGAGAATGCTGGCATGTTGTCCAATCAACCACTGACTTCTACAGTACTATTCTCATCACTAGCTGCTCTATTAGGCTCCCCTGGTCAGCTCAATTACAGCATTGCCAACTCCTGGTTAGATACTGCTGCTTCACTGAGCAGTCTTGCTGGCTCATCCATGGTCAGCGTGCAATTCGGTGCTTGGAAGTTTGGTGGAATGGCTGCCAGCACAGCAGCAAAACAAGAAGCTAGGGGTCTGGGAGCTCTCACTCCCCCAGTAGGGTTGGCTGCTCTACAAGGTGTTCTAGAAGCATCATGTGTGTCGGTACCAGCTGCTATTGGTATGAGTCCTATTAATTGGCAAAATATGTTGGCTGGACTTCCATCACCACTACCCCACTTCTTCAGTGCATTCAAGCATCTAGCATCTGTTAGAAAGGATCAACAGCAAGGCTCTGGTGGTGTTGGAGGTAGTGGCAGTGGTGCTGGAGCAGGCAGCAGCCAGCAACACGCAAGGCTGATGTCCCTCAACTTGGCCAGTGAGATTGATGCTGCTGTGACTGCTATTGTAGGAAGAAGTGTGGCTGAAGATGAGCCTTTAATGGCAGCTGGTCTTGACTCCTTGGGAGCAGTGGAGTTGAGGAATAGTTTAGAATCAAGGCTTGGTGTGGAGTTACCATCTACATTGGTATTTGATTATCCAACTGTAGAAGCAATCTCAAGCTATGTCAGTACTACTCTCCTGGTGCCTGATCAACAAGCAACGGCAGAAGCAGGAAATGATGGAGCAGATATGATGATGGGACCGCAAAGCCAGATTGTCCAAGACTCTTCTTCCTATTCAAATGAAAGAGACATTGCCATCGTTTCCTTGGCAAGCAACACTCCTCAAAACACACTTCAACAATCTGGTGGTGCTGTTGGCAATTTGGAAGATATCATGGGACGTGTACCTGCTGATAGGTGGGATGTAGAGTTACAACTCAGTCAGGATATGTCTATCAGATTTGGTGGATTCATCTCTGAATGCTTTGAATTTGATGCAGCTGCATTTAATACTACAGCAACAGAGGCAGCGTTGATGGACCCTCAACAGAGGTTGCTCCTTCAATGTACATATGAAGCTCAGACCTCAATGGGGCCTGCTGCTCAAACTTCATCATCACTACAGACTGGTGTGTTTGTCGGTATATCAACTCCTGACTATGCCGAGTTGGCCAAGAGATTTGGGGAAGTGAGTGCCTATTCAGCTACTGGTAGCGCCCTGAGTGTGGCTCCTGGTAGGATATCTTATCTTTGGGGATTCAAAGGGCCCAGTGTTGCAATAGACACAGCATGCTCTTCATCACTGGTGGGAACACATAGTGCTCGGTTGTCAATGTTTGATGGTGGATGCTTCTTTGCAAATGTGTCAGGAGTCAAGTTGATTCTCACTCCGGAGACTTCAGCGATGTTTAATAGGGCTGGTATGTTGACTGCAAATGGACGATGCAAGACGTTGGATGCTGGTGCTGATGGGTATGTGAGAGGTGAGGCAGTTGTTTCTCTGGTGATGCAGCTGCTTTCTTCTTCATCGTCATCTCAACAAGTATCCGGTAGTGATGATGATCATGAACATCAGTATCTGGCTGTATTAAAAGGAACAGCAGTCAATCAAGATGGCAAGTCAAGTACACTTACAGCACCAAATGGTCCAGCTCAACAAGCAGTCATCAGACAGACTCTTCAATCTGGATCTCTCCTCCCTACAGCACTGGCTTCTGTGCAGATGCATGGCACCGGTACTCCTCTTGGCGACCCCATTGAAGTGGGAGCACTGGCTGCCATTGTTGAAACCAAGGGAACAACAACGACTAAAGCCACAGTGACTCTGGCAGCAGGCAAGTCTAGTGTTGGTCACACAGAACCAGCAGCAGGTGTAGCAGGTATGGGGCATGCTATCCTATCTCTAAAATATATTGCCACGCAATCAGTCCTGCATCTCAGTGTACTGAATCCTTACATGGAGGGAAGCGTAGCTGGTAAGGGGCTTTTCAACATGCCAAGAATACCAGGTGGATTTGTTCACCATACCCACACTAGTTATGCTATTGGTGTTAGTTCATTTGCCTTCCAAGGCACTAATGCACATGCTCTTCTGGCCCAATCACCCACTGTTGCTACTCTTTTCAACAACAATAAACAACTAGCAGTACCTTGGAAAGCTCAGTTTGTCTGTGTAGCTCCTTACAGGCATGCTCTTCTCACATCTGCTTCTGTGGCTGGCCATAAACACTCATCATCTTCATCGTTGAAGTTCAATGTCAGGCTAGATGTCCCAGGAATAGCATTTTTTGGTGATCATAAAGTATTGGGGAGAATTGTCTTCCCAGGAGCTGGTTATTTAGAGCTAATGGCAGCCTCTACGTTGAGTAGTGTGACGAATGATGGCAACAATGGTGCAGTCAAGCAAGATGTGTTGATTTCTAGTGTCGCCATCTCTTCTCCACTTATTATTGCTTCTCTACCTGCAGATGATGCAGTGTTGGTAGCTGTTGAATTATCGACTGAAAATGGAGAGTGTCGGGTGTCGTCCTCTGGGAATGGAGCGTTGCATGTAGCAGCTCAAGTATCAACCTTGGTGGCTCTCAATAATGGTAATTATAGTAGTCAATCATCATTAGCATCAGCTGATATAAATAATAGTATGTCTACAGCTCAATGCAGTGAGCCAATTGCAACTGAGTATGTCTATCAAAAGCTGAGAGAAGCACGTTTGGAGTATGGTCCCGAGTTTAGACAGCTACGGGGAGTAAAGATTGGTGCTACTGCAGCTTCTGGTAGACTGCTAGTACCTGATGAGAGATCTGGCAATAGAAGAAGACAAGCAGCCAAGTTCATCTTAGATCCTGCTGTTCTTGACTCTTGCTTCCAATTAGGCGGCTTTGTTCCTTCATCTTCATCATCATCAGAAGGAGGAGGTGCTGGTCAGCAAAAGACGTACATTCCTGCTACCCTGGCTGCATTGCACATCAAGAGTGGTTTGTTGGAACACCAATACAATGATCATGGTCTGTTTGGTATTGCTGAGAGACCAGTGAATGTGAAGGATACAGCTGCATCTGTTACTCGTAATCATGCCTTGATTTCACCATCTGGAAACTATCTCTGCATGGTGGATGGTCTGGTTAGTAAGGCCACCTCTTCTTCTTTGTCAGGAGAGGAGCTGCAGAATTTGGTTAAATTAACATCAGATGATAGTATTTTGTATGAAGTCACATGGAATGCTGGATTGGTAGTTGATTCTGCAATTGTAGTTGATAGTAGTGAGAGAAGTAGTGGCGTTATTGCATCGCTTGCTGCTCGTAAAGATAGCAATGACATGGTGGCATCAGCATTGAATGCAATTCAGAATGGTATTGCAAACCATATCGAGTCTCTTGGAATGACATATACTGGCTCTGTTGTCTTATCAGAAGCTGCTGGGGATGGAAAGAATAACACAACTCACCTTGGTGCATTAATGCGTGTACTGGGTCAAGAGATGCCTGTCCTTTCTTTAGGACTTGAGGCTACCGATACATATGCACCATCGTCATCGTCGTCATCAGCTCAGCTTCAGTTGAGGCAGACTAAATCCAGTACTACTACAGCACTAGCATTTGATGGATATGGTCAAGGAAGATTCAGTGGAACTGGGTATCTTCCAACAATGGAAAGAAACTCTGCTGCAATGAAAGTTCCTCCTGCTTTCCAGTTGCTGCCACTCCCTCGTGGAAGTCTCAGTAGCTTGAAGGCTGTTAAACTTGGGGATATTTCAGCAAATTCTCTACCTACAGATAGGGTTATCTTGGCAGTGAAGTCAGTGGGGTTGAATTTCAGAGACGTGTTGAATGTGCTGGGCATGTACCCAGGAGACCCTGGTCCACCCGGTGGTGATTGTGCTGGTGTGGTGGTGAAGACACCTGATGATGGGTGTGGGTTGGTGGTTGGTCAGCCTGTGTTTGGACTTGCTGCTGGTAGTTTGGGCAGCCATGTTGTGGCTTCAAGCAAGACGTTGGTTCCCATGCCAAGCTCGCTGAGCTTTGAAGCAGCAGCCACCATGCCAACTGTCTTTGTCACAGTTGATGCTGCATTAACTAGAGCAGCCAATATCCAACCAGGTCAACATGTATTGGTGCATGCTGCAGCTGGTGGTGTTGGCCTGGCTGCCATCCAGCTCATTGCTGCAACTGGAGCCATTGCAGTGGCCACAGCTGGCAGCCCACACAAGAGAGCGCTGCTCAGGAGCTTGGGCGTCAGAAGCTTGGCTGTCTCAAGAGATGTTGACTTCACATATGTGGTCGTCACTACTACCCAAGAGAAGAGTAGTAAACTTACTGGTGTACATGTTGTTCTCAACACACTGACATCACCAGGCTTTGTCGCATCTACGCTGAGCACAGTACGCTATGGTGGCAGCTTTGTTGAAATTAGCAAACGCGACATTTGGGGTGGTGTTAGAGTAGCACAAGAACGTCCCGACATCAACTATTCACTAGTTGCTGTTGACTTTATGTCAGAGGATGCTTTGCATGCTGCTTTGACTAGAGTAGCCATCCTTTCTGGCAATGGACAGCTCAGTCCACTGCCCCAGACATGTCACGAATTAGGCCAAGTTGCTGCTGCAATGAGGCAGATGTCTCAAGCCAGGCATGTCGGCAAGATTGTTGTCAGAAGCCTCCAGTCTTCAGACATTCCTAGCTCATCAAACAGTAGCAGTAATGGCACTGCTTTGATCACTGGTGGTACTGGCACTCTAGGCAAAGTTATGTCGGCATGGCTCTATCAGCAAGGAGCTGCAGCAGTACATTTACTGGGTAGAAATGGCTACTTGAGCAGTGGTGATAATGACAGCACTATAGTAACTGGTAGGTTTGGTGCAGTTATTGTCAGTAAAGCTGACCTTTCCTTCAAGGATGATGTATCAGAGGTAGTAACTGCAGGTCAACAACGACATTTACTACCAATGCAACTCATCCTCCACGCCAGTGGTGTCTTGGCCGACGCAACAATTGTTAACCAAACACTCCCTGGTCTTCGTCAAGTATTTGCCTCCAAAACTGTCCCTCTCAACAACTGGTCTCTGTCATTAAGAACAGAACAACCAGCACCCCTTCAAGTTCTCTTCTCATCAGTTGCCTCTTTGCTAGGAGCACCAGGTCAAGCCAACTACGCTGCAGCCAATGCTCTACTCGATTCACTGGCTGCACAGGCACAATCTACTGGTGTAAGAGTGACTAGTGTCCAATGGGGAGCGTGGTCTGGAGGTGGTATGGCCTTGGATCAAACTGCAGCTAGAGTTGAGAGGATGGGGATGTCTATGATTGACCCTAGTATGGGCATTGCTGCTCTGGAGGGGTTGCTGCTCACTGCAATGCCTCCGCGTCCGATCATTGGAGCAGCTCCTATTATTTGGAAGACATTCTTGCAGAGGTTGAAACCTCCTACCACTCAATTGTTTGAGTCATTTGAGCACCTTGCTGCTAGTAATAAGGGTAAGAAGGGTGGTAGAAGAGGAAAGAAGGGCAGTGATAGAAACCCAGGTGGCACTAAGAAATCAGGAGGAGTTGAGGAGGCAGCAGTGGCTGAACAGGTATCAGCTGCAGTCACAGCAGTGCTTGGTAGCTCGATCGCATCCAACACCTCTCTTATGGAAGCTGGTCTTGACTCATTGGGAGCAGTGGAGTTGAGGAATAGTTTGGGTCAGCAGATGGGCGTTGACCTACCAGCTACACTAACTTTTGATTATCCAACACCGGCTGCTATTACTGGATATCTGATATCAAACTTAAGTGCTACTGATGGTGTTGATGTAGTCGCATCAGAAGGTGATGATTATTATTCAGATGAAGAGGAACATGGTGGTACTGGAACAATGATGATGACTGGCGGTGGTAGAATGAGAATGACAGCTGGTGGGGAATATGTTTCCTCTCTTCTAGCGATTACAGGTGCCAGCTTCAGACTACCGGGTGATGTTGACAGTTTCCCATCTCTCTTCAGCACTCTGAGCACCCAAGGCACTGAGCTCACCAGCACAAGTCCATTCAACAGATGGGACGATGAAGCGTATCACGGCACTGGAGCCGTCATGTCAAGATTTGCTGCTTTTGTTCCCTCAACATTTGAATTTGACTGTGAAGCATTTGGTCTGTCAGTTGGGGAAGCTGCATATATGGATCCTCAGCAGAGAATACTGCTGGAAGAAACCAGTGCTGCCTTTACTCATGCTGGACGGCCAGCTGAATCCCTCATTGGCAGTGCTACTGGTGTTTATGTCGGATGTATCTGGCTCGAATATGGCGATTTGCTGACTATGAATATGAGCACCAATAACAGTAACAACTCTTCTATTTCAGGAGGAGCTGGTAATGCTTATTCAGTCACAGGCAATGGACTGGCCTTCATGTCTGGTAGAGTGTCTTACACATTTGGCCTGACTGGTCCATGTGTGCCAACCAACACAGCCTGCTCATCTTCTCTGGTAGCGATTCACCTTGCAGCAAGAGGTATAATGACAGGAGACTGTGTGGATGCTACAGCATCTGGAATCAATGCTATACTGGTGCCAACAGGGGCTACCATGGCAATGAGTCAAGTGAGGGCATTGTCTCCAGATGGAAGGTGCAAAGCGTTTGGTGCTGAGGCTGATGGGTATGGTAGAGGTGAAGGCTATGCTGTGGTGGTGGTGGAAAGCATTAGAAATGAAGAAGGAGGAAATTCTATAATTGTAGGTCTCTTGGCTGGATCGGCAGTCAACCAAGATGGCCGTAGCTCTGGCCTCACTGCTCCTCATGGACCCAGTCAACAGGCACTTATTATGGCAGCAATGAAGCAAGCTGAATGTTCCTTCCTTGGATATGTGGCTTCTCATGGTACTGGTACTCCTCTAGGAGACCCTATTGAAACTGGAGCTATGAGGAAAGCAGTGGTAACTGCTAATACTACCAATCATAGTGATATATTCACAGTTGGCGGTATCAAGTCAATTACTGGACATCTTGAAGGTACTGCCGGTCTTGCTGGGCTATTGCTCTCCCAAGTTCAATTATCTCAGCAATCTGCTCATGGATTGAGGTATAGAGAGATTAATCCTTATGTTGCAAGTTCATTTGCCAATTGGTCAATAAAGTACCGCCTTCCTATTCAATCAGCTCCCAGTACCACTGAGTATTCAGGAACTAGTTCCTTTGGTATGAGTGGTGTCAATGCACATGCCATTTTGAAGTCGGCTGAAAGTATTGACCAACAGGAAGGAGGAGAAGGCGGAAGCTGGAAGAGAAGTCTGGCATCTCACTTGGAAGTCATTATTCCTCTCCATCCACTGGTGAGTGGTGTAGCAACAAGGAGGCGTCAAATTGCACAGTTCCATTGCACTGGCTTCAAACACCCATCACTAGCCTTTGTATTTGAAAACACGTTGCATGGATTGAATGTAGTTGCTGCTTCTGTATTGCTGGAGATGGTTCACTGTGCAGGGGCAAGACTGGTCAAATCAGAGGATCTTTCCTCAGCCTTGGGACTGAGTCAGGCCGTCCTTCCATCTCCAATGCTGACTGCTCAGACGACTGCTATTGCAATTGATGTGGGGCTTAATAAAAGTGGTGGCATTGGACAAGTGGCCATTAGAACAGCTGAATCATCGCATGTTCATTTGGGTGGTATGTTAGTGCGTGTTGTTAGTCAAGCCAAGGACGCCGTGTCTTCTTCTGTGCTTGCGACGACAGAAAGTACAGCAATGGAAGAGCTATTGCCATCACTGTATTCTAATCACACTAGTGTTGCTATGGCAAATCTAGGTGATAAGAGCTCTATTTCAACTCAATCTGGATTTTATCTTCATCCTGCATTGTTTGACAGCAGCATGCAATTAGGAACCGTAGTACCAGAACCTCTTGAGGCAGCAACATCAGTTGGATTTGCTCTCTCTGGCCTTGATTTCTATCTCATGCCATCAAAGATATCATCCTCATTGTCAAGTGGTTCTCTTGTATCTTGTGCTAGAAGAGATGGCAGCAATAACAACAACAACAAACAGGTTGGTTCAACCAGAAGGAGCCATGCTCTTCATTCAACTGAATTGCCCAGTGCTGTTGCTGTTGTGGAAGGCCTGGAATCTCGCTCTATCACTACCACTACATCAAGAGGAGCACCATCATCATCTCAGTTGCCATCATGGCTAGATGCATCAGTGTCTATCAATCAAAACCAACAGCAACATGAAGCACTAAGTCTCGATGTCATCACCGCAGCAGTTGATGAAGCAGTAATATCGACAATAGGCCATACTGTCTCACCAGACGAGTCCCTCATGTCTGCTGGTCTTGACTCTCTTGGAGCAGTGGAACTTAGGAATGCTCTACAAACTCAGTTAGGGTTGGAATTACCAGGAACTCTAGTATTTGATTATCCTACTGTATCGTCACTGGTTGACTACTTGCAATCTGCTGCACCTGCCACCACTGCAACAGATGGTGCTTTGGTATCTTCAGATGGAGGGGGAATGTTCCTCAACCCCCCAACATCATTATCATTATCGCCATCGTCGTCTCTCTCAGCAAGACCATTGGGTATCATTGGTGCTGGAGGACAACAATGGATGCTACAAGACCCATCAACAACAGGTGACTTGTCAACCCGAACGCCACTGAGGACAAGATGGGATGTAGATACGTCTATGAATGGGATGTCTCCCAGTGAAGATGGAACACTCCCCATTGCTCAATTTGGAGTCTTCATGTCTGATGTAGATGCATTTGACACTGAGCTTTTTGGCGTTATTCCAGCAGAGGCTACTACTATGGACCCTCAACAGAGATTGTTACTGGAAACTTCATACGAGGCTGTCATGTCAACTGGCAATGGTAATGGTATTGGTAATGGTAGTACCACCTTCTCATCAGCTTCATCTCTATCTCCAGCCATGTTGATAGGTAAAGAGGTAGGAGCATATGTAGGTATTGCTACAAAAGATTATGAGCCACTAGGGGCCCGTCATGGTGTGCCACTAGGACCGTTTAGTTTCACAGCAACTTCCCCGAGTGTGGCGTCTGGACGTATTGCGTTTGTATTTGGATTGAGGGGGCCTACTGCCAGTGTTGACACTGCGTGCTCGGCTTCGTTGGTAGCTGCTCATATTGCTGTGAATGATATGAGAATGTCATCTATTCGTGGTGGTGGTGGTATGCAAGGAGCGATAGTGTCTGGAGTGTTGTTGTGCCTGGTGCCTGAGTCTACTGTGATGTTGGTTAGAGCAGCAATGATTAGCCCAGAAGGAAGATCAAAGACGTTGGATGCTTCTGCTGATGGATATGCACGCGGTGAGACATGTAGAGCAATTTATATTGCTCCTCTACATTCTGGAGAGGGGGGTAATGGAACTGATAGTGAAAACATATTAGCAATAATTGCAGGTACAGCAGTGAATACTAATGGAAAAGCAATCAGTCTCACTGCACCCAACGGTCCAGCTCAACAGGTATTGTTGAGATCTGCATTAATGTCTGGTGGTACTGGACCTGGTGCTGTGACTGGTGTTCAGTTGCACAGCAACGGAACTGCCCTGGGTGATCCTATTGAAATTGGAGCCTTGGCAGCAGTCTTCCTCCCATCATCATCATCATCATCATCCAACGAACAACAATCATTCCCACCAGTAGCATTAGCAACAGTGAAAGGCTACACAGGACATCAAGAATCAGGTGCAGGTGTAGCTGGAATCATGGAAGCAGTAATGAGCTTGGGCCATGCGGCTCTTCCTCCTGCTCTGCACATTCGTCATTTGAATGAACATGTTGCTGGAGCTGTCAATGGAAGAAAGAGAGCAGTGGCCATTGCTCGTGGCGGCCCATTTGGTTTACCTTCATCATCTGGAACGTCTCCCCAGCTTGTGTTTGGAGTGAGTTCCTTTGGTGCTTCAGGAACCAATGCACATGCTCTGCTTGCATCATCATCATCTGCTACTAATCAGAATAATAATGGGTATAGCGTGGTGCAAGTATCTTCATCGTCAACTGGTTTGGCCTTTAATAAGGCATCTCATTGGGTGGCCCCATTGGCCCAAGCACTCGTCAAATCAGCTCTGGTCAGCAGACAGAATCCATCAAGAAGAGCAGCTTCTTCATCTTCTTCTTCACCATTTTTGGTGAGGATGGAAGGTGATTTGTTGGTTCCAAGACTAGCATATCTATGGAATTACAAGGTGACTGGTCGTCCCTTCTTACCCAGCTCCGCGCTGATATCAATGGCAGCATCAGGATCTGCATTGCTGTCTAATAACAACAGTAATATTGGTGATGGGTTAGTTTTGGCACTTACTCAGGTGACAGTGGTGGCCCCAGTTGAGCTTGCACCATCCCCTAGTGCAGCTAGACACTCCACAGCATCTCTAAGCAGGCATAAAGCAGTGATGTCAATATCACCTGCAGCTGGTGTGGTGGATGTTGCTCTTGATAAACAAAGACTGGTATTTGCTAGATATAGATCCATGATAGATGATAAGAAGGATAATGATGTTGGCATTACTGCTACTACTAATGATGATGATTCAGTACTGCACCTCCCTCTACCATTACCATCATCCAAGGTACTGCGAGGTCTATGGAGGTTCAAAACAAGAAACGCAGCTGCTTATTTACCAACTCTTCTAGCATCACAAGTGGTACTACACAATGAAGACGATGGATATGTAGTACATCCAACTCAGCTGGATGCAGCCTTGTCTCAAGCCGCTAGTGAGAAGATGCCTCAGTGGGCAGCTACTCCACCTACCTGGATACGCCGCATTGATTGCTTGACTTTCAGCGGTAAATCTGGTAGGGATGTCGACAAGAATACTTCAAATACCAATGCCAACACTTGGATCAATGCTCAGTTAAAGTATGAAGAACCTTGGGTAGTAGGACAATCAAGAATATTCCAGGAAGGACCAGTGGTATTACAAGCTAAAGGAGTGAGTGTTGGGGAACATGAGCTACCTGCAGTCTCCCCTACCCCTCTACCTTCCACTCGTGGCACTAGTGCTAATATTAATAATAATAATAATAATAATAATGGTGTTGCTGGTGCTGGTGCTATTGGTGGTGGTCCTGGTCTCTTTGATGATATTTCAGTGATCCATCATCTTGGCAATACAGATTCTATAGCTGGCTATTTAGGAGGAGGAGTCTCTCCTAGCAAAGGAGGAGGGGGTGATGGAACGTATCCTGACGAAGAAGGTGAAGGAGAAGGAGATACAACTCTAGTAGCAGTGGACAACCCAATGCTCCGAATGGACGAAGAAGAACGTGTGATGCACCTTCAAGCCCAAGTCATGGTTGAAGTAAGGAACATGCTGGGAAGAGCAGTACACCCAGACGAGCCTCTCATCATGGCTGGACTTGACTCAAGAGGTGGAATGGAGCTGAGGAGATCACTGGCGGAGAATCTGGGGATGCAGTTACCAGTGACGTTGTTGTACGATTATCAGAGTACTGCTGCAGTGGTAGAATACATCAATGAGGGTGTTAAAGAGCAGTTGAGTAACACTAGGAGTTTGGTGAGAGCTAGAGCTAGGCCTATGTTGGCTAGTGATAATTTTGCTGAACTTTCACCCACACATAATGGTACTGGTACTAATGCTGTACCAACAACTAATGGAGGTGGTATGGTTGGTAGAAGGAAGAATGGTGATGCAGATGTGGATGATCGTCCCAGTGAATTATTGAAAACATTACGTGGACCAGCTCAACAAAAGCCACTTTTCTTGGCAGCTCCTGGTGTTGCCAATGCACAAAGTGCCTATTTCTCCTTCTCGCAATACTTGGCATGGAGCAATCAACCTATCTATGTGCTGGACAAGGATAACGACTTGAATGTTACTGTTCTAGCAGAGAGGAATGCTGCTGATGTGGTGAGAATCCAACCAGAAGGTCCCTACCTGTTGGGAGGACATTCATATGGCGGATGCGTGGCAGTGGAAATCGCAATGATACTGGAGAGCTGGGGACATGAGGTTGCACTGGTGTTGATTATGGATACTCCTCTGCCTGATCAGATCAGGAAGGCGAGACCATGGGAGACTGAGGCGACAGATGACGAAAGTTTAGAGTTTATGGAAATGGTGCTGGGTGCGCTGGGCCGTGATGCTCTTGGCCTGGGTGCCTCTGTAGCTCATCCTAAAGAAAGTGAGGAATGGAAAAGTATGAGTATGGAGGAGAAGTTTGAGTTCTTCGCACCTATATGGAGAGTCATGAGAGATGATAATATGACCATTGAGGAGGTGAAGAGACAGATAGAAGGTGTAGCACTCCTGGTCAAACAGGGTTCCAATATTACGGATATGAGAACACACAGCTTCCGTGCTGATCATCTCTATGCTCCAGTTGTCTTCTTTCGAGGATACACTGCTGGAGTGTGTACCTACTTTGATGATAGCAGATTGCCTAGCGCTTTAATGCCACATGGTCCTGCTTGGTATCCCATGTGTGATGATTTAGAGGTGATAGATGTGCCTGGTGATCATTTCAGTTTGTTGAGACAGGATGATGCAGATCTTAACCTGATAGTCAATCAATTGAAGCTGAAACTGGCTCCATTTGGGTGGACAGAGACAATTAAGAGAGATAACAGAAAGTATACCATGAATGCCAGTGAAATTGCCAATATTGATGCTTACCTGGCAGGAATGGGGGTGAATGATCCCAATTTGCGGAAGAGACTGGAAACTGCTTTGCCATATAGTGGAGGAGAAGCAGCAGTGGGAGCTGCTCTAGCAGAGACCGCTGCAGTGGAAGCTATTATACCACTGAATGCCAGTGCTAGAAGCGGAAGAGCACCACCGGATATGCCGGCTCTCATTGTTTGCTGTGATGCAAATGGTACTGTTGGTGGCCTGGATTCGTTATTTGCTGGGCTAGAAATGCCATGCTTTGCAGTAAGGTTGCCACTTGATGATGCTTTGTGGGATGCTGGTGACGTTCCTGAGCTGGCTGCTTTGTGTTTGAAGTCGATCAAGAAACGTATGGCAGCTTCAGCTTCAAATGCATCCAATGGCGGGGAAGTGAAGAGGAGGATGCTGGCTGCTGGTGTTGGGTTTGGAGGTGTGGTTGCACATGAATTAGCCTTGCAGTTCCACAAACTAGAGGTGGAAGCCATGAAGAACAAAACTAAAGACCAAAAGGATACTGTTCCTAACAATGATAATTTAGCAGCGTTACTATCTCGAGTTGGGGAACCCTCATTAGCATTATTCGAAGGCCTACACACAGTAGAAGCCCCCAATGACACTCTAAATTGGCTCCCGCTGGTAGAATCACGAGAAGATGTCTGCCAAGCTGCCACCCTACTCTACCCCATGATTAAAGATGCAGCAGGGAGAGGAACTCCCAGCAGAGAGGCTTTCGCGGTCAGACTAGCAAGTCTCCCCGACTTTGACTCGCAGCTTGACTACATAGGAAGCTTCAGACCGGCAGATGGAGACATCAGTCAAGTGGACTGGGACAGCAGAGTGCACACTCTCCTCCTTAGATTGGCATATTATAAATCTATATGCAGGAGTTACACTCCCAAGGTGGATATTGGTCATGTGGTGGTGTTTGTGAGAGATTATGAGGATAGAATGCAAGAATTGGCTGATAATGGTCATCTAGAAGTGCCTAATGGAGGGAGAGGGCCTTCAGGAAGCTGGCTGGCTATATCTAATAGCATAAGTGGTAATGATGGTACTGGTGGTGGTGATGATAATAGTGGCGTGGAAGTGAGGTTGCTGCCATCTAGTGGGACTACAGCTAGTAATTGGGTAGCCAGTCACCAAACTGAGAATGCAATATTGATGGCAGGTGGGTACCGACAAACAGGAAGTCTGAATGAGATAAATAAAGGAATGTTGTTGCTAAATAATGATGTGGGACCTGAGGATGGTGGTGGTATTGATGATGGAGTAGAAGGAGATGTTGGTAGTAGTAGCGGAGGAACAAGCTGGACATTTGTTGGGAGGAGAGAGAAGATGGTGGACGAGAGAAGAGCGGCAACGGCAGAACGGGATGATGGCGGGGAAGAAGAGAATTGGAGGTGATTGAAAAAAGAAGAACACCACGGGGTTTTATTAAATAATAGTTCGATAGTTGATTGATAAAAGACGCAAGTGTATAGATCTAGCGTCTTGTTTTTTAGTTTGCTTTAAATAATAATAATAATAATCCAGGGATTCCCGGCATATTACTCATAATATACATGCAAGTAGAGATATAACAGGCTCATTATACCGGTAAGAAGAAATTGAAATCAACATATTATACATACACAATACATGCAGCCGATTAATCCATCTTCAATCCAACATGTTCAGGTCCCAACGATGACTTTTCTAAAGCGCCAAACTATCACAGTCCACCAAGAAGAAACTCGTACTGCACAGAGAAAGAGACGTAAGCTCGAAATTGAACGAGTCAAGGAGCAAAAAGAAGCATCCCGGCGACAACTCACCGCCCCTCCCGACGACGACTCTGCCGACGAAGAAGATATTGCCACCCAAGTTCCGACACATAGAGCCCATGCATACGAGGCATTGTTAGCATCTCTTACAACTGACAGTAAGAAGTTGGCAGAAAAGTATATACTCAGGAAACGTCAACAAGCTGGCTTGAGTGATGAAGAAGATGATAATGAGGAGGAGGAGGAGGAGGATGAAGACCAAACATCAGAAGAAGAAGAGGAAGAAGAGCTTGCAGATGCTGAAAAGAATAAGGCAAAGAATGACAATGAATTATGTCCAGAAGTAGTACCACTAAAAAGTTCCAAAAAGGCCAAACAACCAGCAGCCAACCAACAACCCACAGCTCCAGTTGACGTGGTGGAAGAGCATTATTTCCAACATTTTGATTACCACCAACTCACAGACATCCAGCTCGCTCAACTCGCTTTCTTCTCACAAGAAGCAGACTGTCATTCTAAGTACCAGACTGTAGAATCCTTCCCCTCTTGGTCCCTCAACACCTCATCAACGGTACAGGCAACTCCCAATGCCCTTCTCCCCTCCACCCACCACAACGCTCCTCTAGGTACTATGGCAGCTTATGGGGTGAAAGAGCGCTTGGCCTCTAGATGGAGGCAACTTCCTCATAGTAATAGTAATAATGACAGTGTTGAATTTGTAGATGAGAAGCAGGAGCAGTTCTTCTCAGTGCTAAATAGCTACGTTGATGTGTTTCATTCACTGAGGCCATATGCAACGGCACCGAATCAACACGATCCAGAGATGGATGCAGTGCTGCTTCATATATTGAATCATTGTGCCAAATCTGCGGATAAAATAAAAAAGAACAATGAGAAAATCAAAGGAAGTGGTAATACAGGTAGAAAGAAGAACAACAAGGGCCGTAATAGTAAGATTGATGATAATGGTAGTGATAAAGCTGCTGCTGGTGGTGATAATGACGATGATGATCCAACAACATCGATACGGGACCAGGGTTTTGCCAGACCCAAAATCCTCCTCCTCCTTCCAATGAGGAACATAGCACACCGAGTCATCTCCCGCCTGGTAGACCTAGCAGTAACCCAAACACGTACCGACAGCGTTCAAAATAAGCAACGATTTAACGAAGAATTCGGACCAGAAGAAGGAGAAGAGGAGCTTGATGCTGCTTTGTTGAATGATAGAGCAAAGGAGGGGAAGGCACGTAAACCAGCGGAATTCCAAGCATTATTTCATCATGGTAATTTAGATGATCATTTTAGGCTGGGTGTGAAGCTGACGCGTGGTGCAGTGAAGTTGTATGCGGATTTCTTTCAGTCGGATATAATTGTGGCCTCTCCTTTGGGTCTGGCTACTTTGGTTGAAGAAGCTGAGGCTGCAGCAGCAGCAGGAGCAGGAGGAGGCGGAGGTGAAAAATCTAGTTCTAAGAAAGGAGGAAAGAAGGGTGGCAAACATGATAGAGACCATGATCCCAAATCAGCATCTCGTAACAACAATAACAATAAAGAAGTAGAATCTCCAGTAGATTTTTTGTCATCAATAGAAATATGTATAATGGAGAGAGCAGACGTCATGGCAATGCAAAACTGGTCACATATATCCACAGTTTTTGGGTGTTTGAATAGAATCCCAAAACAACAGAGAGATGTTGATATAATGAGAGTGAGGGAGTGGGTATTAAGTGGCGCAGGGAAGCATTATAGACAGACGGTGGTGATGTCGTCATTTCCGTTCCCAGAGGCGGCTGCGTTGATGAGGAAATGTAGTAATTATGCAGGAAAGGTTAAGTTAAAGCCTGAATTCAAGGGTGTTTTGGGACATGTGATTCCTCAGGCTAGGCAGGTGTTTGAAAGACTCAATGGAGTAGTTGCAGTGGCTTCTGAGAAGAAGGGAAAGAAGAAGAACAAAGATGAAGATGGTAATGGTCAACAACCATCTACTACTTTTACAGTATGTGATGCAGATGCCAGATTTGAACATTTCTGCAAAGTGGCCTGGCCTCGTATCCAAGAATCAGCAAGAGGAGACGGCCAGCTCATATACGTGCCTTCTTACTTTGACTATGTGCGCGTCAGGAACTATTTAAAATCCCAAAATGCATCATTTCTGGGGCTGAGCGAGTACAGTGACAGATCAGATGGGGCAAGAGCTCGGTCCTTTTTTTATGATGGACGTAAATCAGTGTTGTTGTACACAGAAAGAGCTCAGTTTTATGGCAGGCATACATTGAAGGGGGTGAAGGATATCTTGTTTTATCAGTTGCCTCAGCATGCCCATTATTACTCCGAGTTGATGAACTTTTTGGAGGAAAGTGCATCGGGAGGGGTGCCTGGGTCATTGGTGATGTTTAGTAAGTTGGATGCTGGTAGGTTGGAGGCAGTGGTGGGGAGTGGGAGGGCGAAGAAGATGCTCAAGGGGGCTACTGGGACATTCCTGTTTTGTTGATGAAATTGGATGGAGACATGGGTGGATGGTGGCTGTCTCGGCTGCCTTCTTCTTGAATGGGTCCTCCTTTTCTACGATCTTCCTGTTGGATCCGAATATAACGTATAAATCATGGAAAAAGTGGTATTACACAAGCCAGTTTTTACATGTTGCTCATGCCATTTACGGCTCCAATTAAACCAAAACAAGCGATCATTATTATTACATGGATTTCAACCTTATTTAAAACGAACTCACCATAGCTCTCTACAATTAATATGCCACTCGTCATCAAAAGCTGTAGATCAACAATTAGACGTCAATGTGCAATATGACGCGGAAGATGGCTCCATAGTAAGAATCTCTCCTCTCACACCAGAGGACGTGAGAGGCGTCGCTGTTGTCTTGACCCGCTCCTTTGCCACCACCCTACCAAGCATAGAAGATGGCAGGAAGTATGCCGCTGAGATGCTAGATAAAACAGCAGGTGCTATACTCTTAGTCATGAGGCTCTACCCTCCTGCCACCATCAACAACAATAATAATGAAGCTGAACAATCACCACCCAATCCTAAAAACAACAAACCATACAGAGTGATAGGCATGGCCTCTCTGTCATTCAACCGAGACACCAGAGAAGAATTCCCCAGTCTACAACCGCCAGATGACGCAGTTTATCTCAGTAATATAGCAATAGATCTATCATATAGACGAAAAGGACATGCTAGGCAGATGATGGGTGTGTGTGAGGATGTGGGGAAGAGGAGAAGCAAGAGTGGTGAGATGTACCTGCATGTTAGACTGGTAGATGAAGGAGCAGAGGCATTGTATAGATCTTTGGGGTATGAGACAGTGGATCAAGATGCTTGGTTGGTCAAGTTGAGGGGGCTGACACCGAGGAAAATGATGAAGAAGAAACTGCAATAGTAGAAATGAGAGGGAGAACGGGAGAGAAGAGATAGAGGTGTCCTCATGCTCTTTTAAAAGTGGAGAGGGAAAGCTTGTATAATAAAATGCATTGGTTTATTCCGTTGTTTTGTTTTGATAGCCAAACAATTGGTTCATAGTTGATAACGTGGTATCTGAGCTGTTTCGAAGCTTGCAAGCCAACTGATCACATAAATGATTTGCTGTTGGGTGTTATTTTGAAGATATGCTTTCAGCGACGACATTTACCATCTTAGCCTGGTAAGAAGAAGACCACTTCATTTCATATGCACATGTGGACTGAATTGAGAACGATTATTGCTCCTATGCAAACCTTGGTTTGCCAATTAATTCTCTCTCACCTCTCTTTCAAACCAAAAAACAAACTTGCAGGTATGGCTCGAATATAGGCGTACTGCTGCTCAATAAGTATCTACTTAGCAGCTATGGGTTTAAGTAAGTCGAATACATCCTGCACGACGTTTCATGTTGCATCCGCCTTCCCCACCCCCAGTCCCAACTCACTTCTTCTTCTTCTTCACATTCTTCAGGTACCCATTCTTCCTTACATTATGCCACATGATAGCCTGTGCATCTCTTAGCCTCTTCCTAGCCAGCGCACGCTTGATCAAGGTCACTCCAATCAAATCTAGACAGCAATTCGCCAAGATCACTCTCCTCGCCATCATCTTCTGCATCACCGTTGTGAGTGGCAACACTAGCCTCCGTTACATCCCAGTCTCTTTCAACCAAGCCATAGGAGCCACAACACCAGTTTTCACAGCCGCTATTGCATCTATAATGTTGGGCCAAAAAGAAACCAAGGAAGTCTACCTCGCTCTAGTTCCTGTTGTTGTCGGTATTATAATTGCAAGTGGAGCAGAGCCAATGTTTCAGTTGGCAGGCTTCACTGCTGCAGTTACTGCCACTGCTGCACGTGCTTTTAAGAGTGTGTTACAGGGGTTGATGCTAAACGAATCTTCAGATAAGATGGATAGTTTAAGTTTGTTGATGTACATGGCTCCAATTGCTGGGGCACTGTTAGTACCGGCGACAATGTACTTTGAGCAGAATGCGATGGTTACTGCATGGACGTTGGGAGCTGATGGACGTAAGTAGTTTTATGATGAGTCCACCACTTTGTTGTTGCTATTATTTTCTGTCCTCCACCGCAATAATAAAAATGATAACGTATTTCCTCCTCCTTTCCTCATCATTACTTTGCAGAATTTTGGGGACTACTAATCTTAAATTCCTTTCTAGCTTATTTCGTCAACTTGACCAACTTCCTCGTCACACGACACACCAGTGCACTCACCCTCCAAGTCCTAGGAAATGCCAAGGGTGTCGTAGCTGTAGCATTAAGCGTCGCATTATTCAAAAACCCAGTCAATATCCTGACCGTACTGGGATATGCCATCACAGTAGCAGGTGTAGCTTTATATTCTAGAGCAAAGATGGGAACATCCTCTCCTCTGGGAAGAACAACCATATTACCTTTATTTAGACACAAAAGTCAAAGCTCAACTTCATTAATTGATTTGGAAAATGCCAAGATTGTAGCAGCTAATGGTATCCACGAGAGGAGTAATTCAGGAGAGTTGGAAGATGGAATGCCACTGTTAAAGGCGGTGAGACCTGCAGAGAGAAATGGAGTTGGGAGTTGGAGGGGTGGGGTTGGGTGGTGAGAGGCAATACGCAGCAAGGGGAATTGGAGGGTTGGACAGAGTAGAGGGAAGCTGGGGAAAGCATTGAGTGGGGTGTTCCAGCCACTTACCAGAGGATTGAGTAATGTTTATGAAGCAAAGTAGTTTTAGGATAGCAGGTGGAAATGCATATTTTTCAAGAGTGAGAGTGAGTGAGCAATGGAAGGAAAGAAGGAAAGAGAAGGTTGTGTGTGTCTATCTCTCTCTCCCCCCTTCCCTTGTTATTTTGATATATAAATGTCGATATGAACTGAATTTATGATATATATGTTGTATTGTCCGTAATAATGAATGCAAGAAACTGTAGAAGTGTGCACTGGCAGCGAGCATCACTCCCCGCGAGTCGGGGACGGAGGGAAGTGCACTCGTGTACATATAGTGGCATCATGTCGAATGGATTACCATTTAGGAAGATTGATGAGACGCTTCGATTTGATACCAATGAATTAAATAGTCTTCTGTTAAATTATTTCAATCGTGTGTATTATTAATATTTGCCAAAAATTAGAAATTGAAAAACAAGCGCACAAATAATGACCACGCTGGCTGAGAATTTCCTAGCAGATCTTGATGAGCTATCAGATATAGAAGAATACGAAGCTGAACAACACCAACACCAGGCAGCAGACGACAATGCCTTCGCCCCTCTCCCCCCCGCTGCTGGAGACATCCACTCCATTGCAGCCCTTTCCAACAGCTCGCGTTACCAACAAATCATGACAGCTGTCAACCAAGCACTTCAAGTAGACGAATCATCCACCAATACATCCGAATGGACTGGTCCAACAGAAGAGGACCCAGCATACAAACTCATCGTCGATTGCAACTCTCTGGCTGTCGACATTGACAATGAGATCATTACTGTCTACAACTTCATCCGAGACAAATATAAACCCAAATTCCCAGAACTAGAAAGCTTAGTAACCACACCTTTAGAATACTCCAAGGTAGTTGCAGCTATAGCAAATGAAATGGACGCTACAGCTGTCAATTTAGACGCCCTCCTACCACCTGCTCAAGTCATGGTGGTCACCGTCACCGCCACTACCACCTCTGGCCAACCTCTAGATGAACAGACACTTGCTCAAGTGCTACAGGCATGTGAATTAGCAGTCAAATTAGATACAGATAGGGCTAAGATTATCCAGTTGGTGCAAAGAAGAATGGACAAGATTGCACCAAATCTATCTGCTGCACTGGGTACGGAGATTGCTGCTCAGCTCATGGGTGTGGCGGGGGGCCTGGCAGCCTTGTCCAGAATACCTGCTGGTAATGTTCAGGTACTAGGTGCAAAAAAGAGAAATTTAGCTGGGTTTTCTACCAGAACAGTACAACCACATCAAGGTTTTATCTTTGGATGTGATTTGATACAAAATCACACTCCACCCAGTCTCCATGTCAAAGCTGGTAGACTTATAGCTGGAAAGTGTACTCTTCTAGCCCGTATGGATGCATTCAACCAAGACCCAACTGGATCGTCAGGGAGGGCAATGCGAGAAGAAATTATGAAAAAAATTGAAAAGCTACAAGAGCCACCTCAAGCCAGAAATTCTCATGTTTTACCAATTCCGGACGCTCAAAAGAAACCCAAACGTGGTGGTAAAAAGTACAGGAAACTTAAAGAAAAGTTTGGAATGACTGAACTAAAGAAACAAGCTAACAGAATGATGTTTAATCAGGCAGAAGAAGAAATTCTTGATGGCGACGACACTCTCGGTCTGGGGGCCATTGGCAAAGATGGTTCTGGACGTATGCGAGCACTGGCAGCTCAACAGAAGCAGAAACTCAGCGCAAAAGCCGCCAAGAAGTTCAACCTCCATAGAACATCAGGAGGAGGGATAGGAGGAGGTGGAGGAATGATGAGCAGGATTCCAGGAGCAGGAGCAGGAGCCAGTAGTGGTCTCTCTTCCAATTTAGCATTCACTCCTGTGCAAGGCATTGAGTTGGTGAATCCAATGGCAGCTCAGCAACAGCAGCCTGATACGAGGCCAGGGACAGAGAGTTACTTTTCTGGATTTGGGGGATTTAGATCTTCAGCTGTTGTCATTGGTGGCGGCGGTGGTGGAAATAAAAACCAACAGCAGCAGCAACAACAAAAGCAGTAGTCATTGGTTTTAGTACCAATGACTACAGTACAAGTAGTGTAGTAATAGTACTTGTAAGATAGGTTTTCTTGTAGAATTACACAGAACAGTATTCATACAAAAATATATGTAAATAAGATGCTCATCCTCCCCTTCTCCCTCCCCCTTCTCCTTCTTTACCTCGCACCTAATCTGTCCAAGACAACATTCAAATCAATACTCTGTCCACTCTCCATCAGGTCCCTCAACACCTTCCTCACTTCTTCCCTACTGAATCCCATCACACTGACATCATCAATCACCTTTTCAATTGGCACATTGGCTGTCCTGGGAGGTGCCCCTTCACTTTCTTGCTGCTGCTGTTGTTGAGGAGATGTGGAGGGGAAACGTTGATATTGTTGATGAGAAGGAGGAGGACCCGTTGCTTGAGATAGTGGTGGTGGAGGTGAAGCTAGGTGGCTTCTTGTCAGTCCGGATGATCTATAGCCAGGAGGTGGAGGTGGAATGCGATCAGCACTAGCAACAGGAGAGAGTGATGCAGGAGGTGGTGGTGGTGGTGGATGAGGAGCATGGTGAGGAAGAGGAGTACGCCCTCCTCCAGGCATCATCATTGGTGGCGGAGGTGGCATGCCCGCATAAGGAGGAGGAGGTGGATGCTGAGGATGCTGAGGATGGTGAGGTGGAGGTGCCTGTCGCACTGGTTGATAAAGCTGCTGTTGCTGTTGTGGTTGTTGCTGTTGTTGAGGTGGATATTGGGGAGGCTGAGCAACAGCAACAGGAGGAAGAGGAGGAGGAGCATTTATGGGAGAAATTACCACCCCCCCACCAGTAGTGATAGTAGTAGTAGATAATTGTTCATCTTCTGATGGAGATGGTTGTGGTGAGAAGCTTGGTGCAACGATCACATCAGCTGGTGCACTGATGATATTGGGATTAGGAGGACCACTATTATTAGTATTGAAAGTAGTAGAAGGAGCACCTTCAGAGCGAGTAGATGATGCTAATGGAGAAATGGGAACTGCAGCAGGAGCTAGGCCCTCTGCTGCTGCTGCTGCTGTTGTGTGAGAAAGAGTGGCTTTCTGCAACTCTGCTGCTGCTTGTACTAGCTCTTGTTTATCTCTGATGATCTGTACTGAGCGGTGAACTTCTCTGAGAGACTTTTCAATGCCGTTTACCCGTTCTTTGTTGGTTTCATCTCTGACTGAGGAGACTTCTTGAAGATCGGCAACGGTCTGGGAGATGTGTTCAGTGCGGTTTTCCAGGGATTCCAGACGGTGGTCTATGTCTTCGAGGATCTTTTCAAGGGAGCCCGTGAATTCCTTCATGAGTTGTCTGACTGCATTGAGGGTATCTGGATCTGCTGGAGAGGAGGAGGAGGAGGAGGTTTGGACTCCTCGAGGAGTGGGACGCTGCAGAGAGAGGAGAGAGATGGAGAGGAGCGGTGAATTTTGGGTTTGAATTGGGTGATCGGTCAGTAATATTCCGGTGATACAGTGGTCAGAGGACTTCATGAAGACACTTTCTCGTCCACCCAGATGGAATGGGAGTAAGCCTTACCATTGGGCTTCCTGAAGGCTGTGTCAAGGTCTGCATCTGAGATAGTGCACCTCGCCCTGCTTTGTCACTGCTTGTGTCAATTGGAAGCACAGAGTCGTCATTGTTAATTTTGTTAACGTCGGAAGAAGTCCCATTCGACGTTGCTTTGGGAATAAGCTCTGCAAAAAAATCTGTATTCATTTCTCGTCTCCCTTTCCTTGATCTACGGGTCAGACTTGTTGGAGGATGCCTAATATACACCGTCGTTGTCTATATTTGAAAGACAAGCTATATTGTGCTTGGGGTTGGGCTTTCTGTCCAATCTTGTGGAGCACCATCCCTTCTCACCGCTCAAGTTGCAAGATTGCCTGACTTTCAGTCAGTCGTTAATGTCTTGTTTGCTTAGGGTTTTTGTTTAAAATCAAAGCTGGAAAACTCAAAAATAAAGAGTTAAAATGCAGTGCAAGAGCGACAGAGATTTTCGTCTCAAAAAATAAGCACCCTTAAGGACAGACAGAGAAAAGAAAAGGGGGGCGTATATCATAAATCTGCATAGGGGCTAGTCAAGTGTACCATATGGTTTCATTGACTGTAAAGAATATCATATTCTATACCAAATCTAAGTGTAAAGCAATCCAAGAGCAGGAGCAGCAGCATTGTAAGAATACTGCCCCATTTCATGCACAACTTCAAACCACTCAGGATCTAGATAGCGATAGCATATCATATCATGTCTGTATGTATAGGTTAGAGGAAAGGAATACTTCATTTGTTGTTGTTGTGTGCTCGTGCAGAAAAAACATCCTGTTTGTTTGAAAACTCAGAAGGAAGCTTTTGTTTCTCTCTTTTTATTGGCCGCTCTTGTTTCTTTTAATTACCGACAGACTTGCGGTTTTTCCTCTTGTTCTTCTTCTTTGTTGGCTCTTCTTCTGGTGCTGGTGCTGGAGCAGGTACTCCAATTTCTTTCTTGATATTCTGAACAAAACTCTCAAATTCACTTGCTCTCTGCTCTTCCAACTGAACAGCCAGCAACTCAAGTTTGGTCAGTGGAGGAGGTGGTGGTGGTGGGCTGGGTGGTGGAGGTGGGCTTGGTGGGGGTGGAGGTGGGCTTGGTGGTGGAGGAGTTGGTGGTGGAGGAGATGGAGATGGACTTGGCTCAGCACCAGAGCAGTCAGCCCATTCCCAACTGATCTTTTTGCGATCGAAATTAAAGCCAGTAATTTCTTCAGCACCAGTGTAGCTGAAGTCGAGGTCACCTGGGACACAGCCAGCGCACTTGTCAACGATTTTAACCAAGACAGTCTTGCCAGTGGCACCTGCTTCAATACCCCTCACCAATGCACAGCGTCCACAATTGCCATCAAACATAGCTGGTCCAATAGCAGCGTAATATGTCTCAAAGTAAGGGCCGAGATAGCCAAAACCGCAGGCATTGAAGCCGGTGTCATTTTTGCGGCCGGCGGCAGAGTATGAAGTGCCGTCACCGGTATAGGAGCGCACTCCAGTGGCGAAGGCTATGCAAAGTAATAAACAGAGAGTGTAAATCATCTGATTTGTTGGGCAAAAGGGTAAAAAAGTGCGTGTCAGTCAGTGCAAGCAATGGGCGCATTCCAGAGGATGAAAAGCCGTAGTATGGACTAAATATTAAATATTTGCCATTATCAAACACTTACTTTGACGTTTCTATGCCTGTTCTACAATTATATTGGGAATGTAAAACTAAAGATTAATAATTCGATGGGGATAAGACGCTTTTGGGAGGTCTTTAACAACTTCTTGGATGAATCAACAAGTTGTGTTCGTGTTAGAAATGCAAAGTTATGTATTTTAAGTGGAGAACATAGGCATAATATTTCAAATTTTTTGCATTGTAGAGCTGATGACAGACAAGGCATTGATGGTCTGGCAGTTGGGCAGTTGGGCAGTTGGGCAGGCGGAATTCCAAAAAAGGGAACCCCATTTTTCTTAATATAAGCTCACCCCCGCTCGCTCAGACATCCAATATGCTTGGGATGGCTGTGATATGGTTTCTGTGGTCTAGTTCGGTATACTCATTTCCATCATGGGGTTTAATAAATACAGATCAAACCAATTTAATATTTTGAAAATGCAACCAAGATGGTTGGAGACAGACACTGTTTTGGGAAAGTCCCGTTTGTTTTCTTATCTTACCATATGGGAATGGTTTCCAAATACCTTCTAAATACCAACTGATATCACTGATAATAAAAATTCACCAACAAGAAAGGTACTTGAGGAATATTGATCAGATGGGGGCATCCATCCAAAAGTAATCACTTTCAATCAAAACGCATAAATAGACTTATAAACGGCTTAAAAAAATGCTTCGATGAAAAAGGTGAATATAAACAGAAGAAATTCGACTGGAGCCATGATGGGCAAAACTTAAAGTCTCCATCCCTCTATGAAAGCTGGGGTTCAACCCTGTCACTGGTGAAAGCCAGAGCTAACACAAGGGAGGCCATTTCGTGCGAAGCGGCCACTGGTTACTATTGGTGTCCGTCCCAAGCGAGGCAGCAGTCGTGTGTTTCCTATGTCGGAAGGTGTAGTGGAGTTTCACGTTAAAATTGCGGCAATGCATCAGGGAGGAAACTCAGCAGTGCACCGTATAGCTGTTGTCGGCGCTGGGATAGCGGATACTAGGTCTCTCTGTGGAACCACCGCGTAGCATGGGTATGTTCAACCTTTTTGATATTCCTTTTTGTTTTATTAATTGTAATGTTAAACAAGGGATAGTAATACACTACTACTTGCCATTCTTCTTCTTCTTCTGTTGCTTTCCCTTTTGCCTCTTCGCCTGCTGCATCTTCTGCAACCCTGGCGTCTGCAATCTGCACCCACCCACCATCAAATTAATCCCATCCTGCTCTGGGCACCCTCTCATTAAATCTCTCTCCCTCCCAAGATCTTCCCCAACATTCCTGATCAACATCTCCATAGCTTGCCTCACAGCCTTTCCCTTTTTCAAATTACCAGGCACCAGCTTCACTCGGTGTTTGTATGCAGACAACACGGAATAAGGAGCACACACTGGAATGGCGTACAAAAGGGTATCTTCACTCCTTGGGTTGCCTGTTAGTGTATCTATCATTGATAACTTTGCTAGATCTTCTTCGTCAATGAGATCAAGATTTTCTTCAGCCAACAGAGCTGCTACCTCTGCCTTTACATCATCATTGTCTTCTCTTGCTGGTTGTTGCTGTACCTCCTTCCTGCTGTCTTCTTCTTCTTTTCCTTCTCCTTCAGATGATGATGACGATGACGACGAATCACTACCTTCCTCCTCCTCACTGTCCTCTTCGTCTTCTTTGTCTCCTTGTAACTGTACTGTCAACCGAGCGATGTCCTCTTTAGAGAAATCTTGTTGAGGAAGATACCCCGATTTCCTCCCAGCCTTCTTAGCAGCCATTCTTCTCTTCCTTTCTTCCTTCTTTGTCCTCTTATCCTTTTTGTGCCCTGCTGATTGGAGCATCATCATCGCGAGTTCTCTTTCCTCTTCGTCTTGATGACGGTACTTCTTGTTCTTCTGGGCTTTTTTACTGCTCAGATTGAGCTTCCCTTTGCCAAAGCTACCTCCCATTGGATGCAATTCCTCCTCATCCTTTTCCTCCCCCCGCTGCTGCTGCTGTTGAGAGTTCTGCTTCTTTCCTTTTTCACTAATCTGTTCGCTTCTATCAGCCCCACCACCACCACCACCACCAGATCCCTTCTTCTTCATTAATTGGCGTTCTTTTGCAGACAGGTGTCTCTTACTATTTTGTCCACCGCCTCCTTGGTGGCCCTTTCTCCAACTTTCCTCCTCATCTTCTCCTTCTTTCTCCTCATCCTTTTCACCAGATGCAAACAGTCCATATTTACTGAATGAAGCAGTGATATCTTCCACTCCACTACTAATAGTAGTACCACTACCACTACTACACTTTCTTCTTCTATTATTACTACTGCTACTCTTCTTGGTATTTGAAGTCAGTTGTCCCAACGTGTCAGCAGATGCGTCCATAAAGGCCTCATATGCTGTACTAGCAGTAGAAGTGCTCTTTTCTTCTTCTTCTTGTTGTTGTTGTTGTTGTTGTTGTTGTTGTTGTTCATCATCGGCGTCATCAATTCCATCCTCCTCTTCCCCTCCTCCTCCAACCCCTCCCTCTTCCTCCCCAGCTCCTCTAGGAGCTCTCTCCCCCAAATGAGCCGCTATACTTTCCTCATCTAATCTAAACATAAACCCAAATCCCATAACCAGTGGTTGAGGAGGCAGATAATTCTTCTTCCCCCTAATCATGAATGATCCCGTCACCAGGTACTCGCCACTGGGAGCTGTCTTACTAACCTGATCATGATACACCCACCACGCTGAGGTGACGACCTTGGCGTCCCAAGCAGCAGAACGACAGATGCAGGCTTGGCCGGCTTGTGATAGTGTTAGCGGTGGGATGGAAGAAGGAGTTTGAGATGATGATGTTCGTGGTGGATCATCAGATGCTAATGTATTGGTTTGATGGTTGATGACAATAGTGGAACTGGCACCATGGAGATCAGCGTGAACATAGACGTCCCCTTTTTTCAAATACCTTTTGACCAAAAGTTCATTCTGCTGTGCATCTCTCCCGCTAAGAACCAGATAATTCTCTGAAGATATAAACCAGTGGAATTTCTCAAACCAATAAGGCTTCCTTGCAGGAGCAGAGGACATGGCTGCTTGAGCTGAGGATCTGGCTTTTTCGTTGGCAACAGCGATGGCAGCACGTTGCTCTGCTGCCTTGAGAGCGTCTTTACTGGCTGCAATGGTACGTTGTTGTTTATCTAGCTGTTTTCTTCTGATTTCGTAGTATGCTCGTGCGTTTGCGTATGCTGAGAGGCTCAGGTCTAGCTGGACTTTGACTTTTTTAACTCTTTGTGACTGTTGCTGCTGCTGCTGTTTCATGCTGGTAGCTCTTCCTCCATCATCATTATTGCCATCACTACCATAGTCGCTCCCTCTCTCTTCTTCTACAAGATCAGGAAGCAACACCGTTACCTTATTCTTCCCCAACTGTAGAGAATCCACTAATGCAGCCACAGGGTTTCCTCCCTTCTTTTCCTCCTTAATCATCGCATCCAGCTCAGCCCAATCCATTCCAGCAGACACAGCATCCCTCACAGCGTTCATAGCAGCATCAACCATGTCCAGATTACACTCAATAATGACTGCTTTGGTCTCACTCTCTTTTGCTTCTTGCTCTAAAGCTTGAAGTCTTCTTTTATGGTCCTCTCTAATGGCTTCTAATTTCTTCGTTGCAGCATTTTCTCTTTGAGCACGGGCGGCGACAGCTCGTTGTTCTGCTGCCGCAGTGTAGAATTGCTTGACGGCATCATCAAATGAGTTGGGGAAAATGATGAAAGCACTACTAATTTTATCTCCCTGTTTGGATTTGTATTGCTCCAACAAGCTACCATCTTCCAACAAGGGATAATACTCATCGTACTGCTTTTGCTGGATAATATCATCTTTATCACTAGAAGTGCTACCACTCTTATCTGTTGGAGGAGGAGTTGCCTTTGTCAAGATCACCCCTCCTACCCCTCGGCCACCACTATTACTACTACCACCAAGTGCATCCAGCCATTTATCCCACAACTTGAATTGTTTCAACAGATCATTCTTCTCTTCTACACTCAGGGGAGTGCTAGCTGGACCAGCTAGTGATTTGTCAGGATACAAACCAGCAGAAAGACAGCAATGTGTTATTGCCACAGTACCATATGCCAGTTCAGCTGCCAGTGCTTGTTTCAAAGTTATTCTACTGGAAGAGGAAGTATGTGCACCACCATCCTCACCACTATTATTATGATGATGATTATTATTTCCAGCATTAAGAGCTGTTTCTAAAGCATCTAGAGTAATTCGTTGCCTCAACCTGACCGTCTGTATAGCATACGTATGACCAGGCATGATGGCGACACCCTTGGCACTATCTAGATGGGATCTGAGTAGAGATAGAACCATATACTTCTCATCAACTAGAATAAGGTTACCTTTATCATAAAGCTCTAAGATGAGGTGATGGGTTTTATCACCAGTGCCGAAAGTAAACCTGACGATTCGATCAACACCCAGCTGCTGGATGTCCTCCAGTCGACGAGACCGAATGTGCTTCCTAATTTTCATTGTTAGGTTGGAAGGGACTGGAGCTTTGTCTGGGACAGTGTCAACAGTGTGAAATCTGGCGCCACTTTCGATGATGATGAGGATTTTCTCGCCGTCTTCGCCGCTCCTGGCGAGCTTGAGGAGGTAGGTCTTGGAGTTGATGTCATAGATGTTGACGAGGCGGAGCCCTTGGATGTTTTTGGCTCGGAGGGAGGCGACTTCGGCTGCAACGTCGATGATGCCCATGCGTTGCTTGACCATGGTGAACTAGTTGTGTCGGTGATAGGAAGATACAGGTATGAAGGTTGGTCTTGATTCAAATCTGATCGAAGAATCTAATGAAAGTTTCAATAAGTGGTGAATCAAGGTGTTCTAACTATTCGAGGCACGTGTGTAAGCCCACTGCACCATGCCACATTTGAAAACCTATCGGAATACAAGGTATAATTTGCTTTGACTAGGCTGACAACTGCCGCCTTTCACTCCCCGTCTCTGTCCAGGCTCTGTCTCCTCTTGTGTGATGTTAACAGCTGTCTGGCGCCATCCTCATGCTCACTACCTTTGATCTCCACTCAAATAGTACTTTTCAGCACAGCACGCTCTATTTCTGCCATTGGGGTTTTATGACCTTTACATCCAGAGTGGGGAGCCTCCTTCTGTGATCTCACCTGCATTGCATGCAGACGGCGGACATGCTGCTTCTAGAGGCAGCCTCGATTCAACTCTACATTGACCACCTCAACTAATATCACAACACAATTTGAACGATTTTTCAATACCAAAAACTATCAACTGAAGGTTTGAAAAGGCAGAGATCACAGACATTAGCACCCCCCCTGTTGACTCGATCCATAGCCCAAGTAGACTCTCATAATCAGACATAATGAGGTTAATAACAGTCATGTGTGTGCTGTTTTCACTCGCTGTGCACAGCACCAGAGCAGCAGACGATGTCTTGGTAATCAATGGCGAGAAGGATTTTAAAGAACTTCTTAAAGCCAACCCTTTCATTGTGGTAGAGTTCTATGCACCCTGGTGTGGACACTGCAAGAGTCTCGAGCCAGAATACGCCAAGGCTGCCGCAATGTTGAAGTCCAGCGGCATCGCCCTTGCCAAGCTTGACGCTACTGCCAAGGAGAACGACGCCCTCAAGAGCAAGTTTCAGATCAAGGGCTTCCCTACCCTCAAGATCTTCAAGAATGGCAAGGAAGATTCTCCAATTGAGTATACTGGCCCTCGCCAGGCAGATGGCATCGTCACCTATCTCAAGAAGCAAGCCCAGCCCGCCACCCTCATTCTCTCATCAAAGGATGACACCGCTGCTCTCCTCAAGACCAGCGACATTGCTGCCTTGGCCTTCTTTGATAAGAACACCACCGACGACTTCAAGGCATTTGCTGAAGTTGCTGATGTACTCCGTGCAGATATCGATTTTGCCTACACAACAGACACTGCCATCCTTGACAGTCATTGTGAGAAGGATTGCTCCTCCCCTTACCTCCTCATGGTGAAGAAGGGCGAGAAGATCAAGCCCAAATACGAAGGCAAGTTTACTGTTGACTTGTTGAAGCCTTGGGTAGAGTCTCACTCCACTCCTTTGGTTGCCAAATTTGGCTCTGACGCCGGCAAGATGAAGCACTTCCAAAAAGCATTCGGTGCCCCCATCCCCAAATTCATCGTCGTCACCAAGGAAGCTGACGAGGAGGCTGCCACTGATGTCCTCACTGAAGCTGCCATTGCCAATGACAAGCTCAAGTTCATTCTGACTACTGCCAAGGAGGGAGGCCGTTTAATTGACTACTTTGGTTTGACCAAGGATGAGAGCAAGTATCCAGTCTTTCTCATCTTTGACGACCAAAAGGCAGAGAAATTCCTAAAAGAATCCGCCAAGGTGTCTGATGCAGCGGAGTTCATCAAGGAGTATAACGATGGAGCTTTGAAGCCATTTGTCAAGAGTGAAGAGGCCCCCAAGGACAACAATGGCCCTGTCACTATTGTCACCGCCAACACCTTTAATGACGTTATATTTTCAGGAGAGAAGGACGTCTTTGTTGAGTTCTACGCTCCATGGTGCGGCCACTGCAAGAAGCTGACTCCAATCTGGGAGGAACTTGGGGAGAAGTATAAAGATGCTGATGTTGTCATTGCAAAGATGGATTCCACTGCTAACGATATTCCAACCCCCAAGATCAAGGTGACAGGGTTCCCTACTTTGGTGTGGGTGACAAAGAGTGGGGAGACGAATGTGTACAGTGGAGGAAGAGAGTTGGCAGACTTGAGTAAGTTTGTGAATGAAAAGTTGGGAATTAAAGAGGAGGAGAAGAAAAAGGAGGAGGAGGAGAAGGAGGAGGATGGGCATGATGAGCTCTAAATACGACAAAATAAGAGAGATACTGACACGGTGCAGGAAGAAGGAGAGGGAGACGAGTGCTCTCCTGAATACTCGTATTAGAAGAAGTAGTAGTGGCACTATTGTGTTGTGTACAGTTTTGCTTTTTGAGGACACACACTACCTCCTCTACGGTATTTTTAAACAAAAGTGTAGATCAAGTTTTTAACAAGGATAAAAAAGTGCAAAATGTAGGACTTCCACAATGTTACATTCACGAATGGCACTGATTACTTAAGGTTATTAGTGACACCGGTAGACAGTATTAACGACTTCATTGGTGCACTAGATAGGGTCCACAACAAAGGATTGCTAAGGTCCCTAGACTTTCTTAGGGTCTCCAGACTACTGCAACTGTTGGTACTACTGCGTAAAGGCATTTCAGTCCATACTTCGGATATGGTCTCTTTTATATGGTTGGCAAATGGATTTTCAATTGCCTCTTTACCTTTGTCATTGTTATTATGTTCATCAACATCAACATGAGCCAGTTTTTGATAGATGAGATGTCGTTGTTGTTCCCCAACAGGGATTGTAGCATCAGGACCAGAGATAATCATCGAGGCTGGTGGAGCTAGTAGCATTTGAGAAGGTACAAGTCCTCCTTTTGCTGAAGTTCTCATGGCATCGTTACTGTTTGCTTTTGAGGAGATAGATGGTGGTACTGATGGTGGTGGTGGTGGCATATATTGATGATGGTAATAGTTATTGTTATGATAGTGGTGGTGGTGGTGAGAGGGAAGTTGATGGCCATAGTGATGTTGTTGTAATTGCCCATCTAATGAAGCTGCTGCAGCTTCATGTGCATGGTTGCTCTCCATGTTGATGATGTCCTGCGATGGTGACGATGTGTTTTGTTGCTGCTTTTGTTGCTTGGTATTTCTACTTTTTTTATATGGACCACGCTTCTTTTTGGTTTCCCCATTATCGCTCAAATCGGCAGCATTGTCGTCGCTGTCGTTATAGTGGAGAAAGTCAGAGTTGTCGTCCTTCCTGCTGGCCATTTTGGATGGCTGTCTCTCTCTTTTGGTCGTCCTTGAGTGTGCTGCTGTAGTTTGTTTTTGCGCACTGCGTCTGATTCTCATTCTGACAAGAGATTCAGTGCAGCTTCTTTGATCGCCGTTGAAGCAGCTGACAGTATGTAGGAGGGAGCACTGTTGGCAGTAGCGGAAATGGGAACCGTTGACGTAGATGGATGGGGAGAGGAGGTGCTCTGCACAGATTCGATAGCGTCGGTGGTATGATTTGTGCAGAATGTTGGTGCAACCATGACCAATACAGCTGTTCATAAACTCTTCATCGCTGATATCGGATCTTTTGAGCCTTCTAGTGTGTAAGTCGGTAGTTATATGAGCAGAAGCTCCATTTAAATCCTCCCCTTCAAGAATCTTATGGCTAACGTTAGATTTCGAAGGTAAACTACCTTCATTGATATCATATACCATGGTGGTTCACATAAATGGCGTAATTAGTCTTAATAAATTAATCCCAACCGAAAACTGGCACAATTCGTAGTAATGTAGTATTCAATTATTTTGAGCCGAGCTCTTAATTATTGAGACTGAAGAGGTAATGAGTGCGTTGTAGTAGGTGTATCTAATAAAGTATTCATATGTAGGTTGTACCGTACACGGATCCCATCTAAAACATCCCTCCAATCTCTCTCGCGAGCGCTCTCTCTCACGCTCTCCCTTCTCTATCACTCTTATGTACTCCCAGTAGCTAGATCAATAAACACTTCTTCCAGAGTAGCATTATGCACCCCCCAATCCAAGATCTTCAACCCTCCATCCCCCCCTCCTCTCCCTACCTCTTCAAACACTTGAGCCAACGTCACATCCCCAGCAGGCAGCTCAAACTTCTGAGTACCCGCCAACGCATATGTCACTTTAGCCCTCTTTGTCAACCTCTCCATAACCATCCTCCTCACCTTCTCCTCCTGCTCCTCCCCTGCTGTTGTCGTTATCTGCAGTATAAAATGCCCCCCATACCTTGTTGTCAACTGTTTAGGGTTTCCCAGACACACAAGTTGACCGTCTACAAAGATACCCAGCCTATCACACAGCGCTGAAGCTTCTTGCATGGAATGAGTTGTGAGGATGATGCCTCTCTTGGCTTTTGCTCTTCTCACTACGTCCCACAGATTTTGTCTACTGGCTGGATCTAGTCCAGTACTGGGCTCATCTAGGTAGACTACAAGAGGATCTCCCATGAAGGAAATAGCAACGGAAAGGCGCCTTTTCATCCCCCCAGAGTAGGTCTTCGTCTGACGGTCACCCACTCCTCCATTGAAGAGGTTAACTGATCTCAATGCAGCTTCTACTGCACTGTCTAGTGCCTTTCCTTTTAAGTTCTTCAACCTACCATAGAAGAATAGATGCTCTTTGGCAGTCAGCGTGTCCCAAATTAAATTGTCTTGGGGACAGACGCCCATTAGTTGATGGATCTGAGGCATTTCAGATCGGATGTCGTGACCTACAATGGTGGCCGTACCAGCAGTAGGAGTCATGAAACCAGTAAGCATGTTGATGGTGGTACTTTTACCAGCTCCATTGGGACCCAGGAGACCGAAACATTCTCCTTTTTCCACCGCCATGGTCAGACTTTGGACAGCAATCTTTTGGGGAGCAGTGCGACTCAGTGGAGGGAAGACTTTTCTTAGGTTCTTGATGATGATTGGGTGCTGTTCTTGAGTATAGAAGTAGGCATCACCATATTTCTTAATTCCACCATTAATGCTATTAGTTGTTGTAGAACTATCATTAGTACTGCCATTAGTTGCAGTAGTAGTAGTAGTAGTAGCAGTAGTGTCCATTTTAGATACTAATTCCAAAGTACGTTGCCTCTCACCAGCCACATCAGCAGGCTCCAACGATACTGTTACCTCATCTGCATTCCCATGCCCCCCCTCTCCCTGATGCTGTAATGGTGGTACCCCACCAGTTTCATTCTCTTTCACCTCATAATTCTTCCCCAGGAAGAAGAGAGGATGACGCGGAATGCCCACTCCAGTAGGGATGACCTGCTCCAGGTACCATGCAGCTACCAAGAAGACAAACCATTCCACAACAAATATTATCATAACGATGGGGATTTGATTGTTGTCATCACTCAGGGTAGACCAGGTTGTACCGTCACTTCCCTGATAGGCAGCTCTAAAGGCATATTGGGATATCTCCCAAAGACCAGCATACAGACCGAATCCTGGGATGAGATATAAAAAGACCACCCACCAGTTATCATTGGCTACAAACTGCTGAATAAGCAGATATCCAACTAATCCAGTACCGAATACATATAAGAAAGATACAACAGTAGCAGTACGGGAGGATTTGAATAGTGTGGACAGCAGGAATGCAAACGCAATGAGGCAATTGATCCATAAGAAGTAAAATACCAGCTGGAAGGAGTATTCTGTAAGGGTGAAGAAGGACAGATCAATGGCAGATCCAAATCCAATGAGTACCCAAGAGTACAGAAAGTTCACCAGTAGGAACCAGGAGTATTGAATTGTCCAATAAGCACCATCACCCAGGCCATGCATCTTCATAATAGTCCTTAGTCTGTGTTCCTTCTCATATACTAGAGTCACCAACATCATTGGCAGGAGTAGTTGTAACAACCATGTGTAGAACAAGGGGCCTAGGAGAGATCCAAAGTCCAATCTTAGAGTAGTCTGAGGCTTGGGGAGCTCCATCAACCCAACCAACAAAGCAGCTGCAGTTTCATCAATGGCTGATTTGATCCAAGCGTTGACAGCTGCATTCAATGGAGCATTTACTCTTAAGTTTCTTGTGGGTTCTCCTTGACCGGAAGTACCGTATCTCCCAGTTTCATTGTACCACATCCTCATGTTGAAGCTTCCTTGAGTAGAGGAAGAGTTCAAAAAGTCGTAAGCTCCAGTGATACCGTTGGTTATACCGACTGTACCGTTGCATCTAGCTTGACGGTAGCCACAATATAAGAGGTTGTTGATATCGTCAGCATTCTCTTGCCATACAGGTTCTACGTTTAGTGGAGCTGGGGGAGGGAGATTGATCTGTCCCGTGCGATCACTTTGGCTGGCAAGCTCGAAGAATGCAGTCAAGACTGCAGTGCTACTACTATTACTGCTGCTATCAGTGTCATTCAAGCCCAACATGTTGTACAGTGTACCATTATAACCTCCAGTTGTAATAAAAGCTGGATCTACGTAATTTGTAAAATAACCATCATTGTCTTTAAATGTGCCCAGCTGAACATCAAGGAAGCTGATTGCTCCAGCATAAAACACAGGGCTGCCTCCACTCTCTTGTTGAGACACAACTGCTCCTTGTAAGAGGAAGGCCTCTGCTTGGGCAATCTGGCCTGGGGTGGGGTTTGATCTACCAAATAACTGAGTAGCTAGAAGAGTTGCAGTCTGCTGGTCATCTCCTGTGTAGGGCATGGCAGCATTAGGCGCCCATTCCTCATCTAAATAGCCAGGGGCGGGAACCTGGTATAGAGCGGGCCAGATTGAGGGATTGGGGATTGCACAAAAGTTTGACTGGTCAGCATTGGAATAGACCAGTCCACATGTATTCTTGTCTTCTTCTTTGCATTCACTAGGGTCGAAACAGAAGCCGTCGATCGGGGCTCTACAGTTCTCTATGCCGTCTATAGTGGTGCAGCAGTTGAGACAGAAGCAACCGCAGCGGTTGTCGTCGTCGCTGTTGATGACGTTGTCGATAACTTTTTGTAAGACGAATAATAATATACAGAAGAGGATGGGGGTGCCAATGAGGAGGAGGTTGGAGAGCCAGGAGCGGCGTTGTTGAGCTGCATTCTTGAGGAAGAGAGCCTTGGCCTGGGTGCTGTAGGTGGTTTGGAGCCGTTTTTTCCGTTCTACCAGTGAACTGAAGCTTTGATCGACAGTGGTTGGCATTTTTGGTATTGGTGACGGTTCTTGTTCGCTATTCATGTTGGAGTGAATAATCAGCGTTCAATAATGGGTGAGTTGAGAGGACATGAGCAAGTTGAGCAAGGAAGTAGACTGACTTTTGTCAAATAGGTGTATGTGATCGTCAAACAATGGCCCAAGGTGATACGTTAGATCTATATTGATACAATGGCCACTTTCAACAGGTGTCTTGGGGTAATGAAATATATATTATGAATGACAGGAGTTGGATGCAGAACACGTTTCAACCCCACTGCCAGTGTGGTTTATGTTATGAGGCCTAAAAGTGCAGCACTCTCACATAGCATGCCATCATATAACGTTCCTAATTTCTACAACCAGTGTTATAATGTACCAAGTTGACCCCTTCTAAGAACGTGCACACGTCTCTATCTTGGACGTTCACCTACCCTTGAAATTCCCGGTCAATTCACTGTCAAGCAGCGTTTCCTGACTTATTGCGCATAACAAGGCATACATACCAACTTTTATACCACTCTTGATCTAGTTTATCCCCCAAACTACGTCACTAGCAGCCTTCTTCAGACATGGATGCCTCCCCATCTTCTGCCGACACCAACTACATCCTCGTCAACCGCTCCTGGTGGTCTCGTTTCTCCTCCCAATTCACAGCCCTAACTTACAAAACCACCCTGGTCTATGGCAGAAACTTCAGATCCACCATCCTCCGCATCTTAAGTCCTCTCTTCTTCATGCTTCTCCTCTACCTCGTCAACATTGCCATCCGCACCGACAATCCCTATCTCGACGCCTTTGTCAAAACCACCGACCCACAGGTCTCCCAGGTTGATCCTATCCCTGCCTGTTCGGAATCCTCTTTTGTCAAGTACCCTTGCTATGACTTTGTATACTCTCCAGCCAATAACACCAACCCTAAAATAGACGCTATTGTCAATGCTATCAAGAAGAATAACCCAGGAAGAGTGATTGACGATGATGCAGTTTTGAGCTTTCCCAACATAACGGCCACTAATACATGGATGGCAGAACATCCAGAGCAGACTATGGGAGGACTGCATTTCATTCCAGACCTTGCAGATAGTCCATCAGGTATTGGATTTGTATTACAGAGCAATTCTACTGTCAAATATTTTAGAAACAGATTTGAGGATCCAAATTTCTATTATCAAGTGCCTCTGCAAGTTGCTGCAGAGCGGGAAATTGCTAGGTATCAGTGGATAGAGTCTGGAAAGCCAGCTGAAGACTTTTTTTGGGAAGTGAGCACCAGTCAATTCGCCCACCCAACCACCAGCAATATCAACATTGTTGGACAGGCTATGGGTCCCTTTGTATTCGCCGCCAATCTGTTCAATTTTGTCATGATGCTGGCTGCTGTAGTGACTGAAAAGGAGGGCGGGCTGAGAAGAGCACTGAGAACCACAGGAATGTTGGATTCAGCCTTCTGGGCATCTTGGTTTGCAGTTGAGCTATGTATCGCATTGCTATTCACATTGATGCTCATTGCCTTTGGTGCCATGTTTCAATTCAACTTCTTCCTCGTCAACAACTTCTTCCTCGTCTTCTTCCTCTTCTTCCTCTTCCAAGTAGCAATGGTCACATTTGGCTTCTTTTGCTGTGTGTTTCTCTCCAAAAGTCAGTCAGCTGTCAACCTGGGATTCATACTGTTCATCATTGGCTGGATCTTCCAGACTGTTGTGGCTGCTGGGTACCCGTATTCCCCTAATAACATCAGTAGCGTTCCAATCATGACATTTGTCTTTTCCATCTTCCCTTGGAGTATGCTGGCAAAGGGTTCTATCGACTTGGGCGATGCCAGCGCTAATGATAATGACCCAGGAATTTCTTGGTCAAACAAAGGCGGTACTGGTCAACATGGTGGATATTGCCAAGATATTGATGACATAGTACAGCAAAATATCTTCCTTGCTCAACAAGGCCAAGAAGCAGCACAGAATAATTACTATGATTTTGACTGTGTTTGGCCACTACCCCGTCTCTACATCATTTTGTTCTTCCAAATGGTGCTGTACTTTGTCCTGGCAGTCTACTTGGATAACATTCTGGCCGACGAGGATGGGGTGAAGAGGAAGCCATGGTACTTCTTGACGCCTTCTTATTGGAGTGGAAGTAGCGGTAAAGTAAAGAAACAGAAAAAGGGGAGTCAGTTGGTGCAAACATCTCGTGGATTGAGGTCTATCAAGCCTCCTATTCAGTTGGAGGGCCCTAGTGCTGATGCTGATGCTGATTTGGATGTTGCAGCAGAAGAGAGTAGGCTGAAGAGCATTTTGGAAGCCCGTCAGGAAGTTGTGACTGGCACTAAGGATAGCAATAATAAGAGTAGTAGTGGTAATATGGAAGAAAATGGCACTGTCACCACTGCAGACATCAAAGAAGCAGATGCTACCAACGCAGTAGAGCTCTTTGGTCTGCAGAGAGTCTTCAGAGCCCCCCGATTCTGTGGCATCCCCACCTCTGCATTCAAATGCTTCAGTAAGAAGAAAGATGGCAGCGGTAATGGTGATTTCTGGGCTATTAAAGGTAGTTGGTACTCTATTGAGAAGGGTTCCTTATTTGCTTTGTTGGGACCCAATGGAGCAGGTAAGACCACCACCATCAACGTGCTGACAGGCGTCCTCCCCGCCAGCGGAGGTGATGCTCTAATTTACGGAGAGTCGCTGAGTGCCCCAGGTGGCATCGACAGAGCTAGAGTCTTAATGGGTGTATGCCCCCAGTTTGATGTTTTATGGGGAGAATTGACTGGAGAAGAACACCTATACATCTACGGTAGAGTTAAAGGTCTGTCAAAGGCAGATTTGAAACTACAAAGCACCGAGCTGCTAGAAAAGACCCGCCTAACAACAGCAGCAGCAGGCAGGACATCTGCCTATTCCGGAGACATGCGTCGTCGTCTCAGTGTGGCTCTTTCCCTTTTGGGAGACCCTCTCCTTGTTTTCTTGGATGAACCAACAACAGGAATGGACCCAATATCGCGCCGTCATGTGTGGGATATTATAGAGGAGTCTAAAAGGGGGAGGGCTATTGTACTGACTACTCATTCTATGGAGGAAGCTGATATCCTAGCTGATAGGATTGGTATTATGGCCAGGGGGAAGGTGAGGGCTCTGGGAACGTCAATGAGGTTGAAACAGAGGTTTGGGAGCGGATATCAGCTTGCTGTAGCTGTAGGAAGTAGTAATAGTAGTAATAAAAATAATAATAGTAATGGTAATATTGAAGGTGAAGACTCTGGAGGACATGTGGAGGCAGTTACAAAGGTGAAAGCTTTGTTCAAAGAGCGACTTGGCGTAGTACCCTCTGAACAAAGTGGGGGCTACCTCCAATTCCTAATCCCTAAAGAATCGGAAGCTCAATTGCCTGGCATCTTGAAGGAACTTGATGATAGGAAGAAGGAGCTATTAATTGAAGATGTTCAAATAAGCCTGACATCACTGGAAGAGGTATTCTTATCCATTGCCAAAAAGGCAGAGCTGGAGGCAGCTGTCGCTGAAGGAAGGAAGTCTGTGAAAGTGGAGGTGGGAGATGAAGGGAAGATGTTGGAGGTGGGGGTGGGAGAGGAGTTTGCTGTGTCACCAGATGGGGTGCATTATGGTATTGAATGGACTCAAGATGAGCAAGGTGGGCTGATTGTGTCCAAGTGTACTCCTCTGGAAGGAGGAGGTGGTGGTGTAGAGGAGACCAGATGAAAAGAAGAATTTGTGGATGTAAGAGGTACTATTATTTTGAATGTTAAGATTACCATATTGTAACTACAACTAGATATTACACGAAGACACTAAATTGTGATTAAATTCCGTATATAGATGGGACACATCTTATGTATATAAACCCATTCATCTTAAACCCACTCTCTTGGATTCTGGCAAGCATCTAAAAGATCAGCTTCCGGAGACCCTGGAGCAGGATGCTGGTCATATTCCCAACTAGCTGTGAGAGGCAAACTCATGAGAATACTCTCAATTCTACCTCCAGTCTTTAATCCAAAAATAGTACCTCTGTCATAGACCAGATTGAATTCCACATACCTTCCTCTTCTCAACTGCTGCCATTGCTTCTGTTCAGGAGTAAATGGAGTGTCTTTCCTCCTCTCAACAATGGGGACATATGCTTCTACTACAGAGTTGACTGCATCAGTGGAGAATGGGAGGATGAGCTCCGCATCGCGGTCATTTTGGTCATCGAAGAAGATGCCTCCGCAGCCACGGCGTTCACCTCTGTGTTTGATTAGAAAGTAATCATCGCACCATTTCTTGAATTTGGGGTAGTATTCTGGGTCGTGTTTGTCGCATACTTTCTTGTACGTTCCGTGGAAGTGTTTCATGTCTTCTTCATATAGGTAGGAGGGGGTGATATCAGTACCACCGCCAAACCACCATTGAGCGGGGATGCCATTCCAGTCTTCAGTTTCAAAATAACGATAGTTGAAGTGCATGGTTGGGGCGTGTGGGTTCCATGGATGCATCACACTGGAGATGCCAGTGGCAAAGAAAGGTACACGGGCACCTTCTTCCATGGGAACATCCCTGCCTACTGCTGCACGGTAGGCTTCAGCGGGCATGCTGCCGTAGACGACGGAAACATTAACCCCGGCCTTTTCCCAGACATTACCGCCCTGGAGGACACGAGAGATACCTCCGCCACCTGCTGGACGGGTCCAGGCATCTTCACGGAAGGATTTGCCGTCTGCCTTCTCAATAGCAGCGCAGATGGAGTCTTGGGCCTCGCGGATGACTCGTTCGAAGCGGCCTCGCATGCTGTCGGGGAGATCAATGCCTTGGCGGAGGAGAGTGACGGGGGGGCTGTCGACGTAGGATTCCTTTTCAATGGCGGGGGCTGACGCAGCCATTACCTTGTTGGAGTGTCTTTTGACAAATTTGGGGACCTGTAAAGGATGAATGGTGGGAGATATATGGGTTGGAAAAGTTGGAATAGAGAGAATTGCCAGCACCTGGAAATGGTTGACATGACGCACCTTGACAACCCTAGCGCCGTTGATTTTAGTTCTAAGGCAACATATAGATGTATCCTCCCTTACTGAGGAGGCAAACTTTGATAGAGAAGCAGCAAAAGTCATTCTAAGAGGGATGTAAATTGTTTTATTTTAAGCTCTTGCACTCAAAATGCTGCGTTATTATAGGAAACGACGTAGAGTCCAACCGTTTAGTGGATCCTATATTCTAATTGTTTTAATTCTGCCAAAAAATATTGAAATCAATCAAGATAATACGATCCTCTTGCCGGTTCCCTTCGCCCAACATTTTTCGGTGCTATCATTTTACTCTTATCTAGAAGGCAACAATACAAAAATTGGGACTGCAACTAACATTATTTGTAGATTCCATGTAGTAGATCATCATTGCCCAATGTCACTCAGAATGAAGTCCTACCTATATGCCAAATGTCACTTGAAAGAGAGCCGGAGAAATCTTGGTCGAAATTGCTGGTCGTAGGCCAAGATAAGGAGAGATGGGATCGGCTTGTATTGATTAATTACAATACGAATAATAATTGTATCACTATCACTACAGTCACATAGATTTATTACAAAGCTGCGAGATACTGTGAAAGTCCAGACATCCGCGATCAAACAAGCATCTGCTGATAGCGAGTAAGAATATAAACTGTGCACAAATGAAACTCCTGTTGAGCACTAGAATCGGCCAACCATGCCACATCAACTTCTCTAGATCCACCCGAACCTCATTTAGCGGATCCAAGCTGTCCCGACAACCCATCTCCAACGGTGCCCGCTGCCGAGCTTTTTTCAACTTTGGCAACAAGAACAACCAGCCAGCAGTTCAACCCAGTAAAACCCTCGCAGACTTCACAGCTGAAGATGTAGAGCATTACTTCAACTATACAGGAATGTTGGCCACTGAGGGTACGTATGATAGACTTGAGAAGATGCTCAACAGTGGCAATCACCCAGCGGACTTGTTGCTGCTCATGGCATGTGGAGAAGATGATTATGAACTGGTCGAGGAGCTTATTGGTGCAGGTGCCAACCCTAATACCAAGGTTAGTTCATTCCTACATCTACATAATACCTGCGATAAGTAGCTGCAATAGAAACCCAATCATGTTTTTTGAATCATCACGATCCTGACAGTCTCCTTTATTCTAATCTCCAGGACTTGAATGGAAAGACTGCTCTTGAAGTGTGTTCTAGGGATGATATCAAGGCATTGTTGGAGAAGCATTAATTTATGTAACACGAGGTTGCCGACATGATGATAGTATTACGTACCCATTTTGGGTAAATTGGTAAATGCACTGGTGGTGGATAAGGGCTCCCTGCTGGAACTCAACCCACTGTCAGCGGTATAATCATGGCAGGGTCCAAGGGGCTCATAACCAACTCCCGTTGTAAATAGCCATAACTTTGAATATGCTACTCATTTTTTTGCAACACATTTATGTGTTCCCCTCTGAGGACAATAAGATAGCCAAACCTAGCGATTTCATTTGCCTCTTCCCGATCCCTCTTTTCCAACCTATATATATGCCGTATGAACTTAAGTATCTATTTGAATGAGTAATAAAGGTCTTGTGTTAGCTGGAGAGGCTGGTACGCCTCAACAAGCTTATTTTTATGTACAACAAGGCATTTTAGATGGAATGGCAGCAAAAGAGCCACCCACAAACCCCAGCATGTCTTCAGAGGATAGAGGTGCATCTACTGGTCCATTAGATAGGGTGACCAAGAAACAGATGCGGAATAAAGCGGTAAATATCCATTTTTTTGTGTCTCTCGACGCTACAACACATCCATCCCTCCTCTCTCCCCTGAATCTGAACCCTCACTCTCAATTCCCTTCACTCTTCACAGGCACAGCAACGATACAGAGCCAAGCACAAGGCTGAGTTTGAAACCATGAAGCTCCGGTTAGAAGAGCTCACCATTCAAGCAAACCACCTCCAATCAGAACAACAAGCCCGCATACAGCTCGAGGTCGAGGTTGTCGCCCTCCGCAATCTCATCACTGAGCAATCTGCTCAGCCCAATCCCTGCATTCGACAAGCTTTTGAAGTCTATGAATCTCTCAACACCTTCCACGTGCAACTAGAGCAGCTTTCTTCAATCACCAGGCTCGATATCGCCGTCAAGCAACCTCAAGATCCACAATACCTCTCTCTCACACAGACTTTGACCGAGCTCACCACCAAGGGGCTGGAGATCACCAAATCCCTCTTACAATGTGAAGACACGAAAGTATCCAAAGTTTTAGCTGGAATGTCTCCATCTATTGATGATTTAGCTAAACCTTTTCTGGCCACTCAAGCGGTAGCAGCTGATGACCCAAAGTGTTGGAATAAACTGATGACTCAGCTGCATCTGTCTTCTGATCAAATGATGATGGTACATAGTGAGCAAGGCAAGTTGATTGAGTTATTGGATGTTATTTATGGCGAGAGATTAATGTTAAAGACACAATTCATGTTTAAAGTTGCTGGCCCTTATGGTGGTAGTAGTGGTGATGCTGATGCTGATACAGCAACAACTACAACATTAAATGATGAGCATTCAATAGACAATTGCTATGAAGTGGGCCTACTGGAAAATGCCAAAACTCTAGGTTTTGCTGTCAATTCACAAGCTCTAGTAACACAAACAGCTCTACTAACATCATTAAAGGATAATATTGCCAAGGAAAAGGAGGTCCTCCTAGCCATGCTTGCTACAGTATTGACTCAGATATTCTCTCCAGCTCAGTCGTGTATGTATATGTTGCTGAGTCATCCTTTTGGATGGAATATTTTGGCGTTTTCACATGCAGTGAGGAGGGAGCTGGAAGAATTAGGAGGTGGTGGTGGTGATCAGTAGTTTTATATAGATAGCAAAATTGTCTGAAAGAGCATGATGATTCAAATTATGGTTTGTTGTCTTGTTGTTGAAAGACCTCTCCCCTATTTTTCCAATTCTAATAATGTCTCTTTGGGTGTATTTCCTCTGTGTGTTTTTACACATTTAATTTGGTGCTTATTTTATCGTAGCTGGTTTATATATATAGTTGTGTTGTATCTTGTTCGGATAATCTAAAAAAATCATCAATAATTGTATAGAATACTGTAAAGCATGCCCTGAAAGCATTTCTTGAAATGAACTGAATGATTCAAAGGG
>Ga0114919_10000097_pt1 | contig 52228 bp, 51 predicted proteins | sample BlataG_FD_88682 | JGI IMG/M metagenome (GOLD analysis project Ga0114919, IMG submission 88682) | Deep subsurface microbial communities from Black Sea to uncover new lineages of life (NeLLi) - Black_00105 metaG | ecosystem: Environmental > Aquatic > Marine > Oceanic > Sediment | place: Atlantic... | reverse complement strand
TCGGCAGGAGTCTGCGGGCTTCGGCATAAAAGAGAAACAGGCAGCGGTAGATCAGTTTGACAGCGCTTTCGAATATCTCGGTTCGTTCCCCTTCGGTGTATTCCTCTCCGCTTTTTTGGGTGTCGAAAATGAATCCATTGCAGATATACTGAAGGACTTCGTCCACCTGGGCGAGAAAAGGTTTTTTGACCCATTCCTCAAGCACCTGCTCTGATTGATTTCGGTCGCGATCGAGGCGGCATTTGTAGATGCCGACGGATTCGTCACGACTGGTTTCTTCCGGGTCATTGGCTTCTTCAGCAATGAATGAATCTTTGTGAAAGAAGCGCTCAAAAAGCCCATATTCAGCCTCATCCGAACCTTCTAAAGCCTCTGCTAAGGGGAGTTCTACGTAATCTTCATATGGCCTGGAACTCTTGGTGGAGTAAAGCCGCCACCTGGCGCCGTCAGTCAGAATTCCCCAGTTGAGCTTGCGTTCCTTAAGCTGCGCAAGAAGTTTGGCGGGATAGAAACTTCCGACTGATGTATTGTCAATGTCCGATCCGGGCGGAGCGAGGTAGAGGACGCTTATGTATTTGCTGAAGTTGTAATCTTCATAAAGCGGGTAAACGCCTGGAGCGGTTGGATTGCCGGGCGGAACGAACTCAAGATAACTCAGCGCCTGTTTCAGGAAAGACTCCCACAGGGACTCTGCATCCTCGGTGTTGCGAGTAAGCCATGTCTGAGCCAGTGTGGCCATGCGCCCCTGCGCAGCATCGTTAAGTGTGATGCTATCTTTCAATTCATCGATGAAAAGCGAGCTGAACAGGCCGTTATTCTTCATAGCGCCAGTGTCTCCTTCTGATCGACCACAAATGTATATTGGTAACGCCGCCCAAAATCATGGGTTGCGAGAATCTTGTCATATTGAAGAACAAAAAGCAGGCAGGGCGTTTTGTCCCAGGTCTTCACAAGGCTGGCGAACTCTTCAACACTATTCGACTGGCCAGTCCATGTGGCTTTGAGAAACTCGATGTCAGAGACAATCAGTACGCTGGCTTGGCTCCGGCCCTTTAAAAAATCGAAAAGGCTGGGGACCAGGAATTGCCCGATCTTGTTGCCAAGAGTCTGGTCTTTATCGAAAAGCTCTAACAGATCTATGTGCTCGGAATCCGTTTGGCGGGCCAATTCTATGGCCCATTCTCTTTGTCCTTTGTACTCATGAGTGAGTACTACCGCGGCCCTTCCTTTAGGTCGCCGTGCCAGCTCTGTCACGAATTGAACCATGTTGATGGGATCATTCATAATTTATCATTCCTGATTCATCATTCGGATAAGGCTCCCGATTCTCGAAATGCGCGGTGAGGAATTCAATTGCAGAAAAGCCCGGTTTAAGTCTGATCTGATCGAGATTATGAGTAGTCTCGTATCGCAGCCAGCCCAGGTCATGGAGCCCTTCGACCTGCTGGCGGAACAAAGCTGCATCGAGTCCAAAGACCATAGCCGGAGAACCCGGCATGACCGATAGCTCGCCGACCTGCGAGAGTTGGGCTTCATTCGCAGCGCAAAAATTGTAAATCATGGCTGCGAGAACAAGCGGAGTAAAACTGGTGTAACGGCGGCGATATAGCCGCTCATCATTCGACCTCTGCAACAATTCCAATTTTTTGAAATTTCGCCCCATATACGCGTCGATGACAAAACGAATCTCCTTGGGCACATGACCTTTGATTGTTTTATCTGTGTATTGACCTCTCAGTTCATTTTGAAAGTATTCCTGCCACTCCTCCTGAGTCATAGCCGGCTCTTCCGGTAATAAACGATTAAACGCTTCAAACCAGATCAAATTCTGATACGACCCCGCAGCCTTGTAATGGCACCATTCGAGACTGCCTATATTTTCCAAGAAAATGTCGTGAGTAGCAACGATCAATCCGATGGGTGTGAGGATCTGCACGTTTGGCTTAATCAAGCCCATTGCCGTTCCCATGCTCACGAGACCTTCTACTTGCCGATCAGCGAGGCCAGTGTTTTCCTTTAATACTTTTCGTTTGATTCTTTTTGACTCTTTTTGCTCAAGAAGAAAATTCAGAACACGAGCGAGTTGATCGAATTCCAAGAGATAATTGTTGCTAACTTGAAGCTTTCGTCGGATGCTCTTTTTGTCGAAGGATTCTTTTTTTGAACTAAGAACCGTTCGTTTAATCTTAGATTTCGGACCTATGTCACCGCGACTGGACGAGTTTTGCCGCTCAATTTTTGATTGGCTTGCAGGGCCTGGAGGACTTTTGTTTTCTCCTGGCTTGTTGGCCTTTGAACTTAGAGATGATAATTTTGGTGTTGTTGTATTAGGCGGATCTTCAAAAAGCTTCAATTGATTGGCATCTCCACCTTTTGTCAGCGAAAGATCTGTTTCAGCGAAAATTTTTCCTGACTTAATGAAATCCACAACCTTCAAAAGGGTAATGGATGCCTGCCCGAGCCCTTTGACCTTGTAAAGCTCATCAGGAGCAGCGGAAAGAACCTGTTCGAGGCTGCCAAAGATCTTGACCAGCTCTTGCGCAAGCGGTTTGACATCCTTGCGTCCGATAGCAAATGTGAGAAGCAGTTCCAGTAACATTTCATCAGAGCACTCCTCCAGGCCTCCTTCCAAGAAGCGCTCTCTGAGTCTCTGCCTGTGTCCCGCTTTTTCTTTTTTTGCCATAATCCTATTTACCATAACCAACGGTCCGAATCCTCTTAATCTCTATTATTCTTATTGTCAGCACCTCCGCCTCGGACCCAATCATCGACTTCCTGTTTATTGAATTTCCAAAGCCGGCCGATCTTGTGGCCCGGCATTTGCCGTTCGGTAATCCACCTATAGACCGTATCCCGTTTGATGCCGAGATGTTCTGAAATCTCATCCACAGAAAACCATCTGTCTTCCATCATTTATCTCCATTCACATTTAAACTGTAGGGTGTCTCCTAACGAACTTTTTAATTTGGCTTATATATTGATTTACTACGGTTCAGCCATCAAGGACTTTCACCTCTTTGGACCCCAAAAACAAGGAAAATATATCATAGAGAAATCCATTGTCAAACCGTTTATTTTAGTTTTTTACTGGTTTAACCTATTTTAACCGATTAAATCTATTTTAATGCTGTAATCATCCTATCAAATCTGTATGCATAGGTGAAAGGAGTTGGGGGTGTTTTCAGCCTGATGATCTCTGAGATATCCATTCAAAAGATGAAAATATCGTCCACCTCAAAAACCTTCGATAACTCTGACATATAGCCCGGATTGAGAAATTTGCTATCATGTCCCTTAAATTCGTGTGATATCGTACCCAAAGTAGAGATAGATATGCACCTATCCGCACCCTGTAAAAATGAAAAAGCCATAACCTCTTGAGATTATAGCTTTTTATCATCTGTGGTGGCGATGCAGGGAATCGAACCCCGGACACTGCGGATATGAGCCGCATGCTCTGACCGTCTGAGCTACATCGCCGGATAACTCTCAAAATTTTTTAAACACAGAATCAATGGCCAATTGTGTTGCATAAAATTTTTTCAACATATTTATACAACAGACCTTCAAATTTTTGGATCGGCTTTTCTAACAGCTTACTTTTATTTAGTCAAGTTATAAAATTGCTTTGTAATTTTCAGCAGATTTTAGGCATCGATTATTGTGGAACCGATCCCTCTGCCTCAACAGCAAATTCTTCCAGATTGGCCGGCAGATTGCTGAATACAATCATAAACGGCAACTCTTGGCCGGGTTTAACCCGCATATTGGATTTATTGTCGCCAAGGCGATTTGACAATCGCTTTTTAATCGCTGAAAGCTCCAGATTAGAAAGTTCAATATCCGACAAAACATTTCCGCAAAAAACAGTCTCTTTCTGAACAAGAATTTTTCCTTTTGTATACAGTTTCCCGGTTACCCTGATATAACTGTGGGCATCTGAATATCCATTTTTGATTTTACCGGTTATCGCAAAAAGCTTTCCTGCTTTGGCATTTTTTACAAATGCACTATCAACATCTAACGTATCTATCTTGAGATTGCCGGCCGGATCCGAAATTTGGGGTTTAAAATAATCGCTGACAAAAGGAATTTCAATATTCATAAAGTCAAGCAAAACATAAATGCCGTAACAACCGCCTCCCAAAAGCACTAAGATCAACAAGACAATCAACGGCTTGCTGATCCGTTTTTTCACAGCAGGTTTTGCCGTTGCCACCACCGGTTGCACATCAACAATTTCCTCTTCTGATAAATCATCCGGGTCGGTATCTTCAATTGCAAATTTTTCCTCTGTCTCTTCTGTTTCAGAAAATTCGACGGTTTCGAGTTCATCTTCAGCCGCTTCAATCTCATCAAGTTCAGTCCCTGATGTCTCTTCCAGCAAAGGAGAATCGACGGGTTCCGCCGCCTCTTCGGTCTCCTCTTCTTCTGTTTCAAACATTTTCTCTATATCTGATAAATCAATCTCTTCCAACGCTTCAGGTTCGACACTCGCCCCATCATCCTCGGGAACCTTTTCAATCTCGGGTTCCGCCCCCATATCTAATTCAAGTTCAAGTTCTTCCGGCTCTGACCCGTCTTTCCCCTCAGTTACCGGTTCTTCCAAATCGAGCAACTCCTCTATATCCGACAGATCGAGTTCATCCGGTTCTTCGATCTTGGCTTCCGCCTCGACATGCTCAGGCGCCTTTTCAGGTTCGGGCTCCAGATCCAGATCTAGATCCAGATCCAGTTCGAAATCTTCAATGGCCTCATCCGCATCACCTTGTTTTTCCGGAACTTGCGTTATATCCAGCAGCTCTTCCATATCCGACAGATCGAATTCGTCCGGTTTCCCGAGCTTGGCTTCGGCCTCGACATGCTCGGGCGGCTTTTCAGATTCGGGCTCGAAATCCAGATCCAGTTCGAAATCTTCAATGGCCCCATCCGTATCACTTTGTTCCTCCGGAACTTCTTCCTCTGCAAACAATTTTTCCAGGTCCGGCAAATCAAGTTCACCGAACTCTGAGTCATCCAACTGGCCGGTTTCAGAGTCTTCAGTCTCTTGTTCAAATTCAAGGTCCGATAACATTTCATCCGGTTTTTTAACTTCTTCCGGGGGCGCAGGTGGATAGGCGATAAAAACTTCTTTACATTTTGAGCATCGAACTTTAGAGCCCTCTGGTTTTAGAAGACTTTCATTTAAATTGAAACTGGCGTTACAAGCCTTACAGGTAATAATCATAGCATACCCCACCGCTTATAATTTAAGGTGATAAATCCCCGCTAAATATCTATAGTCTTCATTATAATCGAGGCCATAACCCACAAGAAATCCTTTAGCTACTTCATGGCAGGCATAGTCGATTTTAATATTTGCACTACGGCGTTCGTGTTTGTTAATCAGGGCACAAATTTTAACAGTTTTCGGATTAAAAGTTTTTAAATAATCGATGAGATAAGATAAAGTCAAGCCTGTATCGACAATGTCTTCTACAACCAGTACATTTTTATTATTAACATCAATCTCAATTTCTTTTGTCAAACGGATGTTCCCTGATGATGAAGCGCTGGAGCCGTAGCTGCAGACCCGTATGAAATCAAGTTTAACCGGGATGGTGAGATGCCGCACAAGATCAGATAAAAAGACGAACGCCCCTTTTAAGATCCCGATGAGGATAAGTTCCTGATCCTGATAGTCAGATGAAATCTTGCGCGCAACCCGGGCTACCATTTCGTCGATATCATTTTTATTCAAAACAGGAATAAGTTCAGGCATAATCAGAAATTATGAATATTCAAGACCTCGTTAAGCAGTCAAGGTGCTGATTTGCTATTTTTCCGCTCAACCCCTTTTCACTCGACGTGACCATACCTGAATTTTAGGCTTTTTAGTCACTCTTGTCAATAAATTTAATTCCTTACAGGCCGATCTCTGCCAGCTGTTCAATCAGCTTTTTTTGCTTTTTGGTAAGCTTTACCGGCATGTTTACATGGATATAGACATAAAGATCCCCCGTGTCTTTACCATGCATATGGGGAAGTCCGTGTCCTGCGAGACGCATTTTGGTTTTGTGTTTTGTTCCCGAAGGTATTTTCAAGCTTAACTCTTTTTTGCTGAGTGTGGGAACAGAAATACTCGATCCGAGGAGAGCCTCGCTTAGTTTTATCTCTCGATGCATATAAAGATCATACCCTTTAGAATCATAAACCTTATCACCCAGCACTTTGGACTGGATATACAGATCTCCGGGAGGGCCCCCATATGGGTCCGGATCACCCTTTCCTGCAACACGAAGTTTCTTCCCGGATATCATTCCTTTTGGAATCTTTACCGTAATCTTTTCACTTCGCCCCTGATGTTGGAAGGATACTGTTTTACTTGTTCCTGTTGCCACCTCTTCCAATGTTAGCGGCAACTCATACATTAGGTCTGCTCCTTTTGACCGGGCCTTTTGTTGCCTCTGATAACCGTCAAACGGGGATCCGCCTCCGAAGGAAAACCGCATGCCGTTACCACGGCCGGAAAAACCTCGAGTTTTTCCAAACAACTCGCTGAATATATTGTCAAAATCGAACCCCTTAAAGATATCTTCCTGTGAAAAACGCCGCTGGAATCCTGCGGCACCGAACGTATCATACTGTTTGCGTTTCTCCTTGTCGCTCAGAACAGCATAAGCTTCACTTATTTTTTTAAATTTTTCTTCATCGCTTTTATTCCCTTTTGTATGGTCGGGATGATACTTCATTGCAAGCTTTCGATAAGCTTTCTTAATATCCTCTTTGGAAGCGTTTTTATTTACGCCGAGAATTTTATAATAATCTGTTTCAGACATCCCAAAATTACCTCAATTTTATAGTATATTTTTATGACATATCAAAATAAGTTGAAAATCATTGGGTGTCAAGAATCATTCGAACCTTGATTTCCGGCTTCCGATGCATATTTCTCAGCAGCTTTGAGGGAAATCATAATCACAGAAAGCGCAGCAGGGGTAATTCCATCTATGCGGGAAGCCTGGCCAAGTGAAGAAGGCATTATGGCAGAAAGTTTTTCTTTGAGTTCATTTGAAAGTCCGTGCACCATTGTAAAATCAAAATTTTGTGGGATTTTCATCCGTTCCAGGTTCTTGAATTTTTCGATTTCTTTGAGCTGTCTCTTGATATACCCTTCGTATTTGATCTCTATTTCCACCTGCCGGGCAACAGATTCACTGATATTGTATGGGCTTTTGGACAGTTCTTGTGCGGTATGGTAATCGAGTTCTGCCCTTTTTAGAAGCTGATCCAGATAGATGCCGCTTTTTAACGGTCTTGTCCCTTGATTGAGCAAATAATCGTTTATCTTTTTATCAGGCTTTATCACGGTTTTTTTTATTCTTCTAATCTCTCTGGCAATCTGCTTTTTTCGTTCATTTACATCTTTTAATGTATCATGATCGATAAGGCCCAATTCATGACCGGTTTCCATCAACCTCAAATCCGCATTATCCTCCCGCAACATAAGTCTGTATTCGGCCCGTGACGTAAACATTCGGTAAGGTTCGCGTGTGCCCCTTGTAACAAGATCATCTATCATAACAGCCATATAAGCCTGTGACCTGTCGAGAATGAATGGCGGCCTTCCCTGAATCTTGCAAGCGGCATTGATCCCTGACCATATGCCCTGGGCAGCTGCCTCTTCATACCCCGACGTTCCGTTAATCTGACCGGCCATGTAAAGCCCTGAAATCAGCTTTGTTTCAAGGGTGGGCTTGAGCTGGACAGGATTAACATAGTCGTATTCTATGGCGTACGCAGGCCGCATGATCTCGGCCGCTTCCAACCCTTTGACGGATCTGACAAACTGAATCTGAATTTCCATGGGAAGGCTGTTCCCCAGGCCGCTGGCATAGACCTCATCGGTATCAAGTCCTTCGGGCTCAAGGATTACCTGGTGCCTTTCCTTATCAGGAAACCTGACGATCTTATCTTCAAACGAGGGGCAGTAGCGGGCCGAAACTCCTTTTATCATGCCTCCATACAGGGCTGAGCGTTTAAGATTTTTTTGCACAATCTGGTGGCTTCTTGGGTTGGTATGCCCGATATAGCTTGGAAGCTGGGGCATGTTAATCTTTTCGGTAAAGAATGAAAAGGGTTTTGGCTCCTCTTCCGATCCATGTTCTGTGAATTTGCTAAAATCGATACTTGATTTTTTCAGTCTGGGCGGTGTACCTGTCTTCATTCTTCCAAGCTCAAATCCCAGCTCTTTCAGGTGAGCAGGAAGACCATACGACGCAAACTCGCCGGCTCTGCCGGCCTGGAATGAATTGAACCCTATGTGGACCAGACCGCTTAAAAAGGTTCCTGTGGCCAGCACAACAGCATCGGCCCGATATCCAAAACCGGTTTGATCTTCCACACCGGCGATCCTATTGTTCTCGACAACAAGTCGCTCAACCATGGCCTGTTTGAGGTCCAGGTTGGGCTGTTTTTCAATGACAGCCTTCATGGCCATATGATAACGGATCTTATCGTTTTGCGTGCGCGAGGATTGGACGGCAGGACCCTTTTTTGTGTTCAGCGTTCGATATTGAATGGCTGTTTTATCCGTAATCTTAGCCATTTCACCGCCCAGAGCATCTATCTCTTTTACAAGCTGTCCCTTTGCCATACCCCCGATAGACGGGCTGCAAGGCATTGCGGCCACCTTGTCCAGATCTATGGCCATAAGAAGTACGCGGCATCCCATTCTTGCGGCTGCAAGTGCAGCCTCACATCCGGCATGACCTGCACCGACAACAATAATATCGTATTTTCCCCGGTAGAAAACCATAAGCGGCGATGTTTCCATTAAATTATTTTACAATCTTTGTTCAAACATGTATATATTACAAAAAAAATCATTTAGCCAGAGACAATTTCACCGGAAAATTTTCTTAACCATAAGCACAAAATTCACCCTTAAGAAGCCAATGACATGCATAAAAGATATAATGATTTTAACACGTATCTTAGAAGTATCTTTGGTTGCAGAGTTCAAAAAATAACCATTGATGCGGGTCTTTCCTGCCCAAACAGAGACGGTACGATTTCAACAGGAGGATGTATATACTGCAACGTCCGGGGATCCGGAACCGGCGCCCATGCAAAAGGGCTTTCTGTGACCGATCAAATCATTCAAGGTAAAAGAGCGCTTTCAAAGCGATACAAGGCAAAAAAATTCATTGCCTATTTTCAATCATTCTCAAATACTTATGGTCCTTTTGACAGGCTTAAAATTCTTTATGAGCAGGCCCTTGCCATAGAAAATGTGGTCGGTCTATCCATCGGCACAAGGCCGGATTGTGTGGATGAACCGATTCTGGAGCTATTACAAGGGTATGCGGACAATTACCTTGTCTGGATCGAATACGGCCTGCAATCCGCCAATGATTCGACACTTGCCTTTATCAATCGTGGGCATGACGTTATGTGCTTTAAAAAAGCAGTTCTTGCTACGAAAAACAGAGGGATTAAAATATGCGCCCATGTTATTATCGGTCTTCCCAATGAAAAAAAAGCCCACGTGCTTGAAACAGCCAGGGCTGTTTCAGACATGGAAATAGACGGCATAAAGATTCACCTTCTCTATGTTGTCAGGGGCACAACGCTTGATAAGCTCTACGCTGCGGGCGAATATAGATGCCTTGAGCAGCAGGAATATGCAGACCTTGTCTGTGATTTTCTGGAACATATTCCGAAAAATATGGTTATTCAGCGGCTCACCGGAGATCCACACCCTGAAGAACTTGTTGCCCCCATGTGGGCCCTTAAAAAAACAGAGAATATGGCCCTGATAAAAAAAACTCTGGAAAAAAGGGATTCGTGGCAAGGGAAAGTTTGCAACCAATTGAACCGTTTGTAATTATACGGATATTTTTGTATATCCTTGTACAATCGGATAATTTCTGCCATAACCGAACGCCTTTGACGTTACCTTAAGGCCGGGAGCCGCCTGATATCGCTTGTATTCGTTTCTGTCGACCTTGAAGATAACCTCCTCTACAATATCTTTATCAAACCCCATTTGAACCAGTTCATCGGCCCCTTTGAGGTCTTCAATATATGCTTTTAAAATAGAATCAAGGATTTCATAAGGCGGCAGATCGTCCTGATCGGTTTGATCGGGTTTGAGTTCAGCGGAAGGTGCTTTGGCGATGATCCGTTGCGGGATATATTCTTTTTCTCGATTTATAAAGCGAGCCAGATCATAAACGGTCGTTTTTGGAACATCTGAAATTACGGCCAGTCCTCCTGTCATGTCACCGTAGAGCGTACAGTAGCCCACAGCCAGCTCAGACTTATTACCCGTAGAAAGTACAAGGGAGCCATGTTTGTTGGACAGGCCCATGAGAATTGTACCTCTGATTCTGGCCTGGACATTCTGTTCCGTGATGCCGGGTTTGCTCTTTTTGAAAGACGGTGAAAGAAACCTTAAAAATTCTTTAAAGATACCGTCTATGGGGATCCGGGTAAGCACTATGCCGAGGTTTTCTGCAAGTTTCTCAGTATCTTCAAAGTTTTCTTTTGAAGTATACTGAGACGGCATAAAAACCGCCGAAACATTTTCCCGCCCTAAAGCTTTAACCGCAATGCATGCTGTCAGGGCTGAATCTATCCCTCCGCTTAACCCCACAACAACCTTTGAAAAACCACACTTTGTAACATAGTCGCGGGTTCCCATGACAAGGGCTTTCAAGATAGATTCTGTATCCGAATCTGAAATCAGATGGAGGTCGCCTTTGGATGACTCGGGTGCTTCTGAATCAAAAACGATAAGATCCTCATCAAAATCACATGCTCTGGCCACAACATTTCCGTTTTTGTCAAAAACAGTACTAATTCCATCAAAAATAACACTGTCATTTCCACCGACCTGGTTGGCAAATATTAAAGGAACGCCGTATTTTCGGGCCATGGAACCAAACATATTCCACCTGAATTCTCTGGTTCCCACATAAAATGGAGATGCAGATACATTGATAACCAGATCAGCACCCCCTTGCACAGCCAGGGCCACAGGATCTGTGGCGTATAGTCTTCTTTTGAAAATATCTTGGTCGTTCCAGGCATCTTCACAAACGGTAAGTCCTATCTTGTGTCCCTTGTAAGGGTATGGTGAACTTTCCTGGCCGGGTTCAAAATACCGGCGCTCATCGAATATGTCGTATGTGGGCAGGAGCCTTTTATGAACTTTATGCAATATTTTGCCGTCTTCAAAATGAACAGCAGAATTGAAAAGGGATTTTCCTTTATCGGCAAAATTTTTATCCACAAATCCGCATATAACACCGATACCTTGTATTGACGACAGGAGTCTGTTTAAACAGGCAAGATTGGCATCGATAAAATCGTTCTTTTCAAGAAGATCGCGTGGCGGATATCCCGGAATTACGAGTTCTGAAAAAACAACCATATCACATTTAAGTTCAATGGCCTTATCAGCAAAACTTTTAATTTTGTCAAAATTATAGTTAAAATCACCGATAACCGGATTAATTTGTGCAATAGCTATTTTCATGGCAATTAAGACAAATAGGACACAGATTTCCACAGATATACACAGATATATACACAGATAACATTATTATTTTTTAATTTAAAATCTTGATAATTTGTGTTTATCTGTGTCCAAAAAAGGAAACACTTATACTATCTATTTATTGTTATATATTTACTCGGCTTGCAAGAATTTTTTTATAAGCCGGCGGATTTCTTTTAGCTGTCCGGGTTCTCTCCATACAATCGTCGGATCTGCTTTGAACCACGTCAACTGACGTTTTGCATATCTTCTTGTATCTCGTTTCAATGTCCGCATGGTCTCATCCCATGAACATCGTCCTTTAATAAAATCGACCAGGTGACGATAACCGATTGACCGCATTGATTTCAGGTCGTCCCGGTACCCCATGTCCAGAAGTCCCTGAACCTCGTCAAGAAATCCGGAGTCGATCATTGCATCTGCCCTGTGATTAATACGATCATAAAGCACCTCCCGGTTTATATGCAGACCTATTTTTAACATCCTGAACCGATTATCTTTAAACCCGTGCTCCCGTTGAAATGCAGTAATGGTCTTTCCTGTCAACTCATATACCTCAAGGGCCCTTATAATCCTGTAAGTATCATTGGGGTGTATTCTTTCTGCCGTATCGGGATCATGCAGGCTTAACCTTTTGTGAAGAAAATCGGCGCCGTAAATTCGGGCTTGTTCTTTCAATCGGTTACGCATATGGGTATCTGACTGACCGGCCTTAAACAGACCGTTCACAAGTACTTTTATGTAAAGTCCCGTACCGCCGACGATAAAGGGGGTAACACCACGGGCATAGAGTTTCATGATATTTTCATGGCCCATTTCCGCGAACTGTCTGGCATCGAAATGCTCGTCCGGATCGACCAAATCAATCATATGATGAGCAACGCACGACTGCTCATCAGTTGTCGGCTTGGCGGTGCCGATATCCATGTATCTGTATATTTGCATTGAATCGGCACCGATAATCTCGCCGTTAAAAGTGCCGGCAAGATTAATTGCCATAGAGGTTTTGCCCAAAGCCGTTGGTCCGCAGATTATTATGATTTTTGGCTTCACAATGTCAGCACGCATGATTCATCTTGCCATTTGCTTCCGGGTTCTTACTTATGTCCGGCGATTATCTGACGGCCTATGCCGTATTACAAATTTCGTATCAATAAAATTTAAGATACATTAGAGTAGATTTAGGATCAAATTATTTTCAAAAAATATTTATATTTTTCATATTGACATTAACAAATTAATCATATAGAGATTTTTAAATTATAATGAAAAGAAGGCGGTAGGTAATAAGAATAATTAAAATATAAAGGAGGTTTGTTAAATGGCAACAGTTGAGTTTATGGGAAAGGATTTTACCGTAGATGAAGATGGCTTTATCGATGACTATACCAATTTTTGTCCAGAGTGGGTGCAATGGGTAAAAACTCAAGAAGGAATCGAAGAATTGACTGAAGAACACGAAAGAGTCGTCAAAGTTCTTCAGGAATACTATGAGAAGAACGGAATTGCCCCCATGGTCCGTATTCTATCAAAAGTCACCGGTTTCAAACTGAAACATATTTATGAGCTGTTTCCGTCAGGACCCGGTAAGGGAGCCTGTAAGATGGCTGGTCTTCCGAAACCGACCGGATGTGTCTAATCAAAAATACCATAATTAATTTTATCAGTTTTTAACAAAAAAGTCCTGCAATTAAAGCAGGACTTTTTTTGTTTTGTGGAGGGGATGTATGATCTGTACAGTTAAATCAAGAACCCGGACAGAATTGATAGATATTACTCCAAAGATTCAGGATATGGTTATGTCCGCAGGTATCGGTCAGGGACTTTGCATGCTTTACGTGCCCCATACAACCGCAGCCATAACCATTAATGAAAGTGCCGATCCGAGCGTTAAAGATGATATTCTGATGATCATAAACAAGATAATACCGTGGGAAGCCGGATATCGCCATCTTGAGGGGAACTCACCGGCCCATATAAAATCGACGATTGTCGGACCTTCAGAGCTTATCGCCATAGATAATAACCGACTGGTGCTCGGCACATGGCAGGGAATATTTTTCTGTGAATTTGACGGTCCCCGAACCAGAAAGGTTCAGGTACGTATTATTAAGGAAAAATTTCAGGAGTAACCCATGCCGCCAATAGATGATATGGACAGGGGAATCCTTAACCTGATTCAATCAGACTTTCCCATAACCCCCCGCCCGTATCTTGCAATTGCCGAACGTCTCGGTTTTTCAGAAAATGATGTTATAAAACGACTGGGCCGGTTAAAAAAAAGGGGCATTATACGCCGAATAGGCGGGAATTTTGTTCCTGAAAAGCTTGGATTTGTAAGTACGTTATGCGCGGCAAAGGTTCCGGAAGACAAAATCCAAAGCTTTGCCGTGGCGGTAAATCGCTATCCGGGAGTCACTCATAATTATCAGCGGGATAATAAATATAATGTCTGGTTTACCTTTATTGCGCCCTCCATGAAGGAGATAGAAAAAAACCTTGAAAATATCTCCCGACAGACAGGGATTAAGGAAATTATCAACCTGCCGGCCACAAAGGTATTTAAGATAAAGGCGCATTTTAACCTTTAACTTTTCAGGATAATAACTTTACTGACAAAAGAAAAAAACACACATCTACAAACGGAAGTCAACATATTAACACAAACTTAATATGAAAATCTAAAGAAATGAAAGATGTCCGCATTGCAGTCGTTGTCTCTAATTCACCGGTAAACAAAATCAGTAACAATCTCGAGGGCATGGTCAAGTGGATCAAGTCGTCGAAAAATCAAGGCGCCGCTATCGTTTGTTTCCCTGAAATGAATATCTCGGGTTATAGTAATCATCAGGATATAAATTTGGCTGCAGAACCGATTCCCGGACCGGCAAGTCGGTATCTTTTAAATTTGGCTCAATGTGAAAAGATTGTCATCCTGGCAGGCATGGTTGAAAGGGATGAAAAGGATCGGTTATTTGCAAGCCATCTGGTGGTAAAACCTGACGGGTTTGTGGGCGTGTACCGAAAGCTACACATCTCTCCGCCCGAACGCACCGTTTTAACACCGGGGGACAAAATCCCTCTGTTCCATGCAGAGGGTCTGAACTTTGGCATCCAGCTTTGTTACGATGCCCATTTCCCCGAGCTTTCCACCCGGATGGCCCTAAAAGGGGCTGATATGATCTTCATCCCTCATGCATCTCCTAGAGGAACTCCTGAAGAAAAATACCAATCATGGATGCGACATCTGCCTGCAAGGGCCTTTGATAACAGCCTGTTTATTGTCGCATGCAATCAGACAGGTGAAAATGAAAAAGGGCTCGGCTTTCCGGGTATCGCCGTGATCATCGGACCATCCGGCGAAGTTATTCACAAGGATTTAAGCGGAAAGGAAGGTATGTTATTAGCAAACCTGAAGGCCGAAGACCTGAACCGGGTTCGAAGTCACAGGATGCGATACTTTATCCCGAACAGAAGACCTGAGCTTTATAACATCCCATAGGGTCTAAATCATGACTGTGGGTTATTGAAATATCCGCGGCATTTCGTTGCATGTCAGAATATGAGATACTGGAGTAATGGAGTGTTGGAGTGTTGAGTACAAAACCGGAAAAAGATCTGACTTTTATTCTTTTACCCTTGTTTCCTCGAATCCAACTACGGTTCATATTATTCTTATTCCATTACTCCATTACTCCATCACTCCAACACTCCATTACTCCGGGTCAGATGCGGGACGCCGGGGCAAGGTTCAAACATCATGCTGATTCCCGAGCGTCCCCTACCGCTATCCGCACAGGCGTAGTTCACGACCGGTAAGCGCCAACTCGCCGTTTGGTGTAAACTCTCCGATCATGCAGGTAATTCGTTTCATACCCCTGATCATTAGTGAACACCAGGCATCGAGCACGTCAAAATGTCCGGTTTGAGTTGTTATTATCTCAACAAGATCTGCCTGAATGTTTTGTTTTATTGTTTTTTCCCCGGAATCTGCATCCCAATTCGCCGGTTCTTTGCCAACAACATAAATAATTAGTCCTGATTTCATTTTTTTTCACCTCCTTTCATAACGTTTTAAGCCCCGCCGAGGATGCGTAAACACGCCCAAATAAAAAAAGCCCTTCAATCCTTTTAATAAAAGATTGAAGGGCTGCACCCAGCTTACTTGACCCTTTTTTATGTAACCATAACGCTCTGTAACATCGCAGAGACACAGTTATTACTAAGGCAGGTCTTCTGACTCCCGGTTCATCCTAATCTCTGCGCCTTCCCATACGGTTAAAACCAGACAGTGGCATATCGCAGATTTCGTCGCCGGTCACAGCGGCGGGACCGCTCCCGATTCTCACGGAATTCCCTATTAAGCCGTAAAGGCACCTTTGTAATTTTTCTAAACAATTTCAAAAAGCCTGTCAAGAAAAATAAACAGGATATACTTTCTCATAGACTTTCCACTTCCCTTAAAAATGTCTTGATCAGATTTTTTGATATCGAGATTGAGCGATTTCAGAATCAACATTTCCTGTTTTAACAATTTGTGTTTCCCCGCAATATCAAGACAAAAAATCGGCTAAGTTAACCTTATTTTAACATTTTTCCAGGGACAGAACAAAGCTGTCATGAAAAATTTCGGAACTTATAGTTCTTATATCAATCGGGTTTAAATCTAATAATCTCTTGATTTCAGACAGATACATAGTTGGCATAACGATTGCATAATAAGTGGATATAACTATCTTTCTCTTTATCGAAACAATGAAAAAATACCAAATCTCAAAACTTAACGATGTGGCAGACACTGAAAAGGGAAATGAGGTCACAGATATAGTGGGCAAAAAAGTGCGGGTAAAGGGCTTTGTGGTAGATGATGGAGGCGCCCCGGTAATTACGGTTAACTCTTATGTGGTTATCGAGGAATAATTTTTAACCCGAATTTTTCTCTAAAAAAGAGGGGGGTGACTTACCCCTTCTTTTTTTGTGATATATTCTCCTAATAATCTAAGTTATGGTTTTGAAAGCGTACTATGAAGAGACTCGTTTTAAGAAATTGCAAACATGGGAAAGGGGTCTTTACGACACAAGCCATAAACACCGGTAATGAGGTTCTGCAGTTCGGAGGATCCGTTGTTGGTTCCGACGAATTACCTAACCCGTATTTAGCAGAAAATGATTATTACCTTCAAATCGGAGATGGAATATTCCTTGGGCCCTCAGACGACATAGATGACTATGTTAATCACTCTTGCTGTCCGAATACCGGCGTGTTATTCGACTCAGGAATTATTAAACTCATTACCATTACATCAATACCGGCAGGAAGTGAAATCACATTTGATTATTCTACCACAATGGATAATTCCCAGTGGGAAATGGACTGTTCCTGTTCATCAAGAAATTGTAGACATAAAATAAAAAATTTTGTAGATTTAGCACCCGAAATTCAAGCTCAGTATATCCAATTGGGAATTGCTCCAGATTATATTCTCCAAAAGTTTTTTGCAAACAGTCCTGTAATACGGAGGCACACTTAAAAACGGATGCCGTGCAATTTTTACAGATCATCGGTAAAACGGTGGAGATAACATAAATTTTTTTATAAGGGGTTCTCAAGTTGAACAAATTAATTCCAAAGCGTATGTTTTTTACCAAAGGTGTGGGCTATCATCGCAATAAGCTGCAAAGTTTTGAGCTGGCTTTAAGGAACGCCGGAATCGAAAAGTGCAATCTTGTCTATGTTTCCAGTATCTTTCCGCCAGACTGCAACATCATTACAAGAGAGGAGGGGATTAAGGAATTGGAGGCCGGGCAGATTACATTTGTCGTGCTTGCCAGGGAAAGCACCAATGAGCCCAATCGATTGGTTTCCGCGGCTATTGGGTTGGCCCAACCAAAGGATAATAAACAGTATGGGTACATCAGCGAGCATCATGCCTTTGGCGAAACCATGAAAAAATCAGCCGATTTTGCTGAAGATCTCGCTGCAACCATGCTTGCCTCAACCTTGGGTATTGAACTGGATCCGGATGTGGCATGGGATGAACGCAAACAGGTTTACAAAATTGGCAAGAGGCTGTTTGTTTCTCGCAGCATTGCCCAATCGGCAAGAGGGCATAAATCCGGCCTTTGGACAACTGTGATCTCCTGTGTCGTCATGTTGTTGGACTGATCCGGTTTAAAGAAACCGTTTACGCTTACCCCGGAATAAAAACTTATTCAATCAATTAAAAGAGGAAATCTATGCCACGTTCACATTCCATGTTTAAAGACTCGCCGGATATTATTCCGCCGTCTCTTTCCAGGGGGATGACGATTACCGACATTGTCAATACTCTCGGGCAGACATCCTTTGAAGCCAGAAACGTTTACCGGGGCGCCAGGCTCTTTAAAAGAATGATCGATCACGGCGATGTGATCTGGATAGGTATCGCCGGAGCAGGTATCGCCGGTGGTATGGGGGGGATGGTGATCTCGCTGCTGGAAGCCGGATTTATCGATGTAATTTGCTCAACCGGGGCACAGGTGTATCATGATTTGCATTTTGCCTTCGACCTTCCCGTCAAAGCAATTTCTCCCAACTATGATGATAATGTGCTCAGAAGCTGCGGCGACACCCGAATTTATGATATCGGTATTCGCGATAAAGAAACCCTTGACGCACAGGATGAGATCATTCGTGCATTTATCAAGGATTGTTATAAAGAACATCTTTCAGGAGGCGGCCTTTCGAGCTGGAAATTTAATTTTGCTTTAGGAAACTGGGTTCGCCGAAACAGTAAATACCCCCAGCGAAGTTTTGTGGTCAAGGCAGCCGAGATGGGAGTCCCGATTTTCTGGGATTCATTGGCCAATCATTCCATCGCTATGAATTTAGTCTTAACTGATAGGGAAGGATTGCCTGTCAATCTGTCTGCGCAAAAAGACATATTTGATTCAGCCGCCATTGCTTTTTCATCCGGACAAACCGGCTTTATCGAACTTGGCGGTGGTGGACCTAAGAATTTTATTCAGCAAACCGGACCCACGATCGGTCAAATCTTAAAAATTAAATTTGAAGGCGCAGGTCGGGGACTGCAAATTGGCACCGCGATTGAAAAAGAGGGAAGCTTGTCCGGATGCACATTCAGCGAATCTGTAACGTGGGGCAAATACCGCGAAGCAAATTATGAAAAATTGGTACAGATTTGGGGTGAATACAGTGTAATTTTTCCTCTTCTGGCAGTTTACGCTCTGGATAATTGCAAAAAGCGACCACCCCAAAACATTATATCCCAAATGCCAGCATTCATAAAAAAATTGGAAAAATCCCTATGAAATTGAACTCTAAACAATTTCTCGATCTGGACACCAAGTTTGCCGAGTTTAAAACTGCGGCAGTGACGATCCTGCCGGTTCCTTACGAAGGAGGTATAACCTATGGCGCCGGCACCGCCCAGGGGCCGGATGACGTAATTAACGCTTCGCAACATTTAGAGCTTTATGATGAGATGTTGAAAGCCGAGCCCTTCCGAATGGGCATCGCAACCTTGATGCCGCTGAAATCTCCTTCGGATCCCCAAGACTTGCATAAAGCGGTATACCGGTGTTCAAAAGCTGTGATTAAGGAAGACAAGTTCGTGGTATTGCTGGGGGGAGATCATTCCATCAGCATCGGTTATTTTCAAGCCTTACAGGAGAAACACCCCCTGCTTTCCGTCATTCAACTCGACGCCCATGCAGATTTGAGAGATAGATATAGAGGCAACCCATTCAGCCATGCATGTGTAATGTCCCGAATACGGGAATTTACAACCCATACTTTGCAAATAGGCATCCGGAGCATGTCATTGGATGAAGCTAGACGAATCGAACAAGAAAATCTTGCAGTATACACCATGGCCGATTATCGCAAGGGCAATTTTGATATCGACGCCGCAATTGCCCGCCTGCCGGACCCGGTGTACGTAACTGTGGATGTCGATGTTTTCGACTGGAGCGTCATCCGAAGTACCGGAACCCCTGAACCGGGCGGTTTTTTGTGGGATGAAGCATTACACTTATTGCAAAAAATCTTTATGCAAAAAAATGTTGCCGGCTTCGACGTTGTAGAACTCTCTGGTGACTCAAACGATCGAAATTCAGCTTTTGCCGTTGCCAAACTTATTTATAAGATGCTGGGATTTAAGATTGAAGCCGCTGTACAACAAGGAACGCTGGAATGGCCGGACAGACCTCGGGGAAGCCTGTTTTAGTTTACCAGTGCGGCTGGATTACACCATAAAAAAAATGTTAAGTGCCTTGGTGGAAACAAAAAGACAGGTTTTAACAGACAAAAAAATGTTTATGAGCTAAAACTAAACCCTGAAAGGAGATATGTCGATGAATAAAGGTGATCTAATTAATGAAGTCGCAAACATCGTCAGCACAAAAAAAGAGGCTCAAGAAATGGTGGAATGCGTTCTTGCATCCATTATCAAGGCATTAAAAAAAGGAGAAGACGTCACATTGACCGGATTTGGCAAATTCAGCGTGGTCAAAAGAAAAGCCAGAAAAGGGCGTAACCCGCAAACCGGTGAAGAAATAAAGATAAAAGCGACAAAAGTGCCTAAATTTATACCGGGAAAAGCACTAAAAGAAGCTGTAAAATAGGTAATTTCCTCCCAAACCATTTTAATGGTCTTTTTCAATACAGGAAATACTCCAAATCAACGGCAGAGTCCTTGTGGTCTCTGCGCGGTTGGACCGGATTTATTTCGTTCTATGCCGGCCTTCTCAGGTGATATGCTGATAATCTATTCGCTATTGTTAATGATGTGCGGTTTCAGGGCTTTTTGTGTATCAAGTTTACATCTTTAACCCATAGCAGCGCTTTTTATTATCGGACAAGAACACAACCCTTCGGGTTATCGAGAGCTTTACACGTATTATGATTATACAGGTTTCTGCCGAGGCATGTTTTAAACAAAATTGCATATGCCCCGGCAGATGGAGAGGCATTATTCTTTTTCGACGATTTCGTAATCACTAACGCGAATAGTTTTTACCCCTTCGTCCTCTTCGACCAGTGTACCGGCTACCTTTACGGTTTGACCAACGTTTTCTAACATCTCACTGGCCAAATCGGTGTCGGCTAGTTCGTAAACATCACCCTTATCTGTAACAATCTGGTACATGTCATTAATTTTACCGGTCACCGTAATTTCAGCAGCAAATGCCTGAACGGAAAGCACCAAAGTCACTGCCAACACCATGGGTAAGAGTTTCGCAAGTCTTTTTCTGTTCATCTAACTCCTCCTTTGCTAATGATTTTTGAATAATTATCCACAGATTACCTATGGATAGTTGGGAACAGTGCAAGACGTATGCCAAAACGATAACATATTAATTTTACAATATATAATAGGACAGTATGAGTATAGAAGAACGGAAAGTTCTGATTTAGACGCGCTTTAGATCCATGACTTGGATAAAATAGCGGGATAATATCTATAGCCTTTTGATTTTATAGTAGATTTATGAGTGAACCGGCAGTTCCGATTTTTTATTTGTATCTAAGTTGAGCGGTTTCTTGCCAAGAGACGTGCTGAGATCTTATTGCATAATGGTTTGTGAAAACCGCAGGCGCACCCGTGGATATATCGAGAATTTTCGCGGATCCTTGATGCGCAAGAAATCGGTGCAAATCGAATAAAAAATATTTCAATTTATATAAGGGCGTTATCAAGAGATTTTTGCTTCGGGATTTTGAGGTACAAACTCGTCGTAGGCTATCTGCAGGTATCTTCGAATCGTTATCATTTTCTGATCGTTATCTAACTTCACAATCGAACCGGCAATTCTCACTTTTTTTTGAAGCAACTCCAGGAGCTCTTTTGCTCTGGCGCTTCTCATATTGATAATAAGTTCCTCTTCTTGTGAGGTTGCCAAGGCAACAGCTATAGGATTACCATCTTCATCCCATCTAACAGGAATAATTATGCCCTCTATATTACTGATAGATTTTTTTGATATGCTGTGCTTGTTTTTTGACATAAACGTCGCTCGCTTTGAACGTTCATTCTATCATTCAATGCTTTGTCATTGATATAACAATGAGCAAAGAACGTGCCAAAATTATAACAGAATGAATTAATTTATTATTTTCTACCGAAAAATATTAATTAGGAACTGAATGTTCCGAGATCAGAAAATGGATAGTATGCCAATTCGGATTCTAAAATGCGAATCTTTTGAATTTTAATTTGAAGATAAAAAAAAGAACTTTATGTATGAAAAATGTTAACGGCGGAAATTGAAACAACGTAACAAGAATTGAACATTAGCAACAAAAACCGCCTAAACCTTGTACTCTTCTTTTCGGATGCCATACTTGGACATCAGTTTGTGAAGCTGTCTGGTGGTAATGCCGGCGTCCTCGGCGGATTTCTTGATTTTACCATTGTTCCTGGTAATCAAGTCCTTTAAATACTGCCTTTCAAAATCTTCGACAGCCTTCTGCCTTGCTTTAGTCAATGGTAGGTGGGAATCCATGAAAAAAACTGTTGCGGGAATTTCATCTCCAAACAGTTCGCTCGGGAAACTCTCCGGGGTTAGCATGGAAGAGCTTTCCAGAATATAGGCCCGTTCGATAAGATTTTCCAACTCTCTGATGTTACCGGGCCAGGAATATATTTTCAATGCTTCAAATACCGAAGGATGGACTTCATGTATGTTTTTTTGGTGGGACCGGTTCAGCTTCTTTAAAATCACGTCGATGAAAAGAATAAGATCTTCAATTCTTTCCCTCAACGGCGGAATTTCGATGGGAAACACGTTTAAGCGATAATAGAGGTCTCTTCTGAACTGACCCTCCTCGCTCATTTTCATAAGATCCGAGTTGGTTGCCGTTATAATTCTTGCATCGGTTGATAGGGCTTCCTCACCGCCTACGCGGTTGAATGTCCCATCCTGAAGAACCTGTAACAGTTTAATCTGGGCCAAAGGGGTAATTGTACCGACTTCGTCCAGAAAAATAGTGCCTCCTTTGGCAATTTCAAACTTACCCGGTTTTCGTCGAATTGCGCCGGTGAAAGCGCCTTTTTCATGGCCGAACAATTCGCTCTCCAGAAGCGAGTCCTGAATGGCTCCACAGTGCACGCTAATAAACTGGGCGGTAGCCCTACTGCTGTGCTGATGTATGAGATTGGCTAAAATGCCTTTTCCTGTTCCGGTTTCGCCAATTAGAAGTACGGTTGACTTGGTCGGTGCAACGGAACGAATCTTATTGAAAACGAGTTGCATGGCAGCATTTTTTGTTTGAACGACAGTCAAAGAATCCGCCCGCCAGAACTGATTGCGAAAATAATCGATTTCGGATTGCTGGAGAATGGTCTGGTTGATCGATTCAGTTACAAGCCGCACCTCATCGGGAACTATCGGATAGGTAAGATAATCACTGGCCCCTGCTTTTACTAATTTCACCACCTGACGGATCATATCCTGTGCTGCCATGATGACAATTTCAATGGTTGGATAATGTTTTTTAAACGGCGCCAAGGCCTCAGCATAGTCTTCGGTCTGCATTGATTCTAAAAGAACATGAAGATCAATGAAGATAAGATCATATCGTTTTCGCCGTAATGCCTCAAAAGCCTTTTCTTTGTTGAAAACCTTCCCGAGGCGATGTTCTCTTGTAAATGCCGACTGAATCTTTTCAACCACATCATGTTTATCTGAAATAATCAGTATCGATCGCATGGGCTCACCTTCAGCTGAATCGCTTTTGTCACGCACGATATAACCGTAAAGTTTGCCTTCATGTATAGAAAAATAAAAAAAATGGCAATTCATTTATCGCATAGATCAAAATAAAAATTAAAAAATGCTTGATTATAAAATGGAGGGAGAAAAATTATAAGTATAGAAAAAACTAGTTGATATCATGTAAGAAAAAAGATGCATTTCAAGATTATTTTTATATTTTTACAGATTAGAAGCCGGAAGCCCTTTCCATTTTCTCCATTTTGGTTTTACATTTGATGCAATGGGTCGTCACCAGTCGAACCTTAAGGCGTTCAATACTGATTTCTTTACCGCAAAGCTCACGGATTCCAAAACTACCGTCTTCCAACCTGTCTAAGGCCTTCTTAATCTTTCGGATCAGATTACTTTCCCGATCCCTTATTCGCAGCAGGGTACTACGATCCGATTCAAAAGATGCACGGTCCAATGGATCCGGCATATTATCGGTTGCATCCAGTAGGCCCTGAACGGTATGATTCGCATAATTAAACAAAGCCGCCAGTTGATCGTTTAATAGGGTCTTAAAATAATCCAAGTCTTGATATTTCATCCGTCGTGCTCTGACACATTGCCTTAGAAAGGGGTTAAGTCGGAGATCCTAAACGCCATTCTTACTTAATGCAAAATGCTTGCCATTTCACTACACTATGTTTTTATAGAAATTAATTCGCGCATAACGAAGAAGATCAAGTATTGCCGGTTAAGAGTTGAAAGTCTTAATTGTTTGATAATACACTAAATACAATTAAACACCTTCAAACATTATCGATTTTTCATTCGGAATCGGCAGTTCCTAAGTTTACGTGAAATCGGAATTTAGAGTTCCTATTTTGGATGACAGCATCATATGTCAAGCTCTCCGCACGATTAGGAGGTTCTCCCTCAACAGTTTTTTAACAAATTGAAATGGTGTTTTTCTCTTTTCACTTGAACTAACACTTCCCTCTCCTTCATTTCTGTAAATAAATAGCTAACAATAATTCAATAGATTATATAATTGGCACGCCAGTTGCAGTCAATTTTTACACCTAAAAGTAACTGGAAATTTTAAAAGCGTTGGATCAAGATAATTTAACTCGCTTTGGCCCGCCCGAGTTGCTCACCATACCTCCTTTGATGTATTAAAGGGCGGGTCAGGCAAAATCGTTAAATTCGGCGCAAAAACGACGGTTAAAATATTCACAATAAATTCAAGGAGATATTGCCGCCTGGGTTTTAAGGATGTTCAAGAATGAAAACAATAATGAGATGACAATGGAAAACAAAACAATTACCTGCATTCAATGTGAAACGGAATTCGAATTTACAATCCATGACCAACTACGTTACGAGAAAATGAACTTTGACGAACCCAGGCGATGTCCGGATTGCAGAAAAAACAAGTCAAGGAGAACAGATTTTCAAGATATAACACATAACCGGAAAAGAAAATTTTATCGGTCCAAATTTGAAGATTAAGGAGGGGCAACCATGCGGAATTCAGACAGAATTTACCTTTCTAAATTGGCTTCGGGTCCTGATTCAGAATTCTTTGGCCTTGAAAATGTAAACGATTTTGATTTTGTTTGTGGCAATGAGATCGATCAATTTATGGATGAAGATATAAAGGATCTGGAAGATATGTTTTGGAAGAAGTAAACGATAAAGCGGGTTGCGGTGAACTAAAAATCAGACTGTTGAGACATAAAAGTTGCCATTTTTTCTTCGCTCAGAAAAAAACAGCGAAACTCCTGCTCGTGCTCTGTTGAAATAATCTATCGAATGGACGTATCAGGCTCGTGAAAAACCTGGCTTACTTGAAAACTACAATAATGAACCCAGAGGTTCATATTCCAGGCCAAAGGCTTCCGCCACCCCTTTATAAGTCACTTTTCCTTTCATAATATTAATGCCTTTGGCTATCTCCTGATTTTCCCTTGCCGCTTTTTCATACCCTTTGTCAGCAAGTTCCAGTGCATAGGGTAATGTTGCATTTGTAAGTGCTTTTGTTGATGTATATGAAACAGCCCCCGGCATATTTGCTACACAATAATGTATAATCCCATCGACCTCAAATATGGGTTGATCATGCGTTGTGGGTTTTGCCGTCTCCACACACCCACCCTGATCAATCGCCACATCTACAATCACCGAACCTTTTTTCATTAATATTAACATGTCGCGAGTAATAAATTTGGGCGCCACCGCACCGGTTATAAGAACCGCACCCACAACAAGATCGGCCTCTCTCAAAAGTCTTCGAATGGTCGCCGGACTCGACATGATCGGAAAGCAGTTCTTGGGCATTACATCGCTGAGATAACGAAGACGTTCAAGATTATTATCGAGCAGATAGACCTTTGCGCCAAGACCACAAGCTGTTTTGGCGGCATTGGTTCCAACGATGCCCCCGCCGATAATCAATACGGTGCCGGAATCTACTCCCGGCACGCCACTGAGAAGAATTCCTTTACCGCCAAAAGTCTTTTCAAGGTATTTGGCCCCCTCCTGAATAGCCATTTTGCCGGCCACTTCACTCATCGGCGTAAGAAGCGGTAAAGAACCGTTCTCCCGCTCCACTGTTTCGTAAGCCACAGCTATAGATCCCGAATCGATAATCGCCCGGGTAAGTTCCAGTGATGCCGCAAAATGAAAAAATGTAAACAGAACCTGTTCATTTCGTATCATTGGATATTCAACAGGAAGTGGCTCTTTTACCTTGATTATCATTTGGCATTTCTGGTAAATTTCTTTCGGAGTGTTGCAAATTACCGCACCGGCCTTTATATATTCTCCATCAGAACAGGCTGAACCATCACCCGCATGGGTTTCAACCAGAACTTTGTGCCCATGTAACCGCATTTGTTCAACCCCTGATGGTGTCAAGGCAACTCGGTTTTCTTTGGTTTTTATCTCTTTTAAAACGCCGACTCGCATCTTAGCCTTCTTATTACTATTTTGGTAACCGTTCACGGGTTCAGGGTTCAGAGGTTCAGGGTTCAACGATGATGGAAGTTAAAGTCTTTGTAACAAAATATTTAAAATTATGGAATAAATTATATAAAATTTTTGCAAATTTCTACATAATAAAAAATCCCGCGGCACAAAAGTGCACTCGGGATTTTTATTGCAAAATGACATTTGCTATTACTTCTTTTCGTCGTCTTTTACCTCTTCGAAATCAGCATCCACAACATCCTCGTCGGACGCAGAAGGTCCCGGCTGCTCCGGTCCTCCTGCTGCATCGGCTCCGGCCTGCTGCTGATCTGCCTGGGAAGCCTTCTGATACATGGCCTCGGCCAATTTATGGGAAGCCTGCGTCAACTCTTCGCTCAGACGTTTGATCTCTGCAACATCATTCCCTTCCATAGCTTTCTTAAGAGGTTCAATGGCAGCTTCAACCTTGCCCTTTGTTGCAGCATCTATCTTGTCGCCAAGATCTTTTATCGATTTTTCCGTTGAATAGATCAGCGCATCCGCCGAGTTTCGGGCCTCAACCAGTTCCTTTTTCTTTTTATCCTCTTCAGCGTGAAGCTCGGCATCCTTTATCAATCTGTCGATTTCTTCCCGGGACAAACCGCTGGAAGCCGTTATTTGTATGGATTGTTCTTTACCCGTTGCCATATCTTTTGCAGAAACGTTCACGATTCCGTTTGCATCGATGTCAAATGTCACCTCGATTTGCGGCACACCTCTTGGCGCGGGGGGTATCCCCACAAGTTCGAAGCGTCCCAAAGTCTTGTTGCCGGCGGCCATCTCCCGCTCTCCCTGCAGTACATGAATAGATACAGCAGGCTGGTTGTCAGCCGCTGTTGAAAAAATCTGGCTCTTTTTAGTCGGAATGGTCGTATTCTTTTCGATCAGCCGTGTCATTACACTGCCCAGGGTCTCTATGCCCAGGGAAAGGGGAGTAACATCGAGAAGAAGAACATCCTTAACGTCCCCTTTCAACACACCTCCCTGAATGGCGGCGCCGATGGCAACAACTTCATCCGGATTAACCCCCTTGTGGGGCTCCTTGCCAAAAATTTTCTTGACGCGGTCCTGAACCGCAGGCATTCGCGTCATACCGCCAACAAGAATCACTTCATTAATGTCATTGATGGACAGTCCTGAATCCTTAAGCGCAATTCGACAGGGGTTTTCAAGTTTGTCCAGCAGGTTACTGATAAGTCCTTCAAGCTTGGCTCGAGTTATTTTTATGTTAAGGTGCTTTGGACCGGCAGCATCGGCGGTAATAAATGGAAGATTAACATCCGTTTCCATGGAAGTGGACAGTTCCATTTTTGCTTTTTCAGCAGCTTCTTTCAGTCGCTGTAATGCCATTTTATCGTTTCTTATATCAATCCCCTGGTCTTTTTTGAACTCATCTGCCAGGTAATCGATAAGCCGAAGGTCGAAATCTTCGCCGCCGAGATGGGTATCACCGTTCGTGGCTTTAACTTCGAAAACCCCTTCGCCGATTTCAAGTATGGAGACATCAAATGTGCCGCCACCCAGATCAAAAACAACAATTTTTTCTTCGATTTTCTTATCAAGGCCATATGCAAGTGATGCGGCAGTGGGTTCATTAATGATCCGTAACACATTAAGACCGGCGATTTTTCCGGCATCTTTGGTTGCCTGTCGCTGATTGTCATCAAAATAGGCAGGCACGGTTACCACCGCGTCGGTAACCTTTTCTCCGAGATATTCTTCGGCCGTGTGTTTGATGTTTGCCAAAATGAAGGATGATATCTCCGCCGGACTATTTAACTTGCCCCGCATATTTATTCTGACATCGCCATTCTCTGCCTGTTCAATCTTATAGGGAAGTATTTTAATATCGTCCTGTACCTCTTTGGATGCATACTTACGGCCGATAAGCCTTTTTACGGCAAATACCGTATTCTCAGGATTGGTAATGGCCTGCCGTTTTGCGATTTGGCCAACCAATCTTTCCCCGTTGTCTGAAACGGCAACGATGGAAGGTGTCGTACGCCCTCCTTCGGGATTTGTTATGACTTTTGCTTCGCTACCTTCCATGACCGCCACACAGGAGTTTGTGGTGCCCAAATCGATTCCAATGACTTTACCCATTTGCTATCCTCCTAGTTTAAAATAATCTATGTACCTTGTTCATTCTTTTTTTTCTGAGTTGAGTTCTCTTGATTTTCAGGTTCCGCTTTTTTTTTGGATACCACAACCATGGCAGGTCTGAGGAGCCTGTCGTGAATCATATACCCTTTTTGTAGCTCTTTTGAAACCGTGTTCTCAGGATACGCCTCATCATCTTCCTGCATCACCGCCTGATGCAAACTGGGATCAAAGGTCTTTCCTAAAGACTCAAACGGTTTTATACCGTACTGTTCAAAAACTTTTAGTATTTCCCTGAGGGTCATATTGACGCCTTCCACCACCGAACTGTTCGCATGTTTGTCATTACTTGAAGATTCTATGGCACGGTCAAGATTATCGACCACGGGAAGCATGGCCTTTACGAAACTTTCATTGGCAAATTTTCTGAAGTCATTCATTTCGCGTGCGGCACGCTTCTTGTAGTTTTCAAACTCAGCGGAAACCCTCAAAAAACGGTCATGGGAATCTTTTGATTCCTGTTCCAAGGATTCAAGCTTTTCTTCCATCACTTTCAAAGGATCATCAGTTTTTTCTTTGTCTTTTTTGCCTGAATCGATTTCTTTGGAAATTTTCTTTTGTTTATCGTTTTTTTCGATGTCAGTATGAATTCCGATTTTCTTTTTTTTTGCTCCCATCAGCTGAAGCTTTCTCCTGGTTTTTTTAAATATTTACACATCCGATTTTTCATAAAATACGGGCTAATACCAAAACATTAAAAAAATAAGACTGTCTATGATATTGTCAAGGTAGAAAAAGGAATTTTAGATTCTGAGTTCTGAATTTACTGATTGAATTTTGTCGATTTCAAGTATGGCGGTCGAGAATGGGTGGGAGGTGCGGTCAATCATCAATAGTAAGCGGTAGAACTGGTTGTGCACCCTCTATCGAATCTTTTCTGAAATGTAATAAGCCAAAGGTTTGATCGGGATCGATCCACGACACAGACTGCATTACTTATCGCTGCTTCCTTCCGGACCTGACGAGGTTCGTAACCGTCTGTTGCGCGGCGGCCGATCAGATTGGCTCATAGGTTCCCAGGTTAAAACCCTTTAGAGGGAATTCAGCCCCGCATGAAGCGGATTTCGGGAAAAGGGCACCGCTAGCTCCCCGCCTAGCACAACCATGTATATGAATATAATCGATAAAAAAAAAATTCAAGATAAAAAAGAAATCGGTTTTCCTACCACAATATAGACGACAATCCAAATTAATAAATCTATATTCTGTGTTTTTTATTGACATTCACTTGTTTCTATCATAATCTTTTTTCAACGATTTCATAATTAATAATTTCGTAACACTTTAGCTTTTTGAAAAGTTCAAGAAAGGAAAGGTAAATTATGATACGAAATGTTCTAATTTTTTTATTATTATCCTCTTATTTCATAACTTCAGGCTGTGCCGCTTTTGTCGCCGGAACAGGAGCAGGAGCAGGGGTATATACCTATGTAAACGGCGAGCTGAAAACATCTTATCAAGCAGAATTTGATGAAACGAATCGGGCATGTATTGCAGTCCTAAAAAGTCTGGAAATGGAGATAACAGAAAAAACATCAGACAGTATTAAGGCAACAATTAAAGCCAGACAAACCGACGGAACACCGGTTACAATAAAAACTGTAAAGATAACACCCGGGACTACAGAGGTTTCCGTCCGATCAGGCATTGTAGGAATTTGGGATAAAAAAGTTTCCGAGCTTATTCATGCCAGTCTCGCACAAAGGCTACAAAAATAAATTATTACGTTCTGTTAAACATACCATTACAACCTATGGAATGCTTAAACCGGGAGATTCGGTTCTTGTCGGTGTATCCGGCGGGCCTGATTCAGTAGCCCTTTTTCACGTACTTCTCACATTCGCACCCCGCTTTCCCTTCCGGCTTGGAGTTGCACATTTAAATCATTGTCTGCGCCAGAACGATTCAGATAAGGATGCTGAATTTGTTGCATCTCTCGCCGGCAGATTTGACATACCTTTTTATATGCATAAAGCGGATGTCCGTAAATATCAGCTTGAACACAAGCTTTCCCTGGAAGAAGCGGCCAGACGTGTTCGACACACCTTTTTAAACAAAGAGGCAGAAAAAAACCGGTTTAATAAAATCGCACTCGGCCATCATTTTGATGATAATGCAGAACTTGTATTAATGAATCTTTTTAGAGGAAGCGGCCCGCTGGGCATTTCGGGTATTCCTCCGGTAAGGGACGGAAAAATTATCCGGCCGCTAATACAATCAAATCGTTCCCAAATAATCGCTTTTCTGGATCAAAATGGACTAAAATATATATCTGACGTATCTAATAGAGACACAAGATTCCTTAGGAACAGAATACGTCACGATTTAATTCCACTGTTAAAAACATTCTACAATCCGAAAATCAGCCAAAGCCTGAACCGGCTTGCCTCAATTATCAGATCTGAAGAAGAATGGATTGAAGATGTCATTCACCCTCTCTTCGAAAAAGCAGCTTTTAGCGTGCAGGACGGTCAGATTGCCCTTTCTGTCTCAATCCTGAACGAAATTCATTTGGCAGCACAAAGACGGATAATAAGAAAAGCGATTTCAAAAATAAAAGGGGACTTAAGGCGTATTGGTTTGACCCACATCGATTCTGCGATAGACCTTGTGGAATACGGGCCGGTTTATGGAAATATTGATTTGCCTGATCGTATCAGGATCCAGCGAAAAGGAGACGTTATTCTCTTTTCCAGAGAAAAAAGCACCTTGCGGCATATGGATGTAAAATCAGACCGGGCAGAAATGTTTACCTTTAACTACCTGATAGCAAAACCCGAATCCATATTCATAAAAGAAATCAGCGCTCATATTAAATTCACCGAAATGGGCATAAAAGATCTGCCCGACTTATGTCGGGCTGGACAACATACCGGTTTTTTTGATAGGGATGCGTTAAATTTTCCGCTGGTTTTGAGAAATTTTCGCCATGGTGACCGTTTTACACCACTGGGTATGACCGGAACACAAAAAATAAAAAAATTTTTCATCGACAAAAAAGTTCCCGGAAAAGAACGCATAAGATGCCCCATATTGCTTTGCCGGGGAAAAATAATCTGGGTTGCCGGTTATAGAATAGATGAATCTGTAAAAGTGAAACCCACAACCAAAAATGTACTTAAAGTTGAACTTTTTCTTGCCTAATTAACATTAATGATTAATATAATTTTATAAATAATCATTTTACAGGGGGTTAAGACTTTTGAATCCTTTTTATAAGAATCTGGCTTTATGGATAGTCATCACGCTGATGATGATCATGCTTTATAATCTCTTCAATCAACAGCACCTAGCCGAGACAAATATCAGTTATACTGAATTTCTATCCATGGTCGATAATGGGAATATTTCCGAGGTGGTCATCCAGGGGCAGGAAATCTTCACCACGGACGCAAACCACAATCATTTCAAGGTATATGCACCACAGGACACCGACCTTATCAAGATCCTCCGGCAAAAAGGGGTTACCATTAGCGCCAAACCGGAAACCGATTCTCCCTGGTATATGAATGTTCTGGTTTCATGGTTTCCGATGATTGTATTAATAGGCGTATGGATCTTTTTTATGCGTCAGATGCAGGCCGGAGGAGGCAAGGCCATGTCTTTTGGCAAAAGCCGGGCACGCCTGCAATCTGACCAGATGAAAAAAGTCACTTTTGAGGATGTTGCCGGAATCGATGAGGCCAAAGAAGAACTCGGTGAAATAATAGATTTTCTCAGAGAACCAAAAAAATTTACGCGTCTTGGCGGAAGGATACCCAAAGGTGTCCTTCTTATGGGATCACCCGGTACCGGCAAAACCCTTTTAGCTCGTGCTATTGCAGGTGAAGCTGACGTCCCGTTTTTTAATATCAGCGGTTCGGATTTTGTGGAAATGTTTGTCGGCGTTGGAGCGTCACGGGTCAGAGATCTGTTTGTCCAGGGTAAAAAGAATGCGCCCTGTATTATTTTCATTGATGAAATTGATGCTGTTGGAAGGCATAGGGGAGCCGGACTCGGTGGAGGACACGACGAAAGAGAACAGACATTAAACCAGCTTCTGGTTGAAATGGACGGTTTTGAGTCAAACGAAGGGGTTATCCTTATTTCCGCCACAAACCGGCCTGATGTGCTCGACCCGGCTCTTTTGAGACCCGGACGTTTTGATCGTCAGGTGGTTGTTCCCCTGCCGGATATTTTAGGTCGTGAAAAGATTCTTAAGGTTCATATGAAAAAAACGCCGGCAGCACCCGATGTAAATCTTGTCACACTGGCAAAAGGTACGCCCGGTTTTTCCGGCGCAGATCTGGAAAACCTTGTGAACGAAGCGGCGTTGCTTGGCGCTAAAAGAAATAAAGAAAAAATTGACATGTTTGACTTGGAAGATGCCAAGGACAAGGTCTATATGGGATTGGAACGTAAATCAAAAGTCGTCAGGGAAGAAGACAGAAAGACCACGGCATATCACGAAGCAGGACATGCCCTTGTCGCCCGCTTTCTTCCCAATACGGATGCCGTCAACAAGATAACCATTATTCCGAGGGGACGTGCCGCCGGTATTACTTGGTTCTTGCCCGAAGAGAGCGATTTCAAATATAAAGATCAGCTTGAAAGCGAATTGTCGGTTGCGTTTGGCGGACGAGTGGCCGAAGAAATTGTTTTTAACCGTATCAGTACCGGCGCCGCCAACGATATCAAACAGGCAACCGATGTTGCCCAGAAGATGATACGAAACTGGGGTATGAGTGAAGAGTTAGGTCCGCTTTCTTTTGCCAAAAATGACGAGCATATTTTCCTGGGACGCGAAATAGCACAGCACAGGGATTACTCTGAAGAAACGGCACGGAAAATTGACCAAGAAATGAATAATCTTATCGAAAAAGCTTACGATTGTGCAAAAAAAACCTTAAATGAAAATTTAGATATTCTTCATGCTCTTGCGGACCGTCTGCTTGAAAAAGAGACGGTTCTGGGAAGAGAGCTTGATGAACTCATACTTTCCATGAAACCCGGATTTGAGTTTCCATCTAAGACGTTTGTGGACGAAAAAACTGATAAAAAAGTTCCGGTCGAAAATAAAGAAGATACAGAAGAAATCAAAAGCGAAACTGAAAGCGAGCAGCCCTCATCTTAGTTACTTAAAATTGAATTTTGTGCATTTAATGGCAAAATATTTTTACCGGTACAATTTCTCTATTTTAAAATAATTGAATATTTTCGATTAAAGATTGAATATTTAAGGAATTTTGCCATTTTTATATGGATAGATGGAGCGAAGCGACTCAAGAAATTGTTTGTTGACGATTGTCTATAGAATTTCCGAGACGTTCAATTAACAAGCACATATGAAAAAATATAGCCTTGCATGGGGTAAACACAGGCTGGTTCTGGGTAAGCGTACCTGTATCATGGGCATCTTGAATGTTACGCCGGATTCATTTTCAGATGGCGGGGAATTTTTCACATTAGATGACGCCGTGGCTCAAGGCCAAAAACTTTTTGAAGACGGGGCCGACATACTTGATATCGGCGGAGAATCTACACGTCCCTTTTCTGATGCGGTATCTGCCGAAGAGGAAATCCGGCGGGTTGTACCAGTAATTGAAAACCTTGCGGCACGTATTTCCATTCCCATTTCCATAGATACAACTAAGGCCAATGTTGCCAGAAGGGCTATTGAAGCCGGCGCCTCCATTATAAACGATGTTTCAGCATTGCGTCTTGATCACGGCCTTGCAGATGTTGCAGCAGAATACGACGTTCCGGTAATTTTGATGCATATGCTTGGAACCCCAAAAACTATGCAGACGGATCCTGTTTATGATGATCTTATAAAAGAAATCAAAGGATTTCTAAAAAACGCCGTCGATTATGCTGAAAGCAAAGGAATTTCAAAATCAAAAATCATCATCGATCCCGGAATCGGTTTCGGGAAAACTGTTGAACATAATCTTTTATTAATTAAACACCTGCATGAATTTAAAACACTGGATGTTCCTATTCTGATCGGACCTTCCAGAAAGGCCTTTATACGAAACATCCTTAAAGATGAGACCGTTAAAGATATTAACCCCGACCTGGCGGTAGTGGAAACCGGCACTCAGGCTTTAGTTGCCGCTGGAGTTTTGAACGGCGCCCACATGGTCAGAGTCCACAATGTCGCCAATACACGTGCAACCATAAAAATCATTGATGCCATTAATAATGTGCAAAACAGTTAATGTAGAAACGGTTTCGCTTTTTGAAAATAGTGTCGCTTCAGGTATGAATACCCATAGTCGTTTATCTATGTTACACTCACGGAATTTAAAACGGTCTGTTTTGTGTTTTTTGCTTGGGATTTGTTTTTTTCTACCAGGATCCTGCTCATCATTACAAGAAACCGTTATTGTTATTCCGGTTGATTCCGCCCAAATCCCTGCAGGATTGACAATAACCGGTCCATCGTTAAAAGGGATAGAGGTTCATGTCTGCGGCCCGAAATCGGCAGTTAGAAGCCTTTCTGACCTGAAAATACGATATGCGCTTGACCTATCCGGAGTACATGTCGGGATTAACTCTATTCCCATAAAAAAGGACCGTATCATCCTTCCCAAGGGAATATCCATCATAAGAATAAACCCAACTTTTTTTGCCGTAAACATTGAGAATAAAATTAAAAAGGAGCTGCCGGTTAAAATTTCTTTTTCCGGAAAACCTGCTAAAGGATTTATAGTTTCAGGCGCAGTTGCCAGGCCATGGTCGGTTATTCTGCAAGGGCCTGAAAACATCCTTGGACCCATGGATAAGGTGCTGACAAAACCGATTGAGATTAAAGGGCTGTCAGAATCTTTTAAAAAAGAAGTCGCTCTGGACCTTGTCGAAGATCTTGAGATCATTTCTCCTTCGGAGATTATTTTTGCTGAAATATCCATAGAAGAAAAAATTGTCGCCCAAAAATTTTTTGATATTCAGGTTGAGGGCAAAAACAGTCCGTTCAGTTACATCATTACGCCGCCGGCAATAAACATTGAAGTTAAAGGGCCTGTTAATATTATTGAAAAGCTTCATACTGAAAAATGGATTACAGTGTATGTTGATCTTAAAGGATTACCCCCCGGGACTTATGTTAAAAGGGCGACCATAACGTTACCTGTTAAAACCACTCTTATCGGCGTAAAACCCGAAATGTTCACAGTAAAGATCAGCAGCGAAAAAATATAGCGAAGAAAAGGAATCTTTATTCATGCTTCTTGTTATCGATATTGGAAATACCAACACGGTAATCGGTGTTTACGACGGCAGGCATCTTGTTAAGGACTGGCGGATACGCACGGAGAGACGGACAACAGAAGATGAGTTTAACATCCTTGCCTCCAATCTTTTTTCAGAAAGCAATATCAGTTCCAAAAAAATCAGCAAGACTATTATCTCCTGCGTCGTTCCCCCCATGGTAACCATTCTCGATTCTTTCTGTCGCAAATACCTGGGTCACGCGCCCCACTGGGTCGATGCCATGTCAGCTTCAACCCTGCCTATACGTTATAAAAATCCGTCAGAAGTAGGGGCAGACAGAATCGTTAACGCGGTCGCGGCATTTCATAAGTACCAAACCAGTCTTGTTGTAATAGATTTCGGGACAGCCACAACCTTTGATTCTATTTCAGAAAAGGGGGAATATCTCGGTGGCGCCATCAGTCCCGGGATCATGATTGCTTCTGAAGCCCTGTTCATGAAAGCGTCCAAACTTCCCAGGGTTGAAATCTTTGTTCCCCCTGAAAGCGTAATCGGTAAAGATACCGCAAGCAGTATTAAGGCGGGAATTATTTTTGGATATGCAGGACTTGTGGATGGAATGGTTCGGCGAATGAAAATCGAAATGGGCACAAACCCCCGGGTAATCGCAACAGGAGGCCTGGCAGAACTTATGCATCAAGTGTCAGAAACCATTGAGGTTGTTGAACCGGCCTTGACCTTGGAAGGATTACGGATTATCAGCAATAGTTTGTAAATAGCCTGTAAATCCTTTTATGCTGTTTTTCAGAAATCCTCTCTCCCTATCTTTTACCGCCTCATCCATATGAAAAAACCCTTCAAGAAAAGGATCTTGCTTTAAAAGCCGTTGCAAAGATCCTTTAAGCAAATCTTCGTCCTCAGCTTCACTGAAATGAACCATCTGATCCTCGATAATGTTTTTCCAGAACAAAAGCTGCTCACGGTGTGTTTTCAACATGTCCGACGCATTTTTGTTCATGCCGAAATGTCCGTAACATATGATTGAGGGCTTTTGAGCAATCAGAGCATCGATGCTCTTGATTGAGGTCTCCAGAAAAAAGCGGGGCGGTGTAGCAGGTCTAAGATAAAATCCGTCACCGAATATGTCAAGATAAACCCCCCCGGCCTCTCCCGCAAAAAGGTATGGACCCAAAAGGTAGCTGACATGATGAGGGGCATGCCCGGGCGTCAGGATCGGCATAACGTTATCTTCTTGATATCGGGCGGCATTGTAAAGCAATTTCCGGGAAACCGGCCGGAACGGTCCATAGGCTTGTGCCGTTTGACCGAGGGTTTTGAGACTCCCTTCCCATAGACGTGACGGATCTGCAAGGTGCTGGATGCCTTTTTCGTGACAGATAATGGGAACGTCGGGAAAAGACTCGGCCAGATCTCCTGCGCCTCCGGCGTGATCGATATGGATGTGGGTCAATAGAACGGCGTCAAGATGCCGTATTCCCAGGCCTTCTAAAGATTTTACAAGCACAGGAACGGTGGCGGCAGGTCCTACATCCACTAAAAAGGTTTTTTTGCCTTTGTAGATCCAGGACCCTATGAACGACGTAAATCCGGGAAGATTCTGGTCAAGAGGAATAAGATAAAGTTCGGGCGCAATTTCAATTAATTTCATTTTATGCAAACTGTTGCTTGATAGACAATTAAAAATGTTCAGACCCTGCCGGTCTTGATAAGTGACTCCTTAAAGACACGATAGAAGGCTTTATTGTCTGCAAGACCTCGTCTTAAGATTTTTTCGATTTCATTGATGTTTTTCAGGTTAATAATGAGGTTAACGCTCTTGTTAAAGGCCGCCATATTGTCCATGGTGCGAAAGCGGTTGGTTATAAGAGCCAGGAAGATGTTCCGCCGGATGGACATATTGAGACGATCCAGGTATTTGAGAACGCTGTTCATATCAGGATCCCTGGTGCCGAACCGCTCGTTAAGCACCACCATGTCAAAGACATGGAATCGCATCTGCTTTAGAGTATCTTTATATGTCTGCGGCGCCGTGGTATGATATCCCATGTTATACAGGGCCGTTATGATTTTTGACCGGATGGCCGGCTCCGGCTCGCACAAAAGGGCCGTTTCCACGCCTTGTTCAACAAAATCAAAAGGTTTTTCCGAAGCGTCGTAAGCGCTGGAATCGACCTCCTCAATGATGGTTTTATTTCGTACAGGTTTTGGTTTGGCGGACGGGGCCGCAGTCTCTTTTGCTGACAAAGGAATATCAAAACGAGTATCTACGGAAACTTTGTTGCTACACTTGGGGCAGATTACAGAGAATGCCTGTCCCTTGGGAACCTTTTGGCTCGGAATTTGAAACTTACTCCGGCATTTTTCGCATACCACGTTCATGATTCTTTCCTTTTTTGGAGTTCCATGGGCAAAAGCCAAAACGTCTGCCCACGGTTATATCGTCTTGCCGTAATCGCGATCCACCTTAAGATCCTTAATATCCGTGGTAGCTTCTCCGCGTGAGCTCTTTATGGAGTCGATTCCGCGACCCACTATGCCTTTGCGGGAAGCATAGGCCATAGCAGTATCTTCGGTAATGAGGCCCTTTTCGTATAACTCAATGATGGAATCGTCAAAGGTCATCATATCGAAAGCTTTTCCATCATGGATGACATCGTAATAAGTTTTTTCCTCAGATTCTCCGTGCAGTATCATGTCCTTGATCCTCAGGTTGGTGTGCATGATTTCAAAGGCCGCTATCCGTCCTCCTCCCACCTTGGGGAGAAGTCTTTGGCATACGATCCAACGTATTGCGTCGGCAAGCCGAGTGCGAATCTGATTTTCTTCATCAACAGGGAACATGCCGAGGATACGGTTCATTGTTTGTCCGGCATCAACGGTGTGGAGGGTGGTTAAGACCAGGTGCCCGGTCTCTGCCGCACTCAGGCCGATTTCCACGGTTTCCCTGTCGCGCATTTCTCCAACCAGAATTACCTTGGGAGCCTGGCGCAGGGCTGCTCTGAGACCATGTGAAAATGAATCAAAATCCTCTCCCATCTCACGCTGGTTGAAAGTAGCCATTTTGTGTGGATGGTCATACTCCACCGGATCCTCAAGCGTCACTACGTGGATCGATCTGACGTTATTAATCTCGTTAAGCACTGCGGCCAGGGAGGTTGTTTTTCCGGTGCCGGTAGCTCCGGTAACCAGGATAAAGCCGTTCTTTTCCTCAGCCATTTTGAGAAAGGACTCAGGAATGCCCAGTTCCTGACATGTGGGAATTTTGGTTGCAAGTTTTCTCAAGACAATGGAGTAGTTGCCCCGCTGGGAAAAGACGTTGACTCTGAAACGAGCCTTGCCGGGAAGCTCGTAGGATGAATCGCACGATCCCTCAAGCAGGAGATTTTCGGTGAGGCGCCGGTTCTGATTTAAAAGGTTTAACGCAAAGATTTCAGCCTGAAACGGAGTAATCTCGTCAAAAGGGGGATTCATGTCGACTGCGGCGAGCTCTCCCGATGTCTCAACCTGAAATGGTTTTCCTACGGTAATATTAAGATCGGAGACATTATCGTATGCATCGAGCATTCTTGACAGAATATGATCAATTTCCTGTTTCTTCAAAATAGAACCTCATAAAATTGTTATGCTTCGGTGAAATCAGTCGGAGGATTTTTCAAAAAAGGCCTGAACTTTCCCTTGTCATTTGACTTGGCATAGGCGTCATCAGCACTTATCCATCCTTTGTTCAGCATCTCCATAATGGAATCATCCAAAAGCTGCATACCGTATTTCCTCCCGGTTTGGATCATTGAGGCAATCTGGTGGGTTTTCCCTTCCCTGACGAGATTCCGGACCGCCGGAGTTGCAATCAATATTTCAAGGGCGGGGCTGCGCCCCTTTTTATCTACTCTTTTAAACAGGACCTGTGCGATAATGGCTCGAAGTCCGTCAGACAGCGTCGAACGGATCTGGTTCTGTTGATCTGCAGGGAAAACTTCGATAATGCGATCTACGGTTTTCGCCGCACTCGATGTGTGAAGCGTGCTAAAAACAAGATGTCCGGTGGATGCGGCCTCTATGGCAAGCGATATGGTTTCAAGATCTCTCATTTCACCAACAAGAATAATATCCGGATCCTCTCGCAGGGCACCCCTTAACGCTGCGCTGAACGACTGGGTATGGAGACCCACCTCACGGTGATTCACAATACAACTCTTGCTTTGGTGGACAAATTCAACGGGATCTTCGATGGTGATGATATGATCCTTACGGGTACGGTTTGCCACATCAATTATTGAGGCCAGGGTGGTGGACTTGCCGCATCCTGTAGGTCCTGTCACCAGAACCAGCCCCCTTGGGAGTGAGGCCATCTTGGACATCACCGCAGGAAGACCTAGCTGTTCGGCAGTCATTATTTGCTCAGGAATTTGTCTGAAAACCGCCGCTACACCATGTTTTTGCATAAAGAAATTTGACCGGTACCTGGCAATACCGAGTACGTCATAGCCGAAATCAATATCTCCTGTTTCCTCAAACTTCTTTACCTTATGTTCGGGGGCAATTTCATAGAGCATGACTTTCAGTTCATCATTATCCAGGATCTTATATTTGACCCTTTCCATTTCCCCCCGTATCCTTAGCACCGGCGGCTGTCCCGCCACCAGATGGAGATCTGAAGCACCCTGTTCATTCATCAATTTAAAAAACGCATCTATTTTTGCCATGTTATGCTCCCAATCTATTTAAATCGCCTGCAACACAGTTTAACAGTTTCAAAAAACTAAGGGGTTACGATTGCTTAAACAATTTCAACTTGGCATCTTCCTCCTCCCGGATTCCGGCCTCCTCCTTCCCTATTTCAAGGAGTTTGGTGTGGCTTTCGATAATTGAGCGGATCTGGACCTCGATCTGCATGCGTTGCCGTTTTAGTTCTGTAATATCTTCATGAAGTTGAGCAAGCCTGTTCTGCGCTCTACTAAGAATTTTTTCCGCATTCACTTCGGCATCCGCAATGACTAATTCGGCCGATTTGCGGGCATTTTGCTTCATCTGATCCAACACTTTCTGAGAATTGAGCATTACCCGCTTAAACGTCTCTTCACGTCCTTTGTATCCCTGGCTTTCAATTTTAAGCCTGTTAATTTCTTCACGCAAATTTTTGTTTTCTCTTTGCAATGATTCGAAGGCATCCGCCATCTGTTCAAGAAATGTATCCACTTCCCGGACGTCGAAGCCTCTAAACCTGGTCTTGAACTGTTTTTGCTGAATATCAAGGGATGTAATTGTCATGATGTGTCGCCTTTGTTTATGGGTTACATAAAATTTGCCGACAATCTAAAAAGGCTGCTTACAACAAAGTTTTGCAGAAATATGATGCCCAGAATAACAATAATTGGAGAAAAGTCTATACCGCCAAAATCAAAGGGTAATTTTGCACGGATGCGATACAGTACGGGTTCGGTAACATTGTGAATAAAACGAACGATCGGATTATAAGGGTCGGGATTCACCCAGGAAAGTACTGCCCGTGCTATAACAATCCACATGTAAAAGTGAAGAACATAGTGAAGAATCACTGCAACAGCCTTTAATAAATTGCCAATGATAAACATATAAACAATAATCTTTCGATTCTTGTGTTAATTTTTTAATCAATCGATTTACTAATTTGAAAATTAATTATATATTAATAATAAGTCAAGATATTTCAGGCAAAATCATTGACATAGTAAACATTCAAACGATAAAAGTACATTTTATTGATAATTTAGCCGTTTAAATCCGTCCGGTTTTTAAGCAATTGACATGCAAAAAAACCGGATTAAATAATTATACATACATAATTAAGGGGGAATAAAATTCATGTTGAAAAACAAAAAAATCAGCCTAATCGGAACAGGAAATATGGGAGAAGCTCTTTTAAGCGGGCTCATTTCTTCGGGGGCATCCGATCCCAAAAATATTATTTGCACGGATATTCGTGAAAATAGGCTAAAATCCATCCAGGAAAAATACGGCGTCCATACCACAGCAGATAACATCAAAGCGGTAGAGGCTTCAGAAATTATTATCTATGCGGTCAAACCTCAGATCATTGCGTCAGTATTGAGGGAAACAGCGTCCTGCCTGGACATGTCCAAGCTCATCATATCTATTGCCGCCGGTGTTCCTCTGGCCGCCATAGAGTCGTGTCTGAACAAAAAATTGCGTCTTATCCGGGTGATGCCCAACATCGCGGCCTTCGTTAAGGAGAGTGCTTCGGTTATCGCAGCCGGAGGAAATGCCACTGAAGAAGACATTAAACTTTCTCTGGCTATTTTCGACTCCATGGGGAGAAGCATTTTTCTTAAAGAAAATATTCTTATGGATGCAATTACCGGCTTAAGCGGCAGCGGGCCCGCCTATATCTTTTTAATTGTCGAGGCCATGGCTGATGCCGGAGTAAAGATGGGTCTATCAAGGGAAGATGCTCTTTTTCTTTCATCTCAAACGGTTTTAGGCGCAGCAAAATTATTGATTGAAACAAAAGAACATCCCGGCAGGTTAAAGGACATGGTTACCTCTCCCGGTGGAACAGCTATCGCCGGCATTCATACTTTGGAAAAAGGCGGACTTCGAACTACTCTTATTAACGCCGTGGAGGTAGCTACAAAACGATCCAAAGAGCTGGGTGAAATTATGATCAAAAATTTTTCAAATGGACAATAGATCAGTATAAGATAAGAGGTTGACATAATGGCAGAATATAAAATGGAATCGCTCAAGACATTTAATTATGATAGGCCGGTTATTGAAAAGGGTTATGCAAACCAGACCCTTTGTATAGACATTTCTGATGTTGTCATTTCCATTAAGCCGGTTACTGAAAAAATGAAAAACGTCTTTATCGGCGGCAAAGGTTTTGATCTCTGGCTTCTATGGAATGCTGTCCACAGCACAACAAAATGGAATGATCCTGAAAACGCAATATGTATCGCGTCCGGTCCTATGGGCGGGACACCCGTATATCCCGGTTCCGGCAAAAGTATCGTTACCACCATTTCTCCGTTAACAGGGTCCGTGATAGACTCTAATGTGGGAGGTTATTTTGGTCCTTATCTTAAGTTTTCCGGATTTGATGCCCTGGAAGTTATGGGAAAAACATCAAGAGATATTGTAATTTTTATTGATGGCATTGATGAGAAGGTTCAGATCTTCAAGACGTCAGGATTGCCGGATGATTCCTATACTCTTTCTGCGATATTAACAGAACATTTCGCCAAAGGGAGACCGCGTAATATTTCTGTAGTCTCCACCGGACCGGGCGCCAAAAACACACGGATGGGATGTCTGAACTTTACCTGGTATGATCTCAAACGAAAGCGTGCCAGATATAAACAGGCAGGACGCGGGGGTATCGGCGGTGTTTTTGCTGATAAGGGTATCAAAGCAATTGTGGCACGCTGGGACACGGTCACGACCAAGACAAACAATCCTGCAAATGCGAATACATTAAAAGAAGTTGGGAGAAAGCACTCCAGGGAAGTTGTCGAACTCGATCCCAAACAAAACCAGATGGCACAAATCGGAACCACCCACCTTGTTCCGATTATGAATGACTTTGATCTGCTGCCGACCCATAATTTCCAGTACGGGCGGCATTCAGAGGCTGACAATATTGGCCAGGAGGTTTTCAGACGCATATTTGATCCTGGCTATGATGGATGCTGGATGGGATGCACACTTGCCTGCTCACATGGTGTCAAAGACTTTGTTCCTCTCACGGGTCCATACAAAGGGATCAAAGTTTTTGTAGATGGTCCCGAATATGAAACCATAGCCGGCTGTGGCTCAAACCTGGGTATTTTTGACCCGCATACGATTATTGAAATGAATTTTTACTGTGACACCTATGGCCTCGATACCATTTCAGTAGGTACCTCCACGGCTTTTGCCATGGAGTGCTTTGAGATGGGCCTGATAAACGAAAGCCATACCCACGGAATGAACCTTTCATTCGGCAATCGGTCGGCCGCACTTGAGGTTGTTCATCAAATGGCCCGAGGAGAGGGTTTTGGACAAATTATAGGCAGGGGAGTTCGCCAAATGAAAATAATTTTTTTCAGAGACTATGGCGCAGACCCCGATCTTATGCAGGATATCGGTATGGAGGCAAAGGGCCTGGAGTTCTCCGAGTATATGACCAAAGAATCACTTGCCCAGCAGGGGGGGTACGGTCTTGCGCTTAAAGGCCCGCAGCATGACGAGGCATGGTTGATTTTTCTTGATATGGTTCATAATTTTATGCCGACTTTTGAACAGAAAGCAGAGGCGCTGCACTGGTTTCCCATGTTCCGAACATGGTTTGGTTTATGTGGACTGTGCAAACTCCCCTGGAATGATGTTGTACCTGAAGATAATAAGGACACGCCGGAGCCTGCGAAGGTTATGAAACACGTAGAGTGGTATGCAGATTATTATACGGCGGTTACCGGGAGGCAGACAACCGCTGACGGTCTTATCCGAATGAGTGAGGCGGTTTACAATTTCCAGCGTATTTTCAACCTTAAAATGGGTTTTGGGCAACGGGAGCATGATAATATTCCCTATCGTGCGGTGGGGCCGGTAAAAGCCGTTGAATACGAATCACGGGCCGAGCGTTACGACAAACAGCTTGTTGAAAAGCATAACGTCGATATCACCGGAAAGACTACGGAAGAAAAAATAGCGCTGTTGCGTGAGTTTCGCGAAAAGCTTTATGAAAAACTAAAAGATGCGGTATATAAACGCCGAGGATGGACCAACAACGGAATCCCGACGGTTGAAACCGTGAAGCGGCTGGGTATTGATTTTCCCGAGGTTCTGGAATTGCTCAGAGCCCACGGTGTTGAATCATGATCAAGGTAAATGGGAAAAAGCATTCCTGGTACGAGGGAATGACAATTAAAGATCTTCTTAATAATTTTAACAAATCCCATCTTTATGCGGTGGTACGCATCAATGATAAACACATCTCCAGGCCTTATTTTGAAAAAACCCTGATTCCCGATAATTCAGAAGTGTTTTTGATACCCATGATTGCAGGAGGGTAACCAAGTAAAAACATGTTTACCGAAGCAGTATCATTTCCTGCAGCCTTTACAGCGGGGATTCTCTCTTTCTTATCACCGTGTGTACTACCGCTTATACCCGCATATTTTACCTTTATTACGGGTTTTTCCCTGGAAGAATTGACTGAAAACCGTAATTCGGAAATAAGAAAAAAAGTCTTTCTTTCAACCGTTTTATTTGTTTCCGGGTTCTCCCTGATCTTTATCCTGATGGGCGCATCCGCCTCTTACCTCGGGGGCTTAATTTATAACTATCGAGAAACAATAAGAATTATCGGCGGTATTTTGATTATCCTTATGGGTGTCCATTTAACCGGTATCATCCGTATCCCCGGTCTGGATGTTGAAAAACGGATTAATATAGAAAAAAAGCCCTTACATTTTTTAGGAATCGTTATTATCGGTATGGCGTTTGGAGCCGGCTGGAGTCCTTGTATAGGCCCTCTACTGGGATCGATTCTTATCATTGCCGGTAGTCAGGAAACCGTCTGGCAAGGGATTGTGCTTCTTGCCATCTATTCCGCCGGACTGGCACTACCTTTTATTATCATCTCCGTTTTTATCAACCTTCTTCTGATAGTTATTAAAAAGGCTTCCCGTGTCTTACAATACGTCAACGCAGCCGCGGGTATTCTGCTGATTATTGTGGGGCTGATTCTTGTGACTAATAAGCTGTATGTGTTAATCGGCTAACCCGAATTGTCATGAAGAATTTATCTATTTTGAAAACCGGCGGGAATATCTTCTGATCAGGCGGATTGTTGTGGAAATAATGACACCTCCGCTCATTACCACAAGAAGAACGGGCACCCAAACATGCTCATGATACGCTATGTTTTCGCGTGCAGCCGAAATACCTGCAAAACCAAATAAGAACACAAGGAACATGAAAAAAAATACAATATAACATGCCGCTTCAGAGTCATACCAGGGAACGATTACCTTTCTAAATAGAGGATTTTGATCAATACGCATAATTGTACGAGTTTAAAGCGTTAGTCCGAGACCTTTGCAAAACGCCCCCTTTTGGGCAAAACTTTTTTTATTGCCACTAAGACACCAAGACACGAAGTAAGATTAATAAATTTATCCTTCGTGTCTTTTTGGCAAATATTTTTTGGTTTCGGTTTGTCCGGGTCAGATATTATTACCCGCATTTGGTAAAACCACAGAAATGGCACATCATACAGCCCTCTTCAAAGCTGACGGTATTCCCACATTCCGGGCAAATTTCTCCAAGGAGGCTGTTACCATATCTGTGCTTTTTATAAGATCCGTCTTTCAAATACCTTTTCTCAAGGACCCTGCCAATCGCATCCGGTATTGACAAAACCAGGCCGCCATCTTGAAAAACAGGATGTTCTCCGCCGATACCCTTGAGTTGTTCTACAACTTTTTCCACGTGCACCCCGGATCTTAAGGCCAGCGAAACCAGCCTGCCGATGGCTTCGGTCTTTGCTGTGGTGGACCGCCCGGATTTGCCGATGGTGGCAAACACCTCAAAAGGGTGTCCGTCCAATTCGGTTACCGTGACATAAAGCTGTCCCATTCCCGTATTCATTTTGGAAGTGAACCCTTCAAGTGTTTCCGGACGTTCTTTGATCCTGGCAATCGAAGTGTCAACAAGTTTGTCCGTTGCGGCAATGGAAAGCACCTGATTTTCCTTGCTCCCGTCCCTGTATATGGTAACTCCTTTGCAATCCAGCTCATAAGCCAGATTATAGATCTTTAATACATCGTCCACGGTGGCGTCACTGGGCAGGTTGACCGTCTTAGAAACCGCATTGTCGGTGTGCTTCTGAAAGGCGGCCTGCATCCGGATGTGCCATTCGGGAGATATATCATGGGCAGTTACAAAGACCTTGCGAACATCCTCCGGTATTTCTTCTATGTGCTGGATACCCCCTTCAAGGGCAATGGTATCCAGCAACTCAGAACTATAAAACCCTTTTTCTTTAGCTACGTTTTCAAAGTATGGATTTACCTCTAATAATTTGTCATTATCCATAACGTTTCTAACAAAACTCAAGGCAAAAAGCGGTTCCACGCCGCTGGAACAGTTCGCGATTATACTCAATGTGCCGGTCGGTGCAATGGTGGTTGAGGAGGCATTTCGATAGGTGCATCCTTTTTGATTTTGAAAAATGCTCTTATCAAAATTTTTAAAAACCCCTCTTTTTTCAGCCAGACATTTTGAGGCTTCGTGGGATTCTTTTTGAATGAAACCCATCACTTCTTCGGCTATTTCAAAGGCCCTTTCCGAGTTATAAGGAATTTTCAATTGATAAAGCAAATCTGCAAAACCCATAACCCCTAAACCAATTTTACGATTACCTCTAACCATTTCGTCGATTTCAGCAAGGGGGTATTTGGACATATCAATAGTATTGTCCAAAAAGCGGACACTCCAAAATACGATATCCTTTAAGGCCTTGTAGTCGACGGCCGGTTCCCCGTCAGTATACGTGACGAATTTGGCCAGATTGATGGAGCCCAAGTTGCATGCTTCCATTGGAAGCAACGGTTGTTCTCCACAAGGATTGGTGCTCTCTATTTCTCCCAATGAAGGGGTTGGATTATCCCTGTTAAGTCTGTCTAAGAAAATAACGCCGGGATCTCCGTTTTTCCAGGCCTGTTTCACCAACGCCTGGTAAAGTTCTGCGGCATTCAGCTCTCCGACCTTTTTATTTTCACGGGGGTCTATCAAGTCGTAGTTGCTATCATTTGCAACCGCTTTCATGAACACATCCGTGACACCGACCGAAATATTAAAGTTATTCAGTTCGTTATTATTTTTCTTGCTGTAAATGAAATCCATGATATCCGGATGATCCACCCTTAAAATGGCCATGTTGGCCCCTCGGCGAGTCCCTCCCTGTTTGACCTGTTCTGTTGCCGTGTTAAAGATTTTCATAAACGAAACCGGTCCGGAGGCAATTCCGCCGGTTGTTCCCACTCTGCTGTCTTTGGGTCGCAGACGTGAAAAGGAAAAACCGGTTCCGCCGCCCGATTTATGGATAATGGCGGCATTTTTTAAAGAATCAAAAATCCCATCCATGCTGTCCTCAATGGGAAGAACAAAACAGGCTGCCAGTTGACCCAGTCTGCGTCCCGCATTCATCAGCGTCGGTGAATTTGGCAGAAATTTAAGCTCCGTCATCATATTGTAAAAAATGTTTTCCATTTTTTTCACATCGGCATCGCTGCCATAGTTTTTTTCGGCCTTTGCGATGTGCCGGGCCACCCTTTTGAACATTCTTTCCGAAGTCTCAACAACCCTGCCTTTGTTGTCCTTTTTAAGATATCTTCTTTTCAATACATTTTTTGCATTTTCTGAAAGTTTCAGACCATTTTTTACAAACATGGACTTATCCAGGCGAATGGGCGAGATATTTTTGAGTCCGTATTCCAGCAATTTGGTCTGAATAATTTTATCTATGACCGGCATGGTAATGGTATGATTTTTCATACTGTCGATTTCTTCTCGCAGAAATCGGCTGATATCCATGGCCTGGTTGGTTTCAATGGGGTTTTCTTTAGTAAGGCTGTCTGAAAACAGATGATCATCCCACTTGTAGTTCGTTAAATCGAAATTTCCCTGTTCCGTAACTAAAATTTTACTTTTTGAACCCATTGCCCTTCTCCTGTATGGCTATTATCAGAATCTTGTGGAATTTATCTTGATCAATACCATTTGTATAAAAATATGCAAATAAATTATTTTGCCGGAATTAAAGAGGCCCGGCCCAAAGGACCCTGTTTTCGGGAGAGACCTTTGAAAATTGAGTATTTTTCAAAGGTCTCAGTATCAAAAATAAAAACAAACCTACCAGAACGAACAACCTTCTGTAAGTAGGTCTGTCAAAAAGTGTGACTCTTATCAGAGAATATGTTAAGTTTAATAAGGCGGTTAATAAAAATCACACGACTTTTTTATTCCTGTCATAAACGTATGGTTCTTTATTTCATGGAATATATTGTATGTCAAGAAAAAAATAACACAATATATGGGATTTTAATAAAGAGAGAGTGAAAATGAATATCCTGATCAAAATCGTTACAGTGACACTCTTTTTATATCTTGTCTATTGCGGTTTTCTTTTTGTGATGCAGCGGCAAATGCTGTTTCCTCGTTATCTTGTAGAACTCCCTTATAATAATGAAAATATCTTCGGTTTGGAAAAGATCTGGGTGACCACAAGTTTCGGAAAAATCGAAACATGGTTTCTCCCGCAAACTTCCGGCAGTGTCACAAAACCGGCGGCGGCGGTTATTTTTGCCCACGGCAACGGTGAACTTATCGACTTCTGGCCACATGAACTTAAAAAGCTGACTCATCTGGGCATAGGGGTATTACTTGTAGAGTATCCCGGATATGGGAGATCAAAGGGTTCTCCCAGTCAAAAAAACATCACCGAAGCATTTATCCGTGCTTATGACGTGCTCGTTGCGCGACCGGATGTCGATCCCTCCAGAATCGTCCTTTTCGGACGCTCCTTAGGGGGCGGCGCGGTTTGCACACTGGCTGCTCATCGGCCTTCGGCGGCGCTTATTTTGATGTCGTCATTTGTCAGCGTCCGTTCGTTTGCATCAAAATATCTGGTTCCCGGTTTTCTTATCAGAGACCCTTTCGATAATCTTGTGATTGTCCGAGCTTATCATGGCCCCATTCTTGTTGTCCACGGCAAATTCGACGATGTCATTCCCTATAAGCATGGAACCACTCTCTATCAGGCAGCCCGGCGCGGTCAACTCATATCCTGCGACAGCGGACATAACGACTGCCCCCCAAGCTGGGACACCTTCTGGCGCGATATTGAAACATTTCTACATAATTCCGGTCTTATTAAACCTTCTCGGGGAGCTCTAGTGAAATAGATCAGAACTGTGGAATTTCTTTTTTTTGAATCATAAATTGAAATAATTGTGTAATCTGCTATATCATGTCCAAAAAATTCGTGTGATATCTTTTTTCAATAAGGGCAAATCCATTTTACATGGTTTGCTTTTTTGCGGATTTGATGATATATGCAATCAGTGCAAATTGATTTTGGGTTGATATTGGCAAAAAATATCAGGTTTTGAAACGCACGATCTTTATGAGATACTCTCAATATATCAAAAGTTTGAAGGCTGAAAGGCGTACCACAATATATGGTATCCGCTTTTTTTATTTCAATTGAGGAATATTGGTCGAATCTCACGTTGTTTTTTTGATTTGAACCACTGGGCACCATCAAGGAGTGTGCACTCTTTCACAATTCAAGAATCATGCAAGTATCATGAAACCACAAACCTTGCCATACAGAGCCGTCTCTGATATTGTTCGCGTAACATTTCGTTTTTGCACGTTTAAATGCATATCCCCCATTTTTTTAGAAATAACAAATAATTAGCTTGCTTGCTTTCTAAACAAAGATTATATATTTAATCAATTAAGTCCTGTTTAATCTGCGGGACGGTTTCTCTCTGAAGGAACAATCCATTTGTCAAAGTGGCACCCTCCAGTTTGCGACGTTGAAAATTTTTAAGAAAGGAGGATGTTGTCATGACCAATGGAACTGTTAAGTGGTTTAACGACCGAAAAGGGTTCGGATTCATTGAGCAGGAAGACGGAGCGGATGTGTTTGTTCATCATTCAGCAATCAATGCAGACGGTTTTAAATCCCTCAATGAAGGCGACCGAGTTTCCTTTGATATAGAGCAAGGACAAAAAGTCCTGCCGCTGCAAATGTCACTGTGATCTAACCTTATGTTCTGAGTAAAAAGGGCATTCCTTCTAATATTGAGGGGATGCCCTTTTGTTTGGTTTGAATTTATGCCTTCACAATTCGCTATCATCAGACCTTAAACCTCAAAAAAGTCCGCTCATAGATCCTTTTCTTGTTGTCATTATCAAAAATAACAGCCAAGGAGGTAACAAATTGGCAAGATCAAATCATCAATTTAAGAAACGTCAAAAAGAATTAGCAAGGAAGAAAAAGAAAGAACAAAAGAGACAACGCAAGATAGATCAAAAAACCGATGAATCTGAAATTCAACAGGACCAAACCCAGAAGACAATAGAACCCCCAGAAACAACATGAATTTATAAAGTTGATACTCTCGGCTACCCCCAACCCTTCAGGAAAATCGACATATGAAGAAACACCAGAGAGAAGCGATTCTAATATCGTTTTTAAATGAAAAGGAAAAATATAAAAAACTCGCAGAATATATTGTTCAGCTGATCCAAGACGATCTTTCGTCACCGAAAGAAAGTCTGCATACAATTTTATATCGCATCAAAGATGAATTATGATGTAATAAATGCTTTGAATTTTGCCATTTTCTACGAACTCCAAGGCAAAAGAGTCGCACAAGAAGGATTGAGGGTTGTTTTAAGATGGAGAAAAGATCGCTTAATTTGATAGCATCCGATGCCATGCTTTAGCCCTCCATAACATCTTTTAAAAATCAACAAAATTCCTTATTGATCGTTTCAAATACACCTTGTATGATTCATATAAACCAATCAAGGAATATGATATGCGAACTATATATTTATTAAGACAAACATCGCCGTCGTCGTTGTGGGCGACATCTTTTGGAAGGAAAATGCGACCATGACTGATAACCGGATGGATCAGATATCGGTTTTTGCAAACAAATTGAAAGGGCGATTCAGGTTTTCCCAGCTTAATTTCATGAATGGATATTTATTGGATAAAACAATTTTTTAAAACGAAAAGAGGCCAAAATGGGAGACAAGGGAAAAAAAGATAAAGGCAAACGCGAAGAACAGAAAAAAGGTAAGCACACACTAAAGGAGAAACGGAAGCAAAAAAAAAGATAAAATGAAATCGATTTGGGCAAATGGAAGATAAACGTAAAACAAAAAGGTAGCGGTTATGACATCTGTTATTAAATATTATGAGGGAATCAGCTCGGTTGCCGTAATCGGCAACTATCTGCCCCGCCAGTGCGGTATCGCAACCTTCACCACGGATCTGGTCGAGGCCTTATCAGCGGAAGCCCCCGATATTTACTGCTGGGCGGCGGCCATGAACGACAAGCCCGAGGGATATGCATACCCTGAAAAAGTGCGCTTTGAGATCAACCAGAACAAATTGAGCGATTACAGCATCGCGTCTCAATTTCTCAATATCAGTCAGACGGATATTGTCTGCGTGCAGCATGAATACGGTATTTTCGGCGGTCCGGCCGGCAGCCACCTGCTGAAACTATTGAGTAATCTGCGCATGCCGGTGGTGACCACGTTACACACGGTTTTGAAGGACCCCGCGCCGGAATATCGTGCCGTCATGTGCAAGCTATCCGATCTGTCCGACAAACTGGTGGTGATGAGCCGTAAGGCATCTGACTTCCTCAAAGATATCTATGCCGTGCCCGAGGATAAAATTGTCTTTATCCATCACGGCATTCCGGATACGCCGTTTATTGATTCAAGCTTTTACAAAGACAAGTTCAATGTGGAAGGCAAAAAGGTGCTGCTCACATTCGGCTTGCTTTCCTCAAATAAGGGCAT
>Ga0114919_10000094_pt1 | contig 52519 bp, 35 predicted proteins | sample BlataG_FD_88682 | JGI IMG/M metagenome (GOLD analysis project Ga0114919, IMG submission 88682) | Deep subsurface microbial communities from Black Sea to uncover new lineages of life (NeLLi) - Black_00105 metaG | ecosystem: Environmental > Aquatic > Marine > Oceanic > Sediment | place: Atlantic... | reverse complement strand
GCTCAACGACTCTTTGATCACTTCCTCGTAGTAGGCCTTGCTCCAACAACCAATGTTAGAAAAGTCACTGCAGACATCAAGACATTCTATAGATCTCCAGTGGAAGGCTTCGAGCTAACTCCAGAGACTCCAAAGAATAACAGTAAGAGATATGGTGGATTGAAAGGGCCATCGCTCCCAGCTGAAGTGCTCTATTCGTTTCCTGACAACAATGGAGTGGATCACATCAATGAGGAATCTGATAAAGATCATCCTTCATCTTCTACTACTAATGATGATATTATAGAAACAATAGCAGCATTCTGTCATCCACATGGAGTTAGACCAGAATTATTAGAACGTACTCCCAGTATGAGTGCATTGAATGAAGTCATCTACAGTCAATCATATCAAACCAGCGATACACAATCATTCGTATTCACACTCAAGGGTTCATCTCAACAAACGTTATACGCAGTATGTTGCTATGTCAAAGAGCTGTTGCATCGTCCTCCTGCAATGGCTAGATCTGCCTATCCTGAATGCACTGCACCACTCAGTAGATATATGGTGGTTGCACCTCGGTGTTATTGTCTTGTATCTAGATACCCATTCTTCAGTCTACATTTCAGGATATTATCAACTTTATTAGGATTAGAGAGACTAGATAGAGTGGCGGCTTTAGCAGCAGAATTATCGTCAGGAGTAGTCAAGGCATTGCCATCACCATCATCATTGTCCTCGGTAGAAACTGGTGATGGTAATGGTGGTGGTGGTGGTGGTGATAGTGGGATGAGTAGTGCTGCAAGGAACAGTGATAATAATAATAATAATGGGAGTGGTCTAGCGTATACGACACCTGCTCATTTAGGAAGGTCAGACTCAATAGCCACCACAGCATCATCAAGATCCAGCATCACGAATGATGACATAGACACAGCTACCAGCAACATTCAATCAGCCAGCAATACGGTAACATCTAAATTCAGTCGACTTACTCTACGCAAGAGTGTTCTGAGCGGTGGTAGTGGATATACAGCATTAGCAGACTCAGCACCATCAACACCGGTTGCACAACAGAATGACAATGATGATGCTGTTGGTAATGAAGTATCGGATAACAATCGGTCAACACCATTCTTCACACCTGCTCCTTTTATCAAGACTACTAGTAGTAATATTAGTAGTATAGAAGACAATGGCAATAATAATAATAATAAGTTGCCATCCCAACCACCAGCAGCAACAATAAACTCCCCAACAGCGAGTAGCAGCTACATCACCGCTGACGACTCATCCAGCCTTCCTCAATGCACCATGACACCAACAGAGTTATTGGAAGCCTATTACAATCAGCAAGTACCAAGTATAGGAGAAGAAGTTGTATTTCAACCAGATCCAGCTCTGCAAACCATCACATACACTAGGGGTCAACAGGCAGATATGAAATGGACTGTTGCTGCATTATGTCGTAGCATGTCGTTGGAGAATGTATTGCTCTTTATCACAGCAGCACTGTTGGAAAGACAAATGGTAGTGTTCTGTCCTAATATTGGTTTGTTGTCTGGTATTGTGTTGAGCTTGATGCCACTGCTAGAACCATTCTCCTGGCAAAGTCTCATGTTGCCAGTGCTGCCAGTACAGTCGGGAGGAACACATCTAGAGCTGATGGAGGCCCCAGTACCCTTCATTCTGGGGTGTGTATACAAGACACAGGAAGTGAGATTAAGAAGTATGGGTGTCATTCGTGTCAATGTGTATAAGAACAAAGTGAAGAATGCAGTTGGTCTGCCTCAACTACCATATTATCAGGAGCTGTATGATGCCTTGTCAGCAACACATGCAGAGTTGAGAAAACTAGGAACCATTCCATCTGCATCATCAAGACCAATACACGTAATTACAGAAGCACAGCAAGTGTTGGCTGAGTCATTCCTGGATACACTACAAAAGTATCTGTTATCTCTTGTGATTGATTTGAAGGGGTACACTATTACAGATGTGTCTTCATCAGAAGCAGCAGAGGAACGCATAGGTGTGTTGTTGAAGGAGTCGTTTGTGGACCATTTTCCGCTGAAAGAAAGGCAATTCATGAAAAACTTTGTAGAAACTCAAATGTTTGCTATGTATTGTGATACTGTGTTGTAAAGGACATAATCGTGTATGTGTTTTAAACATGCTAGAATCAAATCATGATTTACATCGTGTACAAACCTACCAAAACTTCTTATTATTCCAACAATTGCTTCATTTCCTCTATGTGGTGCCTCACTGTAGCCAACTCTGCCTCCAATTTAGACACTTTATCTTCATCAATTGCCTTGATAGCCTCTGGTGTTCCCTCTTGATACCCAGGCAATCCCATTGTCCTCTGTATTGCAGCCAGCTTCTCTACTACAGCTCCTTCCTTCTTACCCAACTTCTCCAACTCCTTTGTAGCATCTAATACACCCGACAAATTGAGGTACACAGTCGTCATATCATCAACAACAGCCACTCCACATCCTTTTGGTACTGAAGCACCTTCATCCAACACTTCCGATGTATCGTTGGAAGTCAGGGTTACTAATTCCAAAGAGCAAGAAGACAACAAGGCTGCCATCTCTTCATTCTTGCAACTCAGATACATGGGTGGCTTCTCCTTCACCAGGCTATAATCATTACGCAACGCTCTCACTCTAGTAACAACATTCATCAGGTAGGCCATGTTGGCCTCTGCAGTGGCATCTTCCCAAGATGATACCTTTGCTGGGTAATCTGACATCATGATGGATTTACCACTGTTTTGACCAGGCAAGCGTTGCCACAGTTCCTCTGTAACAAACGGCATGATTGGATGCAGTAGGCGGAGACCTCTATCAAGACATATCCACAATGCAGCTCTCGTGGCATCCTTGGCAGCTTCATCTTCTGTCTGTCTCATCACTGGCTTCATCAGCTCTATGAAAATATCACACAAATCACTCTGCCAGAATCCATACACTGCCTGACTGGCAGTTGAAAAATCGTATTTTTCCATACCGGCTACAATGGTATCAGTGGCATTACTCAACCTACTTAATATCCAGCGAGCAGGGAATGTAAACTGGCTAATGTCAAGAGTACCGTCACTACTACCAGCAGGTGGTGTATAGCCATCACCAAGGTTCATCATTGCAAATCTGATGGCATTCCAGAGCTTGTTGCACCAGTGACGGTATCCCACCACTCTTTTAATATCAAGGTTGATATCTCTACCTTGTGACGTATAAGAAACTAATGCAAAACGGAGTGCATCAGTACCACACTCTTCAATACCTTCAGGGAAGTCAGCCTTTTGACCTGCCTTGGCTCTCTCGAATTCCTTGGCATCAAGATTACCAGCCTTGAGCTTGTCATGGAGACTGTCAAGAGTGATACCTTCAACAACATCAATTGGATCGATGACATTACCCAGTGACTTACTCATCTTACGACCATGTGCATCACGTACCATAGCATGGAGGTACACCTGCTTGAATGGTACCTTCCCAGTCAGCTGCATGCCCATCATTACCATACGAGCAACCCAGAAGAAGAGAATATCGTGACCAGTCTCTAACAGAGCTCCTGGATAGAACTTCTCCAGATCTAGGGATTGTTCAGGCCAATTGAAGACGGAAAAGGGAAACAAACCAGATGAGAACCAAGTATCTAGTACATCTTCATCTTGAACTACATCAAAGGATCTACCTGGATACTGTTTAGCTGCAGTAGAAATAGCTTCCTCCATAGTGCGGCCAATGACCCAACGGTCCATACGCTCAGATGGGGCACCAGGAGCGCCAGAATCACCACCATCCTCTTCATTACCGCCATCTTTGAATGAGACATAATAGGCAGGGATGCGATGTCCCCACCATAATTGTCTACTGATGCACCAATCTCTGATATTCTCCATCCATCTAAACCAAGTAGCTTCAAAATCACGGGGAATGATCTCCAGACGGCCATCTCTGACAACATCACAGGCCTTGGCTGCCATGTCTTGGCAATCAACCCACCATTGAGGCTTCAACACTGGCTCAATGACATCTTTACTACGGGAGCAGATACCAAGACGCATTGGATTGTCTTCAAGTCCTCTAAACAGACCCTTTTCTTTAAGATAATCAACCACAGTGATACGAGCTTGGAATCTTGGTTGACCAGCAAATTGTCCAGTCTCATTACTATTGACACATCCATTATCATCCAGGATATTAATGAATTCCAGCTTGTGACGTTTCCCAGTCATGAAATCATTAGGATCGTGTGCTGGAGTGATCTTCACTGCACCAGTACCAAAGGTAGGATCTACCAACTCAGCATCACAAATAATTGGAATACGACGGTTGTTGACGGGGTGAATAGCAAACTTGCCCTGGAGATGCTTGTATCTATCATCATCAGGATGGACTGCCACTGCCGTATCACCAAGCATAGTCTCTGGACGAGTTGTAGCCACTACAATCTCACCATCACCATCTTCCAGTGGGTAGGCGAACGATGTCAGCACACCAAACTCAACCAACTCATCATAGCCAGGTACACTGATTGACGTACGACGGGGAATGTCAATATAGTCAACTTCGATATCACTGACTGCAGTTTTAAGACGGCAACACCAGTTAACTAGGCGGTTGTCTCTGTAAATCAACCCAGCTTCATGTAGGCGGATGAATGCTTCTTGAACAGATGCACATCTAGCATCATCCATGGTGAAGGCCATTCTACTCCAATCAACAGAGGCTCCCATACGTCTGATTTGATGGTCAATACGGTCTCCATAATCACCAACCCAGGCAAATACTTCTTTCAAGAAACCTTCACGACCAAGATCATGGCGAGTGATACCTTGCTCACGTGCAAGTTTCTTTTCCACTACAGTCTGGGTAGCAATACCAGCATGATCTTTACCTGGCACCCATAAAGTGTTATAGCCAGACATACGACGCCATCTAACAATGGTGTCCTCCACAGCATCAGTCAGTGCATGGCCAATGTGAAGGGTACCAGTGACGTTGGGGGGGGGAATGACGATGACAAAGGGCGGTTTATCACTGTTGGCCTCTGCCTTGAAGTATCCAGCCGCCTCCCACCACTCATACCAGGCAGCTTCAACAGCAGCAGGAGAGTATCCCTTGGGCATTGGTCCAGATATATCCTTCTTGATACCTTTGGGAGTTGCACGGGCTGCTTCCAACCATTCCTGCATTTCAATTGCCTCTGCGGCACGCTTGGCCTCTGCCTCTGCCTTGGCTTTACCTTTTCTACTTTGACCAGCGGAACCAGCAGCTTCTGCTTCTGCTGCTGCCTTGGCTTGAGCTTCCTTTTTAGCAATGGCTTTGGCCCTCTTAGCTCCCTTTTCAGCCTGCTTGGCAAGTTTCTTAGCAAGTTTCTCTGGATCCAGCTCTTTACCACCATCAGTTGACTGCTGCTCTTGACTAATAGCACTGGCATTTTCACAACTTTTCTTCTTTTTACCACCATCTTCAACTTGAGGTGCAACCCACCCACTAGCTTGACTACAGAAAGTGATAGTACCTGGATTTAATAATAATAAAGAGAAGGGATGCTGAGTCAGTTATTTGCATAATAAGAAACAGTAGAGAGATGTTGCCACAGCGTATAACCCAAGTATCTGTTTGTTAAGGACAAGTAGGCTATGTACATGGTAAATTATTGTGGCATTGTGTTACGTCCACGATGAGGCATCATGAAAGAAGTTTTTTTCAATCCTCTCACATGGGAATAAACAATGCGTGGTGTGTGCTGTAGTTTTGATGAATATGATTGGCATGTGTGCGCATGCAACTAATAACTCACCTAGTACAGAAATAAAGTTGGCATCATTCATGCAGGTTTGAAGCCATTTAGTGACATGGGCATACTTGGATTGAATATCTTTGCCGAGAACAAACTGATAGAGACCCACCAATGAGCAGGCAACAGCAATGTCGGCGACAGTGACTGCAGCGCCTACCAAAGCAGCTGAGCTGGCGAGATGAGAATCAATGGAAGCAAGTTGCTGCTCAATAGCAGTTTTTGCTGCATCTCTTTCTTCATCAGTGGATGACTTAAAAGATGGTTCTATCCAGGTGCTGGCTGAGCTCTCCAAGGAGGAAGCAGCATTGAGCCAATTGTCAATGCCAGCCTTGGCAGATGGTGGATACAGGGCCTTGGCGGTTGCTGCCTTGCCAGCGATGAATCTCCCGATATCTGGAGTGGATGTGATCTTCTCTCCATTATCAGTGATGAATACAGGAGTCTGTGCAAAGATAAGGGATGAGAAGAAGGAAAAAAAAGTGAGCTTGAAGGAAAAAATCAAGCTGTTCAGGATCGTTTTTTCAAACAGGTCTTGGCCGTTTAGCGCACTGCACTGCACTCATACCTTGAGATTGTTGTCAGAAGGATCTACTATAATCTCGACATCTGCGAATTTAGCAGTGATTAGAGCGACATCCTGAGCTGGGTGCCCAGGCGGCGAAACCAATCTGCTTCCCATGATGATTGATGACGTTCTTCCAATTGCCTCTATAATTTCAAAATAAGGACAAATTCAATGGTGACAGATCACTAATACATTGACAGAAGTGCTGGAGATGCAGATGGAACCATACTTTTCATCTCAAACTTGGAACTGCTGCCGTTCAGAAATGTTGGGAGAGGAGGGATGCTCCTCATGCCACAAATTGACACTGTCCAAGCTCATTACCCCACATGATTGTCTTTCTCTCGAGATTTAACCTCGTATCATCGATATCAGTAGACAGATTACATTATACAGGGAATAGAGTAGGATAAAATGGCACCAATGATGATGTTCAAGCCTACTGCCCCAGTGTATAGCAGCGCAAAATCAAGCTTTAGTGGAGTGAATGTATCATTCCAAAACTTAAGCATTGCTCCAAGCGCTACAGGACGCAGTTATAAGCTTGATGTCCAAGGTAAGATGGTTGATTTATTTTTGCAAGCAACGTGTTGGGAGTTGAAAGCATGTATTTTGGACAAGAGAGACTGTATTATATATATGATGTCCAATGCACGGTGAAAATTGCCCCCGAGTTGTTGGTGATGCTTCCCATCCACTGGCTTGACAATTCACTCACCCTCCTCTTTCCCTATCATTATTGCAGCCTCTCGTGTATGCGATCTCACAGGCAAGAAGGCAAACAATGGATATGTTGTCACCTTCTCTCATAAACGTAACAAGAAGTTACAACAGCCAAACTTGCAATATAAAAGCATTTACTGGCCAGAGGGACAGAGATGGGTAAAACTGAGAGTGTGCACCAAGGCTTTGAAAACTGTAGAAAAGAAGGGCTTGCAGGTTATGGCCAAGGAAGCAGGCATTAACTTGTGGAAGCTCCCATACGAAGAAGGACGTGCAGAACGCAAAGCATACTTGGCCGAGGCAGAGAAGAACCCACCAATGGCAAAGAATCCCAGACAAATGAAAAATGCAGAGAAATTGGCTGCTTCAAAGAAGACTCCCATGGTTGCTAGATATGTCAGTGGAAAGATTGCATATGTACGTGCTGATTCACAATAGACATGAGATGTATTTAGTTAGCTTACAATAGATGTAATAGCACCATTAAACAACAACAACGACCCCTTTTTATTTCTTTCTCTCCTGGACTTCCACACCAGTCTTACCGGCAATGATGCACACATCAACCATGTTGAGGAAGAGACCATGGTCAACAACACCTTCCAAATCAAGAATAGCCTTGGAGGCAGCAGCTGCATCTTTGATTGGTGTCTCAAAGTACAAATCCACAATGTAATTTGAATTGTCAGTGACATATGGCTTGTCACCATTCATACGGAGCTTGGCCTTGCATCCAGCCACTTCTGACAAGTTTTGCAGACGATTCAATGTGTACAGATGGCAGAATTGGACAATTTCTACAGGCATAGCATCCTTGCTTCCACCAAGGCCATTCACCAACTTGGAGTCGTCAACAATGCAGACAAACTTCTTAGAGGCCATTTCCACCATCTTCTCACGGAGGAGAGCACCACCACGGCCCTTGACAACATCTAAGTTGGGGTCGACCTCATCAGCACCATCAATGGCAACATCTAACTTTGGTTGCTCATCAAGGGTGGCAAGAGGGATGCCCAGGCTCTTTGCTTGCTCATAAGTACGGATGGAAGTGGGGACACCAATGATGTTGGTCAATTTGCCTTCCTTGAGGAGCTGGCCAATACGGTCGACTGCAAAGGCAGCAGTGGAACCAGTGCCCAGGCCGACAACCATGTTGCTGGATACATATTCAACAGCTTTCCATGCAGCCTGTGTTATTGAGTTTCATTAGGAGAAGGAGGGGAGAAAATGTGTGAGAAAGAGAGAGATAGAGAGAGGTTGGAAGAGACGAGAGAGGCGGTGGCGTTGTTAATCACCTGTTTCTTAAGCTCGTCCTGACTAAGGGCCATGATCCTGGTTGATCTGATGGATCGAGTGCTGACAGACTTCTTAGAGGCAAATACCCGCTGAATGCCACGCTGGGTGCTTGTAGATTGGAGGAAAATCTGGGACATGATAAGCCAAAAAGAGTTCCGAACTCCTTTGGGTATTTCAATTGAAAATAAAGGAGCTGAGCAATCAAATGCTGTTTGTTAGTATGATGGGAAGAATGTAGCTGGATCAATGATGAGAGGGCCTAAATTTGAGTGATCAGAACCAACTTGATGAGGGAGAAGGAAGAGAGGAGATGATGAAATTTTAGAGAGAGAGCGTCCTTGACCCAGGGAAGCTCCTCTTCTCTCTCTCTCGCTCATTATCGAATTATGGAGCCGGCTGCCATTCCTTTAAATTAACAGATTGATGCGTTGGAGTTACCCTTTCCAACTTAATTAAGAGAGCGATATATATAAAATGGCAAAGGCTGGCATCGCAGTCGGCCTTGAGAAGGGCCATGTTGTGACTACAAGAGAAAAGGTGGCACGTCCATCTGCCCGCAAAGGTGTAAGTACTCAGATCTAATAAGTCCATATTCAAAATGGAACGATAGAGGTGACAGAGGAGCTGAGGGTGCTGCATCATCACTAGCAGTGATGCTGATGGCCTTGCAAAGGCGTCATCTACTAGCTGCGTATGAGTATAGCATTATGGGCCATTACAGTGTGATTACGTGCATTATTGAATGGCCAGGAATACGCGTTCTGCTGCCAACCTGCTCCTCATCTCCGTTCCCTTCACCAGTGTCCCACTTCTCTTTCGCTTCCTCGTCTCACACATCAATTCCCCTCTCTTTCTCTTTACAAATACAGGTTGCTGGCAAGCGCACTAAATTTGTCCGCAATATCATCAGTGAGGTTGCTGGTCAGGCCCCATATGAGAAGCGTGTGATAGAATTGCTCAAGGTAGGCAGGGACAAGCGTGCCCTCAAGGTCTGCAAGAGAAAGTTGGGAACCCATCTTAGAGCTAAAAAGAAACGTGAGGAAATGTCCAACTTGTTGCGTAAAGCCAAGAAGTAAACTAGTACATATGTGTCTGTAATAACAATAGAGAACAACAACAAGGTTATAGGTTCTTACATTATTAAATTCTCACACCATGATAAGACTATTATGCATTCAATCACCCCCCCACCCTTTGTGGCAGCTTCTTCCTCCCAATAGCCTCATAACAACAATGACTACTCAAACAATAAATCCTTGATCAGATCCATATGAGCAAATTCTTCCAATCCAGTAGACTCCATTGGCATACGTGGATCTCTTGCTGCCAGTGGAGGAGGTGGAAGTGGTGATGAAAATGCCCCTCCATTATCATTTTCATTACCATTACCATTCCCTTCTTGATGATGATGGTGGTGGAGCTGCTGGTGCTGCTGCTGGTGCTGCTGCTGGTGCTGCTGGTGCTGCTGCTGCTGGTGGTGGTGGTGGTTCAAGGCTGCATTTCTATATGAGGATGATGGTGGTTGTGCTACTCCATACCCATCACATTGTCTTGGGGAGGTATGACTAGGATCATTGCTGCTCAGTTGCCTGGAGAGAACCGGGGAAGTGGTAGCAGCACTGGAAGGAGCACGTGGGGGTGGAGGTGGAGGAGGAGGTTTGATGCCAGCAAGTGAAGCCACATGTGGACTCATTACTCCACCATTACCATTAGTAGTAGTAAGGTTGATGGCAGTTGGAGAGCCATTGCTAGTATGGCTGCTATTACTGCTATCAGTGCTCAGGCTATTAGAATATTGATGTCCATTAGTCCTAGAATCAGGTCTTCTATTATTATTATTATTACTACTGCTAAAGTCTACTGTAGTCTGAATAGAAGAACCTGGTCTGGATGACGATGCAGTACTGTCGGTGCGAGGAAGTGCCAGGAGTTGCTGTTCGAGCTCACCCATCCTGCTCTCAAAGGAAGCTATAGTAGCATCTTTCTTCTCCAACAACTTTGTCAGCTGCTCAACTTGAGTTTTGAGCATTTCAACCTCGGCCACTCTCTCTTTCAACAATTTAGCAGAGTGCTGCCCTTCAACATGCTCATCATCTATGGCCAACAATTTATCTTCTCCCGACAGCACAGGCGTATTTGCGGTGGTAGGAGAAGGAGCTGCTGTTTGCTTGTAGTCCTTTGCTCCATTAGCACTAGGTGAAGGTACAATAGCCCTGGGAGTTGAAACAGACTGCTGCTGCTTTTGTTGCTCTTTCTGTTGCTCTGCCTTGACCTTTTTAGCTTTAGCAAGCTCTTGTTGTTGCTGTTGCCTCTCAAGGTCCTTGGCCTCCTCCTCCTTCCTCCTCTTCTCTTCTGCTTCCTTCGCCTTGCGATCCTGCTCAGCTTTCTTCTCCTCTTCCACCCTCAATTTCTCAGCATCCTCAGCATCCTTCTTTGCCTTTTCAGCCTCCTTCTTCTTCCTCTGTTTATCCTTCTTACGAGCCCTACGTTCACGTTCAGCTTCTGCTTTTTGAGCGCCTCTTTCAGCTTCTTCTCTACCCGCCTCTTCCATTTCTGCCAGGAGAGCTTCTTGCTTCTTAATAGTTTCAGCTTCTTGCCAAGATGTTTCCAACTTTGTCTTGGCAATGAGGCATATGGCTGTCATCTCCAAGATCTTTCTACCCACAGTTATGAGCTGCTTTTCATTATCATCAGATTTAGAAGAACCTTCTCTTTGACTGCCATCAGTAAGCTTATTTGTTCTATTTAATCCTGCTGCTCCTGATGATGATCCACTCTCTGAAAAGGTCGGTAGTGCCATTCCACAGCAATCTACCAAGTTTTGTATGATATCGCCTTCCAGATGGAATACATTCTTATCTCCATCAAGTACAAGTCCAAGCAATGCATCCCCATCAACAGAATCTCCACTACTACCACTATCATCACCTAGCCTTCTCTCTCTAGATTCAATCAACTTGGCTCCACAATATAATGCATCAATCAACAAGCTGGATGTGACCTCCTTCTCATCAAACAATCTCTTTATCAGATCCTTATATACCAACCCCGCATCTAATGAAGTAATACTATTATTACGTGTCTTGGATACAGACTGCTCTACAAACCATGACTTGAATGTCTTCTTCTCATCAAGTAGTCCTCCAAGGTATGCTCTACCTTCATCCAGGATACGACATGCAATGCCTTCTATGTTGGAGAGGTACACTCTCAGAAGCTCTCTACGATAATGTGCATCTAAACTACAAATAGATTGAGTCGGCTTATCTTTAATGATTTGGACCTGTGCCTTGACTATTAGACTACCATCTTCATCTATGAACCCATCCGGTATCTTGTTGAGCTCCATAAACTTCTTCCAGCCCCAATCATGTTCTTTTTTGCAGAATCTGTGTAGAGTGTCGCTATATTTACTCTTTCTGGAGTCCTTGTTGGATACTGCAATAGTAAACTGTGCATAGTGGCTCCAACCTGGTAGTAATCTATCGTAATCTGCTACACAAAGGAAGAGGGATAGGTGATTAGATACATCACAACCCTTGGGGTAGATGAGGATGTACCAACGGTACGGCCCGACTGAAAAAGTGGGACTACGAAGCTCTCGCTTGGCTACATCGCTAAATTTCTCAATTTTCCAAGTAAATTTCCCATACAGAGTGTCTGATGCATTTTCATCAGAGTCTAGATAGCTGGAGGATGACGTTATAGTGTTGATGGCGGTCTGGGAAGACCTGGACTCGTCTGCTTTGGCAGATATGTGGTCGGCCGTCAATGTGCCATCAGCTGTAGGCTGGCCTCTATCTTTCGATGAGGAGCCTCCTGACGACAACGTCTCTTTTAATCTGACGTGTGTCATCCTCTATAGTAACCTAACGCTCCAAGTTTTGAGAAGCTTTGAAAAGATTATTAGGATTTTTCTGCCCTTGTGGTTTTAATGTGAAAGTGCTCTACTTGTCCAAGTGACTCTATTGTAACTTTGTAAAGGCGCAAAGTATTTAGAATTGCAAGGAGGCATACAAGGTTATTCAAGTCTTGTCTCTCAGAGATGCATGAACTCTTTCTCTCTTGGACTCGTATTGGGTCTTCTCTGCAAACCTTAGTATGCAATGATATGTACAATGTAGATGTGAATTGTCACAGGAAGCTCCTTAAAGCCATAAATACAGTGGCATAAGGAGGCACAGAAGACCTCTCTCTCGCTCGGCGTTCCCTTCTCAAAATGAGGAGGAACAGATATCCGTCACTCTATAATTTGAGTGATAAATAAATAAAACAAACAACTTGCTTCTCATTATAACACAGTCTTGGAGAGCGTAAAGAGCCTACTTTGAGAGTTTTGTCGCTAATATTTTAGCAATTATCTTTGGTTGTTGTTGGTAAGTTGGGATATTTCATACAGTAGAGTGGATATATTGATGATATTAGAGACCTATAGGTCTACAGTAAATTAGTTAGACCGTGAACTGACCGTGTTTCCACTTCCCAACGCAGAATTTCCTCGCGTTATTCCCAAGCACCCTGGCAAGCAAACAGAGAGACACTAAAAAGATAATAGATACCCACTAGTAGATACATGGAATCCATTATGAAGAGCCCTCTGCAGTCAATTAGCACAAACGTTGCCAACAGCAACATTGCCGACCAACAACGGGCGATGGACAAGCCAACCACGATAGATTCCAACAACAAGCTTGGTGCCACAATGGGGCCTCCACCTCCCCGTCCAGGAGGCATTCCCCAAGTTCTGAAGATAGCATCAGTTAATGAATTCAATGTAGAGAACAATGCATCAGTAAAATTCCGTCAAGGCAGCGGCAACAACCCTCGTCAACGTAGTTGGATGCTCAACGACTTTGACATTGGCAAACCACTGGGTCGTGGTAAATTCGGCAATGTATACCTAGCTAGAGAAAAGAAGAGCAAGTATGTTGTTGCTCTAAAGGTGTTGTTCAAGAACCAACTGCAGCAATCTAACGTAGAGCATCAGTTGCGTCGTGAGATTGAGATTCAGTCACACCTTCGTCACCCAAACATTCTCCGCCTGTATGGCTATTTTTATGATGACACTAGAGTCTACCTCATTTTGGAATATGCAGCTAAAGGAGAGCTATATAAAGAACTGACTAGAGTCAGCCATTTTGATGAAAGAAGAACTGCTACATATATTGCTTCTCTTGCCAAGGCTCTGATTTACTGCCACTCCAAGCATGTCATTCACAGAGACATCAAGCCAGAAAACCTGCTGCTAGGATTGAATGGAGAGCTCAAGATTGCTGATTTTGGTTGGAGTGTTCATGCGCCCAATTCTCGTAGGAAGACATTGTGTGGTACCCTAGATTATCTGCCTCCAGAGATGGTTGAAGGTTCGTATCACGACTCTAATGTTGATGTGTGGAGTCTTGGTGTATTAGCATATGAATTTCTTTATGGACAGCCACCATTTGAAGCAGCAGGCCATAGCGAGACGTATAAGCGCATCTTAAAGGTTGATTTACGCTTCCCAGATATGCCAGCAGTTACTGAAGATGCCAAGGATTTGATTCGCAAGTTGTTGGTAAAGCAACCTTCTGCACGCATGAAGCTTCATGCTGTGTTAGAGCACCCTTGGATTATTAATAATGCAGACCAGGGAGTGTTGCATAGATCCACTTGATGAAGCATAGCTGTACCTTTTTGACAAGTATAATTACACATAGCAACCATGATAAAAATTACTCAGCATGAACTCATATGGTACATGTATTCATGTAATACTAAACATACATCCTTGTGGGCAAATTCATTTCCAAACAATTCCTACAGATCTACCAGGTGTTATCTATACATCCAACTCATACGCCCTCTACCTCCTCCTGCTTCACCTCCTTGATAATTTCCTCCTCTTCTTTTGGAGCAATGATGATATTGCCATTCACCCCTGGAGCTCCAGTAGCTGGCTCGTCCTGCTCCCTTTGCACTCCATTACCATGCTCAGCACTATTATTATTATCAGCTCCACCTTGACCATTGACATCTTCTCCCATTGCCATTTGATTTTGCATATAAGCCTGCTGATACAATTGATTCATCATTTCCAATGCCTGAGCACCAGTCAAGTTGGCAGTCATTTCCTGAGCTTGTTCCAAGGGAATACCAAGAGCAGTTGCATATGCCACTGCAGCTGCCAAATGCTGCTGATCCTGCTGCTCTGGAGTCATGTTTGCAAAATCTGGACCAGGCTGTACATAAGCATCAGTCTCATAGTTAGGAGGAAATGTAATAGGTGGGATACCTGCTCTATCTCGTTGACGGTCAGCTTGGGCTGATCGCACTGCATCTGAATCTAGTTCCCAGATAGTTTCATGCTTATCTTTAGCCCCAGTGTTGACAAATATCTGATCAGCACTCAGTACCTTTCTAACTTGAATTTTCCATCTAGGCACTTGTTTAGTTCCTGGCATGATGCGGTCATCCAAGTCTGTTTGAAACTGAGGGTTATTCTCTATTCTATTAAATATAGCCGGTGCAGTGCCTCTGTATCCAGCCAGCTGAGTGAGGGCAGATACTATCATCCAGCGATATGGCACCTTCTTTTGATAATGTTGTCGTTTACCCTTCTCTCTTGATATCTTGCCTTCTGCAATTGCAGATTCCTGTTCCATCAGATGTCGGTATTTACGCTTGGCAGTCTGCACTGAACATTCGAATATCTGAGACAACATACCCCACTGCATCTCTCCAGCAACATTTTGAATGCCTTGGTCTAACCGGTAATTAGCATCAGTCACAAAGGACAGCATTCTTGTGGTCTCATCATCAGTCCATTTCTTCCTTTCAGCCCTGGGTTTCTTGCCAGTACTAGTGAGAGCTTCATCTTTTACCACTACTACTAGTAGTTGTTGTTGTTGTTGTTGTTGTTGTTGTTGTTGTTGTTGTTGTTGTGGGGGTGAATACACTGCACCAGTGCCATCATTAATATTACCACCACCAGCAGCCATGCCCACCACCATCTCTATTGAACCTTCTCCAACAACAGCTCCTCCTGCTGGATTGTCATAATAAGCCAAGTCTGCTGGCATATCATTATCTCTACCACCACCAGTGTTACCTCTAGGACTAGTTAGATCCCAATGTTTCCTCCGAACTGCACTCTCATCTTTACCTAGATATTTAGCAATAGCTGCATAATCTACCTCTTCCGCTCCCAACGTCCCATTTCTATACTCCTCTTCACCAACCAATCTAACAAGTTCCTTCTCTTCATTCTCATCCCACCAAACTGAGCCACTATTGTTATTATCATGATCATCATTAGTATATTGACCAGCCACTGTTACACTCTGAGGATCCATTCCATATCCAGACATGTGCCAATTCATCTGGTTGAGCTGCTCTGCAGTCAATGTTTGAAGAAGAGTCTCTGTGGGCATATGAGAGAATGCTGCTAGGGCCTCTAGAGTCATTGGTACATCAGATATTAAAGGGAGTCCAGTTGTATAATCTACAGATGTTGGTGTTGATTGGCCCATCATGTTTGAGACTGGCTGAAAGCCACCCTGAACTTGGGTGACGTCAAGGCCATACAGGCCAACCTGTTGCGAAGATGTTGCAAGTGTAGCTTCATATACATGGTTGGGGGCATCGAGAGAAGGGGTATCATCTAATTTCTGTCTCTTAGAGGGTCCTCCTTGCTCTTCTTCATATATTTCTTGTTGGAAGGGTGGTTCTACATCAATTTTGTGAGCGGTGTCGAAGATGGGGAGAGGAGGGAGAGCTACCCCAGATTGGTCGTTGGGATGGACGGGGACCTGGGATATTGCTTCTATGCTCTGATCCATAGTACTGTTGCGTGTAGTAGGTGTTTAAGGAAGGAGGGTCAGAGATAATTGTTATACAACTTTATTATTACTATTACTACTATGCAATGCTAGAATAAATCAAAATCTCTGTGGGATTTCAAGCCGATTCGTCTTCTTACCACAAGCCAGCCTCAACTGGAAGTAATGAGCTTGCTAAATGTCCCTTATATTTGAATCCAATAAACAAAGTTGTTGAAATCAAATTTGAAGTAAAGAAAGACGAAATAACTTTCTATAAGGCCTACTTTCTTTTTAGACCAGTGCTTTCTTCACGCTCCAGACTAGAAATTAAGCCACTTTTAGCTCTACGCCACTTAAACCTATGCTTATGATCCAAGGATACACGGATTGAGGCTCACAGTGCCTTTCCCCACCCTTAGACCCCACCCTTGAATCTCTTCAATCCTTCTGCGCGACGTCAACTGAGGCAACATGTTCCGACTTAGTGGCTTGCTATTGCTTTCAGGGTGAAGATGGATGCTTGCATGCCTTGTTTAAACACATGTCATCAATAATTTATTGTGCATAGATATTATTGCTACTAATATCATCAATGACAAGCACCATCGTCCTCTGAAACAACCTTCTGCAGTCTACACGTTGAAGTGACGGCGTAGCTGGGGGGCTGGGTACTGATATCTATTATTTCCTTTGGTGCCCTAACTTGTAACTATTTAATACGCAAGATCAATCTTCTTTGAACAAATACAATACTGAACTAAAGCACTTCCCACCTTCCCTCATTTAAGTTTTGAACGAGAGAGAGTGATGAGGGGGTCGTTCCACCAAACGGCCTGCAAAACACATGCATGATTTTCTGTAAAAGACTGAACCATTTTGTCGACCCAGGGAGCAAAGTTTAAATTTGTTTGGAAAAGTTGGTTAAGATAGTCGTCATGGATGTATCCGGCGATCATCTAGGTCACACCAGCTTTGATACAGAGGCAGAGGATATGAATGCAACTCACAATACTAGAATCGAGGGCAATGCCCACCCTGAACTTGGCGAACACCAGAATGATATGGCCAACTACGCTGCTGACGAACATATTCAGAATGACGAGGAAGATGCAGGTATGTCGGGTTAAACTCTGCTGACTAGAGATTCAATTTGGGATTAATATTATGTATTTTTTCGGGTCACCTTATTCTTTCTGTCCCTTTAACCCATTTTGCACACCGTCTAACCTTTGATTTGCTGTATCCCCATCCACAGATGCCATCGCTGCGGTGGACAACCAAGCAACAAAGCACGACGCTCAGCCTTGGTTGGCAGAGGAAGAAAACCACCTCTACCGTCTTGTCAACGAACCAGAGTATAGACAAGAGCAACTCGGCGAACAGCCATCCTCTGCCATCAACTATGTCAACATAGCGAGATTCCTCAGTCGCACAGTCAATGGCGTCAAACAAAAATATGCCGAGCTCTATCAACGATATTATTCCCCAGATTATGAGCAACTCGCCCTTGCTGCAGCTGCAGAAGCAGCGGGCATGGATCCAGCACAATACGCCCAACAATATGGCTACATCAATGTGGACCCTAACCAAATGGCGGCCTACACTGCTGAACAATTGGCTGCTATATACCATCATTATCATTATGATCAGAGTGGTGTTCCAGGATTGGGTGGTAGTGATGGTGGAACGCTTCATGAGCAAGGAGGAGGGGCAGGTATGCTTGCTGGTGGACCAGTGGGGGATGGTATGATGTTTGGTCAGAATGGGTTCCCATCATCATCTGCACCACATATAGATGCATATAATGCTGCAGCAGCTGCTGCTGCTGTTAACGCTGCAGCTTTCAACAGCAACAATAGTAATGTGGCCATGAGAGATATGATCACACCACCATCAACCAGAGGTACAGGCAAAAGGTCCAATAGAAGCTCTGCCTCCAGATCACTAGGCCCCACCCCTAAGAATGATAGAGTATTTTGGAAGGTGTATGAACAAGAAGAATTATTGAAATTAGTGGAAGATGAACGCTACAGACGGGATACTCTAGGTACAGAATCTGTAGATTGGGAATTGATAGCCAAGCAACTGGGGAGAGGAAGGCGGTCAGTGATGAGAAAATATGACAACTTGAAGGGGTGTTCAATTGCACCTGGTGGAGGATCTGTCATTCTGCCAGCTAATGATGGTAAGAAGTGGAGTGAAGAAGAGGTAGATGAACTGCGCAGATTATGTGATGATCCAATGTATAGACAGTCACTCTTTGGCCCTGAACATAGAGAAAAAATAGATTGGAGGAGGATGGGCATCCACTTTGAAAGATCATATGAGAGTGTGTCTTACAAATATAGCTACATCAAGAACACTGATCAAAGGATGGGAGATAAGCCCAAGCATTCCAAGGCTAAACATGAGACTAGTTACAAAGACATGGCAATATGGGCCCTGGCAGCTATTGGTGGAGAGGGGACTAGTGGGAAGATATGCGACAAGATAGAATCAAAAGAAGAGTTTAGTAGACAGCTGGATAGAGCTATTGTGAGTGGGAAGAAGACTCTACAGAGGTGGAAACATGGAGTTAGAAGTGCATTGAATGCATTTGGAATGTTTCATAAGACGGAGCGTATTTCTGATGGAGAGGTGGTGTGGATAATGGATATGGAGGCCCTGAATAAAAGCATAGCACAGCAGGAGCAGAGAGTTATTGCTAAATCAAAGAAAGATTCTAATAGTAAGAGGAAGCATAGAAAGAGGGATGGTGCATCACTCACCGACGTTGACCAGTTGGAAACAGCAGAGTTGGATAAAAATGCTACTGAGAATGCTCTTGCTGAGATGGCATGTACTGAAGTGGGCAGAGAAGGTACTACCAATCAACAACAACAGCAACAACAACAACAACAACAAACCAATGGAGAAGTTGCAGGACCCTCATCTAGTGCTCAGAAATCTAAACCTGGCGGTGCTAATAAAAGGAAAAGAGGAGGTGGAAGAGTTGCAAATAAACAATCACCATTAGCAGCAACAAATAACACCACCGCCAATGCGACTGCCCCCCTTCCTCCTCCATTCCATGGGGTACAAGAACAAGATCTCCTTGGTGCAGCTGTGATGATGGCAAGCAATGGATCTTCAGATCCTATTACACTCCTACTACAACAGCAACTGCACCAAGCTGCTTATAGTGGCTTCCCAGTGTATAATGTTGGGCAGCAGCAGCAGCAGCAGCAGCAACAACAAGAACAGCAGCAGCAGCAACAACAAGAAGAACAATGGGGAGCTATGTAGTAGTGAGTACTAATAGCAATAGTTTTCTAGGCATCATCTGAATGCATTGTATACTTCTGTACGTCCCATGATGCTGTATGTATTCATGTGTCTTATATTCTTAAATGAAGGGAAGTGCATATGAACACACAAATGAAACCTGTAAACTGTAAATTGAAAATCATCATCAACTTTCTCTACACCACCCAACTAGACCTTGTCTTCACTTAAAAAACCAACTAAATGTCGTCGACGTCATCGAAGTCAATCAGGTCATCTTCACCACCACCCTCCTCATCAGCAAACGTATCGTTATCATTGACACGCAAGTTATCTGGGAGCTCTCCATACGCCTTCAATGCACGAGCCTCATCTGCCATGTATTTAAGGATCACATCAGCCTTCTCATCTTGATAATCTCTCAACCCAAGAAGCACGATGTCTCCAGTGTTGACCCAGACCTTTTTCCTCATTTTGCCACGAATGTGACATAAGCGTTTGACACCGTCCATGCAGTGTGCCTCTAAGCGTCCATTACCAAGCATACGTAAGACTTGTGCGTATTCTGCAAAAGGGGGAAAAGGAGGTGAGTCAAAGTGGTAGTGTCAAAGTGGTTGACGGCAGCGATTGACGGTCGGCCGGGTAACTTGTGTGTGTTTGAAATAGAGACATACCTTGTCCATCCTCTTTGAAAATCAATTCTCTCTTCTCCTCACTCTCGTTCTTTCCTCTCCTTCTATTTTTACCACCTTTACCTGCAACACAGTTAAAATTGGAAAACAATCAGCCGCCAGTAAAGTGATTCCTATCAGATAAAATAGGGTTTAGAACCAAGTGCACATGACTATATACATACCTTTATTCTTAGGCATATTGAAATTCGCTCCTAAAAGAACCTAAAAACTATATTGGGTCGAATTTAGCTGAATTCAAATGGTTTCCGACAGAATAGGATTGATCTAGCAATGGTAGACGTTTATTTGAGCTTATGTAGACAAGAACGTATTGTGACTTTCTTCAACTATGCAGCTAATTCGACTTTCTCAGTAGTTTTAGCCTCCCCGAATGGCTTAGTCGACGACATCCGTTTTAAGCTCTCCAGCTCTAATTTGACATCTCCGCCACGTGGGCGTTGAACTTTGATATCTACAACATCTAGAGCATTCATGAATTTCACTTTGCACGGGGTTTAAAGTATAAAGACGCTGATAATAGCTTTTGAAAGACGATTGTGTGATGATGAAATTAAGGACCTCTGGGAATTTTTTACGGCAAGCTGCTTCGCTATTAAAGCAGCAAGCTCTCGTCAATGAGGTGATGGGGATTTCATCTTTAGAATCTCGCTTGTATGGCCTTATTCGGCCATCATCTGCACTGTCAGCGGCTCCCCGACGTTGCTGGTCGTCGTCCTCCTCTATTATAGACAACCCTGCTGCTGCTGGGACTGCCTCAGATCACACTGAACATAGAAAGTCTGCCATGAAAACCTTATTAAAATCACATGGCTCCCCAGAAGCAGCAAATTTTGTCGACTCATTCTTCCAAGTGGAAGATAATGCCAAAGACGACGACGACGAAGAAGAAGAAGATTTGACCTTTTTAGAAGATGATAAAGATGCAGTAGAGGTAGACCCACTCATTAAGGAGCTCCAAGGCCTGCGTGTCAATGCTCAACGTAAAATTATACAAGATATTCTCAAGGGGAAGTATCTAGATAGAGATCCAGTGTTATCTGCCCAACTCAAAGCAATAGAACAATACCAAGCAACATCTAATTCACTGCGATTTAGGGTGGTCCACTTGAACAGGACATCATCTGGGTCTAAAGCTGGCCGCGTCTTCTCCTATGCAGCAACAGTAGTTTGTGGTAATGGAGATGGTGCTCTAGGATTTGGGAGAGGCTCTGCCAAAGATGGAACAAGAAATGCCATTGAGAAGGCCCAAGCAAGAGCGCTGAAAAATATCATTCCTGTGCCTAGATATAAAGAACACACAGTGACAGAGCCTCTGACAATCTGGTTCAAAAAGACCAAGATGATCATCCAACCAAAGACATCAGGTAAAGGTATCATGGCATGTGATATTGTTAGAGATATGTTGAAATTAGCTGGGATACATGACTGTGGGGTGAAGATTCACGGGTCTAGGAATAGACAGAATGTTGTTAGATGCCTGTTCAAGGCATTTGAGACTATGAGGGGGCATGAGGAGATATTGAAATCTGGGAAGCCACATCAGCACGATGATAGTAAGATGACTAATAGAATGGGAGTTAGGATTAAGGGAGAGGTGGATGACCCTATTGTGGTGGATACTCTCCCAGGTAAATTTAGTGGGTTTCCTAGGGAACATTTCTCAAATAAAGCTTATAGAAAACATGAGAAGTATATCAATCACAGAGTGTAATATTATAGAAAACATGAGAAGTATATCAATCACAGAGTGTAATGGGTATTGTTTTTGCATGGTTGGAAGAATCCTGTGATATTAGATAAGATCATCAGCAGGCACAGGAACATTCACATTGCTGCTGTACAGTCCATCAACAATCTGCATTAAATGAGTAGACTCACCCAACAGACTAGCTGCTGGATCCCCCTGCCTCTTCAGTTCCCTCTTCACTGCCTCAGTCTGCCTCCATACCCTCTCCAATGAACTTTCCTCCCTGCACCCTCTCCTTGACAACACAGCCTTGTCCAGCTCAGCAGCCAGCTCTGCACAGTGAGATGCACTCAGCAAGTGACCAGATGGACTGGTAGCAGGATCTGCATATGCAAATAATGCCAGTGCATCTTCCAATAAGGCTCTATCATCACTGCTATTACTACAAGAAGGTCCCAGCTCCTCTCTCCCATACACCATGGCCTCCTCATCTCTCCCCGCCTTGATTAGCTCACAAAACTTTAGACACTTCAGTCTGAAAGCTACATGGGGGCTGGCTTCCATAACACCTGGAGCTAGAGACTCTGCAGCTGTCATTGCTCCATCTACATCCCCATCTAGTAGTTTCTCTCTCATACTGGATTGCAGTGCAGCCAGGTTGATTTCATCCATTGGTACTTGGACGGTCCCACCAAGGATGTCCCTTGCTACTGCTGATGCACTCTCCCAGTAGCCGTGATGTTTCAGGTAATCAAATAAAATCTCTCCTATGATTGATGTCCTTGAGTTAGCTGTACAGTTGGATGCTGTATTGCCATTATTATTATTTCTAGAACCACTGGCCATAGCAGCATCAGTAATTGATGGTACGATGATGGGAGTCGCTAGGATTTTAGAATACAAACGTGACTGTGCTTCTTGCTTCACCAGCTCAACATCACCTTTGAATGGCCTACCCACTAGATCATTCCCAAAGTTCACCAATACCTCTTCATCTGGAGTTCTAAACCCAACTGCAGGGTACAACCATGTCTCAGAAACATCTTCAAATGCCACACCTAAATCATACCCTTTTTTAGTGAATGAAATTGTACGTTCTACTCTATTTAAGATGATTCCAAGCCAGTCTCCAGTAGTATACATAGGCCCGTAGGCCCTTCCAGTTCCTCTTCCACTGAACACATGGCCATCATCACCATGGTAGCCATAGGAGTGAGGTTCCCATCCTGGAAGACGGTCTAGATTGACATCCCTAGTGCAGAAACCTATACCAATGAAACCATCTCTACCAGCATTAACGATTTCAACTTCAAAGTAGAAGATAGGGCAATCTGCTGGGACTGGGTGGTCTGCACGGACTGAGGCAGCGTCCCTGTCGTCGGTGCCTTGGCCGACGTATTTGGCTCGACAACCGTTGTGTGAGATTTGAATGAAGCGGGCGACCTGGCCTCTCAGGGCAGTTGCGTCCCATTGTGTTGGCATGGGCATCTTGTGAAATCGCGTGTCTGGATGATGATGTCCAATAATAAGTTTTTAAAGAGGGACTTAGCAAGGGATTCTTTTACTGATCTGATCCTGTTCCAACCTCTTGTCCGAACTATGTTGCTCTTTTGCAATCCAGGTCCATGAATTAACCCGACACATATTATATTTAACTATTTGAAACTATACTAAAAGTTAAAGGGTGCACTGTTGAAGTAGCAATGGAATTTTGGGGGACAGGCAACGAGGTCAAAAAAGTTGAAAGCGAGCCATATCCCTCCCCATCGATCCAATCGATGATTGTGTATTGTATGTACATCAACATATATTGAGTGATATCTCAAAATAGTGCATAATCCTCAGCATTCGTCCGAAATGGATGACTCAGAAGTCAATGACAAAGTTATCGGGGAATTCGATGTGTATGCTTCAAAGAAATTGGGACAGCACGAATTTGATGTACGTCTCAACCCATATTTGTTACCAACAGGTCCCAACTTTCTTTCAAATCCGCTAATATTCTGACATCCAATAATCTGTTGCAGGCTTTTCTTATGCAATACCCCTTGAGAAGGGGCGACAGACCCTATGGCGACATCTCAAATGTGAGTGGCATCAATTAAAGATGCATGCAATCCCTCTCCCTCTCCATCCCAATCCATACTCCATTCCCAACGCTAATTCGCCTTCCCCCTCTCCCTACGTACAGGTCCATCTCAAACCCAAAGTCAGACGCATCGAATGTGAGGCCTACCTACCCAAACACACAAACTACGATCCAGATGCCAACAACCTCAAAATAGATGCCATCGCTTTGCAAAGCTCTAGAGCAGAGATGCCAGCTGAAGAAATAGTCAGTTTGTTCATTGACAATAAAATCATCTTAATTTCCATTGAAGAAACACTGCAATTACGTCCCTCATTGACACATATAGATAGTGCAAGGGAGAAGGAATCAGCTGCAGGTGGCGGTGCTAGAAGGGGTGTATCTTCATTCGTGGATGATAGAGCCCTTGATGAGGGTGGGGGTGGTGGCAGCGATATATTACCAATGCAGGTCCAAGTGAAGAAGAGAGAAACAGAGCAACAAGTAGAAGCCAGGCTGAGATCCTATGCACACCATGCGCAGCAGGAGATGGAGGATACATGGATGCATCTGACCCATCATCCCTCCCTCACTCTAGATTCACAACAACTAGCTAAATCAACTAGAAAAGCAGTAGAAGAACTTGGTACGGTAAACCTGGCAATGCCTCCTCTTGACTACATACACAGCATTTCTCTGCATGCTCCACCTCCAGATCAAGTAGTAGCAGCAGCAGCAGCAGCTGGTATAGATGAGTTTGATTTATTCAGAAGACAGGCAAGAAGGAAGGAGGAAGCTTTCCCAGAAGAATATGCAGCTGCTCTACCTAGTTTGTTGAAATCACTCCTAGATGGAGCTCCAGTAGTGACCTTGGATCTCATTAGGGGCTTTTTAAGAGGGAAATATATAGAGAGAACCAACCCTGAAGTGCATAGCCTGGTGAAGAGTGCCTCTGATTCAATGCTACATGGAGCTGTTACATATAGTGGAGATATTGTTCACCTTCGTAAACACTATATAATGCGAAGGTTGGAGGGTGAAGAGGAAGATGTCAACAGTGTGAGAGAGGTAGTGGTCATGTTGCTGGAGGAGAGGGAGTTGTTTAAGAAGAGTGAAGTATTAGAGTTGGCTACTAGGAAGGGTATTGAGGTTGACGATATATTATATAGCAAGGTGACTAAACATGTGTGTAGATCTAGAGGTGGACATTGGGGGCTGAAGGTTCCTCAGACAGTTGAAGAAGAAGGTGATGATGGTGTGGAGGAAGAAGGTGGGGGACAAGATGGATGTTGATGATGACGAGCAGTAGTGTAATTGGTGTACAATTGACATTACATTTAATGTTATTTATACATATGTAGCAGTAGTAGGTAGGATGATGATGATCACATACATATAAAAGAGTAGTACTACCAGCACCATTATTATTTTCACTATTATTTAGGTAGCAGCAAGCTCCAATAATCCAAAGACTGCCTAGCTAGAGGCATAGTCGTATCTACAAACTTAGGAGCTATAGCATGAAACCTTTGCAATGCAGGCACTAGTGAATTAGATATAAACTCCATTTGATTCTGTTGAGCTGTGGTACACCCTCTATCACATAACTGTACTACAGGTAGACCCATTGTGGTCTCTAAATCACCCTGTCTACAAAACTCTTCCTGTACTCTTAGACCCCATATACATGATAAAGGCCTGGGTCTAGCCGGACTTGATATATCTGCACAATGAAGGGCCATTTGTAGAGCAACGAGGCGCTCTTCTTCTGGCCAAGAGGAGACATCATTGCCGAGCGCTTTCACACACCTCTCAAACTTCTCTAGTGTTTTCATATGGCAAGCCATATCTGTAGCCAGTATCACGCTGATAATCAACCTTCTAAAACTAATCTGCTGCTTTTTTGACAGATGACTGATGAAACAGCTATCCACTTCATGCAAGAGATGCATTCCATATGCTATATGCATTTGTTCATTGACAGAGTTACCTTGGTACAACACTTCTGCCTCTGTCTTAGCCTTGCAATGAAAAGCATTATTCACTCCTGGGTGTCCCACGTCATGCATAGCTGCAGCAATAATAAATGCCAGCATGTCAACATCATTCAACACACCACTCCATTCATCCATCTTCATAGACACGCCCAGTGCTTGTATCACATCTGCTGCATGGGTAGAGTGATGATATGGCAATTTATAGTAACTACCTTCCAACTTCTCTAAAAATACAGTGAGCTTATCTCTTGGAAGTGACAACCTCTCTACCAGTCTATAATGGTCTATAAAAGACAATGCAACATATTGGAGAGGCCTTCCTCCAGTGAGGGATGCTACTGAGAAGACATTGAATCCATCCCATTGTTGTAGACAAGAGGAGCATTCATCTAGAGACTGATGTTGCTGTGTTGGGGATAAATCTAGACTCTGTAACTTGGAAGTATCTTGGTATTCATGTAATGAAGCAGGGCATGGGAGTTGTTGGATAGTAGTACCATCACTATCACGGCGACTCAGTAGGTGGGACAGCTGAAGTCGGGAGGTGGGCGGCGATGGTGGTGTTGAGTTGGGCTGATTTTGCTTTAGTTTGGTGAGACACTCATGAAGCTTGTTATGTATATTGCTGATTTGATCTTTAGTATGTGTAGATGTACCACTCTGTTGTTGCTGTAGGAAGAAGATGGGAGGTTGTTGTTAGTAATAATAATAGAAGCAGTGGTACAAACAGAGTTGAGCGGTAGAGACGACGATCCAGATGTGTAAGGGTTGGCGACTAGGCTTCTTCTCCTACCTGTGTCTTCTTGACGACTTCGATGATACAGTGTATAGTCTCGAGATCCAAGTCAAAACTGTGTGGGCTGGTCATTACGTCCACTGTTTCTTGAGTCGTGCTGTCAATAAAATCAGCCTTCAATTAAACTTTGTGTCGGTGCACATAGGGTTAGACTATATGAAAGGTCTTTATGATGTACGATGAAGTGATGAAAGCAAAATTAACAGCTGTAGCGGAGTTTGTGGTGATTTCTCTACCATCTGGCGAACAACATTTGAGGGAGCTCCCTCAAATCAAAGCTCTCAAAAGTAATTTGAGAGAAAAATTTGAGAGGGAAAAGAGGACTTGATTTTGGCTTGCACAGCACAAGTTTTCAATATATGTAATAGTGCCTACTTTCATATGACACGCATGTATGGGTGAAGAAGAACGTCAAAAGAACGTCAGATTTGACGTCCAGGATGAGTTTGAAGGTGGTGAATTTATAAATGGGGAGTTTTTCTATCAAAATAAAAAGAGAAAAAGGAAACAAACCGACAATGACAGGGTATACGGTGTATTTGCTGGGAATTCAGGTAAGTATCTTGCCAAATGTTCAAATTTGATCCAGCCGACTGAATCTCCCTCGACAATGCCTCATACTCCTCTTCCCTTTTTTGCAGATGATGATGAGGGTATGGACTATAAAGGTGCAGGCAAAAGCCTTTCTAAACCCATCAACTTTGTAGGTGGCAAGGTAGAGAAAACTAATATCACAGAAGATGTAGAGATGGAAGAACCACCAGCAGGGAATGGGCTTGGGCTTGGTGGACTTGGCTATCGACCTCCCCCTCCCTCCTCTGGTGGAAGAAATAAAGAGAAGATGGAAAATGAACAAGAAATTGACGATGAAGAGATTTTCATGCCAACAGCATTTGGCAAGAGAATTAAAGCAGCCGCAGATGCAAGAAGGAAACAGAGTGAAACTTCACAAAGAAGACAAAAGGAGCCTGATCGGACAACAGCAGCAACTAAAAACCATGGTGCTGGAAGGAGTGATATAGGCAAGTTTGAGAAACATACCAAAGGGATAGGATCTAAATTACTAGCAAAAATGGGCTGGAAAGAAGGTCATGGATTAGGAAGAGATGGTAAAGGTCTAGCAAAGCCATTAGAAGTCAAATTGCGACCGAGAAACATGGGAATGGGGTATGGACAAGAAAGAGAACCTCAATTAGTAGCACCGTCATCAGAAACTGGCAAAACTGGCAAAACTGCCACTACTAGTGCTGCTGCTGCAGCAGCTAGAAATAAGGGGGATTCTGTTGACATACAAGCAGAAGCAAAGCTCTGGAAGAAGAGAAACGCAGATTTACGAGGAAAGAGAAGCATGAAAACTGCCGACCAAGTAACTGCCGAAACTGCAGCTGCTCCAGTAGCATCCCTCCTCTCCAGGCCAACCATCATCGACATGAGAGGCCCCCAAGCCAGGGTAGTTACCACTCTAGAACATCTTAATGTACTAGATACAGGCACCACCCCAATAGATGGCAGCCTAGGTCCAATGCCAGAGCTGCAACACAATATCAAGTTGCTGGTAGACCTGACAGAGGCAGACATACAACGGCTAGATGCTAAATCAAGAGCAGAGCAGGATACAGCTGAGATCCTAGCAGCAGAGGCTCACAGACTGAGATCTGAGCAAGAAGCTAGTATGAAGGCCAAGGAGAGGTTGCATCATATAGTACAACAGGTAGAGGCAGCTAGTAGGATGGATGCACTTACTGCAATGTATGAACAGTACCATGCTTTGCATGCTGAGTACAAGGAGGATTACATAATGTATAATCTATCTGCTACTGCTCTCGCTGCTTGTCTTCCTTTGTTTATGAAGAAGGTAAAGAAATGGTCACCCATGAAGATGGATGATGGTGATGATGATAGTAGCAGCAGCAGCAGCAAGGTGTTGATTCGTGAGATCAGTGCATGGCGGCCATTATTAGAGGACAAGCAAAGACAAAAAACATCAACATTTGGAGCTCAGACTGACCCATACACTCGACTCCTCATAGAACTCTACCTCCCCCGACTAAGAAGAGACATCACCAACCATTGGAATCCCAGAGATCCTGGTATTATAGATACATTCTTTGATGTGTGGCAACCATTACTCCCTCCTCCACTGCTCCACCATATACTGGAGTCATTGATACTGCCTACATTGAAAGCAGCAGTCAAAGAATGGGATCCAATCAATGATCCTGTAGCTCTGCATACCTGGGTACACCCCTGGTTACCATATCTAGAACACTACTTATCTGAATTATGGCCTATTATTAGACATAAATTCAGCACTGCTCTTCAAGCATGGCACCCCTCAGACACCAGTGCACATGCCATTCTTGCACCCTGGAGCAGAGTGTTTCAACCAAAAGAGTGGGAGCAGCTACTGGGAAGAAGTATTATTCCTCAACTTGCAGCTGCACTGCAGCCAATGCAAATAAACCCAGCTGCTCAGGATGCGGAGCCCTTCTCTTGGTTGATGGCATGGGCTGACGTCATGCCCAGCAGACAAGTGACTGCATTGCTTGAAGTCAACTTCTTCCCGAAATGGCACTCCATTCTCCATCATTGGCTCAACAACGCCCCTGACTATGATGAAGTCACTAGATGGTACTTGGGATGGAAGTCCATGTTTCCTAATGATCTTCTAGATAATGAAAAGATCAAGGGACACATGAACAGTGCTTTGGATGCTATGAATGCTGCTCTGGATGGTAAGCAGCTACCTCCCATATGGACCCATCCTCCTCCTACACATGGTCCTGGTCCTGGTCCTGGTGGTGGTGGTGAAGATCATACTGCTGCATATGATGGTAGAAGTCATAAACACACTAGGCATGCACATGAAGTAGAGTTGTCAATCAAGGATATAGTAGAACAATATGCAGCTGATATTGGTGTAGAGTTTGTACCCAAGGGAGGAGGAAGGACGATGCATGATGGATTGCAAGTATATTCATTTGGAGGGGTAGGGTGTGTAGTGGATCCTGGGGTGGGGTTGATCAAGGCACATAGGGGTAGTGAGTGGGTGGCTGTATCGTTGGAAGATTTGGTTGATATGGCAGAAAAGAAGAAGAAGAAAAAGAATATGGAGGGGAAGAAGTAGTAGAAATAGGGAACGATAAGTGTAATCTATGTAATAGTAAGGATTTCTCACATAGTCTGACCATATAGAAACAAAGAATGAGTGGTTATATCAATATTATTTTTAGAAAGTACCATGTTCCTCAAGATATCTCTCAACTTCCAATGCAGCCATGCATCCACTGCCAGCAGCAGTAATAGCCTGTCTCCACTTCTTATCTTGAACATCACCAGCAGCAAACACGCCTTCAATATTAGTAGCAGTTGATTCCGGAGCAGTGATGATATACCCCTCGTTGTCCAGTTCTAGCTGACCATCTAAGAATTTAGTTGCTGGTTCGTGACCAATAGCAAAGAAGAGGCCTGCCACTGGGACATCAGTGATTTCACCAGTCTTGATATTCTTGACTTTAAGACCACCAAGTAGACCCTTCTCATTACCATAAGCCTCATCAACAACAGAGTTCCAGAGGAATTCAATCTTAGGGTGCTCCAGAGCTCTCTTTTGCATAATTTTAGATGCGCGGAGCTCATCACGTCTGTGAATGATGTACACCTTGCTGCCATATTTTGTCAAAAACATAGCCTCCTCCATAGCACTGTCACCCCCACCAATGACAGCAATAGGGTTGTTTCTAAACATTGGGGCTGCACCATCACATACTGCACATGCACTGATCCCTTTGTTCCAGAAGCCAGTCTCTTCGTCAGAGCCCTTGAAGGGGAGACGGCGGGCGACAGCACCAGTGGCAATGATGACAGTCTCGGCTTCGACTTCCTTCTCGTCAGTGGAAACGAGGAAGGGTCTCTTGGAGAAGTCTGTCTTGGTGACAGTTTCACTGAAGATCTGAGTGCCAAAACGGAGACTTTGTTCACGGAAACGGTCACAAATTTCACCACCGAGGATGCCTTCTGGAAAGCCGGGGAAGTTTTCGACATCGGAGGTGGTAGTGAGCTGACCACCTGCTGCAATGCCGTTGGCCATCCAGCCTTCCAACATGACTGGTTTGAGTTCTGTAAGATAAAGGGGGGAATGGTTCGGTTAGTTTTCAAATACAAATAGGCAGGTGGGCTGTGAATCACAACTGTAAATTCTATTGACAGTTACCCTGGCAAACATACCTGCTCTAGCAGCATAGATAGCAGCTGTATGACCTGCTGGACCACTTCCAATGATGCACACCTTGGTGTGGAGTTTCTCTTTGCCCGTCATTGCAACACAAGTTAGAAAACGCACAAGTTTTGAACCACTAATGATCGCCGGTTATTTGTTGGAATCGATGTGAATTTGAAATCATTCAATATTCAATCATGAACTGGCTTTACTTGTAGCCATAATGCATGCACATTTGCCCCCCTCCAAGTTTGAATGACATGAGGGCTGAGATGAGGCAGTCTGGGCCACCGGTGGACGCTGACCAGAAGGGGATGCCTCAACAGCTGTGGGAGGGTAGACGTGCAAAGGTCTCTCTTCTTCCACCATGTTTTCATTATGAGTCTACCATTCATGCTGCTTGTACCCTATAATATTACATGTAGGCTGTGATTATCTGTAGTTCCACAAAAATCTCATGCATTATGTTGTCCCCGTTTGCTCCTGCAGGGGGGCCCTGGCTCCTCTCCGATTGGCGGCCATGGTCTTGCTCAAATTAAGAGCAGCAGAATTCAACAATCCAATTCTTAAACACAATTATCAAAACATAGACCAATCTTACTTTTCAAATACTCATACATTCTAGCAAATATGCAGTCGACAGTGATCAATCAAAGCCATCTCAGCACGAATCCCAAGTGGCGCAGATCAGGATACCCCAAAACGCGAGTGATCTGTTCAATTCAAGACTCTCAAAACTCTCACATGCCATCCAGAAGAATAACGATGGTCTCCCTCCCACTAGGAATTCTATCCATTCTCGCCACTGCTCCAGTCCAACCAGCCTCCGCCTTCACCCCCCCTCCGTCTGGCTATCGCTTCCACCAAGACAAATTAGACGGCTACTCCTTCTTCTACCCAGAATCATGGAACCAAGTCACAACATCAGGAAATGATGTATTTTATAGAAACCCTACCAACATTGAAGAAAACCTCTTTGTTGACGTATCCTCCCCATCATCATCAAAATTCTCCTCAGTCCGAGATCTAGGAACCCCAGAAGAAGCAGCTAAACGCATACAATCACAGTACTTAGAGGAGTTCATGTCTACTAGAATTGGAGTCAAAAGAACTACTGACATTGTATCGGCCACATCTCGTACAGGTGCTGACGGTCAGATGTATTACGACCTCACATTTAGAGCTAAATCCTATGCATCAAGAAACCAGCTGGCAGTTAATTACAATGATGTGCAAGAAGCTGTGGAGATGGAGTGGGATAGGGTGTATTATAGTGTGTTGGGGGTAGCTGGGGGTAGATTGTATCAATTAAGATTGCAATGTGCTGCTTCAAGGCAGGATGCAGGTAAACTGGATACCATTGCTCAGTCATTCCAATGCAAGGAAGTATTGTAACACAAAAGATTAGGGAGTTATAATTATTACACATACCTATATATACAGACATCAAATATTATCATTATCTACATCATCTAGATCTCCATCACCATCATCAGACCAAGTTGCCTCCACCACTCCAGTCACCCTCCTGTTATATTCCCTCCTATCCTCAACATACAATTTAGCTGCTTCTGAATTGGCTGGAGAGTTAGGGTTGGGGTCTGCTAATAAAGATTGTATAGATATTAATATATTAGATGCATCATAGGCTGATGACCAGTTGTTTTGTAATATATCTAGACATATGTTTCCATTGGCATATATGTTGGGGTGGAACATGGGGGTGAGGAAGATGACTTTGGGAGCTTCATGGGGGAACTTCTCAGTGAACTCCATTCTAAGTTTGAAGATGCCACCGTCCCATACTGTGTTTTCTGGACCGAATATGATGGCGTTCCAGAGGAGGATGTTGTCGCTGTGGGGGGAGGCATTGATGCCGGCGGGAGGGTCGTTTTGAAGCTCTGTAGGTTTTTTTTTGGGGGGGGGAGAGGGAGGGTCGGAGCGGTGAGGATTGTCAATTGGGTCACCTTCTGGGGGGTGGAGTGAGGATCAGACAGACAACTTCTTACTTCTAAAATCCTGAATAAGACGGAGACGTGCTTTGGTGGTCATCTTTTGCAATTGTTTAGATTAGTTGGAAAACTTGTGGTTTTTTGAGAGTTGCGTCCCCTGTTTTATGCCTACAATTGAATTCAAGAACCGATAAAACGTTATAATGTATATATTACTTGTTTTGAATAGCGGGATTCTGAATGTACTCTGCAAGATTTAGAGGTTCCCCCACAATTGAGACAGGGGTGAGAGACCATATTTCTGAGTCTCCCAATGCAGTTCAACTATAGGAACGTCCCTATTACAAAAATGAGAGTTCCTCCTGGATCCTCTTAGTGAGGGCCTGCCTGAAAGCATGAGCTTGAGAATTCTTTATCTCCATCCCTGTCCAACTTGAAAAAAATGTTGGTGCCTCCTTTAAAAGCCCGGGCAGACAGGTGTCTGGGATCAAGAAAGCCACTCACTTTGTGCACGGCGTCTTTTGCAACTTATCCCTGAAGTTGATTACACATATCAAAGATCTATATGCTAACATGATTGGAAGGAGGGCTACATGCAGCAATCCAGCGTCCTTTGCGTGTGGCTCCTTTGGATGAGCAAAGGTTTGAGTTTTGGTTCCTTTAGCACATTCTCCCACACGGTAACGAATCAATGATAAGCATAACATTCCACAACTACATAGACAGCCCTTGCCCTTACCCTCAAATGGAGGTGGATGCGATTAGTATCATGAAGTCATTACTTGGAATAAAATAAAATAGCAGCATCAGAATATAATTTGTTACTAATAAAGGATCTATATATGTTTACATTCAATTCTATTTACCACAAACTATGACCTGTAAACAACCCTCCTACATTCCTTTGATTTGTAGAACCATCACCATCATTATTATTATTAATAGTAGCAGCAGTACCATCACTAGCAAGGAAACTACTACCTGGTTGCTGCTGCTGATGCAATTGACCCATTCCAACCTGTTGCTGCTGCTGCTGCTGCTGCTCATAGTGATGACTCATCCCGACACCCAACACTTCAGCTCCTAAATCAGCTGGAAGCACTGCCTGTAAATCAGACCAATCATCCAGCCCACCTCCTCCATATCCACCTCCATTACTATTGCTATTACCAAATAACAATCCACCACCATTACCATTACCAGTAGCTGTATTATTTCCAAACAAAGAAGGCTGAGAGATAGGAGAACCAGTACCCATCATCAGCAGCCCACCACCACGTTGCTGTGGAGGCGACAGCTGATCACTATGATTGCCAGTACCAAACAATGCTATTGCCGCAGTAGGAGGTTGATTTGTTATTCCCAACAAGCTACCTCCACTACCAATGGTACTATCAGGACCAAAAAGGGTGGCAGAGTGGTGTGGTGAGGATACTGATGTCATTTCAGTATTAAACAATCCACCTGCTCCTATAACATATTGCTGCTGTTGTTGGTTGTATTGGGAGATGACATCCAGTGGTTGTTGTGTTGATGGATGCATACTAATAGATGATGACGATGCTGATACTTGTGGTGGTGGTGGTGGTGGAGGAGGAGGAGGAGCACCAGCTGGCTTGACTGCAGGACCACCACCGCTAGTAACAGCAGTTGCCCAAGGTGCAGGTTTCTGTGGCTGCTTCTGCTCTTGCTCCTTACTGCTACTATTAGTAGTAGTAGTAGTAGTAGTAGCAGTAGTAGTAGTAGGAATAGCAAAGGGAGGGTGAGCAAATCTACATTTATCCTTGTACACACACTGCCCTCTCACCCAGTCTCTACATGGAGGTGACTGGCCACATACACATGCATCCCATAATTTATTATTGCGATTGCAGCGACATATCCAATCACCACTTTGAGTGACTACCTTCATTGTACCTTGACCGTTGGTGGTAGTAGTGGTGGTGGTGGGGCGAGGAGGCGGTGGAGGAGGAGGGTGGGGGTGGCGAGTCTTGGTTGTTGGTGGAGCTGGAGGTGCTTTGTGTCGAGGAGGAGGAGGGGGTAGTGGTGGAAGTGCAGGAGGAGAGGATGCAAGCTTACTAGCTGCTGCCGCTGCTGCTGCTTTCTGAGCTGCTTCCTCCTTCTCTCTCAAACTTGCTTCTCTTGCTTTACGTATCATTTCCTCTTCTTCTCTCTGTTTTTCAGCTTCTAGCTCCTTCCTCCTTCTCTCTAATGCTTCTTCGTATTCCCTCTCTGGATCGTGATCTTCCTGTTTCTCATCACTATCTTCCTTTTCCTCCTCTTCATCATTATCAGCACCAGGATTTGCATCATCACTCTTCTTATTAACCTCCTTCTTATCAACCTCCTTTTGCACTACTTCTTGAGCTTGCTTGGCTTGTTGATGTTTCTTCTTCTTCTTCTTTGCCGCCTTCTTACTCTCAGCAGCCTTCTTTGCTTCCTCCTCCTCCTCCAACTCTCTCAACAAATCCATCGTAGCTGCTTCCCTTGCTGCAGCTGCCCCTTGCTCGAGCTTCCTTCTCACAACCTCCAGCGCAGCTCCTTCCACTGCCTGCCCGCAATCCACACAAGCCAACTCCACTGCTCTACGTCTATGTTTCTGAAGGTCATTATACCAAGCCTTGATTCTATCATCCAACTCTTCAGTCAAACCTTTACTAATAGATATTACTCGGAGATGTTTTTCATATTCAGCAGATCTCTTGGCAGGATCATATCGTGCATGCATTTGGTTGATGATATCCACTACCCTCTTCATCAGATCCAACACGGAGAATATTCTTTCTTGGAGGACCTCCGCATCCATGACCATCAAGTATGTATCTGCATTTTTTTCAGGGTCAGCATGCATAGCAGCAACAGCATCCTTTTCTTGAGCTTCTAACACTGCAGTACATGCAGTAATCAGTTCCTCTCTCTTCTTTCTATTCTCCTCTAGCATCTGACGCGCCAAATCAAGCTCCTGTTCAGCCTTTTCTCTACGGCGTTTTGCAGATTGCAAGTACAGTTCTTCTGTTTCTACCTGGTGGAGACATGATTCTCTATGAGAATCTGCCTCTATCAGCCTTTGTCTAAAATCTGCCTCTTTATTCACCCGGTCCAAGAAATCTCGCCTTTTGAATGCTGCAGGTCCTTCAGACTCAATCTTTGCCGCCTCTGCTTCTGCCGTTTCCAGGTCTAGTTTTGCGGAGAAAAGAGAGTCTTCCACACGCGATTCCTCTTGAATCTCAGCTTGCACTTCATAACGACGTATTAATTCAGCAAATTCCATTATTGCAACATCTCTGTCTACCAAGGCTTGGGCATAGATGATGGCAGTCTCTTCTTTCAGTGCTACAAACTGTTGTAGTTTGGAGAGAATGTGTCCTGTAAGCTCAGTCACATTATCATTATCCCCACCACTACTACTGCCACTGGCACTCTTCTTCTTGCTACTGTCAACAACAACATCATCCCCATCATCTGCAAGTGCAGCAGAGAGAGAAGCCAAATCACGATTCTGCAGACTATCCAACCTCTTAATCAAATCATCAAAACAGTCACTCGATTGCTTGAATATCGTCATCAATTGAGGCCCAGAATCATTCACAAACTTCCTAACCCTAGCACTCTCCTTCTTCATTCTCATCTTAGTGGTGATCAGCTGCCTCTTACGTTCCATACTCTCTGCCAGGTGGCGCCATGAATCTGCCACTTCAGCAAGGACATCAATAAGAACATTCTCTGGATCACGCATTCCACATGCCAGTCTTTGTCTCTCTGCAAGAGCTTCAGCTGATGCAGATCCGATGTTACCGTACAACCATTGTAAGACTACTTTCTCTGATGCTCCATTACCACTAACACTATCGTTGTTATTGGTGGTACTGTCACTAGAAGGACCACCACTACTTAACATCATCCGGGGAGGTGTGCTGCTGCTCCATCCTTTTTGTACCAAGTGATTCAACCACCAACCCTGTACTTCTACAAATTCATCTCCATGAAGGTTCCCAGCTAATGGAGGCAGTCCTGGAGGCAGTTCTACCTTCTCCATAATACGGCACGCAGCTGCTTTTTCTTCCGGTTTGACACTACTTGCTGCCTCTGTACCATTGTTAGCCGACCTTTTCTTCTTCTTTTTACCACCACTATTATTCATATCATTAGTATCACCAGTGATGGTAAACAAAGGAGATGGCTCGACAGCATCAACATGCCCTAGCCCCAAGATATCTCCAGGCCTAGCTCTACTAGGATTCTTATTCGGAGGCGCCAATGGATTGAGACCATGTGAGGCAATACCATAAGCTAAAAAGTACCTGACCTCATCAGGATCCAACAACGTTAACGATGACAACAACAATTTCTGTTCAGCTTCAAAGTTGAATGATGATGATGATGATGATGATGTAGACAGTCCCATTATCTCACTTGTAGCCAGTTTGCGGAAGCCCATCCTCTCCACTGGATCTTTAGGCCCTTTTTCCATCCCAACCAACATAGTCTGGGCCAAGACCCCAATCTGTTTATATATGCATGTGAATGAGAAGAAGTCTAGTTGCCTTATGAAATGTAATCTATCTGCAATCATGCCTCCCAGTCCATCTCCCAGTCTTAGTTGTTGATTCAGGGCAGGGAGGTTGGTGATCATTTGTTTAATAAGATCTCCTTCTCCACTATCATCCTCATCGCTACTTGTATAGTCTTCATCATCATTTTCATCATCACTACCTTCATCACCATCATCATCATCATCATCATTATCATCATCGTCATCATCATCATCAGTAGAGTAATCATCATCATCAGAATAGAATTCATAATCAGCTGAATCTTCACTATGACCTTGATTATTACTATTGCCACTATAGTTCCCACCACTATCATCATCATCATCATCAGTACCACTACCATCATCATCACTATAACACAATGAAGGTATGGCAGTTATCAAGCTAGGGAGAGGTGGATCCAAGATATGTTCAGATTCTACTTTATTTAATGTATAGCCTTGTGATTCTACTGTTCCACTGCCCTGTTGATTCTGTATCCACGCACATCTAATACACATATACTCTCCTCCTCCATTGACACTACTACTATTTGTTTTCAAGTAGTGAGTACCAACAATCTCAGAAAAACACTTGACACAAGACAGGGGCACATCATCAGGACCAAACTGCACTTCTTCATGAAACTTCGCCACATGTTCTCTAAAATCCTTGGCACTAGGCAACCTCACATTGCAAGCAGGACATCTCCAATGACATACATTCCTACCTTGACTGGTATATAGAGTGGTCAGTCCTTCACACAGCTCTCTAACTCCATCATCACCATATTGTTCATTGGCTACTTGCAGCATGGATGCTATGGGGGCTCTCATGACTTGTCTACGTTGGTGAGGAGAGAGGGATGTCCAGTACATTTCTACACTGTTGAATCTGTCATAGAGAGACCAGTGGGATGGAATAACTGATCTAGCTAATGTACTATTGGTGGTAGTGGTGGTATCAGTACCACTACTACTTCTAACAGCAGTAGCACCAGCAGTATTAGATGATGATGGCTTCTTTCTTCTTCCAGCAGGATGACCTGTTCCTGTTCCTGTTGTTGCTGTTGTTGTTGTTGATGATGATGATGATGTTTTAGTAGACACATCCCATTCTCTATCTACAGATAAACTTGGCTGTGATACTACTGGGAAAGATACTATGGAATTATCAGTTGAGTTTATATCTAGAGGGGAGGGGTTCGATCTGGTGTACCTGGTGTGATCAATGGTGCCGCTTGGGTCGATCATTTTTAATAGTTCAGAGAGAGATTCCTGCTGAGACTCCATTGATTTTTGTAAGTCTTGAAGAGTGGAACCATTGTGGCCAGAGAAGATGTGGTTCGCTAGTTGCCTGAGGTTCTCTGGTTGTGGGGTTCTGTGGTAGGAGAAAGAAGGTGTTTGGTGTCGTGAGAAATAGTATGTTGCACAATGAGGAGCGAGGGAATGTCGGGGAACGGAAGCGTGGGGGACGATTTGTCTACCGACTCAAATGAGAGATGAAAATGAAACGAAGTCTTACCGGCCAGATTGAAAGTCTCTTAAGATGTTACTGCACTGTAAAGCGAGTTCAGTGGTGCTAAAACCAGAACTATTAGAGGGAATGGCAGATATTTCACTGCTTGTGCTTGTGGGATTTAAAACAGCATGAGAGACCTTTTTCTTCTTGCCCATGGTGTCTATCAATATCTAAAGGTAGGTCCTAGAAGATAATTGGCAGGAAGTGTTGAAAAATATTTGGATTGGACAAAATGTAATCGGAAGATTGACTTGAAGGTGGAATGGCTTTGACATTCCAGAGTTAAATTTCAAGTGTCCATACTCTCTATTGGTAGTGTGCACACGGGCTGCTTTTAATATGAATGTTGCTCATGTAAAAGTTTTTGAGGAACGTGGAGCTCCCAGTTGAGTCCTAGTTGCACTTAAATTCACCGTTTCCTCCTTATGCATGCACATAAATTTGCTTTTGTTTTATTGTACATAAAGCAGTCCATTATTGCCTGATATTATCCCACCGATATTGCCAATCTTCCTTGTCATGGCCATATTTTCCATGCATCTCTTGATGAAGGGTAGGCACACTTTGCCACAAATAAATACAAGTTCGAAGCTCAGCATTATAACCAAAACAGGACTATCAATCAAAACATCTCCCGTAAGACCTAGTGCTCATCGTTCCGCAACTAAAATCTCTGCAATGGCTGCCGCCGTCGGGGCCAAGAGCGTCTCTGGCCACCTCGCCGACGTCAAAGCTCAAGGCAAAATCGCCTTTATCCCCTTCATTGTTGCCTGTGACCCTGATGCTGGCACCACAGTTAAAGCTCTCAAAGAACTTGACGCTGCAGGTGCAGATGTTGTCGAGCTGGGAGTCCCTTATTCCGACCCTCTCGCAGACGGTCCCATCATCCAAGCAGCAGCCACCAGAGCTCTCGCCAACAAAACCACCCTCGATGATGTATTGAGAGTAGTAGCAGAAGCTTCCCCTCACATGACTGCCCCCATTGTCTTATTCACCTACTTTAATCCAATCATGTCTAGAGGATTGGACAAGTTTTGTAGTCAAGTAAAGGCAGCAGGCGCAGCAGGCCTCTTGGTCCCAGATATTCCAATGGAAGAAACAGAAGAGATCAGAAAAGTAGCGATAACGCATGGATTAGAGTTGGTCCTACTGACCACGCCCACTACACCTAAAGACCGCATGAAATTAATAGCACAGACAAGTCAAGGATTTGTCTACCTTGTCTCAGTGACTGGTGTGACTGGGGTACGTGTGAACGTGGAGGCAAGAGTGGAGGGATTGATTGCAGACTTGAAAACAATGAGTGGAAATAAATCAGTTGCAGTTGGTTTTGGTGTTTCTAAGCCAGAGCATGCACTGCAGTTGAAGAACTGGGGGGCTGATGGTGTTATTGTAGGGTCTGCATTGGTTAAGGCCTTGGGAGAGAGCGGTGGCAGTGAGCAGGGTCTCAAGGCAATGAAGGAGCTTGCCATGAGCATTAGAAATTCAATCTAGTCTAGTTATAAATACCTACATGTAATTATTATTATTATCATCATTACAAATATCTCTATCAAGGTAACCCATGCAGCAGGTTGGCTTTACTATAAACGTAAAACAATGTTCCAACACATGACATCAAGGCAAATAAAATCAACAATCTCCTAGGATCAGTCCATGATCTCTTCCTTCTCCTAACCCTCCTCCTAACCTGCTCTATTGGTGATGCTTGTGATAGGTCTCTAGTAGTAAGAGGGAGGGAGTTCTGTCTAAATAGACCAGGGAAGGCTCTCTTCATCGATAATTGAATGCCAGACTGCCGCTTGGCATATTTAGCGTCATCATCTGCATCTGTGTCTAATTGTCCTGATAGTACGGGGGTGATCTCTGTATCTGAAATGCCTAATTTATGTACATATCCACCTGATGAACTAGGACCATATCCATTATTGTTGTTGTTGTTGTTAGGTTGTTGGGAGCCTTCAAAAACTGACAGCTCATCAATGTCTTGGAGTTGATCTAGTCGGGTGACACGTTCACCACTGGAAACGAGGTAGATGGAATCTATGCCTGATAGCTTTAGTTTGGATTGAACTGATATGCAGAAGGCTTCCCATGTGGCACCTTCTGGGATGGGGACTGCTACTTTTCTCTTTGGTTTGGCGTCTTTCACTGAGACAAAGACGAGGCGGGAGGCGTCCTGTGTGATGTGTGAAGGGGGGGGGACGATTGGAATTTGGTTGGGGATGAGAAAGAAGAAAGAAGAAGAACTGGCAGGTGAAAGTTAGTTGTTTAAATTAACATACCAAGTCTTGCTGGCTTACACCTAATCCTCGTGTTGTAGCTACCCCTGTGCTCATTTAGCTACCTCTTCGTTGTTTGAAACAAGCAGAGTGATCCTTGATAAGTAGGCCACAGAAGAGAACTTAATAGCTATGCCACGACGTTCAACTGAACTGTTCTGGCTGATGGTCATCAAAATACTTAAAATCTGAAGCAAGGGATGAAAATGAAGCCAGTTTTCAATGCTGGCGCTTTTGCCAAAAAACGCTTCATCTTCAAAATCCTGAAATAGAAGGGCTAGGCATCACCAAATGGCCATAAATTTCAAATTGATTGGTGTGAACATTGAAATCAAAGACTTCTTAGGTTCAAGACAAAGAACGATGCGACGTGCTGTCATCACTTCATTAAAATCATTTGTCGAAGGAAATCAACCTTCTAGTTCTATACTAGCACAGCAATGTCGTGCTATAACAACATCAGCGACATCTTATCTACCAGTGCACATAGAAGATGAAATATATAACAGGTAGGGCAAATTACAGTGTTGTGGAACACTTCTTTTCCCCTCTGTCTAGTCTTTCTCACCCCACCATCATACTAACCATCTCATCCCATCCTCACCTCATAGACAACGACAACAAATCGCCCTAGGAAATCGAGTACCCTACGTTCCCAGCGACGCATGGGTAGCCCCATCTGCCGTCCTCGTCGGTGACGTCGACCTCCACGAGAGAAGCTCTGTCTGGTACAATGCTGTCTTACGGGGTGACCTCAACTCCATTAGAATTGGTGCTGGATCAAACATTCAAGATCGCACAGTCATCCATGCAGCTAGGTCCTCTCCTACGGGCCTCCCAGCAGCTTCAGTTATAGGACAAAGCGTGTCTGTAGGTCAGGCATGTGTGTTGCGTTCTGTTATGATTGAGGACAACTGCATTGTGGGAGATAAATGTATCATGTTAGAGGGCAGTCTAATGGAGACCAAGTCAATACTATCACCTGGATCTGTAGTACCACCAGGAAGGCGCATACCATCTGGACAATTATGGGCTGGCAATCCAGCTAAATTCGTCAGGGATTTATCTAAAGACGAACAAGCAGAGATTCCAAAGATCGCACAAGCAGCTCATAATGCTGTGTCTGATCATTTTGATGAGTTCTTACCTGCAGGAGGGGCTGCATGGAGAGAGGCAGAGAAGTTGAGGGCTATTTTGAAGGAGGGGGCTCCTTTGAAGGATGATTTGAGTATTTATGAAGAAAAGGAGGTGGAGAAGGAGAAATAGGCTACTGGTTGATGAAACATTAAATATTGGTAGGAGAACTTGTAATTTGAGTGACTATTTATACATACATACATGGAGGGAATCAATAGATGGATGGGTTGACTGGTTTCTCTGCTGTGGAGGATAGCTATAGATGGGCCGAAAGGCGATGCCATCCACGTCCGACTTTGCCATCATACTCAATGGCGAGTTTCTTTGCGGGTTGAGAGAGTTAGTTTGAAACTAATGAAATCACGAAACAAACAATGGTAAAAAGTGTCCATTCAACGGAGAGTTACTGCCAATAGCGCATAAAATCATAATACTGAGACTGATCAAGTTCCTTGCATCTATAAAGGCGGCAATCTCAGCGTTCACAACGCCTATTAGGACTGAAAGATGAACACAATCGTAGCAGACCTAGGGAGCCTCAACATTAAGGCTGGCTACGCTGTCAATTTTCCCAGCCTCGACGAACCCAGAGTGGTAAGTGTGTGTTTGTCAACCGAGTCCTACCCCCCTCTCTCTTGTTCTTTTCCCTAGATGCTCATCATTATCAACCTCCACTCTACTTTTAATCCACAGATCACACCAGCAGCAGTCAATGCCTTTCCTCCAGGTACAAAACCCACCACTGCTCCTCCTCCTTCTCCCAGCCAACGCCTCTGTCCCATCCAGGGCGGTGTCATTCAAGATTGGGGCGCCTTGGAATCATTACTACACTACATCATCTACAACCAACTAGGATGGGTTTTGGGAGCAGAAGGCAACCTCCTCATCGCAGAACCCCTCTTCATGTCAAGATCAGACAGAGAAAAACTAACCCAACTAGCATTTGAAGTCTTCAATGTAGAGAAATACTGTGCAGAGTGTCAACCGGTTCTTTCTCTCTTCAGTATAGGTAAACTCAATGGAGTGACGGTGGATATAGGTTGTGAGAAAATAGATGTGGCTCCTGTATTAGAGGGTCAAGTGCAGCTGGGTTCTTCACAGAGGATTGCTTATGGTGGGGTAGATATAGATAAGCATCTGCTAGATATGCTGCTTGGTAGAAATAATAATAATATGGAGGGTATTACATTAGATGTGGCCAAGAGTATCAAGGAGAGAATTATTAATGTCTCTCATCCCATGGCTACTACTACTTCTACTTCTACTACTACTACTGCTGTTGTAGATAATAGTGGAGGGGGAGATGCAATGGAAGAAGAAGAGGAGGATACCGTCACTCATACCTTACCAGATGGGCAGTCAATCACAGTAAGTCGCAGTAAAGAAGGTAGAGAACTAGGCGAATCCACAATCATTCATCCTCTAGGCCTACCACTAAGTGACATCATCTACGCAACCGCCAACATCATCACTGCTCAGGGAGAAAAGGAAGCCAGAAGGGTATTATTTGAAAACATTCTCTTGTGTGGTGGAGGTAGCCGCACCAAGGGGCTGGGAGCCAGAGTGCTGCATGATATCAAGCAGCTGTCTCAAGCATCACTGGCTCCTAGTTTGGCTGCTATTCCAGAATATATGCCTGTTCATACTCAAGAGGCAGCTGCTTGGATGGGGGGAGCTGTATTGGCTAAAGTTGCCTTTGCTGGGAAGACACAGCATATTACTAAGGCTGATTATCAGGAGAATGGTCCTGGGGTGGTGCATAAAGTGTGTAGTTTGTGAATCTTACGTATCATCATCATATGTAACAATCTAATTGTCGAGTGTTGAGAAGGAAAAAAGCAAAGGTTAAAAATTTCAATGAATGTACAGATAAATGGCTTATTATTCACATCAGAAAAGGAAGAATATATATATAAATATACCGGTACACGGGTCTACAGTGTGGGTTGAAAAAAAATTAAGTTTTTTCCTTCTTGGGTCTTCCCCTCTTTGACGACTTTTGTGATTGTGATAAATGAACAGTAGCAACATCAACGTCTGTTTTTCCATTTGCGACTGGAGCTACCTGTTGTTCCTTCTCCACAGGAGCAACCGCCAACACTATCTCTTCTGCTAGCTTTTCTTCTTGCTGCTGCTGTTGCTGCTGTTGATGTGATGTTACGGATCCATTTCTCACCATTCCGCCATCACCACCCTGCTGCTGTTGCTGCTGCTGCTGTTGACCACCTCCTCCCAATGCTTCACCTGCCATCATTTGTCCTTTGGAGGCACTTGATGGCCTTCCTCTTGGTTTCTTTCCATTTTTACTAATGTTCTTACTCCTATTCTTCTGTCCTCTCTGTGCTCCTCCTCCGATATAAGAAGCAAATACAGTCTTCTCCTTCTCTTCCAGAGGTGCATGCCTAGCAGCAAATGCCTCGTCATCAGTAGCTTCATCATCTTCATCATCTCCTTCATCCTTGCCCTTCTTTCCACAAAGCTCAGCCACCAGTGCATCAATAGCTTCAGAAGCCTCCTTCGCACCAGACCTGATATCCTTCTGAGCCTTATCCACCGCAGCATACATCTTTTCCATCTCATCAGCAGGCAGTACTTTCACTCCTGGTGTGTCTATATTCTTGACTGGCAACCTCTCTACAAATTTAGGCGCAAATGCACCTGGTGTTACTACATCATTGATCATGCTGTACTGCTCCCTCCTTCTCTTACTCAATCTACCCCCTCCTCCATCATCCATCATATGATGATGATGATGATGGTTTCTACCACCACTGGTTGGTCTGGTTCCCCTTGCTCTACTACCACCACCACCACCTCCTCCTCCTCCTCCTCCTAGATATCCTCTAGATCTTCTAGAAGGAACACCACCACCACCGGGGTTACCAAACCTAGATCCATGACGGCCACCACCACGTTGCATCATCATCATCATTCCAGCCTGTGCTGATGGTTGGAGACTTTCTACCTGACCCCGGAGATCTGCCAGTTGTCTACTGAGGATGTCCAGGACTGCATGGGCCCTGGCTGGGAAATCAGGCTCATCAGCAGGAATAACAGCAGCAGTGGTAGATCTTGTAGATGGAGGAAGAAGAGGATGGTGATCGTGTTGACTTCCATTCCTGATCATGCTGTGGTCTTTGAAGAAAGGATGCTTCAGTATATTTGGTAAAGTCAGCTCAGGTACCCCCTTCCTTTCCCTTCTCTTCCTTGTTGTTGTCGTTGTTGTTGTTGTTGTTGTTGTAGCAGTAGGAGCAGGAGCTGTTGTAGTAATTTGTACTTGCTTATCTTGCACATCACCACCTTCACCAACACCATCATCAATATTAGTACAAGTCTTCTTTTCTAATGCCTCTGCATATCTATTTCTATGATGCTGCAGCTCTCTAAGCCTCATTTCCAGCCATCTAATGCGCCATTCTACATTTCTACGAGCATTCTTCCATTCCTCTGTCAGTCCCATATTGTGAGCAGCAGGGACATCATCATCGTCATCATTATTATTAGTAGTAGTACCACCACCATCAGCAGTACCACTTGCCCATGGGAGCTTGATAACAGTGGCGGAGCCCCTGGTCATTGCTAATGCTGAAGTGAATGAAGGCAGTATTCCTCCTCCTCCTCCTTTATCCTTGTTTCCTATTCCATCATCATCATCATCATCTATGTCTGTAGCTTCAAATGAAGAGTAGCCACCATCATGACGAGGCACATCCCAGGAAGGCACTACAGCAGCTTTCTCATCATCATAATCTACATCCATGTCATCATCATCTCCGATATTATTATTATCGTCATCGTCATCAGTAGCATTGAAGCCAAACCTTGGAGTCAAACCACCAAACGAGCCAGTCAGTTGGATTGATGGAGTTATATGGAGTGACAAGGAAGGTGGAAGTGAACCATTTCCTAATGATTCTCCTCCACTACCACCTAGTGCTGCTGCTGCTCCCAACATTGTCCTTGCTGCAATTGGAGTGGCAGCAGCAGCAGCAGCAGCAGCAGAGGGATGCAGCGCTGATAAAGCTCTTCTTCCTTCTAATTCATAGTCCATGAGCACCTTTTTACCTGCTCTCAGCATAACCAGAGCTCTTTGATGCACCCTTGATCTCTTTTGGTTGTACTTCATAGCATTATTGCAAATCAGCTCAAAATCTTTTACGAGATCTGTCCAATTAATGTACTGCTGGTTGTCTATCTTTTTATGCATAATATCGAAGCACATGGGTTGCTTGATTATCTGGTAGTAGTTGGGAGCTTCCTTGTCTTGGACAGGGTGTTGAAACCAGCGATTAGGATCCATTTGGATGAGTCGGTCCAGGATGGAGTGGAGGTCTTTAATTGCTTGTTTGGCGGCTTTTTCATTACTATTCTTATAATCATTATTATCGATATTGCCGTTGCCATTTGGTTGGTGTTGGCGAGTATCGTTTTCATTAGTATCAGCAGTAGGATGATGAGGAATGCCATTGTCTGTTGTTGACTGAGCCCTGTTGGTAGCAGCAATGGCCTGCTGCTGGTGACCACAGTCCCCTCTAGGGGGCGTTAAGCGATTGGCAAACTCGGGTGCTATAGCCTGCTGCTGTGCTGGCATATTGACACCATTGGCTTTCAACTCGTTGGGAATGACTACTTTTTGCGCAATATCTTCCCCTGCAGCTTGATTCATTCGGGATTTTCTAGGGATTCACTTCTATGTTCTGCCGACCCAGAGCCTTATAGCTTGATAATATTGTGATTCTTATATCCTTGAAGCTGTAAGCATATCAACGGGGTTTATTTTCGAACAAAGACAAAAATATATTTAATTTATTTATTTAGGATGAACTCGAAAACCAGTGCATAGAGACTATTGGTGGTTTCAGCGCTCACACTTCAACTAGAGTTGAGTGTATACAAGTATTATGTAAAGATCTAAACGTCTAGAACCTCTCAAATATAAAGGGAGGCATGCTCACAACTTTGTTGGAAACGGGGAGCTTAAATGGCCATTTTCTCGATCAATATCCAATTACCATACTTTTCAGATAAATTGCCGGTGAATGGGATACTATAGCAGTATATTTAAATAATTAGGACACACTATTTTACCACATGACAACGAGATTGCTACTGAATTATCGGGTGCATCTCACCCCAGCTACTCCCTCTTCTAGAATCCAGGGCACCAATAGATTTATCAAATGTCTATCCTCACACAATGACGACAGAGCACCACCACCATCCACATCCCCACCCACCAAAGCTCTAGTCACCACCCCCGACACTAGCTTGAAATACAAAGCCATCGCCACTCTCGCCTCTGTTGGTGCAATTGAAACCGCCTACCTCACCATCGAAAAGCTCTTCGGAGGAGAAGTCATCTGCCCCCTCAGCAGTGAAGTTGCCACATGCAACACCGTACTCACCAGTCAATACGCCACCCTACCTATAGCCAACATTCCTCTCTCAGCACTGGGCGTTGTCGCCTATTCTGCCACCGCCATCTTGGCAATTCTAGGAGCAAGAGCTGTAGACAAAGCAGAACTAAACACCGAGCTCTCTGTACAAAAGGCCACTCTTACCAGCGGTGCTTTACTAGCAGGTACTAGTGGTTATCTCATGTATGTACTGCTTTCTGTCTTCCCTGGGCAAGTATGCCCTTGGTGCGTAGGGTCTGCAGCCATATCATTCACCATTGCTGCATTATCAGTTGCGAACCTCCGTAGTAGGAGAGATATGGTAGAGGCAGTTGGTCCAGGTGCAGGTCTAGCAGCTCTCACTCTTGCTCTACTGTCCTTCACACTAGGCAACCCATCTCAAGCAGGTGATACCATCACTGAGCTGCCTTTTAGAAACCCAGAGGTGATTGAACATAGCAGTAAAAAGGCAGTAGAAGTAGCAAAGAAACTAAAGGCAGCTGGAGCTAAAATGTATGGTGCTTTCTGGTGTAGTCATTGCTACTCTCAGAAGCAGTCATTTGGTGTAGAGGCAATGGCAGACTTTCCTTATGTAGAGTGTTTCCCAGATGGGTGGTCACGGGGGCAATCTGTTGCTGATGTGTGTAAGAACACTCCTGGGGGGCCACTAGAAGGGTTCCCCACTTGGATTATAGATGAGAAGACACGATTGATTGGAGAACAATCGTTAGAAGAGCTGGAAGAAGCATTAAAGTAAAGTTAAATAGAATAGAATAAAATAGAATAGATTATGTAAGAATTGTAGAACTTTCTAAATAGTCATCGCTGAGGTTGCCTTGCCAGCCAGCTCATCACATCTATACATGATGGTCCACTCTTCACCATCAACTTGCTATTAACCAATTTAAACATTACCGTTGTCTTTCCTAGGGCATATTGATTATTTCTCAGTCCCTTTGTAAGAGCAAGATCCAGCCCCTGCTTGCTGCACACACCCAACAATTGCGTGACTGCTTTATCTACATGTTTGGGATCAGTATCAACTGATGATGTTGATGACATCAAGTCTTGCACCCATTTCTTCGATGATGCATTTGATGATGACAGCTGTCTTTGCACGAGTTTGACTGATTCGTTGTACTGAGTAGCAATAATGTTAAAGTTTGGGACGTCCCCATAACACGGCATTGTTGTTGTTGTCCGTCTTTTTCCTGTTGTTGCTGCTATATTCTGCCTTGATGTTGGTGCTGCTAATACTGCTGATGTAGTTTCTATATCTTTTCTCCTTGTTGGTAATGGTACTTCTGATACATATGCAGGGATAAGGTTTGTTTCATTGTCCTGATTATGGTGATGGTGAGGATGATTGTTGTCACCATTGCCATCATCATTATTGGGCATTTTTCTTCCAGTCTTTGTCTCTAAGAGTTGTTGAGATAATCGACCCACTGCAGTCCTTAAATCAGCTGCTTCTGCCTCTGCTGCATGTTTTGTAGCCATAGATGCAGCAAGTTGGCCTCGTAATGATGCATTTTCCTTTTGCAGTTTTGTAAGGTGTTGTTGTAGAATGGCAACCTTGTCCTCCAGTTCAGTGGCCTTGTCCTCTGCTGCGTTTGCTTGATGCTTAGCATATTGTAATTCTATGCCTCTAGACGTCCATTCTAAGCTGATCATGTGGAGGTTTTGTTGTAATTGTACTACCTCAAGCTCTAGTTGTATAAGCTTTTCTGTTTGTGGGCGGATGGTTGGTGAGACGCTTGGGATCCCGGAGTAGGAGTTGATGGTGTCGATTCTGTTTTTGGTAATTATGCCGTGCATATTGCCTTCTACAGTCATATTAATTGAGACTGATGTAAGAGGACTATCGCATTGTTTAACGAGTATTATTCCTGCCAGATGCAACAAATGGTGGATGCTAAAACAACCTGATTTCTTGCAGTAGAACGGTAATATGCCGTCGTTTTGTATACTACAACCTAGCTAGTGAGCTTTACAATAGTTCAACAGAACGAAAATAATACCAGATGTATTTTCCACACTAACTGCCTTCCCCTCTTTTAAACTGACTTCGCGAACTAACTTCTTTCCACACACTTTCGTTTCCTTCCCTTCTCTTTACCCCTACCCTCTCCTTACATTCCACCTCAAGTACCTAGTACCACTATTTATCCCTTGCCGTTGTTATTCACTTTATCCAGTCTCTTTGAACTTGCAAGATATAACTTGATATTCTCATTCTTTGCTGGCAGCTCTTCGAACAGACCATTTAACAATGGATATGCAGCAGCCAACTGATCGCCATATAAGCGCTTGTGCAAATCAAATATTTCCCACAAGGCAATGTCTGCTATGGTGAGAGATTCACCAACAGAGAAGCCTTTACCTTGACGACCATTTTGAGCCAAAAGGTTCTCAAGGTAGCTAAAGTGCGCTCCGTCGTTCCTTCCATTGGCGGTGGAAGGATCACAATGGGAAGTGAAATGAGCAGCCTTGGCATCATCACTGAGCTCATGTGCATAAATGAGTGATACATACTTTCTTCGAATGTCCTCCACTCCATCTAGAATCATATCGACGTAGGCTTGCTCTTTAAGTGAGGCACCATATAGGGAGTGCTTCCTGGCCAGGTGACGGAAGATAGTGTTGGATTGAGACAGGGCGCCGATCTCATCATCATAATAGGCAGGAGACTGACCAAAGTGGTACTTGGCACGATTGACTTTCATATCACCCCAATCAACAGCCTCTTCTAACCATCCATCTACCCCAACGGCCGCTGATAGTGTCAATCTGAGCATCTCGCCTCTCCCTCTTATGGGAAAGTATAAAACTTTAGGAGCCATAGTTATTGATTGAACGGATGTGTAAGAACAGAATTTTTAAAGTATAAGCCGCCGTGAATGCTTGCTGCTTCTATGTATGATGATGAGAGGCTCCGGGAAAGGAAGATGGAGTGCCAAGGTTCTTACACGGCCAGCTCTCCTCCAACGAATTGGGCCATCTGATCGCCACCCAAATATTGTGGTATAAGCCCTTCCTTTTGGGCCTGGGGGTTGCCTACAGGTATGTATGGTCGCAATATCCGAAAAAATGAAAGAAAATGGCGAAAAGCATGGCTATTTGGCTTTACACAGAGTTTACACAGGGGTGGTGAGCAGAGGGGGCGTGCAAGAACCTTGGCTCGGACGAAGCTCTTCGCTTAGCAGTGGCAGTTTTTGAATGACAAATTTCAGCGGGCTTGGAATCATTTTACACTAATGCTCACGAAATAACAAATGCAACGATACCATATCAACCCATCAGTAAAGCATTGCAGTTTCCTATCACTTGACCAAGGAGAAAATCCGAAACGATCATGAAGACAGTAACAAAACACCACCCTCCTCCTCACAATCCCCTTGCAAAACCTTCCAATCAAAGACCACGACTTATAAGATACCACCATTCAAATTATAGACCCAATGCTGCCAACAAAAACGAGTCTCAATCACAGTCTTCCATCGACGACCTCTCTTGTTTCGGCGTAGGCTCAGAGGTAGAATGTCTTGTCAACCCTCAACCACAAGATGATAGCAACCCAACACAATACCAGCAACCATCTTCCTCATCATCCCCTGTAGAAACCACCACACAACCAACGCCATCATCATTATTAGACACCCTCCTCGTTGTATCTCCCTTTTTCTTCTGGGGAACTTCAATGGTAGCAATGAAACAACTTGGACCACATACCACTCCTTTATTCTTAGCATCATGGCGCTTAATACCTGCAGGAATAGCATTACTAGCATGGGCACAAGTGTCTAATATTAAATCCCCCTCCTCCTCCTCCTCCTCCTCCTCCTCCTCCTCCTCCTCCACATCTCTATTCCCCAGAGGAGCCATGGGTTGGCTGGCAGTAGCATTATTCGGACTAGTTGACGGTGCCTGTTTCCAAGGCTTCCTAGCTGAAGGCCTACAACGAACATCTGCTGGACTAGGCTCTGTTATTATAGACAGTCAGCCATTAACTGTTGCACTATTAGCTTCCCTATTATTTGGAGAGAGGTTGGGGCCAGTTGGTTGGGCAGGGCTGGCTGCTGGCATTACTGGATTATCATTGTTGGAAATACCTCCTGAATCGATATCCTTGTTATTATTTGGGGGAGGAGATCCAGTAGCAGCAATAGGAATAGGAGGCATAGGGAAGGGAGGAGGAATAATCACTGATGGTATGATGATGGGAGACCTCTCATCAATAGCATCATCCCTGCCTTCCTCCTCCCCCCCCTATGCCTCCTCCTCATGGTCAATATGGGACAGTGGAGAGTGGTGGATGTTACTGGCAGCCCAAAGCATGGCAGTAGGTACAGTAATGGTAAGGTGGGTAGCTAAATACTGTGATCCAGTGGTAGCTACAGGATGGCATATGGTACTGGGAGGCATTCCCTTGGCACTACTAGCCTATACACAAGATGGAGCGATACTAGGGGACAGATTGTCTCAATTAACTGGTACTGATGTATTGCTATTACTGTATGTGTCTGTGTTGGGATCTGCAGCGAGTTATGGGGTGTTTTTCTATGAAGCCACGGTGAGAGGGAATCTGACAGCGTTGAGTAGTTTGACGTTTTTGACTCCGATGTTTGCTGCTGGTGGGGGATACTTGTTCTTGGGGGAGGTGTTGACCCCAGTACAGTTGGCGGGAGCTGCTGTTACGTTGGGAGCTGTGACTATGATTAATAAGGATGATGGTGGTGGTGATATGATTAGTAAGTAGGAGGAGGAAGAGGAGGGGGAAGGGGG
>Ga0114919_10000091_pt1 | contig 52559 bp, 56 predicted proteins | sample BlataG_FD_88682 | JGI IMG/M metagenome (GOLD analysis project Ga0114919, IMG submission 88682) | Deep subsurface microbial communities from Black Sea to uncover new lineages of life (NeLLi) - Black_00105 metaG | ecosystem: Environmental > Aquatic > Marine > Oceanic > Sediment | place: Atlantic... | reverse complement strand
GGGGTGGGACATAGTCTTTATCCCCCGCTCTGGAGCCGCTTCTGCTGATTATCACCAACTTGAGGACGCAATAACCAAGCTATTGGCTAAGGCGCAACTGCTGTGCAGGAATGAAGCAGTTAGTGTTAGACTTAATTAAGTCATACCAGATAACAATATCGGAAGTAACTCCCCATTCCTGTCGTTTCCGGCCTAGTTGTTCACATTATGCCTATGAAGCGATTGAGAAATATGGCCTTGTCCGGGGCAGTTGGCTGGCGGTTAAGCGATTGTCTCGCTGCAATCCCTTCTCTAAAGGTGGTTACGACCCTGTACCTTAGTTCTAGATTTAGTCTGTTGAAGTGAAGATTGAGAGATTAGCCCCTTTTATTGCTCTTACGCTTTCTATTCTGTTTCTGTGTAGCTGTATTCCCTCGGCAGGGGAAGCAGAGGGATGGCCCGGAGTTAGCTCGCACAACGGACTCCTCTATACTGCCGCTGGCGATGGCAGTGTAATGGCCCTGAACTCCTCAGCTAGGCTCGATGGGCTAGCTTTTCCTTCTCTAGCAGACGGGGAATGGTATTTCAGGATTGAGGTCCCCGCAGGCGGTGGTATGTCTTGTGGCCCATCGTCAGTGGCGGCTGCCTTTTACGGTGCGCCGGTTGTGGGTGAGGATCTGGTCTATGTCGGTACTTATAGTGGCGACGTCTTGGCGATGAGCCCCTCAGCGAGAAGTCAGAATCTAACATTCCCTCAGAGAGGGAGTGATGAGTGGGTTTGTCCCTTACCAGGAAATATAGTAGGCCGTCCGGTGATAGATGGGAATACTCTGTACGTGCCCAGTTCAGATGGCAGGATATATGGCTTAGATGCAATCTACGGCGATGTGAGATGGAAATCAGGGTCTTTGGGCGACAAATTATGGACGGGGCCAGCAATCGAAGGGGACACTATCTACGTAAGCACATTCGAGGATTATGTTTACGGCCTTCCAACGGAAGGAGCTTCGCTGGGCAATGACGTTGAGCCATCGTGGGCTTTCAAAGGGGATGCAGGTTTCGTTTCCTCCCCAGTGCTTCGCGACGATATGGTATTTGTGGGCTCCTTTGATCGCAACGTTTATGGGATAAGGGTGGGGGAAAGTGAGGCAACGTGGAAATTTGCCGGTGGCAACTGGTTTTGGGCGGCTCCTGTGATTGATGAGGGAGTAGTCTATGCCGGCTGCCTCGACGGCAAGATTTACGCTCTCGATGCCGAGACGGGTGATGAACTGTGGGAGTTTGACACTGGAAGTCAAATTGTGGCTTCGCCGGTGCTGGTGGGTGATTTGCTGGTGGTGGCGTGTGACTCAGGCGAAGTATACATACTGAGAACTGACACTGTTGTTGATGAAAGGCTAGCAAGCGGTCCAGTATCCGTTGACGCTCCCATTCGAGGGTCTATTTGTGCCCAAGAAGGCACAGCTTATATTCGTGCCCAGAATGACCGTCTATACGCTCTCGATGTTGAAAGAGGGAGAATAATCTGGGAATTTGCCTTGACTACTGAGTAAGGTTTGCCGTTATGACAGATCCATGGAGTCTGATTGTTCTCAATCCTGTGCTCAATGTGTTGATTGCCTTGAGCAGCGTTCCAGGGGGTAATTTCGGGCTAGCCATTATTGCCCTCACTGTAATTGTTCGTTTGGCGCTCTTGCCTCTTACGCTAAAGCAGCTTAAAGCCACCAAGGCATTGCAGGGGATGCAACCAAAGATTCAGGAGTTGCAAAAGAAATGCGGTAAGAATCAGCAGAAGCTTCAGCAGGAAATGAAGAAGCTTTATGCAGAGGCTGGAGTGAACCCCTTGGGTTGCTTATGGCCCATGCTGGTTCAGTTCCCCGTGTGGATTGCTCTATATCAATCCATAATGAGGGCCTTAGCCACTACACCTGACAGTCTACTGGACTTATCTCAGCACCTCTATTCCTGGCCGGTGGTAACCCAAGCAATTCCTTGCGGCAGCCAATTCCTATGGCTTAACTTAGGATATCCCGACTCTACCTTAATTCTGGCTGTCATAGTTGGTGGCACCATGTGGGTACAGCAGAAAATGGTGACCGGGCCCTCTCTTGACCCAAGACAGCAATCCATGAACAGGATGATGCAGATGATGATGCCGCTTATGTTTGCTGTATTCACGTTGATGTTTCCCAGTGGGCTCGCTCTTTTTTGGGCAGTTTCGAATGTCATTGGCATTGTGATTCAGTATTTCGTCACAGGCTGGGGTTACTTGAGGCGCAAGCCTTCGACTGAATTGGCGCCGGTGCATGGAAGCAAGTCAACGACAAAGAGTAAGCCACAGAGCAGAAAGGGGTAAGGGGATTGGTAGAAAGGAGGGGTTAGAGCATGGAAGAGTTGGAGATAAGCGCTGGGACGGTGCAAGAAGCGATTGAGGAGGCGGAAAGGCAACTAGGAGCAAGCCGCGACCAATTTGAGGTGGTTGTTGTCAGAAAGGGTAAGACAGGAATTCTCGGCATCGGGGGCAAAGAGGCCGTAATTAAGGTGAAACCGGTAGCTTCCCTAGAGCAAGATGTGGTTAAGGTAGCTACAGAGGTTGTAGATACATTAGTGAGATTAATGGGTGTAGTGGGTAGGGTTGAAGCGTCCTCTGAGATACCAGTAACTCTGAATATTGAGGGCGATGATCTTGGCATCCTGATTGGTCGGCGGGGTCAGACCTTAGCTTCGTTGCAGTATATTGTCAGGCTCATAGTAGCAGGGCGATTGAAAGCTTGGTTGCCTTTGGCAGTTGACGTTGCTGGATACAAGAAGCAGCATTGTGAGAATTTGCGAAAATTGGCTTTGAATTTAGCCGATGAAGTAAAAATGAGACGTCGTGTCATAACCCTGGAGCCAATGATGCCTGACGAACGCCGCATCATTCATCTGACCTTAGCCAATCACCCCGACGTCACCACCCATAGCATTGGCGAGGGTGAAAGCAGGAAGGTAGTCATCTTACTCAAAAGGGGCTAGCTCGTGTTTCAAAAAGTAGGTAGCAAGATAGATTTCCCTCGCATGGAACAGGATATCCTGCGTTTTTGGAAGGAGCATGATGTTTTTGGCGAAAGCGTGGAGGAAAGGCGGGGGGGGCAGCATTACACCTTTTATGAAGGTCCGCCTACGGCTAATGGCAGTCCGGGAATTCATCACGTACTATCTCGTTTGTTCAAGGATGTCATTTGCAGGTACAAGACGATGAAAGGCTATCATGTGCCACGCAAGGCGGGATGGGATACCCATGGATTGCCTGTAGAGCTGGAGGTAGAGAGCGCCCTTGGTTTCAACAGCAAAGCTCAAATTGAGAAATACGGGATAGCCCGGTTTAACCAGCTCTGTCGGGAGAGCGTCTCTAGATATATCAAGGAATGGGAGCAGCTTACCGAGCGCACCGGTTGTTGGCTGGATATGGAGCACCCTTACACAACTTTGGATAACGACTATATTGAGTCTTGCTGGTGGGCAATAAAAAGGATATGGGACAGAGATTTGGTTTATCAGGGCTATAAGGTAACGCCACATTGTCCTAGATGTGGTACCTCCCTCAGTTCTCACGAGGTGGCGCTGGGATACAGGGATGATGCTGAGGATCCTTCGGTTTATGTGAAGTTTAGGGTGGAACCATCACCAATATCTGAGACTGCCAAGCAAAAGAGACTCTATGAACTCTCACGGGGTAAAGCAACTTACTTACTCGCCTGGACGACCACGCCATGGACTCTGCCGGGCAATACTGCTTTGGCTGTAGCTCTTGATGCTGATTACGCTTTGCTAGAAGTAGGCGACGAGTATCTGATTCTGGCTGATGCCCTGCGCGAGAAGGAGGGGCTAGGCGATTACAAAGTGGTTGAAATGTTAAAGGGAAGCGACCTAGCGACGATAACTGGGGTAAAATACGAGCCACTTTATAATCCTCACCAGTTTGGTGTAGAGCGGAGACGTAGAGAGTTCATTAATGAAGCTGGGGTATTAGGATCGCCGCAGTTAAGATTACAGAAGCTGGGAGAAGGAGAGAAGTTAACCTATAAAGTAATTGCTGCCGATTTTGTGTCTATGGAAGAGGGAACCGGCATAGTGCATGTCGCCCCTGCTTTTGGCGAGGTCGACTTTGAAGTTGGAATGCATCCTGATTATTGCCTCGATTTTGTCCAGCCTGTAGACTTGCAGGGCAATATTACCGGCACCTATCCCTTTGCTGGCAAGTTTGTCAAGGATGCTGATCCTCTTATTCTCGAAGACCTCAAATCGAGGGGATTGCTTTACCGCAGTGAAAGGATTACCCATACTTATCCATTTTGCTGGCGTTGTGGGGCACCCCTTCTCTATTACGCTAAGGAAGCCTGGTATATCAAGACAACGGCGGTGAAAGACAAACTTATTGCCGGAAATGATGACATAAACTGGTATCCTGCTTATATCAAGGATGGTCGGTTTGGCGATTGGCTGGAAAACAATGTTGATTGGGCTTTTTCCCGAGAACGCTATTGGGGGACGCCACTGAATATCTGGCGTTGTGGATCGTGTGGCAATCTTGAATGCGTGGGTAGCATTGCTGAACTAAGAGCAAAGCCGAATCTTTACGGAGGTGACACCCTTATTGATTTGCATCGCCCTTATGTGGATGGAATTACCTTTGCTTGCTCCAAGTGTGGTGGCGAGATGCGACGTGTTCCTGAGGTAATTGATTGCTGGTTTGATTCGGGGGCTATGCCCATAGGCCAGTGGCATTATCCTTTTGAAAACGGGGACAAGTTTGAGCAGAACTTTCCCGCTGACTTTGTTTGTGAGGCTGTTGACCAAACCAGAGGCTGGTTCTATAGCTTGCACGCTATATCTACTTTGCTCTTCGACCAGCCTTGCTTTAAGAACGTTATCTGCTTGGGACACGTTGTTGATGCCCGTGGAGAGAAGATGAGCAAGTCAAAGGGCAATGTAATTGACCCATGGACAGTGATTAATGATTATGGCGCTGATGCCCTGAGGTGGTATATGTTAGCTTCGGTGCCTGGGGAAAATGTTCATCGCTTCGCTACGCCAGAAGTCGCCCGAACAATGCGAGATTTCCTGTCCACTTTGTGGAACACGTATTCCTTCTTCACCATTTACGCCAATATCGATCATTTTGTCCCCGAGCCATCGGGCTCTGTGTCTCTTTCTGAGCTTGATAACTGGATTATCTCGGAGCTCAATCGGCTTATAGCAGAGGTAACTAAGGCGTTGGACAACTATAATCCCACCCTGGCGGCGCGGCAAATCGGGAATTTTGTGCATGATCTCTCCAACTGGTATGTAAGGCGAAGCCGGCGGCGATTTTGGAAAAGCGAGGAGGATGCCGATAAGCTGGCAGCCTATAACACACTATATCAGTGCCTGGTTACCGTGTCTCGACTCTTGGCTCCCTTCACACCATTCATTGCGGAGGAGCTTTATCAAAACTTAGTTCGTTCTGTAGATTCTAAGGCGAAGGTGAGTGTTCATCTGACTGATTTTCCTACAGCAGATGAGGATAAAATCGTTGACAAATTAAGCAGAGATATTGCGCTAGCCATGAAGGTCTCAAGCTTAGGCAGGGCAGCAAGGGCCAGTGCCGGGATCAAGGTGCGTCAGCCTTTAGGGAAAGCTGTGATCAAGGTGGAATCTGAAGAGGAGGAGGAAACCCTGGGCAGGCTAACTGGCCAGATACTGGAAGAAATAAATGTTAAGCAGGTAGAGTTCTCCAGGGAAGAATCTCCCCCAGAAGTGTCGTCTGCCTATAGCGTGGCCAGTGATGCCAGACATTGGGTGGCTACAAGCACCGAGTTGACACCGCAGTTGATTGCGGAAGGAATGAGCAGGGAAATTGTACGTCGTCTTCAGAATATGCGGCGTGCTGCCGATTTTGATATTGCTGACCGCATTGTTACCTATTATCAGGCAAATGAGCCAGTCAAACAAGCGATGGTTGATTTTGCCGACTACATCAAACAGGAGACGCTGTCCCAAAAGCTTGTGGATGGTGTTCCGCCCAAAGAGGCTTACACGGAGAAGCTCCGTATCTCGCAGTGCGAGGTTGTTTTTGGAGTTAAGCTTTGCTAGGGCGGCGGAGTCTGTCTCAAGGTGGCGAAGGTTGTTTTGGTCTCTTCTCCTCTAACGAAGGTTATCTTTGCTTCCTGGCCGATTTGACAGTTGTGGATAGCCTCGATAAGGTCGTCAACATTGACTGTTTCCTTGTCCTGGAATCCGGTAATCACATCCCCCTTCTTTAGTCCGGCAGCCTCTGCGGGACTACCAGGAACCACATCTGTAACTAGCACTCCTTGGTCAACTGAAAGACTGTTTTCAGCAGCTACGAAGGCATCCACAGTATATAGCCGCACTCCTAGCCAGGGGCGAATCACGTAGCCCTGGGTGATAATATCTGTGATGATAGATTTTGAACTGTCAATGCTTAGGGCGTAGCCCATGTTGTCGGCACCCATAATCTTGGCGCTGGTGATGCCCACAACCTCAGCAGCCATGTTTACCAGTGGTCCGCCGCTATTGCCAGGATTAATGGCGGCGGTGGTTTCGATAAGGTTGTGTAGCTCGGCTCCTGAGGATAGAGTGATCTCTATGTCCAGGCCGCTCACAATGCCCTCGCTTACCCTAAGCCCCAAGCCAAACGCATTGCCTATGGCCAGCACCCAGTCGCCTTCGCGTAGGCTGGATGAATCGCCAAGTTGAGCATAAGCCAAATCTTCGGCCTCAATCTTGATTACTGCTAGGTCGCTTAGGCTATCAGTGCCTGCTAGAGTAGCTGGGCAAGTTCTGCCGTCATTTAGCTGCACCTCCATGTTGACAGCATCTTCGACCACGTGATTGTTGGTGACGATATATCCTTCAACATCGATAATCACGCCAGAGCCGGCATTCTTCTCAGAGTATCTACGGTCGAAAATATCATGGTAAATCCTCTCGGTGGCTACCGAGACTACCGCGGGTTTCACTCTTGCCACAACATTAGCGAAATCAGGCAGGGGTGCAGGTGGGTGGCTGTCCTGCGCTGGGAATGTCCAGTCGGGATTGGCGGGCTGAATTGAGTCGCCAGACTGTGGCGGACTAGTCAACCATGGTAGTAGCATGGAGCAGCCGGCCGCCCCTAATATCAGGCCTAACAATATCAGACCGATAAGGCCATATTTGATCGTCTGTAGCATTCTACTGGCTAGGAAATTATATCATACCAGTTGTGAAGGAGTTCTGCTCTGAGAGCTCCTATTGAAGTGACTGGGTTCGCCATAAGTGCTAAAGTAATGTGGCAATGTCTGAAGCTTACGGGCAGCAGCTACTGAGGGGAGCGATAGGGCCTCTGATGCTTTCGCTTATCGCTGAATTGCCTATGTACGGATACCAAATTATTAAGGAGCTTGAGGAAAGAAGTGAAGGTTACTTTAGGCTTGCGAGCAGCACAATATATTCGGCATTGCGTAGGCTAGAGGGTGAAGGGCTTGTCTTGAGCTCATGGCAGCAAGTTGCTCAGAGGCAAAAGCGACGATGCTACGAAATAACTGAGAAGGGGCGCCAAATACTGGCTGGCAGATTAGGTGAATGGCAAAGATTCTACGAGGCAGCTAGCAAGGTTGTAAGTAGTGGATAATTGAGTCATTTGTGGAGTCGAAAGCCGTGGTTTAAAGGCCCGCGTTCCGGGGTGCTCCTGCTGAATCAGGAGGCACGGTGAATTTGTCTACTAGCTGACGCCGTCCTAGCTATAGACGCCGATGCTCTTGTTCTGCTCTTTGATTGTGCGAGGAACGGGAAATCAGAGCTGTGTTGCTCACTGCCGCCGCTTTTGACCAGATTGGTAGCAAGGGGGAATAGTCAGCTTTTGTAGAAGAGGATTGGCAAGCAATAGGGGCTTGCGTATGTGAAACTGCATTTCAGGGTCTGAGTTTCCCTTAGCACCTGCGGGGAAGTGCGAAAGTTCAAGGGAAAGGAAAGAGCGATAGAGGATTTGCGGTTCGAAGAGGCAACGTCAAGAGATAAAGCCATACGAGCGGTTGGCTGACTTTGTCAAGGCTGGTGCCATAGCAGACACAGGCTATGGCACCAGCAGTGCTTGTCAGCCTACTTTGGGCAGTTCGAGCTGTGCCTTCCTTACTTCTTCCTCAGGATAGGCATAATCCTCAAGTTTACCCGTTAGGTAGGCATCATAGGCAGCCAGGTCGAAATGCCCGTGTCCACTATGGCATATCAAGATGGTTTTTGATTCGCCTGACTCCCTGCACTTGAGGGCTTCATCCATAGCTACCTTGAGATTGTGGCACGGTTCAGGACCGCTGATAATGCCCTCAGTGCGAGCAAACTTTATCCCAGCCTCAAAGACGGCAGTCTGAGGCACAGCCACAGCTTCAACGAAGCCCAGTTTATGGAGGTGGGATATGGTAGGTGCCATCCCATGATAGCGCAGTCCACCGGCATGGATTGGTGGCGGGACAAAGCCATGCCCCAGGGTATACATTTTAATCAGGGGAGTCATCCCAGACATGTCACCAAAATCATAGGCATAAAGTCCTTTGGTTACACTGGGGCAGCTTTCCGGCTCACAACAGATGATGCGCATGTCTGGGTTCTTCCCGCTAATCTTGTCCCGAATCCAGGGGAAGAATTGCCCGGCAAAGTTTGAGCCACCGCCAATGTTGCCGACGATAATGTCAGGGTGGGCGTCTGCCATCTCCATTTGCTTCCGGCATTCCTCCCCGACGATGGTTTGATGAAGCAGGACATGGTTAAGCACGCTGCCAATCGAATATTTATAGTCTGGATGGTCTATCATATACTCTATTGCCTCGCTAATAGCCAGACCTAAACTACCAGGACAATCAGGCCATTTTTCCAGCATAGCTCGCCCTGACTTGGTCTCGGGGCTGGGGCTGGGGACACAGTTAGCCCCCCAGGTCTCCATGGCGATGCGGCGATACGGTTTCTGGTGGTAACTAATGTTAACCATAAACACCTTGATGTCCAGACCGAAGAATGCCCCAGCCAAACTTAGGGCACTGCCCCACTGCCCAGCACCGGTCTCAGTACTCAAGCCCTTGAGCCCTTGCTTCTTAGCATAGTATGCCTGAGCCGTCGCAGTATTGGGCTTGTGGCTACCCGCCTGGTTTGTTCCTTCATATTTATAGAAAATCTTGGCTGGCGTATCCAGAGCCTTCTCCAGCCGATACGCTCGATGCAGAACTGTTGGTCTCCAGGTACGGTAAACCGCCTGCACTTCCTCAGGGATTTCAATCCAGCGGTCTATCCTGTTGAGTTCTTGCTCAGCACACACCCTGGGAAATAGACCTGCTGCGTCATCTACAGTTGCCGGCTTTCCCGTTCCTGGATGCAGCACTTGTGGCATATCCCCGGGCATATCAGCCATAATGTTGTACCAATGAGTTGGCATATCCTTTTGGTCAAGAAAATACATTCCTTTCTCCATTATGTCCTCCTTTCTATCTCATGTTGCGGCTAACTCCGTTAAAAATAGCTAGCGCATGTTCACCTCCTAGTCTTTTTCTCTACCACTTTATTGACCCAAAGCCTCTCGCAAGCTTGACGTAAAGGCTTTAAGGGAAGAGAAGGTGGTATCTTCTTCCATTAACTGTATGATGCGGCTGCCAACGATGACTCCATCGGCTACCTTCGCTATTCTTCGCACTTGCTCTGGAGTTGAGACTCCGAAGCCGACGCAAAGAGGCTTTCGAGTTCTGGTCCTCACCCTGTTCACGAAGCTTTCCAGTTCATCGGGCAATACGTCCCTGGTACCGGTGACGCCTGTCAGTGAAACCAGGTAGATAAAGCCGCTTGACCTGCTGGCCACTATATCGATGCGTTCTTTAGTGCTAATCGGGGTAAGAAGATAAATAAGGTCGATTTCATACTCTTGAGCTGATCGTTCCAGGTCTTCTCCTTCCTCAGGTGGAAGGTCAGGGATGATCAGCCCGTCAACTCCCACCTCGGCACACTTAGAGCAAAATTCCTCCAACCCGAACTTCAGCACGGGGTTGTAGTAGGTCATGAACACCAAGGGAATCTCTACTCGCTGTCTCAGCACCTGAGCCACTTCAAGGCAAAGCTTGGGGGTGATTCCCTGCCTTAGAGCTTCGTAGCTTGCGTGCTGAATGGTGGCACCGTCAGCCAGGGGATCGGAGAAGGGAATCCCTAGCTCCACGATGTCGCATCCACTCTCGGCGAGAAGTGGAACTATCTCCAAAGTTGCTTCAATACTGGGATACCCCACAGTAATATAGGGGATAAGAGCTACGCGGTTCAGTTTGGCGAAAGCGGAGGCAATGCGGCTCATAGCTTCACTCCCAGTGCCTTGGTCACAATATCCATATCTTTGTCTCCCCGCCCCGAAAGGTTGATCACAATTATGTGTTCTCTGTCCAGGGAACTTGCCAATTTGGTAGCGTAGGAAAGGGCATGAGCGGGTTCAAGCGCTGGGGCAATGCCCTCAGTTCGGCAAAGAAGCTGGAAAGCTTCCAGCGCCGCCTCGTCCTCCACTGCGACGTAAGTGGCACGCCCAATAGCCTTGTAGTAGCTGTGTTCTGGGCCTACCCCGGGATAGTCCAGGCCAGCAGATACGCTGTGTGTCTCACGAATTTGCCCCGCGTCATCCTGGAGGACATAGGATTTTGTCCCGTGGAGCACTCCTGTTGTACCTGCAACTAAGGAGGCAGCATGCTTCCCGGTTTCGATTCCCCTCCCCGCTGCCTCCACCCCGATAAACTTGACATCCTTGTCATTGACAAAGGGGTGGAAAATTCCTATAGCATTGCTTCCACCACCTACACAAGCAATTATGTAATCAGGTAGCTGGTGGCACTTGGCTAGAATCTGTTGCCTAGTTTCTTTACCTATGATTGATTGGAAATCACGCACCATTACCGGGTAGGGGTGAGGACCCACCACTGAGCCAAGGAGGTAATAGGTGTTTCTTACATTGGTTACCCAATCCCTAATGGCCTCATTGATAGCATCCTTTAGAGTTCTGGTGCCTGAAGAGACAGGACGCAGCTCGGCACCCAACAGCTTCATACGGAAGACATTAAGCTCTTGGCGATGCATATCCTCCTCACCCATATAGACGATGCAGTCCAGCCCTAGCTTGGCACATATGGTAGCGGCAGCCACTCCATGCTGTCCCGCGCCGGTCTCGGCGATAATTCTTCGCTTTGCCATTCTCCTGGCAAGAAGCCCCTGCCCTAAGGCATTATTTATCTTGTGAGCTCCGGTATGAGCTAAGTCTTCCCTTTTGAGGAAGATTTGAGCACCCCCGCAGTAATCGGTGAGCCTTTCAGCAAAGTACAGTGGTGTGGGGCGCCCTGAGTAATCACGAGATAGCAAATCAAATTCATGCCAGAAGCTTGAATCCTTTTTCGCCTGTTCATAGGCTGCTTCCAGTTCATCCAAAGCAGGCATCAGGGTTTCGGGGACAAATTTGCCACCAAATTGCCCAAAATAGCCCCGCGAATTCGGTAGTCGCTTACGTTTTGTCATTGATTGCCACGCTCCGTTCGCAACAGGGATTGCCTCGCTTCGCTCGCAATGACACAAGAGGCATCAGTCTTTCTTACTGCTTCAACGAATGCTCTGATTTTGGCTGCATCCTTGACTCCTTCAACTTCTACTCCTGAGGAAACGTCTACTCCCCATGGCTCTACTATCTGGATTGCCTCGGCCACGTTCTCAGGGGTGAGGCCGCCAGCCATTATCACCGGAAATCTCATCGCTACCAGTTGTGCCAAGCTCCAGTCGAAAGTAATGCCGGTTCCCCCGTACTTGCCTTTGACCTCCGAGTCGAGAAGAACAATCGGGGTTTGTGTAGAAAGCATGCTAGCCCCGAGGGCCAGCTCAGCACATACATCCTCAGAGCTTTGCCTACCTAGCCCAATTGCCTTTATTACTGGCCTGTTAACCTCAAGGCAATACTCCCAGGGCTCATCGCCGCTTAACTGGATCCAGTCCAGATGACAAAGACCAGCAATTGTGTTCGCTTCTGAAGCTGGTGTATTGACAAATACGCCGACTATCTTCACAGCGCAGCCGTGTTTCTTTGTCGCATCCACTATTTCACACGCTTCGTCAGGAGTCACCTGACGCCGACTTGGCGCGAAGACCAGGCCGATGAAATCGGCGCCAGCTTCAGCCGCTGCCAAAGCATGAACCTTGTCCTTAATCCCGCAAATCTTCACATGAGTCATGATAGTAGCTCCCTCATTTTGGCCAGGACGTCGTCAGCGGTAACCAGAGCCTCGCCAACAAGCATGGCATTGGCCCCCCATTCCTTAAGCTTCTCAACGTCGCTCCTGCTTCTGATGCCGCTCTCAGCCACCACAATTCTTTGCTGCGGGATTAGGGGCCGCAGCCGGCGGGTTGTGTTGATATCAACCGCGAAGGTATTAAGGTCCCTATTGTTGATACCAATGATTTCTGCGCCGCTAAGGAGTGCCGTCTCTACTTCACTTTCGCTATGAACTTCAACCAGACACCTTAGACCAAGGTTGTGGCTCAGGCAAAGGAGTTCCTCAAGTTGTGCTGGGCTCAAGATAGCTGCTATCAGCAATAAGGCATCGGCACCGTAAGCGCGGGATTCATATATCTGATATGGGTCAAGAATGAAGTCCTTTCTCAACACCGGAAGGGTGACCTCTTGCCTGATCGTAGCCAAATCGTCAATGCTGCCCTTGAAGTAGTTTGCCTCGGTCAACACGGAGATGGCGTTAGCACCGCCCTCGACGTAGGTCTTGGCTAACTGGACAGGGTTGAGATTAGGATGGAGGATTCCTCGTGATGGCGATGCCCGCTTCACCTCAGCAATCAGCCCAATGTGGTCGCCTTTGAGGGCCGAAGCGAGGTCAAGCGGCGCCTTCTGTTGGGCGATACGCTGTTTCAGATAAGTCAGCGGCAATGCCTTCTTTGTCTGCTCGATTTCTTCCTTTCTATGGGTGATGATTCTATCCAGCATTTCTTTTCTCAAGCTTTCAGCTAACAGCTAAACGCTGAATACTATCTGCTTATCGCTGACCGCTCCTTATCCAGGCTCTGGCTGAGCTGGATCAGCTCGTCAAGCTTTGCCCGAGCCCTGCCGCTGTCAATTGTCTCCTCGGCAATGCGGGCACCCTCTCCGAGGTCTGGTGCGCGGTTGCCAGCGACCAGTGCAGCAGCAGCATTCATAACCACTATATTTCGCCCGGCTCCCGCCTCTCCGTTCAATATACTGCGCAATATCTTGGCATTTTGCCTGGCCGTTCCTCCTCTAATCTCCGCCATGCTTGCTTTCTCAAACCCAAAATCCTTAGGGGAAACTTCGTAAGGTGGCAATACCCTATGTGGATTGACGTCCCACACCAGCGACTTGCCGCTGATTGAAATCTCATCCATGCCATCCTTGCCGTGTACCACCAGGGAATGATTTGTACCCAGACGGTGAAGAACACGCGCAATTTTCTCTCCCAGTTCCGCATTCGGCACGCCAACCACCTGATACTCAGCCTCGGCTGGATTCGTCAGGGGACCAAGGATATTGAACACAGTGCGGATGCCAATCTGCCGTCGCGGGGCGGCGGCAAACCTCATGGCTGGGTGGAATATGGGAGCAAACATGAAACCAATACCCACTGTCTCCAGGCATCGAGCTACTGCCTCGGCCCCAAGGTCAATCTTCACCCCCAGTGCCTCAAGGACATCTGCGCTGCCGCAGTGGCTGGACATTGCCCGGTTGCCGTGTTTAGCTACCCTGAGTCCAGCTCCAGCGGCAATGAAAGCGGCCGCGGTGGAAATATTGAAGCTGGATGAGCTATCACCCCCTGTGCCGCAGGTGTCAACCACCGGCGCAGTGACCCCGACAGGTGTTGCCTTAGCCTGCATGACACTCGCCAGGCCAGCAATCTCGTCTACTGTTTCCCCTTTCATTCGGAGCGCAGTGACGAAAGCGGCAATCTGAGCTGGTGTCGCCTCGCCGCGCATTATCTCCTCCATTATGTCGGCAGCTTCCTCGAAGGTGAGCGAGCGGCTGCAAACTAGGGCTTCGATAGCCTCACGAATCATCTATGTCCTCCTAAGTCGAGGAAATTCCTGAGCAAATCCTTCCCCACCTCGGTCATAATTGATTCGGGGTGAAACTGAACGCCCTCTACGGGAAATTGACGGTGGCGTAGTCCCATAATCATACCATTTGATGTCCAGGCAGTAACCTCAAGGCAATCAGGCAACTCATCAGGCATCACCGCCAGAGAGTGGTAGCGGATGGCAGAAAAGGGATCGGGCAATCCCACGAAGACTCCCCTGCCATCGTGGTAGATGAGCGATGATTTACCGTGCTTGATTTCCCCGGCACGGTCAACCTTCGCCCCATAGCTATAACCAATGCATTGGTGCCCCAGACAGACCCCAAGGATGGGGATATGATTGCCGAAATATCGGATTACGTCGTTGGAGATGCCCGCTTGTTCTGGCGTGCCGGGACCTGGGGAAATGACAATGCGCTGGGGAGACCTCGCCTCGATCTCTTCCAGGCTCACTTTGTCATTTCGCAGCACCCAAACCTCCTGCCCGAGTTCACTCAAGTACTGGAAGAGGTTGTAGGTGAAGCTATCATAATTATTTATTAGCAAAAGCATACTGGTTAGCCTCCGCTTGGTCAATAGCAGCAAGCAGTGCTTGGGCTTTGCTCAAGCTTTCCTGGTATTCACGCTCAGGGATGCTGTCAGCGACGATTCCACACCCTGCTTGGATGTGGGCGATGTTATCCTTGATGACGATGGTGCGGATAGTAATGGCGGTATCCAGGTTCCCCGAGAAGCCAAAGTAGCCTACTGCGCCAGCATAGGGTTCTCGTTTTTCTCTTTCCAGTTCAGCGATGATTTCCATAGCTCGGATCTTGGGTGCGCCCGAAACTGTGCCTGCGGGAAAGCAGGCGCGCAGAGCTTCAAACTGGGAAAGCCCCGCTCTTAACTTACCTTGAACATGGGACACCAGGTGCATAACATGGGAATAGCGCTCCACATCCATAAGCTGGGTGACTTCAACTGTGCCTGGCTCGCTAATTCTCCCAATGTCGTTACGCCCCAGGTCAACAAGCATGATGTGCTCGGCACACTCCTTCTCGTCACCTCTAAGCTCCTTTTCTAAAGCCAGATCTTGGGAGGCATCCTTGCCCCGAGGACGGGTGCCGGCGATAGGGTGATTGGATACTACCCCGTCCTCTACCCGCACCAGAAGCTCGGGGGAAGCTCCTACAATGTGGAAGTCGCCCAGGAGAAGATAGTACATATAAGGGGAGGGGTTGATGGAGCGCAACGCCCGATAGATGGCAAAAGGACTGGCAGTAGTGCGCCTTGCGAGCCGCTGTGACAAAACAACCTGGATGATGTCGCCAGCATAGATGTACTCCTTGGCCTGAGCTACTCCAGCCTCAAACGCCGCCGGGGAAAAGTTGGAAGACACTTCAGATTTACCAGGCATAATGTCCCCTGGAGCCTCAGGCGGAATTGGACTCTCCAACCTCCTTACCAACTTGTCAATCTTTGTAGTTGCCTGTAGATAGGCCTTCTCAACATCACCGTCAAGGTGAGCGTGGGCGACAACCTTGATTTTGTGAGTGATGTGGTCGAAAACAAGAAGGCTATCAGCGAGCATCAGCATAGACTCAGGAAGACCCAGGGCAGCATGCTCGGGAGAGGGTAAACTCTCAAAGTAGCCAGCAACTTCATAGGTGAGATAGCCAACCATGCCGCCGTGAAATCGGGGCAAGCCGGCAATCGGCACTGGATGGAATCGGTTAAGCTCTCTTTCCGCCAAGAGTAGCGGATCAACACGGTTTCCACGCCCTGTCCTCAAGACGAGGGAAGGCTCCGTACCAATGAAGCTGTAGCGAGCCAGCTGCTCTCCACCCTCAACGCTCTCTAGAAGAAAGGAGTAGTCGCCACGAGCTATCTTGAGATAAGCGGATACAGGCGTTTCCAGGTCGGCCATAATCTCGCGGTAAACCGGCACCAGATTGCCTTTTTGGGCTAATTGCCGAACTTCGTCTAGGCTTGGATAGTACATACCTTTCACCGATAACAAAAAAGCCTCTCACCCAAGGGGCGAGAGGCTCGACCTTCGCGGTGCCACCCTATTTCGGTCTTCTCAGACCATCTCTCTCAGGTACAGCTCGACTCACGAGCGATACCCTGGGCTGTGATAACGCTGCCCCTGCGACAAAGCCTACTCAGCACTCGGCTTTTCGGTTTGCGGCTCCCAGGTCCATTCCAGCTCTGCGCAAGTATCGGCTCACACCTTACCCGACTCTCTGAACTCCGCTTGAGCTATACTAGTCCTGTTCTCAGCCTTTCCTATATTTAATTTGGATATATATTAAATACCCATGCTATTCTTGTCAAGTGCGGAGTGGCTCTTATCTAAGGCAGGCCCCTTCAGCCATAATATGGCGAATCCCAGCTAGCACCGAAAGGGTATGAGGAGAGGAGCTACCAATCGATATGGTAACAGCCAAATCGGAGGTGTCAAAGAGGGCAAAGCGGAACCGCGATCTACTGGCAAGGTTGTGACAAAAGTGGGCGAACTGGGCTATTTCCCAGGTTGCTGAAAAGGTGAGGCTGGAGATAGGTTGGAGGGAAGGATTGAGCTTGTGCGCTTGTGAGGGGAGAATAGCTTGAGGTTCTTGTCCCTGGCTAGCTATAATTGCCTTGACGAGGCGAGAATCGCTTTTCGGAGAGGAGTGAATAGGGGTGAGAACATGTGTCATGGGTTCATGTACAATTTGGGGTTATAATAGGGGCTTAACTGAGTCTACGTGGTCAATAGCTGCTGTGCTGCGGAATCGACGTGTCAGTCTTTGTGCCGCACTCACGTGAGGCCAGAAAGGAGGTAGGAGAATGGCATCGACAAAGGTAATTCTTTCCGTTAACGACGTGCCTATCGAGCTCGACTACTTTGTCCAGGGATTCCTTGACCATGTCTTGGGCGGCATGGTCGCCGCGCTTAAGGAGACTGGGGAGATAAAGAGTCTGGATGTGTCTATCCTAGGAGATACGGTGACAATCAATCTGAATAGTGCCGTGGTTCCGATCAATCCCTTCGTTAATAGAATCACCAGGAATACTATTGTGGGCATGGTGTCATCACTGAAGGGAGTGAGCAGTATAGATAGGGTGGACCTAAGCATCAGAAGGTGACCGCCTCTGGGCTAGGGCTTGCAGGTATAGCCTTCATATGACTGCTGTGATCTCGCTGATGCTGTTTCGCCAGGATATTGTAATCTGAGATTCCAAAGCAAGCTAGGAACAGTTTGGAGACCCTGTCTCTATCTTGCGCCCCAAATGTATCTTATCAGAATAATTCTGGAAAGAATTCCGAACTGACTGGCACCGGCCATATTGTTCGGCCCTGAGGATAATGCGCTTATGTTAGTCTACATTCACACTTGAAGCCTGCCATTAGGTTCCTTGTAACTGGGCACTAAGTGAGACTGGGTCGGTAACCGGCGCCTGGCAGGTATATCCCTGGCATATGTATACTGTGGGTTGGTTCTTTATCATTTGCCGATTCTCAAGCAGTCTCAGGTCTGAAACCGGGGTAGGGTCATCTGGGTCATAAGCGGCTACCACTTTGTTGGGCAGCCACACATTGCACAAAGCATGTAGTAGCTCCACTGCCGCTGGATTCTCTCTTTGGCCTATGATGGCAATTTCTTTTGGAGTGGACAAGTAGAAATCCAAGGCGCAAAGCGAGTTACTAGAGCCAAGGGGGCTCTGGCGCATAGGCCGTTGCATTGACCGAAGCGACTGTGCTGCTATCTGTTCAAAGTGCTCGTCAGCAGTTAGCCTGGCTAGTTTGAGCAAGGCTAGGGTAGCGGCAGAGGAACCTGATGGCAACACCGAATCGAATTTCTCCCTGGGACGAACAAACAGATCTTGGTGGCTCTGGCTCACATCATAGAGCACGCCCGCAGCATCATTCCAGAACTGCTCAATCATGACGCCAGCGAGACTGATGGCTTTTCGAAGCCATTCTCCGCTAAAAGTAGCCTGATGCAGAGCCAGAAGTCCAGCGATAACCAAGGCGTAGTCCTGAAGATAACCATCTATCTTAGCTCTACCATCCTTGTATGTATGTCTGAGGTATCCATCGCCAAGCATCGAGTTTAGTAGAAATGAGCCATTGGCTACTGCGGTAGCCAGATAGTCCCGGCGGTCAAGGATGCACGCTGCTTCAGCCAGGCTAGCTAACATGAGCCCGTTCCAAGAGGCTAGTACCTTTTCGTCTCGACCGGGCCTCACTCTCTGCTCCCGACTCTTTAACAAAGAAGCCTTAGCCTCCTTGATAACACTTGGCAATGGTTCTAGAGCAGTGTCGGCGACAACATGGAGGATATTCCGACCATTGAAGTTTCCTCTAGCAGTAACGCCAAAATAAGCGCTGACTATCTTACCAGTTTCTTCCCCAACAACCTGCGCGATTTCCTGTGGCGTCCACACATAGTATTTGCCTTCAGCACCTTCACTATCTGCGTCTTGCCCGCTGTAGAATCCGCCTTCCGGGTCGGTCATTTCCCTAAGCACATAGTCGAGCGTCTCCTCAGCGATAGAGCGGAATAGCATGTTGCCCGTAGCCAAGTAGGCGTGGAGATATACCTGACTGAGTTGCGCATTATCATATAGCATCTTCTCAAAATGAGGCAGCAGCCAGTGGCTATCCGTAGCGTAGCGATGGAATCCACCACCTATTTGGTCGTAGACTCCGCCTTTAGCCATCTTCTCCAGCGTCAGGTACACCATTTCCAAAGCGGCTGTATCTTGAGTGCGTTTGAAGTATCTCAGGAGAAATTCAAGTGCCATAGGCTGAGAAAACTTAGGCGCTGTTCCAAAGCCGCCGTTTTCTGTGTCGAAGCTCCTTCCCAGATTCGAGTAGGCTTGGGTAAGAGTATCGACTACTAAAGGCTCTGCGCTCGCGTGATTGTCGGTCTCTGTCGTTAATGCTGCCGTCAGTTGTCTAGCTGTCTGTTCAATGTCACCGCGACGATTACGATAGGCATCAACTACCGCCCTAAGGACACGGGCCAAGCTAGGCATGCCATACTTATCCTCAGGCGGGAAGTAGGTACCGCCGAAGAAAGGCTTACCCTCCGGGGTTAAGAATGCTGTCAGCGGCCAGCCTCCGTTGCCAGTCAGAGCCTGCACCGCTTCCATATAAATGTTGTCTAGGTCGGGACGCTCTTCTCTATCTACTTTTACATTGACGAAATTTTCATTCATCAAAATAGCAGTATCATCATTCTCAAAGGACTCATGCGCCATAACGTGGCACCAGTGGCATGCCGAGTAGCCAATACTCAAGAGTATAGGCTTATCCTCAGCGCAGGCACGGTCAAAGGCTTCATCACCCCAGGGATACCAGTCCACGGGATTATTGGCATGCTGTAAGAGATACGGGCTTGTTTCTCCGGCTAAGTGATTAGGCATAGATCTCTTCTGCTATTGGGAAAACCCTGGTGGCTTCGTAATCCTGGCTATCAAGATAGTTGGCTATTCTACAATCGGCTTGCCTCGCTTTGGGCGATACTTCGACCAAAGCGAGGGTGTTGTAGCCATTGAGTATCTTCTCCTCTAGCATGATAGCCTCGAAATTTGCATTTGGCAACCCCCCGTTGGCTCATCTTGGGTCAATCTTCCTAGACAGCAGCAGCCTGAAGTGATTGTATTACTACGCGATGTGAATCGAGGGAGTTCTCTGTCTGATGGATCTGGGCGATATCCTTAGCTCTCACTTGCCCCCGCACCATTTCAGAGGAGATTTCTGCTGTGACTCATTTGGGGATCCGAGTCCTTCACAGGGAAAGGAATAGTGGGTTCTTGTGTGTTTGTGTTGACTAACCATTCTCATTCTGCTAAAATACAGATGGGTGCAACCACTTGGTTGGTACCGACCAAGTCTTTGTTGGCCATGTTATATGGTGCTGTTTGACGAGGCTTCGGTGAGGATAACTGAAGCCAACTATGGCTAGGCGATTCTTCGTAGTTCATATAACATGGGGTTGTACCCATTAGCTTACCTATCATTGTTTTTATCTTTTACTACCTCCGCCCAATTCCTATAAGGGAGGTCAATCCCCGCAGCTTCGGCAGGTGTTTTGCTATCTAATCCCCCATGAGGACGAAAAAAGTTGTAGTGAATACTCCATCCATCCATCACCAGTTTGGCAGATTCTTTATTACCCAAACCTCTCATTATTTTAGTTCTATCCTTAATTGTTCCATGTAGACGTTCAATACTTCTAGTTGACCGAGTAAGGGCGAATGGCCCGCTTTGGTGATGTTTAGTTCTAGCACTAAAGGTCTCTTCTACAGCACGGAGATAACTTCTCAGCTTATCTGTAATTACGACTCTTGGCATCTTGCCCGCTCGTTTTTCGGCTTTCTCCATTAGAGTTTGGGCATCTTTGGTATAACGGTGAGGTGTAAGATGCGATGCTAGTAAGAATTTACTATCCTCATCGATGCAGTCGAATAGCCATACATTTTCACCACCACCAGATTTGAGCCTCAAAACAGTTTCATCAGCTATCCAAGTATTACCTACCTTCATCCTTGTATTCTCGAAGGCTTTGGTAGCTTTCTTGGTATAGCGGACTATCCAATCATAGATAGTCGAATGGTCGGGCATAACCCCAAAGTCAAGTTTAAGTTGGCGTTTAATCTTATGAAGTGATGAGGATTCATAGAATTGGTTGATTGCAGAAGCGATAACTTCAGTAGGAAACCTCATCCTTTCAGGAGCTTTATTGTCTATGAATGTCCTGCCGCATTTCTGGCATAAGTATCTCTGAGTGCCTTTGGGTGTCTTGCCATATTGGACTATAGATTCCCAATCATCACAAAACTTGCACTTCACGGCGGTGTACCTAGCCTTTGTTACTATGTTCCTTCTATGCAATATTGCCGTCCCTGATTCGGTATCAAAACTTGTCACTTCGATTCTCCTTCTCATTGTGTCCTCCTAGTCTGAGCTTGGAGAACACTCAGTTCTATTTTTTTTCCTTCATCTTCACTTTGTAGGTTCTCATTTTCTGACCAACTACAATAAGTCGTATTTCCGCTGGTTTGCCTGTTACATCAATACCTTTAGGAACAGAACCCAATAGTTCAAATTCAAACACCTCGGTAGGAAGCACTCCATTTGGTTTAATTCTAAATCCTATGATAGAGGGTTCTATGCTCTTCGTTATGGGAACATCTAGCTGTGCTTGGTCATTCAGAAATATCCTCAATAGGAATTCTTCTATGTCTCCTTCTCCAGTCGAAGACTTGTTCCGCATCCTACCTAGAACAAAACATCTCAATCCATTTTCCCATAAGTCCCATATCACCTCACCCTCTAATCCACCAATGACAACATTTGGTTTATATGGGAGATTACTAATTAACCACATTGGTATGCCTCCCACTAATGCAGCAATGGTAATCTGAATAGGTTGACGGATTGGAACTAGAAGGGGTATCACTATGGCTATTACTAGGATAAGGAAGGGAGCTACGTAGCGTATGAAGTTGTACATTTCTATCCTCCAAGCCCAGACCACCCAGAGGATAGACCAATCCAAATATCTTAGTCAACATTAATCCACAAGTACCGAATAGTGTAGACAAAGTGAGGTGGAGGCATAATGGAGTGATAAGAGCGCGTACCAGTGAAGGGATGAGACATGCTCAAAGAAGGCTTCCATAAGTGCAGCGAGTAACGGGGAAGCGTTCGGTCCCAGGGCAGTGAAACCATGGGAGATGGAACAGCATTATCTCACGACTTGCCTAGACCTGCTGGGGAGATCAGGGACTACATCTATACGAGTAACGCCCTCAAGGATTCACCTGTGGCAAGGGGCAGGCTGTTGTCCATCAGGAGATGAGAGAGGGAGACGACAAGAGAACGGTGGCTGGTACTATATGGTGAACTGTTGACGCAATTTCTGTCAGGAAGCAGCCAAAGACTATTGCAATCACTGTTGATTTGGTGTACAATCGTCAGTTTTTGTGCAGTGCTGAGCAAGGCACGGCAAATGGAGGTCAAGAAATGAACAAGTTAGAGGTACTAAGGAAATCCGATTTGTTTGGTGAGTTGAACGATGAGCAACTCAGTGTGGTGGAGAAAATGTGCACCTCTGAAGTATTCGAGCCAGGGGCAATGATATGCAAGCAGGATAGGAAACCAGACAAGATTTTTGTGATTGAGGAGGGTCTGGTAGGGATTATTCTGGAAGTAGGACCACTGGCTCAACGCCAGATTCAAACGGCTTCCAATTTTGAGACCTTTTCCTGGTCAGCGATGATGGAGCCACACATTTGTACTGCTACAGTGAAAGCCATAGAGAAGACAAAGGTACTGGCGTTTAGTGGACAGGAACTGTGCGATTTGTGTCCTGTTAATCCTCAGATTGGCTGTAAAGTAGGCCGCGCGCTAGCACGCCTAGTGGCAACCAGACTACGCCAAGCGTATACCCAGTTGCTGGGCGTTTACTCAGAGGCCTAACTTAGCAGGCGGCATTTGATGACTTCTAAGGTGGTGCCAAAGAGCAAGTGTGTTGGCTGATGAAGCAGCTGGAGCTTGGCGGGCCGCCAGCTTAGCTCAAAAAGGCGCTAAGGCAACAGGTCAGCAGGTTTGACGCGCGGCAGTATTCCTGAGTCTAGAAGGAGGTTTAGCTATGGAAGAAGCAAAAGCGATTACTTCTATGATGGAGGAGAAAAGAGTATTCAATCCTCCAGAGGAAACCAGCAAAAAGGCGTATATTGGGAGCCTGGAAGAGTACAAGAAGATCTATCAAAGGTCTATTGATGATGTGGAGGGATTCTGGGGGGAGATGGCAGAACAGTTGGACTGGTATAAGAAGTGGGATAAGGTGCTTGTCGAAGATTTCAAGGAGGGCAAGCATGAGTGGTTCGTAGGGGGTAAACTCAATGTCTCCTATAACTGCTTGGATAGGCATCTTCACACATGGAGGAAGAACAAAGCGGCACTGACTTGGGAGGGGGACATTGGTGATAGTAAGACACTTACCTATCAACAGTTGCACCACGAGGTGTGCAAGTTTGCCAGTGTATTAAAGAAGCACGGCGTCAAGAAGGGTGACCGTGTATCCATCTATCTACCTATGATTCTTGAGTTGCCAATTGCTATGCTAGCGTGCGCCAGAGTTGGCGCCATTCATAGCATCGTTTTTGGCGGTTTCAGTGCCGATGCCTTGAAGGATAGGATGTTGGACTGTGGCAGCACAGTGCTCATTTGTGCCGATGGTTACTACCGTTCGGGCAGAGTCATCAGAAGTAAGGACAATGCGGATGAAGCGCTTGAGAGCTGCCCCGATGTGAAGGATGTCATTGTAGTCAAGAGAGCCAATGTTCAAGTGCCTATGAAGGAGGGACGTGACTACTGGTGGGATGATGAGATGGGGGGTGGCGATCTGAAACCATATCCTGAACCCGAGGTAATGGATGCCGAGGACCCCCTCTTTATTCTCTATACCAGCGGTAGTACAGGAAAACCCAAGGGCGTTCTGCACACCCAAGCCGGCTATCTTCTTTTCTGCTATCAGACCTTCAAATGGATATTTGATGTGAAGGAGGAAGACACATTTTGGTGTACGGCGGATATTGGATGGGTGACCGGTCATAGCTATATCGTCTATGGTCCTCTGGCCTTTGGGGCAACGAGCCTCATGTTTGAAGGGGTTCCCACCTATCCCCATCCGGACAGATTCTGGGACATTGTAGAGAAATACCAGGTTAATATTTTCTATACTGCGCCCACCGCCCTTCGGGCAATAATGAGAGAGGGGGATGAGTGGCCCAAGAAGCATGACCTGAGCTCTTTGCGCATCTTGGGCACAGTTGGTGAGCCTATCAATCCTGAAGCCTGGATGTGGTACTACAATGTAATAGGCAAAGGCAAGTGTCCAATTGTGGATACCTGGTGGCAGACGGAGACAGGTGGCATCCTAATTACCCCTCTACCAGGGGCTATTCCTCTTAAGCCGGGTTCAGCTACAGTACCTTTTCCTGGGGTTGACGCAGCAGTGCTGAGGGAGGATGGCTCTGTTGCTGACGTGAATCAGGGTGGCTATCTGGTGATTAAGAAACCTTGGCCGGGTTTGATGCGGCGAGTCTACGGCGACCCAGAAAGGTTCAAGAATACCTACTTTGTGCAGTATCCTGGTGTATACACTACGGGAGACGGAGCCAGGGTAGACGAAGATGGTTTCTACTGGTTAATGGGACGCATAGACGATGTCATCAATGTATCAGGTCATCGAATGGGAACAGCCGAAGTTGAAAGCGCTCTGGTGTCTCATGAAAAGGTGGCAGAAGCTGCGGTTGTTGGCATGCCTCACGAGATAAAGGGACAAGGCATATATGCTTTTGTTACTCTGAATGTTGGTGTGGAGAAATCTGATGCTCTCAAGAAGGAGCTGGTAGCTCATGCTCGTAGGGAAATTGGCCCTATAGCCATGCCAGATAAGATTCAATTTGCCGATGCTTTGCCCAAGACCAGGAGCGGCAAGATTATGAGAAGGATACTAACCAAGATTGCTGCTGGCAATGTGGATGACTTGGGCGATACCAGCACCCTGGCTGACCCATCGGTAGTTGATATCTTGGTTACCGAGAGGCAGTAACTGGCGAGCGACGATGCTTCTTTCCGACAAGGTGGGTAAGCTTGTTCCAAGAGTTGCTTCGTCTCATCAAGGAACAGTGGCCTCATCGGACGACAAAAGGTCATCCGGGGTGGGTTAGCTTGCCTGCGGTAGGACTAGCTGATTTTGGTTTGGTTCGGGTCGTTGCCGACACGATTGATGGTTGCTGCTGCGAGGCGTTGGATGCGGCTCCAGTGCCTCCATCTCGTCAGTGAAATCCTCCTCTTCTTTGGCTAGAGCCGGGCTGATTGCAATAGCGCCTTCGATATGTTCCACCTTGAGTTCTCGCTTAAGCTTCTGTAAAGGTGGGAGTGCTGCCTCTCCAAATCTGGCTTGTAGCTGGGCAAGAACCCAGCCACCGGTAACTAACGTACCTTGCGTGCTTTTGTATCGCGCGCTGACGTGACTTCTTTGATACAGCACCCAAGCCCCGGTGTTCGCCTGATAGCCTGTAATAGTAACGAGTGGTGAACCGAGGCAGGCTTGCCTTCTTGAGCTTGTCTACCAATACCTCTACATCTGTGCCGGCTTTTTCTAGCAGTTCCCTACGTACCACGGAGTCTGGCCGTCTATTTTGATTTCTTAATGACTTCTTCTACCCATTTCATGGACGCAATCATTGTAGGAAACCCCGCGGTCGTAAGAGCTATTAACACTGCATGGCGAAGCTCATCTGGCGATATGCCCTCCTCCAATGCGCGCCGGGCGTGCGATCTCACCGCTCCCTCCGAACTTAAGCCTATGGCGATTCCTAACTTTATTAGCCGCCGTGTCTTTTCATCCAGTGGCCCCCATCCGTGACAACCAGTGGCGAGAAGATCATAGGCTTTAGCCACCTCAGGGAACTGCTTGTTAAATTCTTGGTATATTTCAGGTAAGTAGCCCATCGTGTTCCTCCTTTAGTCTAGAGATTGCCTATGTTGAGCCAACATTCCAGCACCTTCCAATTCATTTGGTCGACGAAGGCTTCTACGTCGTGAACCCGCTACGACTGGCAATTGGTGTTGAAGACACCCCGAAGACGTCCATTACCGAGAGATGGCAATGCAGCCCGCAGGCTGACCACTGTCACTACTCATAGCTGCCTCAATTTGGCCTTTCCTCTTCCTTCAGCAAATCACTGAATACTTCAGCATGATATACTTCGTGGTCTCTCATCCTCTTGAGAAGCTCCTTTAGGTCGGGCCTTTCAATCTCTTTGGCGGCGCGGTCATATCCCGCCGCTACCTTACGCTCGATCTCTATATCGGCACGAAGCATGTCAGCCGTCTTCGTAGATTGGTCAACCTCGGTGTGCTCAATCCGCGGGGTGCCCTTGATATCAACCATCTTCTCAGACAGCCATCCAAGATGCTGCATCTCGTTTATGGCCTGGTCCTCCATTTCTTTCTTGACATCTTTGTTGGCGGTCATATAGGAGTGCAAAAGGTATTGGAGGATTACGGTGTATTCGTGCTCGATACCCCAGTTGAGAACCTGGGTAGTCTTATCCTGCTGAGAGCCTCTTAAATCCTTGGCACCTTCCCTTTGAGCCTTATTCACAAAGTGTTCGAAGTCACCGTGGTGTGACTTTTCATCAGAAAGAATTCGCCCCAGCAGCCGGTTGATGTGAGGGTCTCCGATGGCTTTGATGTGCTGCTCATATAAGGCGATTCCGTCTTCCTCCTGACGCACATCATTCATCATCCAATCGGAAACTGACTCGCCGCCAACACGCATAGCTCCTCTATTGAGGCTTGGGGTTCCACCAAGGCTGACTATGGTCTCGGCCAGCCAGTCAAAGTGGCGCATCTCCTCTCGGGCAATGGCCTCAATTTCGCAAGCCATCTCACCCTCCCCCATGGAATAGGCATGGACCAGATATTGAATGACGGCGGCATGCTCGCCCTCAAGGTCCTGATTCAGTAACGCAATGATTTTGTCCTTGTCCATAACCCTCCTTTCTGTTCTCTTTGTCTGCACCCCGTGTTTTGGTGGTAAGGACTACGCACCTCTGGTGCACAATCAGATGCAAGGGTACCATAACAAATCAGGCAGCTGCAATCGGACACAGTCGAGGTCAACCCGCGTATGCCTTGGCCGAGCAAGACAGCTTTCGCAATTTATCTTGCACCTCCGCGTTCCATAGAGACTCTACCTCTGGCCAAAACAAGCCACAGCACAGGACCACGGACAGGCTACAACAAGGGTAGCAGAAACGTAGCAGGGTCTACACACGATAGTCTTCTGTCGGCTTGTCTATTTCGCATCTCCCTGGTGCCAACTAGGTGGGCAGGGTAGCTACCAGTTCAACCCCTTTCTGTGATAACTCGAACTTATCATCCTTCAGGTTAGCCAAGCCAGCCTGGGTGAGTTCACGAAGCCCGCTTCTCACCCTGAATAGCGGTAGGCCAGCGCCCTTGGCGATTTCTTCCGGGGTACCCAACCCTGACTCCAGCGCACGGAGCATCTTGGTACCCGACTCAGTAGGTTTTCCATCAGGGCTAATGCAGGCCATATTCTCCTCCTATTTGGCTACAGCTTCCTCTTACAGAGATACCAGTCGACGCATTCGTATCCTTGTTTCAGTCTCTCCTCAGCCATCTCCTGCGTGTTTGGTGGGGGAACTACCACCATGTCGCCGGGTCGCCAGTTAGCTGGAGTAGCCACCGCATTCTTGTCTGTTGTTTGCAGCGCGTCTATTATTCTCAGTATCTCGTCCATGTTCCTGCCGGTGGTTAGTGGATAATAGAGTATTGTCCTGATAATCTGGTTGGGGTCTATTATGAAGACGCACCTGACAGTCTCGGTCTTACTCTGCCCCGGGTGAATCATTCCGTAGGCGAGAGAAACCTCCTTGTTGAGGTCAGCGATTATCGGGAATGGTATCTTTACGCCCATTTTCTCCTCCACATTGCGCACCCAGGCAATGTGTGAGGAAACACTGTCAACACTCAGCCCCAGAAGCTCCACGCCTCGCTTCTGTAGTTCGGGGAAGATTTCTGCGAAGGCGATGAACTCTGTAGTGCACACCGGGGTGAAATCGGCCGGGTGGGAGAAGAGAATCAACCAGCTTCCCTTGAAATCCTCCAGCTTGAGCACCCCGTGGCTGGTTGATTCTTGAAAAGCTGGTGCTGGCTCACCTATTCGGGGCATACGACTTATCTGCTCCGTTACTTGTTCCATGTTGTTCCTCCTCTGTTTTGGCTTTTTCTAGCTTGTGGACTTACTTGCCCAGTCTACATACTAACCCCCGTTGCTTTGTGTTGGGACGAATCCTGGCTCCTTACAGCTTAATTTCAGGACATCGCTCAGTGCTCAGAAGACCAAAACCTGGTATCCTGCATCTATGTAGCGAGCCATGCTGGGGTGCCCTGACATTTCCCTACATAAGGGGAGGTTTTGCTCTCTTGCGCTTTCTAAGGAGCCCGTCTGAGCGGAGCAGGCCTGGCAAACACAATCAATGAGCCCGGCTTCCTTCACCTTTCCGTAGATTTTGGCAAACGGCTTGTCAGGCTCTGCCAGTTCCCTTATCTGCTTGGTGGCGCTTCCCTCAATTATCAGCTTTATGTCGTAGCCCTTTTCTTTCATGTCTAAGGCATTTAACAGGGCGTGGACGAAGAACATTGTCTCACCGTTGAAAGCGAAAATAGCGACTTTATTGTTCATACTAACACCCCCTTACGTTTCTATGCAGTTTTCCCATAACCCATGTATGTTGCAATAGGCGAGGGCACAGAAAGACTTGAATTGCTCCACTGGCACCTGGAATCTGAAGTTGGGATTGGTGTAGGATGGTGCAAAGGCAGAACGACCCAGGTCAATAACCTGTCCATCTTTCTTCACTCCATAAAGCTCTACCCAGGCAATATGGTGCTCAACGGTATTGGGATGAGGAGTTTCCTTCCCTACCACTACATGTACGATGTCTGCGCCTTCCTCACCCCTGCCCTTGCCGACTTCGATTATCGGGACATGCTTCTCCTTCCCCTCAGCATCCTTGCTTTTCAAGATGTCTCCAAGTTTCATTTTCTTACCTCCTTAGTTTAGAATGAGCTTACTCCCTTAAAACATATTCAAACTCTGTTCTGTATCACATCGCCTCCTCCTAACTTCTTAGCCTCTTTGGTTTTCTCAGCAATCGTCTTCCCGAATTCATTGCACTCTTTCAGGCCACTTTCGCTTGGCCTACGCAGTATTTTCAACCCTGGTTCTATTACGCTCATACCGAAGATATGCTTCATCGTGTCAGTCATCATTTGGACAGATTCGCCACTCCATCCGTAGGATCCAAATGCTGCACCAATCTTTCCCCCCAGATCTGCCTTTTCCATTTCGAATAGGAATGTCTTCATCGAGCCGGTCAGGTCATGATGATAGGTTGGAGCACCAAGAACCACGGCATCAGCGTTTGTGAGATCAGCCGCCTTTGTGTTTGCAGTCCTTTTAGACAGGACTTCAACTCCAGCTTCTCGCATTCCCTCTTCAATTGCTTTCGCCATTTTTTCCGTATTGCCACTTCTGGTGTCGTAGATTATTATTGCTTGGGACATTCTTGCCCTCCATCTCGTGATACATTATCAGGCAAAGCCACGCTCTTTATGTTTTTCGGCAATGGTGTTGGCCAGGTTATCCAGAGCCCTGAAATCTGGTTCCTTGGGCAAGCCCTTGCACACTACGGGCGCTAACACTTCCACCTTCAGGTTAGGAATCATTCCTTTGAGCTGCTCCACCGCTTTGCTGCCCCAACCATAGGAGCCGATAATGGAGACAAACTGCAGTTTAGGTCTTAGGGTGTTGGCTAGAAGTGCGGCATAAGCGACATTGGGATGGGGACCAACGAAGACGGTGGGCGTGCCGACGACCATAGTAGCTGCATCCACCAGTGTCATGGCCAGCTTTCCTATGTCTGCTACAGACAGGTTGAACTGCTTAACCGTGACGCCTCTATCAGCCAAAGCCCCGACGAGATATTCCACCATCTTTTGGGTGCTGCCATGCATGGAGATGTAAGGCAAGACCACGGTATTTCTTGGTGGGTCGAGTACCCAGCTTCGATATGCTTCCAGGATGAACGAGGGTTTGTCATACATGGGACCGTGGCTGGGGGCAATGATGTCAATTTGGTAACCCTGTAGTTTCTCCAGGTGTTTCTGGATGTTGGCGTGAAAGGGCATCATGATTTCGGCATAGTATCTCTTAGCGGCTTCATAGACCTGCCCTTCATCAGTTACATACAAATCTGTGGTGGCTATGTGAGAGCCAAAAAAGTCACAAGGGAAGAGCACCTTGTCTTCCTTCAAGTATGTAAGCATGGTCTCAGGCCAGTGAACCCAGGGAGCATGGATGAACTCCAAGGTTTTGTCCCCCAGGGATAAAGTTTCACCATCGCTTACAGTGATGAACTTTTCCTGGGGGACAAGTAAGAGGTCGATAAGCATATCCTTGCCTCTAGATGTGGTGACTACTTTGGCATCGGGATATTTCTCCAGAACCCGAGGGATGGAGCCGGAATGGTCTTGCTCTGCGTGATTGGCGATAACATAATCTATATTCTCAACCCCAAGTTGCTTCAGGTGATTTATCAGAACGTCCTCCATAGTGGGGTCCACCGTGTCAATAAGGGCCGTTTTTTCACTACCATCAATTAGATATGAGTTATAACTGGTGCCATCGGGGAGAGGTATGAGTGCATCAAATAACCGTCTGTCCCAGTCAATTGCCCCAACCGAGTAGATTCCAGGCCTTAGTTCTCTTGGTTTCATTCTGATCCTCCTTTCAGTATTCTAATAGCCTCCTTTCTCCTTCAATCTCTTTTATCTTGGTGATATCCTGTGTTGCTTCCAATGTGCCTAGATACTTGCCTGCTTTATCCCGCACAGCAAAATATCTAATATATACCTTCTTCTCCCCGAGATTGATCCAAAATTCCGCTGAATCTCGTCTACCGCTCTTAAGATCGGACAAAACCTGGTTTACTTTGTCCACACTGTGTTTTGGGTGACAATTTTGAACTGATTTCCCAAGTACAGAAACCGGCCGTTTAAAGATTCTCGTTTCGTGCTTATTCCAAAATCTGACCAGGTCATTTTCATCAACGAAAGAAACTTCTACCGGTATTGCTTCTAGTATCCCTTGTAGCTGTTCTTTGCTCAGGTCTTCTATCATTGTTCTACGATGCCTCCTCTCTTATTTCAGTCTGCTCTTTCCTCCTTTTCCTATTTCTGTATCTCGCCAATCCTTGGTCAAAAAGCGACTCTCCCTCTTCCGTGCTTAGTAGTAGGCTTGGTATCTGAGTAGGGTTTCCCTCGGCATCCAAAGCTACCATGTTATAATAAGCGGTCAAGGCCTGGACTCTCTGTCCTGTGAAAAGGTCTTCCGTCTCGATCTCTACCCGAATCTCCATGGATGAACGGCTGACGAAGGTGATTTGAGCATATACCAAGACTAGGTCTCCAACATGCACAGGGCGGAGGAAGTCTATTTCCTCCACATTGGCAGTCACGGTATTGGTACGGGCATGGCGGCAGGCTACAACATAGGAGGCATTGTCCATCATCTTCATCAATTCCCCGCCGTGCACATATCCCGCCGGATTGGCTTGCTCAGGCAACATGACCTGAGCCATATGAACAGCAGAATGCCCTACTGTACTTCCTTCAAATGTCTGACCCTTCTCCAAGCTTTCCAGCAGTTGAACAAATCTTTTCTCATGCGTTGCCTCAACTCTAGCCATTCGTTGAAAGAAGGCAGCAATTTCGGTAAAGCCCTCCTCCCTAGCTGCTTTTTCTAATGTGGGATACATTTCAGTGCATTCATAATGCTCCCCGCTGGCCGCCGCTTTCAAATTTTCCCTAGTGTCTGCAACACCGCCAAGGAAATCGAGTTCATGCCCAGCATGTTCCGACTCGTTTCTCGCGGTCTCCAAAAATATATCAGCTACTTCCTCAAGGCCAGCCTTCCTAGCAGCAGCGGCAAAATACATGTATCTAGCATGAGCTTGCGCTTCCGCGACAAAGGCGCTTTGTAAAGCCTTAGCAGTCCTGCTTCCCTCAAGTTCCATGCCTTTCTCTTTACTCCTCTATTCTTTCGAATTGGTCCTTGCTCGCCCCGCAGACAGGGCAGACCCAGTCATCTGGTATTTGTTCAAAGGGAGTGCCGGGAGCAATCCCACCATCTGGATCTCCGAGTTCGGGGTCATAGACATAGTTGCAAACTGAGCACTCATATTTAGCCATTTTCTTGACCTCTTTTTTCTCTTCTATGAATACCGGGGCAGTCTTGGGTGTGGTGCCACGTTTTACCTCGTGGTAGTAGGCGTAGGTCATAGGCTGCCCTTGCTTAACTTGCTCCGCTTCCACCACTTCACCTATGAACGTGGTGTGGGTACCCACATCCACTTCGTTAGTCACCCGTACGCCCAAATAAGCTAAGGTATGATCTAGGACTATGGGAGCCCCGGTTTCACCTATCTTGTGATTTACCTGCGCAAACTTATCAATGTCTCTACCCGACTTAAACCCGAAGGTGCCGATAAAGCTCAGAGGGGTGTCCTGGGATAAGATAGAGGCGGCGAAAACACGGCTGTCGTGGACGAACTCATGGGTGAGGTTCTGCTTATTGAGGCATACCGCTACTGCAGGTGGTTCCGAAGTAACTTGAAACACGGTATTGGCAATTTGCCCGCTGAGCTTACCTCCTTTTTTGGATGTTATGATATATAAACCATAGCTTATCTGATGTAATGCTTTTAGGTTCATAATCCTCCTTCATAAGCATTTGAATTTGCCGAAGTGCTTCTTGGTAATCCCGCATACAGGTAATTCTCAATGCTTAAGGCAGTACGCTGATGGCGTTTCGGGGCGATACTGCTGTCTGGCAGCCTTAGCTACATAAGATCCTTTTCGCTGGCTTCAATGGCTCGCTGTAATTCGGCGCTGAGCATTGCTGGCAATCCCTCGACATCCACCCTGAGGAAACCTCGGACTATAGTGGCCGTAGCCTCAGCTCGAGTCAACCCTCGTGCCATTAAATATTCTAGTTCCTCTTCAGCAATCTTACCTACCGCCGCCTCATGGGATAGGTCAATGCCGGGCAGAGTGCCCTTAAGCTCCGGTATGGCGTGAATCATGCCTTCGCCTTGCAAAATCAGCCCTCGACATTCCAGATGGCCTTTAACTTCGGGGGCGTTGCCCTCTATATATCCCCGGGCAATAATGTTACCCCCAGTAGTGATGGCCCGTGATATGATTTCCGTTTTGGCGCCCTTAGCATTGAGAAGTACCCGGGAACCAACATCTAGTGATGATCCTGGGGCTGCCACCAGAATACTGTTATATCTGACAACAGCGTTGTCACCTACACACGTGGCGGCAGGATACATCTGCAGCGAGCGAACCGGCTTCATAAGTACATAGTTACTAAGGAACAGACCATTCTCTTCCACTATGGCTGCCGTGCGGGGGCGAACCGCTACCTCTGGGTTCCAGCTATGTATCATGGTGAAGGTAAGCTTGGCGCCTCTTTTTATGTAGAATTCGGAGACGCCTAGATGCAGACCAGGGTCCTCTCTAGAGGCGGTGGTACATCCGGTAATAATATGTAGTTCTGAGTTCTCTTCGGCAATGATGATATTGTGCACCTTCTGAGCTATTCGCGCTTTCGACAAATAGAGACAGGCCTGAACTGGGAAAATCGTTTTGTACCCAGGAAGGGCCCTGATGAAGTAACCATCATACTGGGTAAGCTCTACGTTTGCGGTGTACTTGTCGATATCTACGGCTACCGCCTGCCACCAGTAGTCCGCCATCCAGTCATACTTTCCCAGAGCTTGGCTGACCGCCATTACTTCTATGCCCTCTTGCCTGACTGAACTGTGCACTGCTGCGTTATCCATCTGGATATAGGTTCCTGACCTCTGGCTAACATCATCTAGAATGACTCCTGCCTCCAGCATCTGCTCCTTGGCCTTGGCAGGAAGTCTCGACGGGTCAGCCTGGTAAGGTTGTTCGTCAGATGAGCTAATATACATACCTAAATCTATATCCTCACCAAGGGCTGCTGGTTTGGCCGACGCTGCTTTAGCTCTATCCGTGTATGTTTTGGAAGGTTTTACTTCGCTCATTTCGCGATCTCCCTATGAAGCATCTGATACACTCCTCATAGCCCTTTTCTTTGATAGTCTTCAAGATCTCACGGGGGTCACCCTCGCACCCTATCACACCGTCACACATAACGTAGCCGGTGCGGGCACTAACATAGTCCAGAATATGGCCGGTATGGGTGATGATGAGTCCAGCGTGTCTGCGGTCACGTATTCGGTGGCCCTTCTCCAGCAGCTCATTTATGAGTTCACCTATAAGGGCTATATTTACCAGGTCAACACCGGATTCAGGTTCATCTAACAAGGCCAGGTCTGGGCTTTGGGCCAGGAGCTGTGCTAGCTCAGAGCGTTTTATTTCTCCGCCGGAGAAGCCGTAGTTTATCTCCCTATCTAGAAGATCAGTCAAGTTGGCATGCTCAGCAACTGCATCTAGCGCTTCTCCGCCTTCGCCCCCAGCACAGACGGTAAGCATATCCCGCGTCTTAACACCCCTGACTACCGGCGGCCTCTGAAAAGACATGCCCATTCCCAGGCGGGCCCTCTCGTCCGTGGATAACCCTAGTATGTCTTTGCCTTTGAAGACAATGCTACCTTTAGTCACCTGGTATTTAGGGAAACCCATGATGGCCATAAGCAGCGTAGTTTTTCCGCTGCCGTTGGGACCGAAGAGGACACTGGTCTCACCAGCTTTGATTTCCAAGTCTACATTATGCAGAATCTCCCTGCCTTCTACCTCCACAGTCAGCCGCTCGATGCTTAATATAACGTCATCCATTTCAAACGCTCCTAGTTGCCTATTTACCCCCCGTCCATGGCCCAATGCTCTTTTCTGGTAAACCACCCTGCAGGATCAGTCAGGTACTCGTGGGAGTCAACGAGAGCAAGGTAGTGACCTCTTTCCTCGGTGGCCAGAGCTTGATAGAAGCGCTTTTCCTGAGGCAGAGTGCTTTGTTCGCTTCGGGAGTGATAAAGGTCGTAAGTCTTGTTCTCCAGATCCATGGCTGTCTTGATAACCTCAAGTTCAGACTCGGCCACTCTAATTTCACTACCGAGGTCTTTGGTGGCTTCAAGAAATATGGACTTGAGCTGCTTCCCTCCCCAAGAAGGCGGTTCCACATCAGGCCAATCCTGACCTTTCTGCAGTGCTTGAAAAATCTCCGCAAATTTCTCACGGTGCTCATCTTCTTACTAGCCAACCTTTGAAATAGCTCCTTAGCTAGCTTGTTGCTGCTTTTCTGGCTTGCCTGTTGATAGAACTCCTTACCTTCTACCTCCATTCTAATGGCGTCCTGCAGTATCCCCATGATTTTCTTTGCTTCCTCTTGTTGCATCTTTACTCTTCCTTCTAAGCGAATTGTTTCTTAAGACTGGAGAGCTGCCTCAGATGGGACTTCTCCTCGTTGATTATTCCATCGATGGTTGGCCGGTCTCGCTCGGGCACAAGATTGCGCATCTCGTTGTAGAATAGAACGGAGTCCTTCTCTGCGCCCATTGCTATTTGGATCGCCTCAGCGGGGCTGGAGACACTTCGCGCCATCTGGAGAGCAACCTTGTCGTCGGCGAACACCGCCGAGTCAGCGAGTGCCTTAAGGTAAAGCTCATATTCCTGTCTACTTTCACCAGCGTATGTAGGTTGATATTTGCCCACTGAGTCAAGCATGTTTTGGAAGATTTCCATGTGCTTTCGCTCCATATCAGCCAGATCGTTGAAGGTGCCTTTCAGTGAAGCATCAACGGTTGATTCAGCGAGTGCCGTGTAGTAGGCTATCCCGTTCTTCTCAATCCCTAGGGCAACTTCAACAAGCTCACTACTAGAAAATACCGCCATAATTCCTGTCCTCCTTCATAGCTTCAATCTCTGAAGATAGCGATGGGTTTGAAGGGCAGCCTTAGCTCCTTCTCCAGCAGCCACCACTATCTGTTTTTCAGGAACATTGGTAACATCTCCGGCAGCAAAGAGCCCAGGTTCATCCGTTTCGTTGGCGCAGTTGACTTCAACCTCCCCAAAGCGGTTCAGGGTAGTTATCGCTTTTATCGCCTCTGAGTTTGGAATGAGACCAATCTCGACGAAGACACCGCCTACATCCAGGTCTCTTTGCTGTTTGCTTTTCGAGTCCCTTATTCTTATCCCCTCGACACGGCCGTTTCCCTTTATCTCCGAGACTTCATGTTCAAGGAAAATGGTCAGGTTGCTGGCGCTACTCACCTTGTCAATCAGTATTTCGTCACCGGTAAGGGGGGTTAGCGATACCAAATAAACGTGCTGTGCAATCCTAGTCATATCTTCGGCGGCCTCCAGAGCCGAGTTGCCCCCGCCGATGACAGCGACGCTTTCGCCAGCAAAGATGGGACCGTCGCAGATAGCGCAGTAGGTAACCCCTCTGCCAAGCAATTCCTTCTCCCCCGGAACTTTGAGTTGGCGCGGGCGTTTCCCTGTGGCAAATATAGCTGCCCTAGCCTGGTAGCTTTCACCTTTGTCTGTCTTGGCCTCAAAGCCCCCTTCTATCCTGGACAGAGCCTCAACTCTCTGGCCAGTCTTGATTTTCACGTCGGAGGGGAACTGCCTTACTTGCTGCTCGAATTTCTGTATCAATTCAGCGCCTTCAATGAATTGGTAGCCCATGTAATTCTCTATGCTAGTGGTCCAGAGAACCTGCCCTCCCACATCGTCGCTGATAAGCAGGGTATCCAATCTCTTCCTCGCTGCGTAGACTGCCGCGGTCATCCCGGCAGGGCCAGCACCAATGATAATCAACTCGTGCATGACTTCACCACAGTGGACTAAAGGCCTAGCTTCTCTCTAAGCTCCGCTTCATTGAAGCCCACAAGCACCTCGCTATCGAAGCAGATTGTAGGAACTCCTAGCGACTTGCATTTGCCTGCCATTTCATCACGTGCTGCTTTGTCTTCAACTACGTTGAATTCATGGTATTTGATGCCATTATCGTCCAGGAACTTCTTAGCCATCTTACAGTAAGGGCAGGTGGGGGTGGTGTAGATCTTAACCTCTCGTGTCATCTTTCCTCCTGAGCTTTGGAGCAGAGGGGCAGAGCAAATGAAAACTACCTGACCTTGACATCAATCTTCTTGGGTTTAGCTTCTTTCGCTTTGGGCAGAGTGATTTCCAGGATGCCATTTTCGTAGTTAGCCTCCACTTTTCCCGCTTCCACCGCTGTTGGCAAAGCAACAGAGCGAGAGAACTTACCATAACATAGCTCGCAGCGGTAGTAATCTTCCTCCTTCACCTCAGATTCAGTCTTCCGCTCTCCCTTGATAGTCAGGGTGTCGCCCAGAACTGAGATATCCAGTTCCTCCTTTTTCATTCCGGGGAGCTCAGCTCGGACTACGAAGTTGTCACCCTTTTCGTACACCTCCACACTTGGCGTCCAACCCAATTCTTCAGTGGGCACACGCCACCAGACTAAGGGGCGTCTCCTCATCATGAGTGGGTATCTCATCATTTCGTCCATATGGCGCTCCATCTCCCTAAGTTCATCCCAGGGACGCCATCGCTCAATCGCCATATTTAGTCACCTCCTTTTTCTTGTCCCATTATGATAAGCAGTATGCTCTGCCTCCTGCTTCCTGATAATCAATGGATAGAAAACTGCCGTGGCACAAACCCTCCCGCCTCAGCTTGAGGACTCCAAGAACGGCTTCTTTCTCCTTACGTCGAATGGCCGTAGTTGAGAATAGTCATCATTGTTATAATGCCATCTTTGCTTTTTGTCAAGTACCATCGTACTTACTCCTTCTTCTGGTTCACCCAAGAGCGAGCTCCATTTCTCCTCCGGTGATTTCCCCCTAGCAGGAGTCGGCACACTTTCGGTTCACATCTTCTTGATGCATCCAGAATTTGCACTGGTTTCGCCATGGAAGGAGCAGAATCAGTCCATAGTATCTGGCTGGACAAGCTGCTGACCAAGCCGGAACGCATCTCGCAAAGCCGTGGGCTGCTCCTTTATCTGAGCTTTGCCATCAACTCCTCTAATTAGCAAATCCCCGGCATATTTCGCGCCGATAGCATCGAAGAAATATTTTACCGTGAGCGTTGCACCATCAAAGAGCCTGCTGCCTCTCGTTGCGCCAACCGAGATGAATACTCCTTTTCGTATCCGATTGTCCTCCTTTCCCATACCTAAAACATGTCTCCTCACCCAGAGCGCCTGACATCGATCCACTATTGCCTTTGCTTGGCTGGTAAGAGCGTAGAAGAATATGGGTGAGGCGAATATGATGTGGTCAGCTTCCAGAAGTTCTTCGTAGAGCCACTGCATGTCATCCTTGATTGCGCAGCGGCCGTCTTTGAGACAGGCGTATATTTCCCGACATGGGGACACTTTTAGTTCTGACGCCACCACTTTTTCCACTTCTGCTCCCATCTCCTCGGCACCTGCTAGTGCCCTATCAAGGAGAATCTCAGTGTTGCTTTGCCTTCTGGGGCTACCCATTATGCCTAATACTTTCATGTCACTCATTACACAATCTCTTCAAGCCGCCGTACCAACGCTCACATAAGTCGTAATTCTCTCCCCTAACGTGCCTCTCCACTTTCCTCTGCCCCTTATTCGTCCAGCTCCCTGACGGTCTCCAGTGTATAAGTTCACGTCCCGGTCTACCCATTTCCACAAGAAAAAGCCGGTTTGAGTTTTAAGTTATGGTTGCGAGTCCCGCCTGTGTACTGCTGCATTGCTTATCTTAACACCCAATCAAGAGAATCTACAGGCCATACCTGTCTCTTAGTATTTGCGAGAGCTCTGGCAACAAGGCAAATGCTTTGTCAACAAGTCTTTGGGGGCCTCTAAGCCTTCGAGGAAATTATGGTAATCTTGCTTAGCATGTTGCTCGTTATACCCGGAAAGACCACTGAATGCATAGCCTAGCCCGGGCTCATCCAGCCAGACGAAGGCATTCAGGTTCTTTTGCCTGAGTTCGCCATACTGAGTGTTAGCTTTCTTCTGGATGAAATCGAATAAGACAGCCCTCGCTTCCTCGTTATATGTCATCGGTTTGAGGCTTTCATCGAGCACCTTAAATCCAAAGCTCACCGGGCCAGTGACCTGTCCTCTAATAGCCTTGTAACCTTGAAGCTTCTTAGACAGAAATTCGTCGAATACCATGGAGTATTCTTTAGTGAGGGCAAAGGTTTCGGGGAGATCCATTTTCATAAAGTACTCATCAAGTTCCTGCTGAAATCTTGCGGTATCGAACACAAGTCGTTCTTTATCAAAATCGGTAGCTACACCAGGGAAGTTTTCCGATACTTGAACGTACATGTCCTCGTACAAGCTCACGTTGGGAAGTTGTGGCCAAAAAGGAATGTCCAAACTCAAAGCAAGCTCCAGCGCCCGGTCAACATCTCTGTGGGGCATTATTCCCATAGCTGTGGTGCTGCATCTTCCCTCAAATGCCATGCTCCAAGCCTAACAACTGAGTTTTGGACACAATTCACTCCCCTATGATGACTCCGTTTCTCCTCTCAATATCGGCTCCGAAATCCCTAATTCCTTGCGCTTCTTCTCGGTGTGTGCTTCGATTCCGGAGCGGAAGCCGAGACTACTCTGGAGTCGTCGGTGGAATCCTGATTTAGAGAGGCGATGGTTGCGTCGCCTACCTTTGTCGCCTTGTCTTGAAGAGCCAGTGAGGTACTTACTCCCAGAGCCCCAGCGAGGAGGTCGAGTTTCCTTTCGTCTCGAAGGGAAAAAGGAGTCTTTCCTTGGGCGGTGGCTTTGAGAGTCTGTGCCACCTCCTTGCAGTGGAAGATGTAGGCGCCGAGCCCGATGCCGACGCTACGATAGATGAAATTGGGCATCAGCATCCCCGCGGCATCTATCCCGCAGGCCCCTCTGTCTACCTTTCCGGGGACGATGCGGCAAGGACCGTGGCTCCAAAGCTGACAGCTAAGCCCCACGGCACAGGGCTTGCACCTCATCTTTTCCTGCTGCTGGAACCTCTCTGCTACGCTGGAAAGCCCCGCCTCCTTGACCCTCTCGTGCATCTGCTTGATGTTCTCGTGGACGCTGATTTCTGCTGTCATCGCGCACCTCCTTAGATTTCTTACTCTTTTTCCAGGCAATGGGAACATGTCCCATAGAAACAGGCTTGGACCGCCTCGACCCTATTTCCCTCCACCCAGCCGCTTTCAGTGATGGGGCACGAAACCTCGATATTGAGAACCCTCTCACACTTCCAGCAGAAGAAGTGATGGTGGGGTTTGGGATTGGGGTCATAGCGGGCTTTCCTGGCAGTGATGTTGAGCTGTTGAATTTCCCCCAGTTTCCAAAGAAGCTCTAGTGTGTTGTACACCGTCGCGCGGGAAAGCGAGGGGAAATTCCTCCTGAGTTCTTCGTGTATCTCCTCCGCTGTGGGGTGGTCGGTGCGTTTCTCAACATGCTCCAGTATGGCAATTCGCTGCGGTGTAGGGGTAACCTCCCTTTCCCTTAGCCTGTCTACAACTGCTTTATCCATCTCTTGTATTAATTCTAAAACAATAATAAGTCCTTGTCAAGACTTAGTCTAACAACGATTGGTGCACATTTCAATAGGGTGCGCTGTGCTGAGGGGATGACTTTCGTCGAGCCACTACGGTCTTTGGGCGAATCCCTTTGGGCTTTTCCCTAGCATTAAGGAAGATTTCGACTCGCAATCCAGCCTTTACCGCTGGAACATGAGTAGTCACCTCTTTGGTTTTGGGCAGTCTTAGGCCGAGTTAGCATGGGTTCGGGGTGTCTGGCCAAACGAGGGGAGGCAAGTAACCGAGTGTTGATGGCGTGTTGAATCAGGACAGCAAGCGGGGAGGGCTAGATTGCCTTTCCGTGCGGTAATAATCTTGGTAGGGGAATAGCGAAACTCGAAAGGAGGAGGAGGCTAAGCGAGTTCATTCACCCATAATTTGAAGCACGATTTTACGTGACCGGGGGCGGTTGTCAAAATCGACGAAGACTATCTGCTGCCAAGTGCCCAGGGTTAAACTCTTGTCTACAAAAGGTATAGTCAGCGAAGCTCCGAGCATAGACGCACGCACATGAGAGTGGCCATTTCCATCCCCCCAAGCTTTGTTGTGCTCATAGGGAATGTTTTGAGGTATTACCCTGTCCCACATGTTTTTGAAATCGCTGACGAGCCCGGGCTCATATTCAATAGTGGTTATGGCGGCTGTGGAGCCTGTTATGAACAAAGTGACTGTGCCATTGCTTATCCCTGACTCATTTACCTTCTCCGTCACCTCGGAGGTTATGTCGCTGATGTCACAGTTCCCTTTTGTTTGGATTGTGGTGCTTTCAGTGACTATGGTCATATTCTTATCTCCTTTGAAACAGATTGCTTCGCGGAGCCTGTCCTGAGTTGCATGAAGGTCTTTGCGGAGTTTACCCCAAGTGAGATTCTTCGGTCGCTCCGCTCCCTCAGAATGACAGGGAGCGAGGGGCTCGCAGTGACAGAATGAGTCGTCATATTGTTACCTCCTCCCATATAATATCGTCTAATTCGAATATTGGCCCGTCACGGCATACCTGCTTTAGTCCTTTCTTAGTCTTTATGGTACAGCCATAGCAAGCTCCTATGCCACATCCCATCCTTACTTCTAGAGAAACCTGGCATTTCTTTAGCTGGTTGTTCGCTGAGTTTGTCCTGGCGAGCCGAAGCTCTGAACGGAGTGAAGAGGGCATTCTTCGGTCGTCGTGCTCCCTCGGAGTGACGGGCAGCGAAGGGCTCTGAGTGACAATTTGTTCTGCCATTGCCTTGTACATGTCTACCGGCCCACACGCATATATTCGGTCAGCCCAATCTAGAAAACGAGGTAAGACATCGGTTACTACACCCTTCTGGCCTATGCTGCCATCCTCTGTAACGGGGATAAACCGGACTCCCTTGGGTAGGAACTGTTCTTGGCAGAGATGAGCAGCCGTGTTTGCTCCATGAATCAAAGCTATTGAGTGCCGTGACGAAGCATTTTGGGCTAAGAAGACAAGAGGAGCAATGCCGATGCCTCCAGCGACTAGCAGGAAATTCCTGGCTTTATGTTCGATGTTAAATCCGTTGCCCAAGGGCCCAAGAATGTCTATTCTATCTCCCCTTTTTCTCTGTGAGAGCCAAAGAGTACCTTTGCCTACCACGTTGAATAGCAGAGCAAATCCAGATTGCTTCGCCTCGCTCGCAACGACAACCTGGTGTATGCTAAAAGGGCGACGTAGTGTGAGGCCTTCGCAGGCCACGGTAATGAATTGCCCTGGTTGTGCTGTGATAGCAATATCTGGTGCTTCTGTCCAGATAAGATTCACGCCAGGCACAACTTCAGTATTGGAGGTGATAGAGGCTAGGATTTGCTTCAATTGCCCTTTTGTACCGATAGATAGTCCCTAAGTGGTTGAATAGTGAAAATCTGATCGATGTTTGTCAGCGCATCTATGGCTGCCCGGGCGGTATCCAGCGAGGTGAAGCATGGTATCCTTTTTTCTGCGGCGGCGCGCCTGATATCGAACCCGTCCTTCAGTGGGATACGCCCTCCAGTCACGGTATTGGTCACTCCGTTTACCGAGTTATCCTGGATAACATCAACCACATTGGGGTGTCCTTCGCTTAATTTCTTGGTCACCATTTTCACCGGAAGCCCTATAGCCTCAATCATAGCTGCAGTGCCTTCTGTGGCATAAAGCCCGTAGTGAAGAGAATGCAACTTCTTGATTAAGGGCAGCGATTCAGCCTTATCTCTATCGGCAATGCTGAGGAGCAAACTGCCTTTTGGAGGCAGCATCAGTCCGGCGGCTGTAAGAGCTTTCACCAAGGCAGCCTCGAAGTTGTAGTCTATCCCCATGACCTCACCCGTGGATTTCATCTCAGGGCCAAGGTAACTATCTACGCCGGTTAGCTTGGACATGGAGGAAACAGCAGCCTTTATACCCACCAGCTTTTGTCTCTTACATAACCCACCTTCGTAGCCTTGTTCTCTGAGGCTTATGCCGACCATCACTTTGGTGGCAATTCGTACCATGGGCACGCCAGTCACTTTAGAGATAAAGGGCACAGTTCGGCTGGCGCGAGGATTTACTTCAAAAACGTATACCGATGAATGGCCATTTTCTCTCATGATGAGCATTTGTACATTCATCAAACCTTTAATCCCGAGAGCCAACCCAACTCTGGTGGTGTAATCCACCATGGTATTTACCTCTTCTTCAGTTAAATTCACTCCAGGGTAAATAGCTAAGGCATCCCCACTGTGCACACCAGCCCTTTCAATATGCTCCATTATGCCTGGGATAAGCACCCGCTCCCCGTCAGCAATAGCATCTACCTCAACTTCCTTACCTTGCAGATATTTATCAATGAGAACGGCGTGTCGGCTATCTAGCTCTAAAGCCAATGTAAGGTAGCGAATTAGTTCAGTCTCACCCTGGACAATTTCCATAGCCCTACCACCCAAAACATAGCTAGGGCGCACCAGCAAGGGATAACCTAGCGACTTAGCTACTTTCAGTGCTTCTTCGATCGACGACACGCCAGCTCCCGGAGGTTGGGGGATGCTCAATCTATTCAGGAAATCCTCAAAGCGATCACGGTCTTCGGCAATGTCTATAGCTTCAGCACTAGAGCCAAGTATAGGCATGCTGTTACGAGCTAGAGGCTGAGCAAGATTGATAGGCGTTTGTCCACCAAGCTGAACAATAGAGGCGGGAGCAGAGTCGCCCAAGCTTTCATTCTCAAGTATGTCTCGAACGCTCTCCTCATCCAGAGCTTCGAAGTAGAGGCGGTCGCTGGTATCAAAATCGGTGGAGACTGTTTCGGGATTGGAATTTATCAAGATGCTCTTCACCCCCACTTCCTGAAGTGCCCAGGCTGAGTGGACACAGCAATAGTCGAACTCAATCCCTTGTCCGATTCGTATGGGGCCACTGCCGATGACTACAGCTTTCTTGCCCTCTAGAGGTTCAGCTTCATTCTCCTTCTCATAGGTGCTGTAGAAGTAAGGGGTTTCAGCATCGAATTCCGCAGCACAGGTATCCACCATTTTGTACACGGGGCGAATTCGCCATGAGTGGCGAATTTGCCTGACCTGCTCTGGTAATCTGTCGGCGAGGACCCCAGCTTGTTCATCACTGAAGCCTAGTCTCTTTGCCTGCCATAGAAGTTCTGGCTTCAACGGCTCGGAGAGAAGTCGCTTCTCCATGTCAACGATGTTCTGAAGCTTATAGATAAACCAGGGGTCAATGCCGGTGTGGCGAGAGAGCTCTTCAGGTGTGGCTTCTCTTCTTAGAGCTGCCATGATGGCCCAAATCCGCAAGTCATTGGGATGCAGCGGGTAGGAATCAATCCCGTCCCCCTTGCTCCAATTGGGGTCTTCCCAGAGAAGAGTTCGGTTGCCAAATTCTAGGGAGCGCACTGCCTTTTGCACGGCAGCCTCAAAACATCTGTCAATCGCCATTACTTCACCGGTGGCTTTCATCTGGGTGCCGATTTCGCGATCGCCCAAGGCGAATTTGTCAAAAGGCCACCTTGGAATCTTGACCACGCAATAATCGAGGGCGGGCTCGAAAGATGCCAGCGTTTTGCCTGTAACCTTGTTAGGTATTTCATCAAGTCTTCTGCCTATAGCTATCTTGGCGGCCACACGAGCGATGGGATATCCTGTGGCTTTGCTGGCAAGAGCTGAGCTACGGCTGACGCGCGGATTGACCTCAATTACGTGATACTGGCTTTCTGTGACTCCTTTTTGGTCTGGAGCCCACTTTTCAGCAACTATGGGGTGAGGAGTGAGGGCAAACTGTATATTGCAGCCACCTTCAATACTCAAAGCCCTTATGATTCTCAAGCTTGCTGACCTGAGCATCTGATATTCCTTATCAGTCAGGGTTTGACTGGGAGCTACCACAATGCTGTCGCCGGTATGGACACCCATAGGGTCAATATTCTCCATATCACAGATGGTAATACAGTTATCAGCAACGTCCCGCATAACTTCATATTCGATTTCCTTCCAGCCGAGAAGGCATTGTTCCACCAGAACTTCATGGCTCATGCTGCTATCCAAGCCATTTGCCACTAACGCTTCGAGCTCCTTCATCGTATGGGCAATGCCGCCACCAGTACCACCCAGGGTGTAGGAAGGGCGGACGATGAGGGGCAAGCCGATGGACTTCACCAGCTCTTTAGCTTCCGCCACCGATTTCACTGTGGCGCTCTGTGGTACAGGCTCGCCAATATCCATAAGAAGTCTCTTGAATAAGGACCTCTCCTCTGCTTTCTTTATCGTTTCCACAGGCGTGCCCAGAAGCTTGACGTCATATTTGTCAAGTATGCCGGCATCGGCTAACTCCACCGCCAGGTTAAGCCCCGTCTGTCCGCCAAGGGTGGGCAACAATCCGTCGGGGCGCTCCCTCTCAATTATGCGAGCTAAGACTGGGACGGTAAGCGGCTCGACATAAACAATGTCGGCAATGCCCTCGTCGGTCATTATTGTAGCCGGGTTTGAGTTCACCAGAACCGTGGTGACGCCTTCTTCCCTCAACGCACGGCACGCCTGAGTTCCGGAATAATCAAACTCTGCCGCCTGGCCGATGATTATCGGCCCCGAGCCAATAACTAGGACTTTAGATATTTTAGACATGTTTTCTAGGTTCCTCTTTTTTCACCTTCAACCTCGCTTAGCAAGCTTTGATATATCCCCCATGAGTTTTCGGTAGCTTTCTATCTTCTTATATATTTGCTCGGCTAACTCTTCTATGTACGTGTACGACGTCAGGTTCCTATCGTCGGTCATTTCAAGGCAGGCCATGGTTTGGTCCTCTGTTATGAGTCCAGCACTTAAAGCTTCTCTGAAACATGACTTAGGTGAGTTGCATCTAATGCCCTCGCTCTCTCTTAGATGGTCTCTCAAAAGTTTCCAAAATGTCTCAAACGTGTATTCAAATCGTTGGATAGCAGCATCCCTGACTATCAGCGAATAGGGTTCATTACATATCTGCTTCAGGGTCTTCAAAGCTTTCTCTGTCTCTTTTGCCCTCCTTCCTAGCCTTTCCAAATTATCACCCCCTCTGCAAGCACCTTGTCAGTGAATTCCTTAGATGCCTGGGAGAGATCAACTACATCCACCTTATAGGGTATGTTTGAATTCTCTATCCTCTCTCGAGACAAAGCGATTTTGCTTCTATTCACCATTGCGGCCGGCAGTACGCCTATATCCACATCTGAAGTTTCGAGGTAATCCTCTCTTGCCCTTGAGCCAAACAGAATGACCGTAACATCTCCGTGCTCAAACACATCCTTTACAATATCCTTAAGCAACTCCAAAGTGCTTTCATATACGCTAGTTTTTGATTTCATAATCCTACATCCTTAAATTCGCCTTTGCCGCCTGCCCGATGATTATCGGCCCCGAGCCTATGACTAAGACTTTGGATATTTTAGACATTCAATCTCCGCTTGTGCTTTTGAAGCTCTTAGTAAACCCCATCCTGTAAGTTCTTTAGCGATTTTGATGAGTGCTTTGTCCATACTGCCTGGAGTAAATCGCTCGTGAACTATCTCGCTGATATTAGTATGTGGCTCGACTCCTTTTTCGAGGAGAAGGATAATTCTATTCTTGAACACCACTCTTGCCCTCCCTAACTCATCAGCAACATTCATTCCCATGTATGCTTCTCCAGTTGTCTTATCTATAGCCTTTCCTTTAGTGGCTAAGATAATAGCAAAATCGGCTGGTTCGTAAGTCCAGTTAACCTGTTGTTCCACCGACCTCCCATTGCTCGGCTCCGCCTCTGCTATTAGATACTCAATCCCAAGGGCATCTAGAAAATCTTTTAACTTAGTTAATGCCTCGGTTTCCCCTTCATGGGCAATGAACGCTTTAGCGGGAGATACTTGCTCAACTCCACTTGCCTTCACTAGCAAGTTTCCCTGTTCATCTCGTATACCCATTTCGATCTCCAATTCGAGCTTGCCAATACCTTGGTTTGTAGCATCTATACAAGAGTTGAGAGCTTTGAGATGGATCACTGAGTCAAAGAATGGATCTAGTCCCAAAAACCACATGTCAAAATTCCGTTCTTGTCCTCCTTGGACTTCAGTTAAATACTGTCTAGCAGAGAGCTCAATAATAATTGATTTGAATTTTCCAGACCTACGTACAAGCTCATCCCTTAAATGGTGCATAGACACTTCTTGCGATTCACTAAGTCGCTTATTGAAGTATTCAAGCCGATACGCCTGGTACAATTTGAGATCTTCGTGGAAAAGCCTCAACTCTTCTAGCAGATTTTTGCTTTGCAGCAAAGACACTATTGGTCCACCTCCTTCACCATCTCCAGAAACCTCTCAAATAGATACGTATTGTCATGGGGGCCGGGTGACGCTTCGGGATCGTACTGAACAGATAGGATGGGCAAATCTCGATGTCTCAAACCCTCTACCGTGCCATCGTTTAGGTTCACGTGGCTGACCTCAAGCCCTCCTTTCACGGTGTCGCCGTCTATGGCGTAGCCATGATTCTGAGTGGTGATGTGAATAGTATTGGTAACCAAATCGCGGACGGGATAACTGCCGTGATGTCCGAACTTCAGCTTCAAGGTTTCGGCGCCAAGCGCTCTGCCTATGAGTTGATGTCCCAGGGAGATGCCCATTATAGGCTTTTTGCCCAGGAGCTTCCTGACTATCTCCGTTGCATCACCAAGATGAGCTGGGTTGTCGGGGCCAGGAGAAAGGACGATGCCAGCAGGATTCAATTCAAGAATATTCTGAGCCGAGGTATTGCAAGGAACAACTGTTATCTGGCAAGCAAACCCACTCAGGATGCGCAATATGTTGTATTTCAGGCCATAGTCGATTACTACGATGTGAGATTGCTTCGCTTCGCTCGTAATGACAGGCGCATTGCATTGCCACTCGTATGACTTCTCAGTGGTAACTTGGTGAACGAAATCGGTAAGTTCATATCTAGGCAAATTCCTCAATTCCTTCAATGCCTGCTTAACGCCCATTTCCGAGGTAAGAATTCCCATCATGGTTCCTAATGACCTTAACCGGCGCGTTAGGGCACGGGTATCTATGCCACTGATGCCAGGAGTGCCACTGGCCCGAAGGAATTCATGTAGAGTACGGGTGCTTTGCCAGTGGCTGGGTTGGGAGCAGTGTTCTCGAACGGCAAGGCCTCTTACTTGAATTTGCTCTGATTCAGAATCAGCCTCGTTTATCCCATAGTTGCCAACGAGGGGATAAGTAAAGACTAAGATCTGCCCAGCAGACGATGGATCGGTAAGCATTTCCTGATAACCAGTCATACCGGTATCGAACACTACCTCGCCGTACGTGGTAGTCTCAGCACCAAACGAATCGCCTTCATAAACTGAGCCATCCTCAAGAACCAGAATCGCTTTCTTAGCCATGAGATTCCTTCGTCGCTTCGCTCCTCGCAATGACAAGGGAGTCATCCATGTAGACTATCCTGCCGTTGACTATAGTAGCTACCACTTTGCCCTTAAACCTGTGGCCGTCAAAGGGAGTATTTCTTCCCTTAGAGGCAAAACTGCGACTGTCCACTATCCATTCTTCGTCAGGGTTGAATATGGTGATGTTAGCTGGAGTGCCTACTTTGAAGATACCTAGTTCATCACTTCTACCAATGATTTTCGCTGGCTCATTGGTTAGCTTCGATATCAGCGTAGCCAGGCTTATTTGGCCTTCATGCACCAGGGTCATAAGACAGCCAAAAGCGGTCTCAAATCCGCTAATGCCAAAAGCGGCCAGCTTTAGCTCACAATTCTTGTCCGCTAGAGTATGCGGTGCATGGTCAGTAGCAATGGCATCAATCACGCCATCTTTGAGTGCCTCAATCAAGCACTCCACATCCGCTCGAGTTCGCAGGGGTGGATTTACCTTGGCATTGGTATCGTATCGAGATTGCTTCGCTCCGCTCGCAATGACATTGCTGTTTTCGCCCCATTTCTTGCCCAGAATTCTCTCCTCAGTCAACGTGAGATGGTGGGGGGTAACCTCAGCGGTCACTGAAATCCCATTTTCTTTAGCCTGGCGTATGAGTTTCACTGAACCACAAGTGCTTACATGGGCGATATGAAGCTTGGCTCCAGTCAATTGGGCCAAAGCCAGGTCACGAGCAACCATAGTCTCCTCAGCGGCTGCTGGGATACCCTTCAAGCGTAGCTTACTAGACACGCGGCCTTCGTTTATTATTCCATCGTTGCTCAATCCTTTATCTTCACAGTGGTCTATTATGGGCAGGCCTAACGTATGGCAACAGTCCAGTGCGTGGCGCATAATTTGTGAGTTCGATACGGCGTCGCCATCATCGCTGAAGGCAATTACCCCAGCTTCAGCTAGCTCAGCTAAGTCACAAATCTCCTCACCCTTTCTGCCTTTGGTGACGCAGCCTATGGGAAGAACGTTAACGGAGCCTTCTTTGCTCGCCTTTTGTCTTACCCAATCCACAACAATTTGGTTATCCAGTGGCGGGTTGGTGTTTGCCATACAGCAAACGGTAGCGAACCCACCTATAGCGGCTGCTTTTGTTCCTGTGGCGATAGTCTCTTTGTCTTCAAACCCGGGTTCACGAAGATGGCAGTGAAGGTCTACGAACCCGGGACAAACCATCAGCCCTGTGGCGTCGATTACCACTTGCCCAGGCTGAATGAGTATTTCCCCTCCCGACCGCACAATCCTACCTTCGCAGAGTAGTAGGTCACCAACCTGGTCGATAGCTTGGCTGGGGTCAACTATATGACCACGGCGGACAAGCAAGGGCAGGGATTCGGTATCCATTGTTCCTTTCACTACTCCTCGTCAAGTATGCTTCAATGATAGCTGTGAAAATGCCTCTAGCGATCTACGGTAACATACTTACTGGGCTTGAAGCCTCTGGCTTGAGCTTCATTTTCCGAATCAAAAATAATCAGATTCTCTGGTTTGATTTTTCGGATCCAATGACTTTCAGCGCTGTGATATTTCTTGTTCTCCAACTTCCCTTCGTGCCAATCCGAACTGGCAATATACTGAGGATGAAGTTCATGTTCGCAATAGATGCACCGCAGCGTCAAAGGGTCGAGGCTCACTATCTTGAACTTCGGCTTTATATACCTTGCTTCCGTTTCCTGGTTTGATACACAGAGTCTATTAGCGCACTTAACCCCCGGGTCTCCCTGATAAACGTGATAGTCTGGCTTCTGGACAAGAGAATCCTCTTCCTGGGAAATTATCAGTTCCTTAGCTCCCAACAAGAGGGCTATGAGTGCCATCCTGACAGGTACGCCACGGGCAGCTTGTTCGAAGTTCATACTTCTGGGGTCAGCATCTATCTCGTAGGCAAGCTCATCGATGCGGGGCAAGGGGTGCATGACCAAGGTGCGCTCGAGGCCCTTCCTTCTCAGGAGGCGAGCATCTATCACGGGGTAGTCCTTTTTTGAAGCCGCGCCCGGCCCCGTGTCCCCGACCCTTTCTTTTTGCAGCCTAGTGACATAGATAGCGCCGTCTCTGATGTCGACCTTAGTCTGGACACCAGGCAGAAGTGCTAATTGATGGGAATCGGTTGGCGTAACATATATGGCATCGACGCTCTGACCTCCTAGGGTCTCAGCAAGCGATTGTGTGTCATCGCCGGGGCCCTTTATCAGTTTGCCACCGTAGTCTTGGGTCAGTTTTCCCAGCACATGTGCCGGCATTTCCACTCCTGGCCCGGAGAAGAAATAGATTCTTGCAGCGCCAAGACGAGCAAGAGCATAGGTAAGGGAATGTATCGTCCGGCCATGTTTCAGGTCTCCGCATAGGGCGATCTTCAGACCCCTGATGGTTTGCCTTTCTTTAGTAATAGTGTAGAGATCGCATAATGTCTGCGTCGGATGTTCATGGCTTCCGTCACCGGCATTTATTACAGGGACGCCAGCATAGTCAGCGACTACTCTGGCTGCGCCTTCCCATGGATGCCTAATGACAATTATATCGGCATAACTCCCGACCACTCTTGCCATATCTGCAATGCTCTCACCCTTGGCTAGAGAGGTTGCACCCATATCAGCTGCGCTTATGACCTGGCCCCCAAGCCGCAGCATGGCAGCTTCGAAAGACAGCCGTGTCCTAGTGCTCGGCTCAAAAAACAAGCTCGCCATGATCTTTCCTTGACACAGCCCTGACTGGTCACTCATGGAGCCCGACATCTCGTCAGCCAGGCAAAACAAAGCCTCGATTTCCCTATTGGATAAATCATCTATGGTCACAAGACTTCTATTTGCCTGACTCATAGTACCCTCTTCGCCGATTCTCCCTGAACGCCTGGTGTTTGACTAGACTTAAAATTGCCACCCCTTCTGTGCCATCTGTTTCCTCCATCTGAACTTGTATCTCCTCATCTCGGGAGCTTGGTATATTCTTTCCTACATAATCGGCGCGGATGGGAAGCTCTCGATGACCACGATCGATAAGCACGGCTAGCTGAATGGACTTAGGCCGACCCAAATTCATGAGGGCATCCATCGCTGCCCGAATGCTTCGGCCAGTATAGAGGACGTCATCAACTAATATCACTTGCTTATCGGTAATGTCGGTGGGAATATAAGTGTTTCGACTTGTTGGCTCTATTTCCATAGAGGAGACATCGTCACGGTAAGCCGCTATGTCCAAAGACCCTATAGGAGTACAATGCCCTTCAAAGCTTTCAATTATCTCCATCAGGCGTTTGGCTAAAGGTACTCCCCGAGTCCACATACCCACGAGCACCAAATCTTTGGCACCTTTGTTTTTCTCTATGATCTCGTGGGCAATACGAGCTAGGGCTCGCCCTATGTCCTCCGACGTCATGAGGACTTTCTCAGGCATGAGAAAACCTCCTGCCAGTTTCTTGGCAGGAGGTTTTGGGCCACGCTTCTATGAGCTCTTTTTCGTCTAGCATATTTCCCCTTGCCAGCCTCACTGGACTGATTTAAAGGCTAGGTGATGCTAGCACATTTCTGGCTGTAGTGCAAATTTCTTGTGTGAGCCTTGACATGAGGCCCAGCCCACATTATTGTAAATAGGGACTTGGGCAGTGGCAGCTAGTAGACTCAACGAAGATGTGGAGAGCTTAAGACAAAGTCTGGGTGAGTTGCCCTCGCCTCAGATACAGCCTCCGCTTATTGTGGTTAGCGGCTTGCCTGGGACGGGAAAGTCCTTTTTCTGCCGCAAGCTGGCTGAAAGGCTACCGTCCCTTGTTTTGTCCAGTGATTCTTTGCGCCAAACGCTTTTTCTCCATCCAAAGTATGATGAGAATGAAAACAGGCAGCTTTTCCCTGCTTGTCACGCACTGATCGAGGAGCTTTTGAAAAGGGGGATACCGATCATTTTCGACGCCACAAACTTGTTGGAGCGACATAGGGAGCCCCTTTACCATGTTTGCGAAAAAGCACGAGCAAAGCTCGTCTTGGTTAGCGTTGAAGCTCCTCCAGAGGTAGTTCAAGAGCGGCTTCTCGCTCGAGAAAGGGGGATTGATCCGGAGGACAAATCACGAGCAGGTTGGGAAGTGCACCAGAGAATGAAGCCTCGGAAAGAGAAGATTCCGCGCAACCATTTCGTTGTCGATACCTCACGGGATCTCACTGCGGCGATTGAGAAGATTGTCCGACTAATAAGAAAGTAAGAGAAAGCTTTTCTCAGACCCCTTCCGTTCTGCGTTCAAATGAGCTAAAATTAGGGTAATTCCATCCGAGTTAGATACTCTGGGGGAGTGAATTTGGAAGTCAAAGTTGTAACCGGTGACATAACCGAGATTGACGCTGATGCCATTGTGGTGAGTCTTTT
>Ga0114919_10000090_pt1 | contig 52601 bp, 48 predicted proteins | sample BlataG_FD_88682 | JGI IMG/M metagenome (GOLD analysis project Ga0114919, IMG submission 88682) | Deep subsurface microbial communities from Black Sea to uncover new lineages of life (NeLLi) - Black_00105 metaG | ecosystem: Environmental > Aquatic > Marine > Oceanic > Sediment | place: Atlantic... | reverse complement strand
GAACTGGTGGCCATGAGCCGGTTTTTTGCTGGCGGGATTCCCGTTGATGATGAAACCCTGGCACTAGACGCAATAGAAAGGGTGGTCAGCGGAGGTCCCGGTTCTATGTTTCTCACGGATGATCACACTTTTGAGCATTTCATGCAGGCCCAGTTTCTGCCGAAGCTTTTGGACCGCTCCCGCTACGACTCCTGGGAACACGCTGGAGCCAGGGACCTCCATAAGCGTTGCAATATCGAGGCGAAAAGGATCCTCTCGGAACATCAGGTGGAACCCAAACCTGATGAAGTGCTCAAAGGAATCGATCAAATCCTCCAAGGGGGCTAAGAAGGAGCTCAACTATGGGAACGAGTTTACCATTCTACAGACCGCTTGCACCTGAAGATGCGACGGAGATTGATAAGACGGGGCGCCGTATACTGGAACGCGTTGGGATCAGAGTTCGTGACAGTACCTTTTTGGACACGTTGAAAACGGCGGGAGCACAAGTTGATTATGACAATCAGAGGGTACGTTTTGGGGCGGACTGGCTTGCTGAAGTCGTGGGTCGTGCTCCTTCACGCTTCATCCTCTATTCTCGAGACGGCCAAAATGACCTTCACTTAGGGGAAGGCAAGGTATACTTCACTAACGGGGGCCGAGTTTTTCGCATTCTGGATGTCGAAAAGAACCGTTACCGTTACACCATGCTAAGACATGTGGCTCGCACCGCTGCCCTCGTACATCACCTGGAGCACATTCGTTTCTACATTATTGCTTGCCAGGCCCACGCCTTGAAGGCTCAGACATATCACTTGAACGACTTCTATCACGCTTTCGACCATACCACGAAGCATGTAATGGGGGGCTGTGACGATCTGGAAGGTGCTGAGCAGATGTGGCAAGTTGCCAACTTTATTGCAGGGGGAGGAGACAGACTCAGAGAAAAGCCCTTTGTTTCAGTGATAACCAATCCCATAAGCCCTCTCACCATTGATGGCAACACACTGAACGTTCTCAATTTCTGTACCACACACGGCATCCCTGTCACCTGCGCGCCAGCACCTATGGCTGGTGCCACCTCGCCTGCCACCTTGGCCGGAACCCTTTCCCAAATGCATGCTGAGGCTCTGGCAGGTGTGGCCATCACCCAGGTGCTCGCACCGGGAGCTAAGGTGCTTTATGGTGCGGTGCCCACGACCATGGATTTGCGGAAAATGGAATTCACCATGGGCTCAGTGGAAATGGCGATGATGAATGCTTGTGCAGTCCAACTAGCGAAGCTCTACAACTTGCCCATTTACGCCTCAGGGGGAGTGACCGAGGCCAAGAGACCTGACATCCAGGCTGGCTTTGAAAAGGCTTTTTCCAGTTTGATGGTGGCCATGGCCGGGGCAGATTGCCTTCACCTGGCGGCCGGAATGCTGGATTCGGCGAATTCCATTTCCTATGAGCAGTACGTTATGGACAATGAGATCATGGGGATGGTGCAGAGAATACTGTCGGGCATCAAGGTGAATGAAGACACTCTGGGCTTCGATGTGATCGAGAAGGTTGGGCCTGGGGGGAACTATGTCACGGAAGACCACACCGTCGAACATATGATGGACGAATTTTTCTACCCTAAGCTAAGTGTCCGCTGCAACTTTGATGTTTGGGAGGAGCAGGGCCAGCCTGACATGTTCAGCCGCGCCAAAGATGTGGTTCAGAAAATCCTGGAGGAGAGCAAAAAAGGTCTTTTGGACACGGGTTTGGTTCTTGAGATAGAGAAAGCATTCCCCGGGATACAGAACGCCTAATATGCGACTGCGGAATCAAAGTGGAAGGACGACATGCATCATTGCTTGCGCCGTGTTCAAACCAGCCGTTGAGTATCTTCAGCTTCAGAGCAGATATCCCAATCTGCGTTTAGTGTACTTGCCAGCTAGTCTGCATATGACACCCCAAAAGCTAAAGAATTCGGTGCTAAAAGAGGTCGCTTGCGCTCAGCAAAGGAATGAGCGCATCATATGCCTTTATGGGGACTGTTTTCCCGATATAGGCGATTTTTGCCAACAGCACGGAGTGATCAAAGTGCCCGGGCATCACTGCTATGAAATGCTTCTGGGAAGTGAACGGTTCCAGAAGATCGTGGACGAGACGGCGGGAACCTATTTCCTTGAAAGAGAGCTCATTCTCAACTTCGGAGAGTATTGCGTAGAACCGCTTGAACTCCATGACGAGGAAATGCGAAAATGTTGTTTTGAACACTACCAGAGGTTGCTCTACGTGCGGCAGCCAGGAGATCCTGATCTTGTGCCAAATGCCCGGGAGCACGCTGAATTCCTGGAGTTGTCTTTGGACATTGTGGATGCGGATTATTGGCATCTCGAAAAGAAACTCATCGACGTGATGTAGACCGGTTTTCTGACAATCGAAGCCTTTGGAGAGACGCTCGCTGATTTCTAGCTCTGGCAGGAGCGTGAAGATGGAAAAGCCTCAGAATCAAAAACTCAGGAAGCAAAGACAGTCTATCGGAGCTCCTCCGTCTCAGAAACGGAAAACGAGATACTTCTCGTTGAATGTTTTGCCTGGTGACCTCTGGCTGAGGGTTCGTCAGGGAGAGACCGTCTGGGACGCGTTGCAAAAGGCAGGTGTGGATGTGGGAGGGGAGTGCGGCGGACTGGGAAAATGCGGCAAATGCAAAGTCAGAGTTGGCTCTGCAATGGGTCCTCCGTGCAAGGAAGAAAAGGAGTTGCTTGATAGGGCGGAACTGAAAGAGGGAATCCGCCTCGCCTGCCGTACCAAAGTGAACAAGGATTTGGTGATCTACACCAGAGAAACTGGTGCTGGCGAGGAATACTTCCAGATTCTCAAGACCGGCCATCGGCCCCTGTTGCATCTTCAGCCACTTGTCTCCAAGCAGCTCGTCAGCTTGCCCTCCGACCTTCGGGATGAGGGACTTGCCGATTTGGACCGGATCAAAGTGGTGATGGGTCAGGAATATCAAGAGCTGAAGGCTTCGCTTCACTGTCTGCGTACGTTACACGAGATGTTGGAAAGAACCGAGTCCCATGGGGCAGTGGTGCTCCATAACAACTGCTTGATGGCTTGGCAGGACTGCGAGGAGGTGCACTGCCAGTACGGCTTGGTCTTCGACCTCGGTACCACCACGGTGGTGGGCAAGCTTATTAGTCTGATGGATGGAGCTGAGGTCGCCGTCGCTGCCTGCCTCAATGGTCAAAGCAGGTATGGCACAAACGTGATTAGTCGTCTTCAGTACGTGAAAGAACACGCGAACGGTCTGGAAACTTTGCAGGCTCTCCTCGTCAAGGATCTGAACCAGATCACTAGACGCGTTTTGAAGACGGGTGGACTGAACGCAAAGGACATTTTTGTTGCTGTCGCTGCGGGTAACACCACGATGCAGCACTTTGTGCTAAGCTTGGACCCCTCAGGAATCGCCGAGGCGCCCTTCACACCTGTTTTGACCGATGGGCTGATTGTGAAAGCAGCAGACGTCGGTCTCGAGCTACACCCTGAGGCCCTGTTCTACGTAATGCCCACCAAGTCCGGTTACATTGGGGGAGATCTTATCAGTGTCATTCTCGCCTCTGGCGCTTCCGAACAGGAGGATGAAATGGTATTGGCGCTCGATATCGGCACCAACGGCGAGATCTTCCTGGGAAATAGGAAAAGACTGATGACATGCTCTGCGGCTGCTGGTCCCGCTTTCGAGGGCGCCAGAGTTGCCCACGGGATGATCGCTAGTGCCGGAGCGATCGAAGCATTCAGTCTTGAAGAGGGGGAGCTTGGTTATCGGGTCATTGGTAATATCAGTCCCAAAGGGATTTGTGGGAGTGCATTGGTTGAGTTAGTTGCCCTGCTCCTGGAGTTGGGCATAATCGACCACGAAGGCTTGATTCAGCCCCCGGGCGAAGGAAGAGGAGAGAGCTTGGGTTGGAGAGTAATCAATCGGTCAGGAGTCTATGTCTTTCTCATTGCTTCTGCACACCAAAGCTACGACCACAGGCCGATTTATCTCACTCAAAAAGACGTTCGGGAACTCCAGCTCGCCAAGGGGGCTATCGCGGCCGGTGTGAAAACCCTAATGGATGAAATGGGCATTGGGATCGCGGACATTCAGCGTGTGTACCTCGCAGGCGCACTGGGAAATTATGTTAATCCTTCCAGCGCCATGCGCATCGGTCTTATTCCCAGGTTTGATTTGGAGATTGTGAGGTCGTTAGGTAATGCGGCCAGCACTGGGGCTTCGATGGTCCTTTTGTCCCAGGATTACTGGCGCAAGGCTAACGAGCTTGCGGACTTCATTGAGCACGTTGAGCTGTCTTCTCGTCTGGACTTCAATGAATATTTTGTGGAGCAAATGGATTTTCCTAAAGAGGGGCTATTGGAGATTCCTGGTGAAGATGTGGGGGACGTGCTGAGAATAATCAAGGTCGCCGAGGTGATGACCCCCGACTTTCCCACGGTGCCTTCCAGCATGCCTGTGAAAGAGGTGAGTAGCCGGTTGCGCAGTACGGGTCATCATGGCTTCCCGGTTCTGGACGAGGAGGGCCGTCTATTTGGCGTGGTCACCGCAGCGGACCTGGAGAGCTCCTTGCGAAGTGGGAATATGAACCTCACTGTAGGAGATATCGCTACCAAGGCGCCTTTCGTAGCTTACCCCGACCAATCCTTGTATGAGGTGTTAGGAGCTACCGCGGAGGATTACGGGCGTATCCCCGTTGTCGACCGGCATGATAAGTCCCGCTTACTCGGGGTGTTACGCCGCCATGACATTACTAAAGCATACCGAACGAGACTGGCACAAACCGGAAAAGCAGGTCCAGGATTTTCTTGAAGGGAATTTGTGTAAGATGTTCCGGACTGCCCGGTCACTATAAGACTGCTGAATGAAGAAATGATGAAGAGTGTAACCATTGGAATCGTGGGCGCTGGTGGTGATGGAGTGGTGGTGTTGGGTAGTTATCTCCAAAAACTTGCTGCCTCGCAAGGATACTTCAGCCAGATGCTTACCTACTATGGGGCTCAGATCAGGGGTGGAAGCTCAGCAGCAAAACTAGGCCTGGATGCTGAACATCTCTCTCTGCCAAAAGACACTCTGGATCTTCTGGTATGTTTTGATTGGGGAAAGTATTCAGAGCTCCGGCAGGAGCTGGCACTGGGAGCAGATACCCTCGTCCTGTACGATAATAAGCCCCCCGGGGGAATTGATTTGCCGCAGAAAGCTTTTCAGGTCGGTTTTTCCAGGGAGAGTCAAGAGCTAACTGGGTTGACTCTCGATAAGAATATCGTAGCATTGGGACTACTGCTTAGAATTCTGGCTCTTGCCGATGACCGCGTGAAGGAAGCTATTGAAGAGGACAGAGAATTGAAGCTGTTGAAGGAGAACCTGTTGGTTCTCCAAGCGGGGCAGCACTTGTTTTCTGAAGCCTCTTTTTCCGGGTTAGCATTATCTCCGGCACGGGATGTTTCCGCCAAAGTTGTTCTTAATGGCAATGCTGCTGTGGCGCGAGGGGCAATCCGTGCTGGCTGTGGAGCATTCTTTGGTTATCCCATTACACCTGCAGCGGAGATTATGCGGGAAATGCGGGAGGAGCTTTCCCTGAGAAATGGCGTTTTCCTTCAGGCAGAGGACGAAATTGCTTCAGCGGGATTGGCTCTAGGGGCTTCTCTGGCTGGTACAAAGTCAATGACCGGCACCAGTGGTCCGGGATTTGATCTCATGACCGAGATGATGGGACTGTTCTCAGCTGCCGAAACTCCGATGGTGATTGTCGATGTGCAGCGCTGTGGGCCCTCCACCGGCATACCATCAAAGCCGGAGCAGTCAGACCTCAATCATGCTATCTACGGCGGTCACGGTGATGCTCCCAGGGTAGTTATGGCCCCTTACGATGTGCAAGGATGTTACCGCTTAGGCATAGAGGGCATCAATATCGCTCAATACTTTCAGACTCTGGTTATTCTCCTTTCTGATCAGTGGCTGGGGCAAGGTTTAGTGGCTATCAGCGGCGACCTCCTTGAAGAGGACTACCCGATTGAGGAAAGAAAAAGGCCCGCGAGAGAAGATGTCGATGATTATCATCGCTATCGACTCACGGAGGATTTTATTTCTCCGATGGCATCTGTGGGTGATGAGGGATTGGTCTATCAAGGTACTGGCCTTGCTCATAACGACAAAGGGGCACCAGCTTTTGATTTTGAGACGCATCAAAGAATGCACGAAAAAAGGTGGAGGAAACTGATGCCGCTTTGCCAGAGAGATGACCTGGTTAAGGTTTTTGGAAAGGAGAAATGCAGCAGGGGAATAATTACCTGGGGCTCTTCGGCTCAGGTTGTGCTGGAAACAGTCAAGGACCTGGGACTGCAGAATGAAGTCAGAGTCTGTGTTCCTGAGCTTATTCACCCCCTGCCAGGCCGGATCAAGAGCTTCTTAGCATCAACCGAGAAGCTGCTGGTGGTGGAGATGAATTATTCCGGCCAGTTCTATCATTATCTCCGGTCCGAAATGGATTTGCCTGAGAAAACTGAGGTGTATGCCAGAGCTGGCGGCCGACTCTTCAGCAGGCGAGAGCTGACTGGTCCAATAACAGAGGTAGCAAGATGACGGTAACTGCTGACTACAGAACAGGACTGAAGCCGGTGTGGTGTGCAGGCTGCGGTAATTTTGGTCTGCTCAGTGCCCTCACGAGAAGAGCGCTGCCTAATCTTGGGATACCTAGCCATCGAGTTCTTATTGTGTCTGGGATTGGTTGCTCGTCAAGGATCCCTGCCTACGTAGACACCTATGGTTTCAACAGCATCCATGGCCGGGCAATAGCCATTGCCCAGGGCGCAAAATTGGCTAAGCCGGAACTAACAGTCATAGCCGTAGGTGGGGATGGTGATTTGTTTAGCATTGGTGCGGGACATCTTCCCCATGCCGTGAGGAGAAATATTGATATCACCTGCATCATGGTCAATAACTTCGTATATGCCCTAACCAAAGGCCAGGTTAGCCCTACCACACCGCATCTGCAACGGGGCGAAGGGCCGTTTCTTTCCCCGCAATTCTATCCGCCAGTAGACCCAATACTAGATATGGTTAGCTACAGTGCTTCAACGGGAGCAAGTTTGATTGCTCAAGGAATATCCAGCGATGTCTCTCATCTCCAGTGGCTAATTGAGGAAGGGATCAAACATGAAGGTTTTTCCTATATCAGTGTACTGACACCTTGTGTTGTCTTCAGTCCTCCGGAGTTGTCCAGCACAATAAGAGAGAAGGCGAGCTATCTGAGGGAGGGAGAACTGGTGGAATTACCAGATTCATCGACGGAAAAACCCTGGCTTCATGATCCCGGCAACATCAGCTTAGCCCTGAGGTTGGCCCAGGTGCCATTGCTGGAAAAACCGCTTTTAGGAATATTCTTCCGAGGAAAGTGAGAACGTGATGATGTGGCGCGTGATCATCTGCTGGGGTGGGGGGCTTGAGGTCAGGCTTTATCCTCAACGAATCAAGCTGACCGCTGCGAGCAGGGGTGCTTCAATGATCGTCTTGTCCGTGGATTACTGACGCACGGCTGCATGCCGACGAGTCCGGCTGAGACACCTACCACATTTCCACCTCAAGGAGTACCTGAATCAAGCTTAACTGAGCTAGTTATTGTCTATGACAATAATCCCTTTGATAATCGACTACGCACAGCTTGGGGTTTCTCGTGCCTGATAAGGCTTCCCGCCAAGACTATTCTGTTCGATACCGGTGGTGATAGTCCCACCTTGTTGCACAATATGAGACAGCTCCAGATTGACCCTGGAGAGGTTGATATTGTGGTACTTTCGCATATACACGGTGATCACGTGGGCGGACTAAGCGGCTTTCTTGAGGAAAACAGCGCTGTCACTGTTTACCTGCTGCAGTCATTTCCCCAGAGCTTCAAGGATGAGGTAAAGTCGCTTGGGGTAAAGGTGGAAGAGGTATATGAAGCCGGAGAGCTTTTCTCGGGCGTATATACCACTGGCGAGCTTGGGAATGGAACAAAGGAGCAGTCACTGATCGTAACAACCGGCAAAGGTCTGGTCATAATAACTGGTTGTGCCCATCCGGGTGTGGCAAACATCATCCGAGTGGCCAAAGACGTAGTCCCTGACGATAGGGTATACTTAGTGACGGGCGGCTTCCATCTAGCTGGGGCATCCTCGGCGCAAATTGAATCTGTTATTCAAGAGTTCAGCCAGTTACCTGTGGAAAATGTGGCTCCTTGCCACTGCAGTGGAGATGAGACGCGCAGGCTGTTTAAGGAACGATATGGGGAAGGTTACATAGAGAGTGGGGTGGGCAAAAGGGTACCACTTCCATAGTCTGACAGATGTAGGAATAGGGAACTTATGAAAGTCATGGGATTAATCGGGGGGATGAGCTGGAATTCTACGTTGGAGTACTATCGAATCATCAATGAGTTATTTGCCCAGAGGCTGGGAGGTCTTCATTCAGCCCGCCTGATCCTCTACAGCTTGGACTTTGATGAGATTGAGAGGGCTCAGCGTGAAGCCCGTTGGGACGACGCAGGCCATATTCTTGTTGAGGCGAGCAGCGCTCTCAAGCGGGCCGGTGCCGACTTCTTGGTAATCTGCACGAACACTATGCATAAAGTTGCTGATGTCGTGGCGGACAAATCTAGCTTGCCTCTACTTCATATTGTTGACGTAACTGGTAACGCCATCAGGGACCGAGGGCTGCACCGGATAGGACTGCTGGGGTCGCGGTTTGTAATGAAAGAAGCTTTCTACCAGGAAAGGCTCCAAAACCAATTCGCTATTGAGGTCCTTGTGCCTGAGGAGGATGACATGGTTGTTGTCGATCGAATCATATATGACGAGCTTTGTCAGGGCAAGACCAAGGCCGCTTCACGCCGAACTTGCGCTGACGTTATCAGCAGGCTGATGGATAGAGGTGCCCAAGGTATTGTACTCGGATGTACCGAACTGCCCTTGCTTATTCGGTTTGGTGATACAGATGTTCCCGTGTTCGATACTACGCGGCTCCATGCGGAAGCAGCAGTCAATCTGGCACTGGCTGAAGGCTAGGAATCTGCCCCTGTTCGTACATCGTTGTACTTGGCCGCAGGCACTTAGCGACCGGCGATACGGTCTTAGCCACCTCCTAGATTGAGTTTGTTCCGCGGCCAACCCCGAAGCTGTTGTTGAAAATCTCTAGAAATAAGAAACGGCTTCCCAAAATGGCTCGCCGAAGCATTTCCGCCTGCAGTTCACAGGCACCTAAACGCTGGGCTTAAAGATAGCACTGGGCTGAACTTTGGTGGCATAGTAAAAGCCGACTGCTACGTGGATGCTGCCGTATTTTGCCTTTAGCTCATCCAAGGTACCAGCATCCAGTGCTTCCACAGGGCACGCTTCTACGCAAACAGGCTTCCTGTTTTGTGCCCATCTATCCAAACAGAAGTCGCACATCTGTGCTTTGGCATTGGTTTCAGACCCAAACTGGGGGATATGGTAGGGACAAGCCTCGCGACAGAGAGCACAGGCATCTATCCCCATACTCTGTTCTCGGTCTATTACCACGACCCCGTCGTCGGCCCTTTTGTGGATGGCACCGACAGGGCAGGTCTCAATGCAAGCAGGTTCGGCACAGTGGTAGCAATTGCGAACTAAGAAATTCACGGAAATATCAGGGTATCTACCATTTTCCAGGGTAAGCAGTCTAATCCAGTTTACGTCTTTATCCTGTACGTCATGCCAGTCCTTACAAGCCACCACGCAGGCAAAACACCCGATGCACTTAGACTGATCGAAATAGAATCCTAGTTGCATGGCTCACTCCTTTGGACCTTTTTCACCTCTACCAGTATGTTATTGCAGGGGAACGCTCCGCCCGCTGTGTAGTAACCAGTGGTCAGGGTATTGATGCTCCCGCCTTGGTCAACACCATTTTCATCCGGCGTAAATTGCCCAGACTCAGGTAGCATGACGACACCTGGCATTATCCTTTCCGTAACCTTGGCAGCAACCTGGGTTATCCCGTAATCGTTGAATGCCTGAACCTGATCGCCATCGCTGATGCCTCTAGCCTGGGCATCTATAGTGTTGATCCACAGGGCGTGGGGCATGAGATCACATAGCCAGGGCAGATCTTTGAACTGAAAATGCACCCCCCGCTTGAAGTGAACGGAAACAACCTGTAGTGGGTACTTCTCAGCTAGAGGGGAGCTGCGACTCTGGGTATTATCGAAGTATTTGGGGATAGGTGGAAGCTCTGGGTTATCCATATCCGCCAGCATTTGGGAATAAATCTCTATTTTGCCTGAAGCTGTGGGGAAGGGATTGTTCTCAGGGTCTTCGATCTGTTTCTTGAAGGCAACCATCGGTTGGTCGAACTCGACCCTGTGAATGCCTTTCGTCTTGAACTCCTCGTAGTCGGGAATGTTCTGGCTGTTTTCCACTATCCATTTCACCCATTCCTCATCCGTCTTGTCATTGTAATTCTCGATGCCCAGCCGTGGTGCCAGTTCGCTGAGTATCTGTAGGTCCGACTTGCATTCGTACAGAGGCTCGATTACCTTGGGAAGGTAGGTATAATGGGACCCAGTTAGCCATGCCTGAACCACATCCTCTTTCTCCAGGAAACTACTGATGGGCAGCACGATATCGGCATACCTGGCGGTTGCGGTCATGAGAAGCTCATGAACCACGATGAAGTCCAGCTTTTCCATAGCTTTGGCACCCAGGTTGTTATTGGCGGTAGCATTGGACAAGGGATTTGCCTGGAGAACATAGAGTAGCCTGATGTCAGCGGGGTAGCCGCCGGCTTTGCCCTGCAGGATGGCATTCCATATGTCGGCGTAGTGTATTCTGGAGCTATTGGCGTTAGGGGCTCCAGGGACGGTCAGTTGGTACTTTACCGGGGGCCAACCTGCTTGGACTGGGTTGGCGCCTGCGGGCATTCCCCTCAGGCTTGGTGGAGAGGTGGATTCAAAGGCTACCTGATGTCCGGCAGCCCAGCCCCCGTGAACACCCACATTGCCTGTCATCGCTGCCAAAATCTGAGTGGCACGGTGAAATTGCTCCCCATAGAATGCTCTTCCTGGGCCCCAGGAAGCTAACAGGGCTGCTGGCTTAGCCGTAGCGTATTCTCGCGCCAGGTTTTCTATGGTAGCTGCTGGGACTCCGGTGATAGTCTCTGCCCAGGCTGGCGTCTTTGGTATCCCGTCCTCGACGCCCAAAACATAGTCCTTATAGCGATCAAAACCGACGGTATAGCTATCAATGAATTTAGAATCTTGGAGGTTCTCCCTAGTTATCACGTAAGCCATAGCCGTGAGCATTGCAATGTCGGTGGCAGGATAGATAGGTATCCACTGCCTGGCGTAGGCTGCTGCCGAGTCGGTAAATCTGGGGTCGACACATATGACCTTTATACCGGCTGCCTTGCCTTCGGCAAGGTAGTGCGCCGCACCATCGAACCAGGTGTCCGCGGGATTAAATCCCCAGAGAATTATCAGCTTGGAATTCAGAAGGTCATCCCAGGAATTGCCGCAGACTCTGGTGCCATAGGTCACCAGCGAGGCATAAATCATGCCTTGGAAAGATACGATACACCAGCAGCTGGTGCAGCCACCGAACATGTTGAGTAGCCTATAACCAGTACGCTGGTCGTGCAGTACGCCATGGTTCCCACCGGAGTTCACATACAAGATAGCCGGGTTCCCATACTTCTCTTTGACCTTTATCAGTTCCTTGGCTACTGTGTCCAGTGCCTCATCCCAGGAAATCCGCTCAAATTTCCCCTCTCCCCTGGCCCCCACTCTTTTCAAGGGATACTTGAGGCGGTTGGGGTTATAAAGCATTTGACGAAGGGCGCGTCCCTTTAGGCAAGGTCTATGAACCCTTTCTCCCTGCATGGGCTCAACCCTTACGATTACCCCGTCTTTCACGTGCACTTGAAGAGGGCATCTGCCTCCGCAGTCATAGGCACATGTAGTGGTAACGATATTCACCCCGCTATTTGTCTTGAGCATGATTCACCCGCTCCTTTCGCTGCCAAAGGCTGATGTTCGGACTTCACCTTCACTTTGCGCTGCCTTGAAGTGATTATGCCGATGAGAATGCGTTTGATTTTTGATGCCTATAAACCACAGCTTATGGATAAGCACCAGCTATCTGTTTTCCTGATCTTTCCCGCTTCAGGTCCTTCCTAGCATATCCAGGACCGTAGGTTAATTTGCTTTTGCGTATGGGTGGACATTAGGCAAGCTTCGTCAAAAGGGAAACCAGACGCCTGGACCAACGGTAGTTTACTTCGGAGGAGTTGCTGGGTCAAATGATTGCCAGGGTGAATAAGCACGCCAGCTTCATTGCTCTTAACATCGGCAACCAAGCCATTGCCCGCTTCATCCTACATATTAGTGTGACTAACCCGCACTGCATCCCTGCCAGAAAGCTCTCATTGCAGGTGGTACCAAAAATGCGGGCACCCCATGCGCTTTCGAGTTCTTGATCTTGATACATCGTGAGTTGCCGCACAAGGTTTGATAGTCATCGTCGTAGATGCTACAATTGCAGGTCTACTGGCAGGACTGCTGAACTTAGAGTTGGCCTGTACCGTTCTCAGACGAAACGGTAGTCAGTGGTGTCAACTGAAGGTGCAAATATAGTGATTGTGTTCCAGTAATGCATAGGGAAAATAGGAAATTCACTGTACTAGGTGCTATTGGAAGTACTCCACTTCTGAAAATAGGCAATGTCTACGCTAAGTTAGAGAGTGTTAATCCTAGCGGCAGCATAAAAGACAGAGTTGCCCTGGAAATAGTTGACGCTGCCGAAAGAGAAGGACAATTAGGAGAAGGCTTCACAATAGTTGAAGCCAGTAGCGGAAATACTGGAATATCTCTGGCTATGGTCGCTGCTGTCAAAGGCTACAGGATGATTGTGGTAATGCCCGAAAACATGAGCGAAGAGAGACAGGAAATGATGCGGGCATTTGGAGCTGAGCTAGTGTTGACTTCAAGAAGCGGCAGTCTTAAGGAAGCTATAGAAAAAGCAGAAGAGATTGCCAGAAAACCTAAGACATTCATAGCAAGGCAGTTCAGTAACCCCAATAACATAAGAGCACAAGAGAAAACCGGCGAAGAAATTCTAAGAGAAATTGGGCCGGTAGATGCTGTTGTGGCTGGTGTTGGTACTGGCGGAACGCTAATGGGTATTTCAAATGTGATGAAGGAAGTCAACCCGAAGCTAAAAGTGATCGCGGTAGAACCTGAAGAAGCCGCTGTTATGTTTGGAGGAAGCGAAGTTAGGATTGAGGAGCATAAGATTCAGGGAATAGGTGATGGTTTCATCCCCCAATTAGTGGATATGAGTAAGGTGGACGAAGTGTTTACAGTTGGGAGTGAAGAAGCTGTAGATATGGCGAGAAGGCTTTTTAGAGGCTATGGATTACTAGTTGGAATAAGCTCTGGCGCAAACATGCTTATTGCGCTAGAAGTAGCCAAGAAATACGACAAGGTCGTTACGGTTTTGCCTGATAGAGCAGAACGATATCTGAGTATGAGTCTGTTCAAATAGTAGATTCTGTACGTCGCGACCGACACCGGCCCAACTAAGCAATGATAGTCTGGGTGGCGGAGCTTCCTTTGCCAACCCTCCTTCAGACCCACTATGGCGTTGGCGGACACCCTGTGGTCTCCCCTGCCAGCTCCCGAAACACCGGTTCGAAGTCTCCTGTCGCCACGCCTTCCAGGTAGAGCCGGCCAAACAACCTCTGCGCAGCTTGCGACGCTCGCTGATAACGCCCTACTATCTGAGATTCAAATCCCTGAAGGCGCTACATCAGGAGACACTTGCCTCCCGTTTCAGGACAGCGACCAGCATCTGCCGTACTCCTTCTCGCACGTAGGCTTCCAAAGGGTCACGAACATCATTGCTCTGTTCTTCACTGCTCTTTCTCTGGCATAAATTGCTAAGGTGTATCTCCCCTTATAGGGGTGTTTTTCTAACTGGGAGGATACGCCTCTTTTACCTCGATCGTCATTAGTTTCCACAACCTTTGATATTAGCTCTAGATTCTTCCGGCTACACTTGAACTCCTGAACTCTGCAGCAAGATTCTACTTTATGGCTGACTGTTACACATCTCAAGGATAGAGATCATGCCCAGCAGTTTAGTTCTTCTTTGTCTTACTCTGCTACTGAACCAGCCACTCTCTTGTCACTATAAGAGCGATTGCCTCTGTTCTCAGAAAGGGAGAGGGCCTGAACAATATTGGTCGTCCTATGCCTTAGTGCTTTTCCATAGAGGGCAGTAATTGCGGCTTGAATTTCAGACTGTGATGGCATTTCAACAAATCCATATCCCCTAAGTTGGCCGCTACCAACATACTTGTCGTTCGTGATGGTTACAGATATCATTTCTCCGAAAGGCAGGAATTATCCTCGCAGTTCCTCCTCAGTCACCTCACGAGATAAGTTGCCTACATACATATTCATGTTGCCCTCCTTTCGCGGCGAAGAGACTATTCTTGGCCCACTGTTTGTCACCAGTACCCAAACCAATAGCCCCCAGAGTAATGAATATATCTTCTGTGTTCTATGCAGAAATGAATGAGAAGGATTCTAGTATCTTCCCCGTCCTCCTCCTCTATTGTACCCACCGCCTCCACCGCCTCCACCGCCTCTTCTGTCACCGTAAGATCCACCACCTCTGCTGTCAGTACGAGGGCGAGCCGCGCTAACATTAAGCGTCCGATCCTTTAGTTCTTTTCCGTTGATGCCGGTAATTGCAGCTTGACCTTCAGACACTGATGCCATCTCAACAAACCCGAATCCCTTGGGTTGCCCAGTATACTTGTCTGTTATAATGCTTACAGACGCCACTTCTCCAAAAGCCCCAAATTCTTTACGTAATTCCTCTTCAGTTACCTCATAGGATAAGTTGCCCACATAAATCTTCATATTCGTCCTCCTTTCGCTTAATCTCGTAACCCTTCGCCGAGGGTCTCACCAGAATATCAAGTACCCGTGCAGACTATGACCATAATCATTAGCTTATTGACTGCTTTCGGCTTTACCTGTAGCGGCGCCTTAGTCTGGCGTTCTTTTGCGCTTTCCGGCGTGCCATCTCTGCCTTGGATAGGAAATGACGGTGGGCCTTTGCCTCGCGCAGGATACCACTCATCTGTACCATCCTTTGAAAACGCCGTAACAAAGAATCCTGGGTTTCACCTTCATGTATCGAAACTTGTAATGACATAACGCAGCAACAGATTCTAAGGGCATGCATAGGCCAAGATGTCCCAGCCTATGCATGTTCGGTTACACTAGCCCTATCTACTCGGTCTGACTTTATTGTAGCAATCGCTACAATAGACCGGTCTACCATCGCGAGGCTCAAAGGGCACTTCCGTGTCTTTGCCGCACTCGGCGCATACTGCAGGAAACATTTGGCGTCGGAATCCGTAGCTGTCGCCACTATTTCCAGATCGCTCTGCCTTCCTTGCTTGGCGGCATGAGGGACAGCGCTTGGGCTCATTAGTGAAGCCCTTGGATTGATAGAACTCTTGTTCTTCAGCGGTGAAACTGAAGGTAGCCCCACAATCGGAACACTGGATCGACTTGTCCTGAAAACTCATTGGATGACCTCCTCTCTCAAAATTTTAGCTGGAGTTCGGGTCATCCAACACTCGGGTAAATCTGAGGTGATTTAAGTATGTAACAACCTAAACTATAACTACTGAATAAATCATACACCAAAGCGATTCACTTTGCAAATCAATAGTTTCTTCCAGTACAAGATAAGCCTGAAGAGGGCAGGGATTTCTAATTACTATCACTCAGGCTCATTTTTCCATTAGAATAGCGTGGGACACATCATGAGCAGTCTCTGCACGCAAATCACAACAGGTTGCGCGTTTCTCGGCTTCGAATGTTGCAATGTTAACTCTAGCACTATCGGTTAATCCCCGTTGTGGAGCCTGGTAATTAATGACCGAAGAGACAATATTCCAGATAGACAAAGATCTGCTAAGAGAGGGTCTCAGCAAATACACGAGACAGGCGTTTAACATGCTTCCTGAATTGGATAAGCCACGCGTTCTGGATGTAGGTTGTGGTTCGGGTGTCCCGACCATGGAACTTGCAAGGTTAAGTAATGGACAAACAATAGGGTTGGACGTCAACCAGCCTCTCCTAGATAGGCTTACGAGAAAGGTCGAAAAGGCAGGGCTGTCAGAACGGGTTAAGGCCGTGAAATGTTCCATGTTCGATATGCATTTCCCGGATGAAAGCTTCGATATCATCTGGGCCGAGGGCTCCATATCAGTAATCGGTTTCAAAAGGGGGCTTAAGGAGTGGCGCCGGTTGCTCAAACCAAATGGGTTCCTCGTAGTTCATGATGAGACAGGGAATATCACGGAGAAACTAGAACGTATCTCCAGTTGCGGTTATGACCTACTCCAGTATTTCACATTGCACGAAGATATCTGGTGGATTGAATACTATGCTCCTCTGGAAAAACGAATTGATGAGATTCGCACAAAACATACTGATGATGCCAGTGCTCTTGTGGCACTTGATAATGACCAGCGGGAGATAGACATGTTCAAGAAGAATCCCAGGCGGTATGGCTCGGTGTTCTTTATTATGAAAAAGAGATAACAGTCGTCCAGAATGTGAAATGGGTAGTAGGAAGGCTGGGTATGGACACAGCCAGAGTAGGAGAACCTGAAGAGTTATCGGGCTTTTCGCGTTTCCTGGTAGGGGATTTGACTGTGGCATTCAACCGGACGTATGCAGGCTTACACGCTTCACTGAGATTGAATCCAAGGGGACAAAGAGAAGCCAGTTTTGGAGACGCGGGCTAAACCAGGTGGTATCTTTTTCGTTATGGCGTTATAGTGACTAGAGGACTTTGAGCAGGAGGCGAAAGATGACTAGAGCTAAATCATGTTTGGGAGTTGTCGTTTTGAGTCTGGCGGCTGTTCTAATGGGCGGCTGTGCCGGCGATTCGGTTTCGCCGGTCGAAACTGCTGCTGACGCACGAGATGCAGCCATTGCCTACTTACAGGAGCATGAGCCACAGAATGCGCCAGGTACAGGTATCGAATGGCAGGAACAAGATGTTACTCCTCTGGGGCTGGTAGGAGCGGCAACCAAAGAGTTTGTCTCCGATGAGTGGACGATTAAGGTGTCCTACCCAGTGGTACTACCAGAGAATACCGTGTACCAGGTAGTAGTATCCAGCATCAAACTAGGTTGGCACTGGGAGGGGTCTGTCAAATATGATGGTAGTGTGGCTGAAGTTAGTGCTTTCAAGCAGATGTCCAAAGAGGAAAGCCAGGGAATTGCTGAGGAGTTCGTAAAGGACAGCCCAACATTCACCTTTGACGGCATCGAAGACACTCTGAGACTGACAGGAGCCCTGACAGCACGGTGTCCCTACTGCTGGGTATTCATCTTCGAGTTTGACAGCAGACATGCTGGTTATGGCGACAGGACGGGACAAGCGCTTGCTGAGGTTATCACACCTCACCGAGCAGTAATCGCGGTCGAGCAGCTTGAGATTACGTCTGCCATAATGGACTATGAGTGGGATATGCTCAGGCAGACGATGATCAGTGAAGAAGACGAAATCCCCGAGGGAGCACTGAGTGTTGCTGATTTATTGCAGGATCCTGTGTATGACACAGAAGTTGCAATCTATGGAGAGGTGAGTTTGTTAGGCCAGCTTAATTGTCCATGCTTTGAGCTAAGCTCTGGCGGGGAAAAAGTACAGGTATGGTATGACCTAATGGTGGAGAACGACGGCACGGAAAGACCTGCGGTAGATGTCCAGGGAATCAACAACGGCGACAAGATTGTCGTGACAGGGGAACTGAAGGGTGATGGTGGTGAACATTATTCAGAAGGTGATTTCTGGGCGAGTGTCATTATTGTACCATCACAATAGGCAGAGACTCACTCTTTGGCTAAGGTAAACTGGGGAATTTGATAATCGTGCGCAGGAGAAAGGGCAAATGCAACGTCTACTCCTAATATTCTCATTACCTACCTCCATTGAGGGTCTGCTTCATCAGTTTGAAGGACATGCTTTCCCCAAAAGCTATCTCTGCCTTGAACGAAACGGAGTACTCGCAGTCGGTCGGCATGATAGCCTAGCGGGAGTCCATACGTATGTATTAAAGGTTCGGCAGCTCTGATGTGTGCCCAAGTTGTTTCTTGCTCGAAAGAATCAGCATACAGAAGCTTCCGGCTTAACATCATTCTGGAGGTGCAAGATGAACTTGCCTGCCTCTGCTGGTCTCCGGTACCGACTGGCTGAGCTGCTCTCTCTTGAGCAATTGACTGAACCGCCCCAAGTCGGCTCTACAGCAGCCCATCGTTTTCCAGCTTTTCGCATCGGTCATGCAGCAGAGAAGATAGTCATCGATGAAGTGGTCAAGGGACGAGACTTTTGCCTCCATTATCGCGCTCCTTTTCCTACGAATCAGGTGCTCAACAGGAGCTGCATTTTGGGGGAATTTCTTTGAAAAGGGGGAAAATTAGCTTTGAAAGTGGGGTCTGGTGGAGCTGAGTCGACAATAGACACGAGTCTTGGCTTCTCATTCAGTCTTAATGCTTAATATTGACTGCACCAGTCGTAATCATGAACTTTCAGTCGCTAGGTTGCAAACTACTCTGCCACTGAACGGACAGAAATCCGCAATGCGGTGTCTTGTTGGAACGCTCTGAGGTACTTGCGCTAGCGTCTTTCGAACTCCCGAAATCGGTAGCCTATTCCCCGCTCACTCAAAATGTATTTCGGGTGCTTGGGGTCCTCCTCGATCTTCCGGCGCAGATAGGTAATGTAGAGCCACAGGTAATGGTCCTCCTCTCGATATTCGTAGCCCCAGACTCTTCTTAGCAGAGTTTCATGAGTGAGGACTTTGCCAGCATTGCTCACTAGATGATACAAGAGTCGGTACTCAGTGGGCCTGAGATGAACTTCTTTACCTCTAACCACGATCTCATGCCGACTGAAGTCGATAGAAAGATAATCGTCCACTCGTATTTCCGTCTTTGGCACAGGGCTAGGCATTTCAACACGGCGCAATACCGCTTTTACCCGTGAAACAAGCTCCTTTGGGCTGAACGGCTTGGTAACATAATCATCTGCGCCTAGATCAAGTCCCTTCACCTTATCTGTTTCTTCGCCTTTCACAGTGAGCATGATCACTGGCACAGTGGAAACTTCGCGAATTTTTCTCAACGTCTCGAAGCCGTCCATCTCGGGCATCATGACATCAAGGACGACCAGGTCGGGCACCTCTTTGGTCAGTTTCTTCAACGCCTCATAGCCATTAGAAGCACCGGAGACCCGATAGCCCTCTAGTTCCAGATTCATGGCCACCGCTTCGATGATGCGTGGTTCGTCATCCGCAACAAGAATCGTCTTGCCCTTTTGCGCCTTCGGCGCAAATTCAATTGAATTATTCAATATTCTTCCTATTGTATTTGCCCTTCGGGCAAATTAAATTACTCTTCACCTAAGGGTAGACTGAAGGTGAAGCGACAGCCTTTTCCCAGCTCACTTTCCACCCAGATTCGACCTCCATGAGCCCCGATAATCGTTTTGCAGATGTAAAGCCCAAGTCCTGTGCCCTGAGTTGGTTTGGCTAAGCTATCCTCCACTTTGTAGAAGCGCTCAAAAATTCGCTCCCGGTCTCGCAATGGGATGCCAATTCCTTCATCAGCAACTATGACCAGGACTTGGTTCTCTGAGGTCTCGCCCTTGATGCTGATCATCCCTCCTCGAGGCGAGAACTTCACGGCATTCTCGGTAAGATTCGTCAGCACCTCTTCTATCCTTTCAGGATCGCCAAGAACGGGGGGGAAATCTGGAGGAAAATCAAGTTTCACTTCATGGATTTCCGTTAATCCGGCAACCCTCTTTGCCACTTTATGCGCTTCCTTAGGTAAGTCCAGCAGAAGTTTGTTTAACGACAAATCTCCAGCCTCGAGCCGAGAGGTATAAAGGAGTTTGGTCACTAGCTCGCTGAGGCGGTCGCTTTCCTCCTCAATAGCCTGTAGTTTATCCCTAATAGTTTGCTGACTCCACTGGGCATCAGAGCGTGCTAAGGTGCTGGCGTAGGCCTTAATAATCGAAATAGGAGTCTGGAGTTCATGTGAAACGGTGGCAAGAAGTGCCGACCTCAGGTCCTCAATTTGGCGAAGGCGACTGATATCCCGAACGTTTACCACTGTGGTCAACAGACCGCCATTGGGTGAACATGCTACAGAATAACTCATGCCCACATCCACATTTTGACCATCCTTGGTAGTGATGATGCCATCGAGACTAAGGAAACCCTCGGCGCCTCTAGTGAGGGGACACTTGATTTGGCAAAGGTCCTCTTCCTGGCTACCCCTTAGCTTTAAGACTTTGAAGCAATAACTTCCGACTGCCTCTCCCCTTTCCCAGCCGGTAAGCTTTTCCATACTAGCATTGAAGGAAAGTATGCGTCGCTCAGGGTCAATGGTCATGATTCCATCGGCGCTGCTTTCCAGGATCGACTCTATCTTGTATCGTTCTTCGGCAAGCTGGGACGCCAGGCGAGCATTTTGTAGTGCGATAGCTACCTGGTCGGCAAAAGCGGACAGCACACGCTGGTCGCTACTGCTGAAGGACTCTGCCAAATGGGGACGCAACACATATATCAGCCCGATCATCTTTTCTGCGATCTGAAGTGGCAAGGCAATGATGGGATCCTGCACCTGGTCTGTTGTAGTTGCCGGAACACGAATGCCAGGAGCAAGTCGGGAAAGTCGGTCGAAACTCTGCTTGCTAGTGGCAAGGTCGGGAATAGCTTCCCTGAGTAGGGGGCGTAGCCGTTCTACGCCTCTAGAATTCAGACCATAATTTGCCCCTTCAACGAAACGCCTCTCCTTCTCACTCCACAGAGCAACTATCCCAGCATTACCGCCCAAGGTGTTTACTGTACTCCCAAGGATGGATATCAGCTTGGCATGAAAATCTGTTTCCTCAGCGGGAGCAGCCAATGGTTCAACCTTCTCCTGGCTAATTACCTTTCCGTATTTTGAGCCTTTACCTCTTTTTGCCATGCTGTCAACAAACGAAAATTCTAAGGTAAATCTAAGGTTTTTCTAATGAATTTCCAACTACTTTCTAAGGTTATTCTAGCACAGGCTAGTTAAACTATGTAGTGAATAAGAAGCCAGGTGCTCCTGGCAGAGGAGGCGGGACAAATGCAAAAGGGCAAGCCCACACCCAAACCAAAGTAGGACGAGAGAAGGGCCTTTGGTGGGTGGGGAACACTATCATGGGCAGTAAAGCGTATCCTCCATCCGCCAAAGACCTGGGTGGTAATGAGTCAAGGAAGGATTTAATAGACCATGTGGCATTATTTATTCTATTTCTTAATCGGTGGAACGGTAGTCACAGTGGTGGCTTATATTGGCAGCCGCGGTAATGGTATGCTGGCAGCTTTTGTGGCCAGCCTGCCAATGCTGTTTCTTCTGAATGTTCTTTTGATGTACCGGAACGGAGGAGTGGACGCTAGCATTACATACACAAAGGGTGCTCTTTTGTTTCTACCAGCGTTTGCCTGCTATGCCGCTTTAACCATATGGTTACTGCCCCACCTGGGTATGCCAAAGGCATTAGTGCCTGGGCTGCTAATATATACGGTACCCATCATAATGATCAAGAAAATAAGACCCAAGATGCTGAAGGCAAAAGCCAGATCCAAGCAACCTCGGGAACTACAATGAGAGGTTGCAAAACTTCAGGGGGCGCTGTGAATATGAGCGGAATAACACAGCAAGCTTCATACACAAAGCTGCTGCAGGGGCTGGGTGGGGGATATGCCCCGGCTTTGGGCATCAATCTCGCCAGCATGGAGTCAGACGAGGTTTTCAAGTGGTTCCTGGCTTCGGTGCTCTTTGGTGCCAGAGTCGGCGAGAGCATCGCTATGAATACCTACAAGGAGTTTGAAAAGGGAGCTGTGCTCTCCCCCCCCATGGCCATCTTGGAAATCGGTTGGCAAGGCTTGGTGGACATTCTCGACCGGGGTGGGTATGTGAGGTATGACTTTAAGACTGCCACAAAACTGCTGGAAGTAACGCAAACCCTCAAGGACAGATATGAGTGTGACCTGAACCGACTGCATTTCTTTGCCAAGGACGAAAGGGATTTGGAAAAGAAACTTCGGAGCCTAGGGAAAGGAATCGGTCCAGTTACGGCGAACATATTTTTGAGGGAGTTAAGGGACATTTGGGAGAAGGCGGAGCCACCACTCTCAGAATCCGCACTTTTGGCAGCAAGGAATCTGAGATTAACCCAAGCAACTAATGCCGCAGTGGCTTTGGAGGAGCTGAGAACGATGTGGGAGGCAAGCGAGAAGGGTGAAGTAAGGTTCTCGGATTTCGAAGCCGCTCTGGTGAGGCTAGGCAAGAACTACTGCCACAAGAAGAAATGCTTGGCTTGCCCGGTCAGACAAGAATGTCAAAGTCACTAAACACAAGGAGATGATCAAGATGGTAGAGAAATTAAAGCCCAGGCCCAAAGGGTAAGTGAAATGGCGATCACATAAGCAAATGAGCAAGGAGGTGAAGAATTGCCAAAGTACGTTTACAAAGCAACAAATGATGGATGCGAATACTGTAAGGACAGCTTTGAGGTAAAGCAAAGTATTGACGACAAGCCGATGGAGAGGTGTCCAAAGTGCGGAGCTCCAGTGAGACGAGCCCCGACCACTTTTGCCTTCCAAATGAAGTGAAGCTATTGGAGGTTAGCAATGAGAATAAGGATGATGGCACGATGCAACCTGCCCTATGGCGTTGCTGCGCATGCTGAGCCGCTAGGAAAAGCATGGTCGGAAATGGGCCACGAGCCCAAGATTCTTGACCCAGTTGAGTGCACGGCTCGGCACGCTTCGACATTGCATACCGAAACAGGTGTAAACGGAGGTGAGCAAGTGGCATCTATCTACTTCGTGGGACCATATAAGCCCATAATGTGCGGGATAGCCGACTACACGAGTTATGTAACCCGTGGGAGTCCCGCTGGAAGGTGGGGCGTTCTGTCTTTTGACCTGAGGAAGTACGGGTTTCCACTACTAACTAGTGATAGAGAGGCAACGGGGCAAGTTTGCTATGACATCCCCAGTCGCCATGAGTTCTCTGCCTCGGTGATTCTGGAGGGGCTCAAAAAGCTTGGTGCGGGGAAAGAGAACTCTGTCGTGTGGTTCCAGCATGAGTTCGGCATTTGGCCGCATCGCATGCAGTTTGTTGCTATGCTTAAGAATCTGGACATACCGAAGGTGGTGACTTTTCATACCCTCCACTTCCAGAGCAGCGAAACGCCAACTGGACTACGTGGAGAAGAATACGACCTACTCAGAACTCTACTACCCCATGTCGACGCCATCACGGTTTTCAGCCGCGGGGTGTACCACGCCGTTACCTCAGCGTTCCCTCAATACTGTGAGAAGGTATATGTGGTAAAGCACGGGATACACTCGTACCCCGAGATAAGTCGCCTCAGTCGGAAAGAAGCCAAGGAGAAACTGCACGACTTCTTGCTCTATGAATCCGGTCTCGACAAGGCAACTAAAGAGGTCCTGCACAGGCAGCGCATATTTCTTGACTCAGAGACCACTGTAATAGGTCAAACAGGGTTTCTGTCGCCTTCAAAGGGTTCGGAGTTGCTCTACCGTGTCAAAGACGATTTGGAGAAGCTTATCCCTCGGCAGAGAATGGCAGCCGTCCGTATTGGAAGCCCTAGAGAGGACTCCCAAAAAATCTATGCCCAAGAACTGCGAAGGAAGGAGAATGGCGCAGACAAATTCCTCCTCGAGACCTGGCTGCCTCAAAACGTACTTCCACTAGCACAGCGGGCTTTCGACATTAACTTCTACTGGCCTAGTGACTGCACTCAGAGCGGTGTTCTGGCGCATGCTCTGGGGACTCACGCATTAGTCGCTGGCCGTGACTTGGAGGGCGTTGGTGAAACTCTAAAAGAGTCTGGAGGGCTCACCGATGTAGACCTGAGGCATCTCGTACTAAAGATTAGAGATCTCATGCTCAACCCGGAGCTTGAAGAAAGGCTGGAAGAGACGGTGAAGAAATACGCCGCAGAGTTCTCCTGGGAGAATCAGGCCGAGCGACATTATGAGTTGGCTCAGCATATTTTGCCTCTGGTGTCCATCCCGTTAGTCCGACATTCCCCTTTGCCATTGGAGACTATGGCTGTTCCAGCACAGTAGTAAGATAAGATGATAAGAGACAAGCTTCTAATAGAAGAAGGCGAGGTTTAGTCTGCACGGCGAGTAGCAGGGTTGGTCTTTCCTCAGGTTATGCAAACCCAGGGCAGGCTTATTATTGCCATTGCTGAGGAGTCTGGCAGCGGGAAGTCGGCAATCGCACGGACTGTTTCTCAGGCTCTTTGTGAAAAGGGCGAAATAGTACGCTTATGCGACAGGATGATTACTTTGTTTACCCGCCAAAAACAGATGCCAGAATGCGCCGGGAAGGCATCAGTCGGCTTGGCACGCCGGGAGGTCCACCTAGCTTTACTTGACGAGAACGTTGGCGATATCATGGAGGGAAAGAGTGAAATCAATAAACCCCTGGCCGTCTTCGATGACGACCTGATTACTAACGAGGCGCTTCAGCTTAATGAACCCAAGGTAATCATAAACTGTAGTTGAAGGCACTCATACCCCTGGTCTAAAGAATGCTCACCAGCACATCTTCATCCACCGCGCCTACCTTGACACCAAGGAAGCACGTAAGTGCCAGGCAAGAGAACAACAGGGTGGATTATTCGAGAAAATATTGGAGATTGAGCCCGGAATTATCTCGTCGCAAAAGCCCCAAGGTGCTATCATAATAGGTAACAACTACGATATAAGAGAGAACCCGGGTACGAGTGAAGAGACAAACACATAGCAGGACGTCGTATAGCTCAACATCGGGTAAGGGGCTCACAAGCACTCCAGCCGGGATGCTATCGCTGACAGGTGCGTCAAATATTACCGCAAGTCTGCACCCAATTGCTCATTCGCGCTTTCCCGTGGAATTGGTAAGGTATAGTCTTCACGGTAACGTGTTTGCCAGTGCACAGTCTTTCTAAGCACGAGGATAGTAATGTTGTGGCTTCGGGTTTGAGCCTTCGAGACATGGGTGTTCAGGAAAGGACGGAAGTAGCCTACCTTGAGGAAGTCGAGGAGCGCTTTAGGCAGGCTATGCGAGAGCCCCTAAGCCGAGCGACAAAAATGGGCAAAGCCGACATTGTAGTAGGGGTTCCATTCTATGATGGAGCTGATACTATCGCCTCAGTATTCAACACGGTAAGGAAAGGACTGAAGAAATTCTATCCAGATCAAACATGCGTCACTGTGGCGGTTGGCTCTCCAGCCGGCGGCAAAGCTCTCGAGGCGATAAACAGTCTACCTGGAAGTCGCGAGATAAGCCAAATAGCTTTCTTGCTGAATGATAAGAGGCTAAATGGAAGGGGCTGGAGTGTACGAGCAATTATGGAAATCGCCCGCATTCTCGGTGCTGAGTTGGCTATTGTAGAAGCTGACCTAGGAAGCCGCGATAGGAATGGAGAGCTTGAGGGGTTAGCCCCGGACTGGATTGGTATTCTCCTCGAACCCATCAAGAGGCATGAAATGGACCTGGTTGTCTCTCGCTTTAACCGCCACTACTTTGAGTCGCCAATCTCCACTCAGCTAGTTTATCCCTTACTTACAGCTATCTATAACTGCCCCATTCATGACCTGGTAGGAGGGCAATGGGGAATTTCTCACCGCCTGCTACGAACCTACCTGCAAGGCCTTCGTCAATTGTGGAGCAGCGCCCTTACCGGTTATGGCATAGACTGCTGGCTTGCTACCAAAGCTATTACCAGCGGGGCCAGAATCTGCGAAGCTAACCTGGGGCTAAAGATTCGCGGATCCTCAACCGCAGAAACAGAGCCGGTGCTCCACCAGATAACCAGCGCACTATTTGATCAGGTTGTGGCCGACAAAGAATGGTGGAAGGAAGCACGAGTAGCAGGCGAATTGCCTCTATTAAATCCTGTAGCTACTTTTGGTGTTAGGAAGGCTCATAAGCCCAGCGAGGTGCAAATAAGTGCGCAACGGCTGGTAGCCAAGTACAAACGAGGTTTTAACCAATTCCATACCCTTTACAAAAGGATTCTCCCGCAGGAGACATACCGACAACTGGAGACACTTGCTAGAACCGAAGCCAAACAGTTTGAGTTCCCAGCGGGGCTTTGGGCACAAACTGTCTACTACTTTCTGCTGGATCTTGGGGCTCGTAAGGAATTTGCTAAGGGCGACTTGATAAATTCCTTCGTTCCTCTCTACGACGGGCGCGAAGCCGGCTTCACCCTGCAAATACAAACCCTGAAAGCCAAATTGGAATCCTCCATCCCTCATGAAGCTCAACACTTAGCCTCTTTAGAAGCCGAGCAGCAGATTGAGAAGCTGGTGGACGAATTTCTGCAACAGAAGCCAAATTTCATAGCTGCATGGAAAACGAGAGAGGAAGCCCTCATGCCTCCGGCACCCAAAGTGACGTACCATGAGTCTATTCCCGGCGTACCCTTGGTGGTGCCACTAGAGCTTGCTAGCCCTGACGGGAAGGTAGTTACTGCTCAAGGCATCTACGACTCCGTCTTTCAAAGACATAAGAAGGAATTTGAGCAATTTGTTTATGAGAGGCTGAAAACGCCACGAGATGCCGAACCGCGGGAAATCGCAAGCCAAATAGGGAACTTCATGTGGCAGGTGGAGAAAGAGATAGACAAGAGTCTTCTGCCCGGAGACGCCTATACTGTCAACGGAATGCGACGGATAGTACAAGCCATATTTCGTCTTTTTCTTCGCCAAGAAACCTTTGCTCTGCTCCCTGATATGACCTCTTGGCTTTTGGTGCATTATCCACCCTCCAACCTGCTCACCAAATTAGGCTATAGCAACATTGAGGCACTGCTTCGAGAATACGAACCCAACGATGTCTTAGCTTTAGCTAACTGGTCTGAAGAACAGGAATACATGGAGCGGGTGTGGAAGTCAGTGAGGGAGAGTGTTCGTCCGGACCATTTCGGACCTTGCCTTGTGAGCCCACTGGTGGTGAGCTATGAAGAATTTCCGTCACTGCTAGAGATGAGGGAATCTTCTCTCAACAAAATCACCGCGAGGGTAGTAGTAAGTAACCTGCATACGGGGATGGGCGGGGAATTCCCCAAGTTACGTTACCTCACCACAATTGCCAAGAATATTATCGAGGCTGAGAGGTTTGGCAAGGTATGGCGTAGATTCGCTGAGGAGGGAAGGGACTTCGGCGAAAAAGTAATCAATTCGCTCGAGGGTCATTGGGGCAGGACTGCCCTGTCAGCCCACAATATTTTTGAGAACGGACATCAGCGCGTGCTGGTAGAGCGACTCAGAGAACTAGCCCAGAGGATTGCTCGAGAAGCTGGCAAGAATAGGGACTGCCTAACCCTAGCCGAGCACCTTAACAGTGTTGCTGCCTCTTACCATCTAGCCTTGACGCTTCCTGACGGCACATTTATCCCATGCTCCGCTTGGACTTGGGCGAGCTACAGCTTTAAGGGTGGGACGGGAGTGCCTAGTCCTCTTTCCCTTCATGTGGAGCGGGACTGGTCTTCACGAGAATTCTTCACAGAGTATTTCAAGGCGGCGGGAGGCGACGAGGCAGCCATAGAAGAAAAGATCACGGAGCTCATGGAGGAGGGGAGGGAATGGGAGGATCTGACTCCGATCCTGCTTGGTGGAGTGGAAGAAGCTAAGGAAATAGTACCGAAGCGAACTGTCGTTCCCGAGTACCCCCCGGCAGGTGATTTGATCCGTTATGCCGGGAATCCCATACTTGAGTCCATCAAAGAGCACCCTTGGGAGTCGATGTGCGTATTGAATCCAGGCGTCATACGTCTGAACAACAAGGTCTACCTCATCTATCGGGCGGTGGGAGAGGACAATGTCTCTCGCTTTGGGCTAGCCATAAGTGAGGACGGCTTCAAGTTTACCGAAAGACTAGATACCCCAATATTCGAGCCAAGGGGTAAAAGCGAGGGCAAAGGATGCGAAGATGCTAGGTTGACCCTTATCGGCGACCGCATTTACATGGTTTATACCGCCTACGATGGCTTGGTGGCTCAAATTGCCTTAGCTTCTATTCGAGTTGACGACTTCCTGACCTATCGCTGGGGAAAGTGGCGAAGACACGGCCTCGCTTTCCCCGAGTTCACCGACAAAGATGGCACCTTATTCCCTGAACGTTTCGACCGACGCTTTGCTATGCTGCATCGGGTTGAACCGCACATTTGGATCACCTTCTCTCGCCATCTACATTGCCCTTGGCCCCGAGCGGAACACAGAATAGTGACTGGTTCAATGTCTGGTATGGTATGGTATGGGATGGGAAAAAGATCGGTGCCGGTGCTCAACCGATCAAAACCAAGTATGGTTGGTTGCTCGTTACTCACGGTGCTGATTACGCCCATGTCTACCGACTGGGAGTTATGCTGCTTGATCTGGCTGACCCAACAGTTCTCCTCTACCGTTCACCCAATTTCATTCTTGAACCCAGGGAGACTTGTGAAGTGGGAGAGACAGGCAAGTGTTGGGTGCACAATGTGGTTTTCACCTGCGGGGCAGTAGCACGAGAAGATAACAAGGAAATACTCGATGCCGAGGATGAAATATTAGTCTATTATGGTGCCGCAGATACAGTGATAAGTGTTGCCACAGCTAGAATCGCCAATCTCATTCCCTTTGAATGCTCGCACCACCAAATCATAGAAGGCGACAGACGTGACATATCGAGGCAGGTTGGCATCGATCAGACGCGAGCTTAGCTGCTTCAGCAAGTACACGCCATACGTGACTCTATTCAGCTTTCTTGGCTCTTGGATGCAGTATCTCCGACCGGCAGGTACCTGCAGGGCTGCGCTGGTTGACCTAGGAGGAAACATGTGTCGGTTCTGCCTATTGTGCACTCTGGTAGGCCGTGAGGGATTCGAACCCACGACACCCTGATTAAAAGTCAGGTGCTCTGCCAACTGAGCTAACGGCCCAAGAATGAAAGGTATTGCTAAGTGGTGGTGGCAAAACAATGTCTATTTTGGTGACAGGAGGTCAGAAATATAGTAAGCAAAGGCTGGATGGACATCGCAGATGTAACCGTCTCCGATTGGCTCTACAGAAAAAGCTACCCTGCTGGGTTTCCTTGGCGGATCACTGAACTTACTAAAGCCAGCGTCATCCCAGGGCATATTGTGTCCCAGTATCTCAAGCAAACCTTTCACATCCCTTGGCTGCTCCAATAGCACCTCAAAAGGCAAATGCTGGGCTAACTTGTTAAGCTGCTCGCCGTTCAACTTTATCCGCATTACTTCACCTACGCCAGATTTAGAATGCACCAAGCGGGTGAAGGGATTCGAACCCTCGACGTCTTGCTTGGGAAGCAAGCACTCTACCGCTGAGTTACACCCGCAACCCGCTAATATTATCAATCAGGTAGGCATCAATGTCAAGAACGTATTTGTGAGAGCTGTGAACGAGGCCAAATTCAAGAAGCGCGCTATGTCTACAGGGTCTTAGCTCCGCGGTTATGTGCGAACCAGGCTCGATTTCCCTAGTATCCTCGGCGGCGTGTACCTCAAGCCGGCAAAGGTTCTGGTAGTGCTCATGATGCAGGGCTTCCGCTGCCTTGTAGCTCTGGCGCAATATCGGCTGAGGCACCCGCGTTTCTCTAGCTATGTCTCGCCCCACTGCGCGGCGATCCTGGCACGGCAATTTAATGATATAAGGCCGGGCCATACTGGCTATGACATGCGTGGCATCTACTATGGTGAAGCTTTCTTGCAACAAAAGGCGGCCGGGACATTGTTGCACCACTGGGGTAGGGCGCAGTCCTACAGGATAGACACGGTAGCCTATGTGTTCACTACGGAGGTCAGCTGTTTCCTCCTGTACAAAGCTGAAGTCCACGTGCTCTGTGATGGCACCCAGTTCATGGTGTGCAGGTTGGAGGTTGTCAAGTACACATCAGTCGAGGGAGTCCCTCTCTCTGTCTTCGGTCGTCAGCATGGTTTCTCGTTTCTTAGGGGCCCCCGCCCATTGTACGGACTTTGCGGATTGTGGCTACAGATATTTGATCTACCTGGGCTTTTCCAGAACCTTCATTTATGGCACAACTATGCCATGGTTGGCTGAAGTGCTACTCTATGGTGGGACCAAGGTCAAAAGCTTCCTGGCGATCTGGGGATACTTGTAAATAAAGATCAGTTCATCCTCAACCAGGGGCCTTTGTGCTTCAACGTTGGCATATCTCGCCAGTTCCAACAGTTCCTCCGCCTCTTTGCCTTCTGGCAGCCGTATAGCCATCTCACCCATTATGTGTCTGAAACCGGATATCCCGCCGTATTCACCCGAACATATTTCCCTGCCGGTCTCCACAAGCTCAGGTTCACCCCTACCTAAGTCGGTGAAGTCATACAACTCGTAGTTATTAGAGTCTTTCAGTACGCCGTCGGCATGGATGCCGGAGGCATGAGCAAACGCATTGGCTCCAACACCGGGTTGGTTTATGGGGATGGGAACTCCAAAGGCATAGCTGGCAAATTTGGCTATTTTCCATGCCTTCGATAAGTCAATTGGATCTCCCAGTTGATATTCCTCAGAGAAACCTCTAGATTTGGTAACGGCTAGAATTGATGCTACAAGATCGGCATTGCCTGCTCTTTCCCCGATTCCGTTGACTGTAGTGTTGACATAAGCATCTTGCCCCCCATCAATGGCTCCCTTGGCCCCGGCCAGGGAATTGGCGACGGCCATGCCCAGGTCGCCATGACAATGTAGTTCAATGGGAATTCCTACATTCTCCGCCAGCGCCCTGGCGGTTTCGTAAATGCTAAATGGGTTGTCATAGCCGAGGGTATCACAATACCTGAGCCTATGGGCTCCGTGTTCCTTGGCTGCCAAGCCGAATTTGACCAGGAAGTCTGTGTCTGTTCTAGAGGCATCCTCAGCATTCACGCCTATGCTTTCGGCCCCGTTTGCTTGAGCCGCTTCCACGGCATCAACCATCATTTGTAGGATATCCTCTTTGTTCTTCTTCCCGAGGAACTTGCCGTAAATCATCTGGTTCGACGTAGAGATAGATATGTTAAGGTGTCGAATGCTGGGGACGAGCCTAAAGGCTGTTTCCACATCGCCAACAGTTGCTCTTATCCAACCCCCTAAACGAATTGGTTGTAGCACTCCCGTATCAGCCAGTTCCAAGTTCGCCTGAAGGTAAAGGGATTCATGCTTTGTCGTAGGGAAACCAAATTCAGACTGAAAGATGCCCATCTCATTGAGGTATATATTTATCATTGTCTTTTCCAGTTTGGATAAGCCGAGGTGCGCAGTCTGAACGCCATCCCGATTAGTAACATCTATGAAGTAAATCTTAGGCATGCCTTTTACCTCCCCTACAAGACTAACGAAACAATATAACATCGGGCCTCGTCTAAATCAATTCGGCCTTGTACAGTGGTTGCCGGTTCACCCGAATGTAAATATATCGGAACTATCTGGCATATAGTATAATATCCAATTGCTAATGCCACGGACAAAAGCAGGCATAATAAACGTTACTGGATACATTGGTGCTGAGCTAGCTCGCTTGCTCTATCAACATCCCGAAGTAGAGCTTAGCTCGGTCACAGGGAGAAGTGCTGCAGGACAACAGCTAGGTGATGTTTTCCCGCATCTAGGAGATATGGATTTTCTGATTACGGCCGAGCTGGACAAAGATGTTGATATTGTCTTCTCAGCCATGCCTCACGGAACAAGCATCGAGGTTGTTCCTCAATTGCTGGAACAAGGTGTAAGAGTCGTTGATATTAGCGCCGATTTCAGGCTAAAGGATGTCGCGGAATATCCACGCTGGTATGGCTTTGCTCATCCGAGGCCAAAGCTACTTAAAGATGCGGTTTACGGCTTACCCGAGTTGCATAAGTCTGACATCACATCAGCAAATCTGGTAGCTAATCCCGGTTGCTATTCTACCGCTGCTATTCTGGCCTTAGCGCCAGCAGTTAAGGGGGGTCTTATCCATCCTAGCATCATAAACGACAGCAAATCGGGTGTTTCTGGCGCCGGCAGAACTCTGACTCTAGGTACTCATTATTGCGAAGCAAACGATAATGTTTGGGCTTACGCTATCGATGGCCATCGGCATCTACCGGAAATGGAGCAAGAACTCGAAATGATAAATCCTGGGCTTCGCCTCTCAATTACCTTCGTGCCCCACCTGGTGCCTATGACACGCGGAATATTGAGTTCCTGTTATGCCAGACTAAAGAAGGGCAAATTGGCCAAAGGCGCCAAAGCTAGAGAAGAACTGCAGCAGCTTTACCGGGATTTCTACAGGGATGCTCCTTTTGTTCGTATAACCAAGGAGCCTCCCGAGACGAAACATACTTGGGGGAACAACCTATGTTCTATTTACCCTACTATCGATTTGAGGACGGAGAACCTTATAATCATTAGCTGCATTGACAATCTGGTGAAGGGAGGGGCAGGACAGGCTGTCCAGAATATGAACTTGATGCTCAATTTGCCTGAGACAACCGGCCTTGAAACCTTAGCTATTTACCCGTAAAATCTGATGTTTGCCCTCATCGTCTAGTGGACCAGGACATCAGCCTTTCAAGCTGAGAACAGGGATTCGAATTCCCTTGAGGGCACTTAACAATTGTGTAGCACTTCCTCTACTAGCTTCCCAACGTATTGGGCTATTGCTGGAGCGCTAGTCAATCCAGGAGACTCTATGCCGATTAAGCTGACAAACCCGGGCAAACCTCTGTCACATTCGTGACTTATGACAAAATCCCTAAAATCCTCTCCTCCCGCTTGAAGCTTCGCTCTTATACCTACCATCTCAGGCTCCAAATCATCATATGCTATGAATGGTAAAAACTTGGCCGCCGACTCGTAGAACGCTCTCTTTTGCGAATCATCAACTCTGTAGTCTATCGTATCGACGTAACAGGCGTTGGGACCGAGGCGCATTCTTCCCCCAAGATCCAGGTTAACATGAATGCCAAGACCTGCTTCCCCAGCCTTCGGCACGGGGTATATCAGTCTGCTAACCAGCTTGCTCTTGCCACCGCCCACGCTGAAATATTCTCCCCGACAATAATGCAACTTGTAGCCAGCCTCGGCTATGTCTATTCCCACCATCCCGGCAACCTTATCGCTTTGAAGGCCAGCACAGTTTATTAGGATCTTGGTGGCAAAACAGAAATAGCCATCACGGTCTTCTACGCTGACTTTGTATCCACCTGGTGTCTTATCTACGCCGACCACCGCTGTTCTGTAAGCTACGTGAGCACCGTTATCACCAGCCTTTCCCACAAAGTAACTCATCAGGGTCCACGAATCTATGATGCCCGTTGAGGGTGAGAAGATGGCGGCAATTCCCGTCACATTTGGCTCTAGCTTGCTTAGCTCTTGCTGGGAAAGCATCCTCAGACCGTTAACACCATTGCTTCTGCCCCTCTCCCACAATGTCTCTAATTCATTGACCTCGGCATCATCGGTTGCCACCACGATCTTGCCTATTTTCTTGTGACCTATGCCATGTTTCTGACAGAGTTCGTAGAGAAGAGCGTTGCCTTCCACACATGTTTTTGCTTTCAGAGAATCTTTGGGATAATAAATGCCAGAGTGAATAACCTCGCTATTGCGGCTGCTTGCTTCCCGACCAAACGTCTCATTCTTTTCTAACACGTAAACCTCTCTGCCCTCCCTTGCCACTTGCGAGGCTATTGCTAACCCTATGACGCCGGCACCAACGATGGTGATATCGACTTGGTATGACATAGTAAAGGCAGCTTAACTATTTGTTCCAGGCGCCCTCGCCAATGAGCGGCACGAAGTAGCAGCCTCCCAATCTCTCTACCTTGTTCCCCTTGCGGCGTCTGGTGACTTTGGTTAGTTGTTGTTCCCAGTGGGAGCCCACAGGGATCACTAGTCGACCACCCTGAGATAGCTGATCCAAAAGGGCTTGAGGAACAGAAGGAGCACCAGCAGAGACTATGATAGCATTGTAAGGAGCCTCTTCTGGCCAACCCAAAGTCTTACCAGCAAGGTGAACTTCAATATTGGAATAACCAAAGTTCCGTAGAAGTCGCTCAGCTGATTCTGCCAGTTCAGGTACGATTTCTACGGTAAGTACCTGTTTGACTAGCTCACCCAATATGGCCGCTTCATAACCGCTTCCGGTGCCTAACTCCAGAAGCTTTTCATCACCCTTGAGTTCCAAAGCTTGTATCATCAGGGCTACGATGAAGGGTTGAGAAATGGTTTGACCGAAACCAATGCTTAGCGGTCTATCTTCGTAAGCCGAGTGATAGGACTCTTGGGGTACAAACGCCTCGCGTGGCACACGGGCCATAGCTTCAAGTACCCGCTTATCGCTAATCTCACGGCTAAGGTCTCTAATCAAGTTAGCGCGGGCTGCTTCTAGGTCCACCACTGGTCGTCACCCGAGAGATGTTAGCCAAGGACGAACGATAGCACTATGAGAATCAAGATTATCGAGCCAGCGATAATGCCAATGCGACGCAATTCGGGCAGTACATACCAATAGCGCTCGATAGAGCTTCGAGCCTCCGAAGATTTTGGGGTTGGCGATTTATGGCTTGCAATTGCTGGCTCAGGGCTACCGTACTGTTCTACCTTTGTTGCTCTTGCCGGCTTGGCTTGGCGTTTGGCTCTACTACGACGTGATTTCTTGGACATTACCCCCACCAAAAATAATTTGCGGCCAACTCAGAAGCTAGACTTGTTTGTAAATCCTCGTACTGGAAACATATGCGTGACCCAAAAGCTGTTGGACGGATTGAATGTCAGCACCAGTCTGCAATTTATGCACAGCGAAGGTATGACGCAAAGCATGGGGCGTGATCTTAACACTGGAACCAGCTTTGCGCGCATAGTTCGTGACAATCTGCCAAAATCCTTGCCGCGTGAGCTTCTGGCCACGCCGATTAAGGAATAAGGCGTCTTCCCCTTCATCATGCAACAGATCAAATCTGGCGCCCTCAATGAAATCGGCAACCAATTGGCCTATACGGTGGTCGAACGGAATCCGTCGCCCAGAACAGCATACGCAAGAATGTTGGAAATCAACATCCTTCACATTCAATGAGACCAGCTCGCTCACACGCAAACCAGTAGCATGAAGTAATTCTAACATTACCCTGTCTCGTTTAGCCTCGGGAGTGGATAGCTTTGTGGGCTCTGCTAACAAGCGCTGATATTCGGATGAAGACAACGGTTTTGGTGGCTGCTTGCGAACTCGAGGAGAAATCAAGTTCTCCGTGGGATTCTCACTCAACCTACCTGAATCAACCATGAATTTGAAAAAAGACTTGACCGAGGCCACCTTGCGAGCCACTGTAGCTGTGGAGTACGCCTTTTCTCGGAGGTTAAGTGCATAGCTTTTTACGAGCCCTTCGGTCGATCTAACTATTCCCTTCGCCTTCTCTGTCTGGATGAAATCGAATAGCTGGCCTAAGTCATTACGATAAGCGGCCAGAGTATTCTGAGAGCGCCCTTTCTGTTCGGCTAAATAATGGAGAAAAGCATCGATGTCTTTTTCCATACTCTATTTTAACATAATACATCAAATCAGGGACTAAGAGATGCTAGTTAGTTTCAGATATTGAAGATATTCGCGGGGCACGAATTTAACTCGCCCTGCCTAACCCCAGGGGGGGAATTTGGCGTTGACATGGACTAAAGGCTTTCCTGCTATTTGGCCTCAGAATAAGGTTTCAGTTCCAACAGCAGAATCTTTCTTTTTCCAGTGCTGTCAGGGCAGCGAAGGCAAACCATCTTAGAATGCGATTATGGCGACGGATAAGCTAGCAGTGGCACTTGAGCCGAACTTGCGGAATAGGATTATGGTGTTCACCGGAGCCCCCAAGTTGAGCAAAAGCTGGTGAGGACATCCAACTTCTGCACGAGCCACCTGACGGAGTATTCACCCTGCTCTGCAAACAGTCAAGGTGCCATGCAAAGGTGGTAGATCTCCAAACTTCGTTGCCACAAATAGCTTACACGCGGCGAAGCCTATCGCGGGGGGTTGCCCTGGCATAGGCTTCAGCACAAGGCATAGAACTCGATCATTTTCCCAGAACACCTGAGGGGCGGACTAATCCATTGTATTCCAAGTGGAAAATGAGCATGAGTGATATTGACTAGAAATCGATGCCCTCTTCAGGCTCATCTTGTATTGGAAGAGGCTAATTCTTGACTGAGCCTGGTCTAGGGAGTAAAATGACGTGGCTTGCAGTCAGAGTAGTCAACTTGAGTGGCGGGGGGTGATTCCATGTGGCTGAAGTGAAGCTTGGCCCAGGCGAGAACTTTGAGAATCTGCTTCGCAGGTTCAATCGACAAGTGCAGGAAGGTCGCATCTTAGCTGAATTTCGGAGACGCAGGTTCTACGAGAAACCAAGCGTGGAGCGCAAGAAGAAACAAGCAGTGAGGAAGTGGAAGAGTTCGAGGTAGAGAAAGTCCTGGCGGATGGCTGGATGAGGTGGGTGAATGGTACATGGCGGTGAAATGAGACCGCCAGTTTTCTGTTTATAGCATGAGATTTGGTATTGTGGTTTTCCCGGGGACCTGGAGTGACCGAGATTGTCATTATGCGCTTCATGATGTTTTGGGACAGGAGGCTGACTACATCTGGCACAAAGAGGCTCAATTCTCTGGTTATGATTGTATCGTTCTGCCCGGGGGGTTTTCGTACGGTGACTATCTCCGGGTTGGAGCCATAGCTCGTTTTTCTCCAGTCATGGCTGCTGTGGAGCGATTTGCGCACAGTGGTGGACTGGTTATTGGCATCTGCAATGGTTTTCAGATCCTATGTGAGGCTGGACTTCTGCCCGGGGTGTTATTGGCTAGCAGCCATCTTCAATACCGGTGTCAGTGGGTTAGCCTTAGAGTAGAAAACGGCTATTCCTCCTTTAGTTCCAAATGCGAGAAGGGACAGGTATTAAGAATGCCCATTTCTCACTACGAAGGAAACTACTATGCGGATGAGACTGCTCTAGCGGAATTGGAAGCCAACGGTCAAGTCGTTTTTCGCTATTGTACTCCTTCAGGTAAGATAACTGAGGGGGTCAATCCCAACGGTTCTTTACATAATATTGCGGGGATTTTGAATAGGGAAGGCAATGTCTTAGGAATGATGCCTCATCCTGAGCGGGCTTGCGAAACACTGCTTGGCAGCACGGAGGGTAATCTGATTTGGGAGTCGATGATTGACTATCTGCAACAATAAAGGTGCCCGTACTCGTTCTGTAGTCACCCTGCAAAGGAGTAACGGGTCTTAACCCATGTTACACTATCGACGAACAAACGAGAGAAACGATGACGGTCACTCTACAGAAGCACTATTCTAAGGCTGACGCCGATTTCATAACCAGGATCTTCGGCGTTATACAAGGTTTTGGCCACAAAGGCAAACCTTATCTGTCTTACCTTCAAAGCCGAGAGCAAAATGATGAGTTTCTCATGCGCGACAACTTGATTAAGCCCTTGTTTGTGGCTCTTGGCTATCATCCCCAACAGGACTTCAGCCCTGAAGAGACCACAGCTGTGGGCAGGATAGATACCATTGTCCGCAACCACCAGAACCATCCCGTTATCGTCATTGAAACCCAAAGTAGCCTGCTGAAAGACCTCTCTGAGCACCGCCGACGCCTGTTTGTCTACACTGAGGAAATAGGAGCGAGGTTTGCTGTGCTTAGTGACGGAGTTCGGTGTGAAGCTTGGGAATGTCCGGGCACAGGCAAGGCACGTTTCGAGCGGATAGAGTTGAATCTTCAAGATATTTATCGCAGGTGGGTAGTTAAAGGGATAGGCGGTCTTACCGAAAGCGAGATTGGAGAACTACTAAAGCTTAAATACCTTTCTAAAGAATTTCTCTTTGTGAGCGAGGAAGAACTCTATCAGGAGCCTGAGCTTGATGTGTCTCAGGCTACTATTTTTTCCCAGTTGCTGGAGGATTTGCAGGGGGCGATGCGCCTGGTGAGGGTAGAAATCCAGGAGCAGCTTGAGCTGAGGCAGCAGGAATATCAGCAGTATCGGCAGCTACAAGAAAGAAGAGCTAAAGGGGAAACCATTTACGATAGCCAGCTCAGGAAATTTCAGGATTGCTACCGCACCGTGAAGGCTTTTGAGGACTGGCGTCGGGTATCAGCTGCGGCTAACAGTGGCAGGGAGGAGCTTTTCTGCACCGAAACTATGTATATCCTGTTCAACCGACTACTTCTGCTAAGGATATTTGAGGACAAGGGTCTTACTACTCGCCAAATCTCAAACGGAGGCATTAAGGACTGGCTTGCTTGGAAAGGCTTTTTTGAATTCAGAAAGGCTAACTACACCGAACTCCTGAGGTCAGCCTACGAAACTATGGACCGGGTGTATCCCCACCTCTATCGCCAAGGCATTTTCGACTGGTATATTCCCCAGAGCGAAACTGTGCTCCGCATTCTTTTTGTCTTCAATCGCTATAACTTCAAGGAGGTCGACCGGGATGTGCTCGGCAAGCTGTATGAAAGGTATTTAGACTATGAAGAGCGGAAGCGACTAGGGCAGTTTTACACTCCGGAGGAGGTGATAGACCATATCTTACAGGCAGGCGGCTATACTGCCGACCGAGAAATCGAGGGCAAGAAACTCTTAGATCCAGCCTGCGGCTCGGGTGGATTTCTGCTGCGGGCGGTTAGTGCTCTAAGTCGGCGGCTCCGGGCTAAGGGTTTTGGTGCTGAAACCATCTTGCATCAAATTCAAGATTCTGTTTATGGCTTTGACCTCAATCCCTTCGCTGCTCATCTGGCTGAGACCAATCTACTCTTTCAGGTAATAGACCTCATCAACGAAGCCAAGCAGGCTAACCCTGATTTCAAGATGGACAAATTCAATATCTACGTTACCGACTCCTTGTTGCCGCCTAAGGCAGCAACAACTCAGCTTTCTTTTGATGACGGGCTTCCCAGCGAATATATTGAGGATGCTGAGCGGGTGAGGCAGATAAAATTGAAACAGGGCAGTTTTGCGAGTGGTTTTGACTTCATAGTCACCAATCCCCCTTATGTGAAAACTGAGAATATTCCCCCTGAATACAAGAAACAGTTGGCTCAGAATTTCGAGGAAGTTTGCGAAGGGCGTTTTGATCTGTATATCTTCTTCCTTGGTCTGGGGCTGAAAATGCTCAAGGAAGGGGGAAGGCTGGGCTATGTTGTTCCCGCCAAGTTTCTGGTGACCGAAAACGGCGGCATGCTCAGGCGATACATACTTCAAAATGCCTCTATTCGCGAGATTGTGGACATCTCCCGATCCAAAGTATTTAAACAAGTGGGCAATTACCCAGTAGTAGTGATCTTCGAGAGAGAAGGCGAGGAACAGGCGAGGAAAAGCACCCGCGTTAGAGTAGTTAGATGGCTGACTGACTCCATAGAGACTTTGCCTGAACTGGCGGAAGCTCAGGGAGTGGAGGGCAAGTCTTACCAGGTTTACGATATACCACAGGGCAGATTTGCTAGTAACTTCGATGACATCTTTGATATAGGCTGCACAGAGGAAGTTCATAGGCTTTGCCAGAAAATCGCCGCTGGCTGTGTCAGACTGGATAAGATCTGTGAGACTCATCAAGGCATCATCACTGGTAAGAAGGCGGAAGGCGATACCGCCCGCAGGAAGAATATCGTCCTTGACCAGCATATGGCATTGCTTCCCTCAGAAAGACAAGCGCTATGCAGAAAGGTTATTGACAGCAAGCATCTACCCGAACCCTATGCGATCAAATGGGGACACGAGTATCTCATTTATGCCCCGAGTGAACTTGCTGCCCCCCGAGACCCCAGATGGTTTGAACCGGAAAAGCTTGTAATACAAACCTTCGCTAGGACGGTAACGGCCACTCTTGATAATGACCGGTTCTACTGTCTTAACACGCTCTACGTTGGCCTGCTTAAGGACCCCGACTACAGCCTCAGGTATATACTTGCCGTGCTCAATTCCCGATTGCTCGACTTCTACTACAAGGCAGCTTTTGGTGCTGTCCACATCGGCAGCGACTATTTAGAGTATCGCACTCGTTACCTCAATACCCTGCCCATAAAGCCAGCATCGCCTCAAAAGCAAGCAGAGCTGGCGGGGCTGGTGGATCAGATATTGGCAATCAATAAACAATTGCCAGGGCTTAGGGCATCAATTGGTGATTTTTCCGCGCTAGTTTCTAGCATGCAACTGCCCCTTGTTTCACTAGCATCATCGGCGGCAGTAAAGCAAGTCAACATTCCGCCTGTGTTAGGGATTCCAAAGCTTTCTATTGAAGGCGAGAAAGTGCATCTGGGGAGAAAGGCATTTGTCGAGATGGTAGATGAAAGATATGCTCACTATCTTTTCCTCTATCTCAATGCCATTAAAGATGAGTTAAGGGGCAAGACCAAAGGCGAACTTCTTCAGCTTGCTTGCCTTCCCGCTTCCGCCTCAGCCGTAGACTCAGCTTTGGCTCGGAAAACAGCTTTGGAAAAGGAAGTTAAAGAGCTGGAAACCCGCCGTTCCGATATCGACGCGGAAATCGATAATAAAGTTTATGAGCTTTACAATTTAACCGAAAAAGAAATAGTCATGGTGAAAAGCTAGAGCCAAGTTTTAATGAATTGAGAGCGGAAAAGATAAGAGGAAAATTATGAAAGGAACTTTAATCGGCGTGCGAGGTACTGAAACTAGCATCCCGCCTAAGCTCACATTTGATATAGAAGTCGAGAACGAATCGCATGATATAAGGGTTTGGGGTTTCGCCTGGAGTGGAGAGGTAGGCTTAGAGGATCCAAGATTAGATTTAGGCAATTTAAAAATTGAGTTTAGAAAAGACCGATTTGAACCTCTGAAGAAACGTAACATTAGATTTGAGTGGGAAATCGATTATCCTAAACTTGAGCAAGTTGAGGAGCGAAGAAAGGGAGGGAATCTTTTTCTCAATATACGCTTAAACCTTTTGCAAGCTTCTTTGCCTGAGACTGAAACAATGCCTATCAGCCTTCATGAGCTCGACAGTGCTGAGATTCCAGTCTCTTCCCCCGGGCATAGTGGAGTTTTTATTGCCAAATCAGTGTGGGAGGAGCAATTGGAGAAGCTAGGCTACGGGAAGGTGGAATACCTGGAGCTTTGTCTTCCTCCCCCTCCGATGGGGACCCAGCTTGATGTAGCTTTAAGTCATCTTATGAAGGCAAAGGAAGACTTCAATAGCGGTGAGCATCCTGATGTGCTGACCAGTTGTAGAAGGGCTATTGACGAGCTTCAGAAATTATTTGGCTCAAATGAAGATGAGCGTAAGATATTTATTGCCCGAACCTTACAGGATGAGAAAAAAGCGGAGGATTACAGGGATTTACTGGAAGTGGTTCAAAAGGCAAAAAACTTTGCTAGCGGCGGGCCACATATATATTGGGTCAAGGCTGCTGATAGAAGGGATGCAGAATTTGCATTAAGGATAACCTGGGCTATAGTTGGCTACTTTGCCAAAAACCTAGCCCGATTAAAAACCTAGATAGCGGTAATGCCTTGTGAAGCAATTCTAGGTGACGTTGGTGATAATCTGGTTTGGGAGTCGATTACTAGCAGCATCCGATGAGAAGGCGTAGGAGCATTAGCACGAGCAAAGGTGCAGAGAAGATGTTAGCAGCGCTTGTTAAGGAATACGAACAGCATCCATGGCGGCTTTCAGAGCCTGGATATGGCTTAGATGCATGGGATTTGGCGGCAAAAGCAAGAATAATCCCCGACGGAAAAGTTGAAGAATATCGGCAAGCTTTTCTCTCTGGGTCTCCAGAAGACATTACTGAAATGGCCAGCTTAATAGAACGGAGAGGGTGGGCGAAATCCAGTGATCTTGGTGCGTATGCTAGGCATAGTCGAGCCTTATGGCCTACGCCTGAAGGTATTGATCATGCCCATTGGTTAATGCGCCCTTGGCATCGAAAAGCCTTGGATGCTCTGAAGGGTGATATGAGAACCGTGGTGGTTGCAGTCATAACTGCTATCATCATAACCCTTTTAACTACTTGGATATTGCGATTATTAAGTTGGTAGCAACGGAGAGAATTATTGACTATCTCCAGAGAAGCTCTTGATAAGGTAGCCTTAAGCGAAAAGGAGTATAACCTTATTGTCCAGCGCTTGGGGCGTGAGCCCACTGAGGTAGAGGTGGGGCTGTTTGGGTCTTTGTGGAGTGAGCATTGTGGCTACAAGCATTCCAAGCTTTTGCTTAAGGCTTTGCCTGCTCGAGGAAAACACGTCTTGGTCGGTCCTGGGGAGGAGAATGCTGGAGCAATAGACATTGGTGATGGTGAGGTATTGGTGATGAAGATGGAATCTCACAATCATCCTTCGGCGGTTGAGCCATATCAAGGTGCAGCCACTGGGGTAGGTGGCATCGTGCGTGATATTTTCACCATGGGTGCTCGACCTGTAGCTTTGCTTAACTCACTTCGGTTTGGCCCGCTGACTGAGTCCCGCAATCGCTACCTGCTTAATGGCGTTGTCGGTGGAATTGGGGGCTATGGGAATTGCCTGGGAATACCCAACATGGGTGGTGAAGCCTTTTTTGCCGATTGTTACTCAGGCAATCCGGTAGTCAACGCTCTGTGTTTGGGTATCGCTGAGAAAGCTAAGATGGTTCGGGCCAGGGCAAGCGGTAAGGGCAACCTGCTGATGCTGGTGGGGGCTGAGACTGGTCGTGATGGAATTTATGGCGCTTCTGGCCTGGCGTCACGGACTTTTGAGGATGAGCAAGAACTGAGACCAACGGTTCAAGTGGGCAATCCGTTTCTGGAAAAGCTGCTTATAGAGGCGTGCCTAGAACTGGCGCAGACGGACTGGATTGTAGGAATGCAGGATTTGGGAGCTGCCGGGTTGACCAGCGCTGCTGTGGAGTCTGTAGCTAGGGGTGGAGCTGGTGTGGAGATAGATGTAGGCAAGGTGCCTCGTCGCGACGAGAATATGACCCCCTATGAAGTGATGCTTTCAGAATCGCAAGAGAGGATGCTCGTGATTGTAAAAAGGGGTCATGAGGACAAGGTGCAGGCCTTATTTGATCACTGGGAACTCCGCTCTGACATTATTGGCGAGGTTACTGACAGCGGCTTAGCCGTGATTAAGGAAGGCAAGGAAGTGGTGGCCGAAGTCCTGGTGAATCTACTATTGTCCCCACCTTTGTATCGTCGGCGGAGCAAGAAACCAGCCTGGCTTACCGAACTTCAATCCTTCGATATGGCCACTATCCCCGATCTTAGGCCTAGGCAATGTAACTCTACTTTGCTTCGTCTGCTGGCTTCGCCCAACATTGCCAGCAAGGAGTGGATTTATCGCCAATACGACCATCAAGTGATGAACAATTCTGTGGTTCTCCCCGGCGGCGACGCTGCTGTTTTGCGCATGAAAGGCACAAGGAAGGGCATTTCTTTGGCCACCGATGGCAATGGGCGATATTGCTATCTCGACCCTTTCTTGGGGGGCGTGATTGCAGTAGTTGAGGCTGCTAGAAATTTGGTCTGTAGTGGTGCTGAGCCCTTAGCTGTGACTGATTGTCTGAACTTCGGAAATCCGGAAAAGGACGACGTCTACTATCAGTTGACAGAGAGCATTAAAGGGATGGCGCGATCTTGTCGAGAACTGAGAATTCCAGTTATCAGTGGCAACGTTAGTCTTTACAATGAGACTAAAGGCCAGGCCATTTACCCCACACCAGTAGTCGGCATGGTAGGAATCATCTATGATATAAATAGATATTGCACTATGTCTTTCAAAGATGAAGGCGACTTGGTATTTCTGCTAGGTGCTGCCCCGAGCCGAAGCCCTGGGTGTAGCGAAGGAACTAGTGGGGGGGCTCTGGGTGGCAGCGAATATCTGGAGGTTGTGCACCACTTAATCAAAGGGAAACCTAGCATCGATTTGGATTTAGAAAGAAGGGTGCAACGTTGCTGTTTGGAAGCCATAAGGCGTGGACTTGTCAAATCAGCCCATGATTGCTCGGATGGTGGGCTGGCAGTGGCTATTGCTGAAAGTTGTATTGTTGGCGATATTGGCTTTAAGGGTGAAGGTTGCAGAATGGGGGGGAGGTTAGACGATTCCCTGTTTGGTGAGCTTCAATCACGCATAGTGGTATCGCTGCCGGTGGGTTCAGCCGCCAAACTGGAGAAGATAGCTGCTAGATGGCAGGTACCATTAGCTTTGCTGGGGAAAATCGGCGGTAGGCGTGTATCGATGGAAGGCTGCATTGATTTGCCTTTGGCTAAGATAAGGAAGGCTTGGGGGAAGGGGTTGGAGAGATTACTGGGTTAGAGGATTTAGAATTGGCCGAAGTGCGTCCGTTTCGAGGTATCAGGTACAAGGAAAGGCTGGTTAAGGATTTAGGCAGAATTATCTGCCCTCCGTACGATGTTATCCCTGCTGCACAACAGGAGATTTACTATAGGAGGGAAGAGAATAACGCTATTCGTTTGGAATATCCAATGGAGCGGCGCGGCGACAATGCTGAAAGCAACAAGTATACCAGAGCGGCCGTCACTCTCCAGAACTGGCTTGAGGATGGAGTCCTTCAAGTGGACCAGTCATCAGCCTTTTACCTCCATGACCACTATTTTACTTATATGGGAGAGAGGAGAAGGCGACGTGGATTAATAGCTCGAGTTAGATTGGAGCCATGGTATTGTGGCATTTACCCTCACGAAGAGACGTATTCCAAAGCTAAGAGCGATCGCTTACAGCTAATGCGAGCTATTCAGGCTACTTCTAGCTCCATACTCGTCCTATACCAGGACTCAGCGCAAGGAGTTGCCGAAATACTGTCTAAAGCGGCGCAAGACAAACCAACAATTGAATGTCATTGCGGGCAAAGCGAGGAAATCTCTGTCGAGGAACAGCATCTAATTTGGACAATAACTGAGCCCGGACTTACAAGGCGGATCACCGAGCTGCTGGCTGATGTGCCCCTTTATATAGCTGATGGCCATCATAGGTACGAAACGGGGTTGACTTATCAGAAGGAGAGAATACGCGAAGTTGGAACTTCCGCTGGGAATGAGGGTTTCAACTACATAATGATGGAGTTGGAGGATTTCTATGATCCAGGGCTGGCCATCTTGCCCATTCACAGGTTGCTACGTGGCGTGGCTACTTCATCGTTAGCTCAGCTAAGGACGAAACTTGAGCATATTTTCGCGGTGGAGTCCATTCCATTAACCGAGGGCTCAGTTAGCAATCTAGGAGGCAAAATGACCGGCGAAGCGGTCCTGGCGATCCTGGGTCTGGAGCGCGAAGCCTTGCTAATTCTAAGACAGCGTCAAGATGTTTCCATTGAGGGGATGATGCCCGATAATCGTTGTCAGGCTTACAAGAACTTTGATGTCAGTATTCTTAGCCATCTTATTCTGCATGAAATGCTCGGGGTTGTGGATGGTGAGGGGGATATTGCCTATACCGTTGACACGAATGAAGCTTGGCAACAGATACGGGAGGGGGAATATCAACTGGCCTTCCTCTTGAATGAGCCCCAAGTGGATGTGATCAAGGCTATCGCTGATGCCAGAGATAGGATGCCGCGCAAATCAACCTATTTCTACCCCAAGGTGCCAGCTGGGTTGATTATGAATTCCCTAGATTGACTGGCTGTGTGGAAATCCCTGAAGGACTGCAATAGCCATAGCTACCGTCTGCTTTGAGTACCGCCGATTAGTTCACCTGCTTTCGTTCAGTCAGTGGATTCTCAATAGCTCTTGTGTGAGTCCCGTACGGATTTTGGTGTCATTTCGAGTTCACAGGAGTTTCGGTGCAAAGCATTTGCTTCGCCAACGAACTCTAGGATATCTTCATGACTATTCCTGTCCCGTTCTCCCCCGATTATGTATCACTAAAGCTTTACTGGGCTAGCGGTGTGGATGCCAGGAAGGGCTAGTATTTCCTGCCTTTGCGCTTCAGCCAGGGACTCATCGAGAGCTAAGATCATCAGCGCCTTTCCTCTGGGCTTGAGTCGTGATAGGTGCATGGAGCTAATATTGATATCAGCTTTGCCTGCAATGGTGCCTATGGCACCAACAAGCCCCGGCCCGTCAATGTGGTCACAGAAAAGGAAATAGCCACCGGTGGGCACTATATCCATCCAGAAGTCGTCAACCTGGACGATGTGGGTTTCATTGTCTCTAACCGTGCCTGATATAGTAGTAGTTCTTACATTGGTATCAAGTTCCAGGGTAAGCAAGTTGGAATAATTCTGGCAGATGGCCTGTTTTTCTTCGCTTATCTTCAAGCCACGTTGAGCGGCGATGAAACCGACATTAACCAGATTGATTCTTTCCTCGGTTGCTTGTTGTAATAACCCGCTGATAGTCGCTGTCTTAATAGGATTGCAATCATAGTTGGTGACTTCACCGCTATATGTAATGTGTATTGAGCGTATTTGTCCTTCCATCAACTGGCTGGCAAGGCTGCCGATAGTCGAAGCTGCATTTATGAACGGCACTAGCTCCGGAGGGATATTGGGGGCATTAACAGCATATCTGCTGAACTGCCCTTTAAGGACTGTCAGAACTTGCTCGGCGATATCTTGGGCTGCTTGAGCTTGAGCTTCGGTTGTGGAGGCACCAAGGTGGGGAGTAATGATTATTTTTTCATTTTGGAACAAGGAGCTCTCGGTTAGTGGTTCGCTCTCAAAGACATCAAAAGCGGCGCCAGCCAGTCTCCCCTCCTCGATTGCTTTAACTACTTCCTTCTCATCAACCAGCCCACCTCTGGCGCAATTGATGATTCGAGCTGTTGGTTTGACCTTCGCCAGTTCCTCGGCACCTATTAGTTGGGTAGTAGTTGTTGTTAGTGGCACATGAAGCGAGAGAAAATCAGCTTCTGCAAGGAGCTGATCTAGTGGGGCCAAATCCACCTTAATATTGCGAGCAAAGTCGGTGGATACAAAGGGATCGTAGGCAATAACATGCATTTCAAACGCTTGAGCTCTCTTGGCTACCTCGGAACCTACATTGCCTAAGCCAATAATGCCTAATGTCTTATTTCTGAGTTCGATGCCAATTAGCTTCTCCCTTTGCCATTTGCCTGACTTAAGCTGATTATTCGCTTCAGGTACGTGACGAGCTAGTGCAAGCATAAGGGCAATGGTATGTTCCGCTGCGGAGACGGTATTGGCTGTGGGCGCATTGACTACGACTATGCCTTTTCTGGTGGCAGCATCAACATCGATATTATCTGTCCCAACTCCCGCTCTGCCGATAACCTTTAGCTTTTCCCCGCGTTCAATGATTTCTGCGCCTACTTTAGTTTGGCTACGCACGACTAAAGCGTCGTAGTCACCGATTTTGGCTTTCAAATCCTCAGGCTTTAACCCTGGCTCAACGGTCACGTCGACATGCTGGCGCAGAAACTCTATCCCCTCTTTATCAATTCGGTCCGCAATTAGTACTTTCATTCTCTTGCCTCAGGTAGAGTTCTGGCTAACGCTTCCAACACGGTCTTAATGTCATCCTCTTCAACCCAGCCAAGATGGCCGATGCGAAAGATTCTTCCCGATAGCTTGCTCTGTCCCCCAGCGATAACCACGTCATGTTTCTCTCTGAGAAGCTTGGCCAACTTGGGCACATTGAGTTTGTCAAAGGCGTTCACTGCCGTTACAGTATTGGAGGCACAACCCTCTTCAGGGAAAAGGGATAATCCCAAAGACCTTACCCCGTCTCTGGCCGATTGAGCTACTCTGGCATGCCGAGCAAATATATTCGCCAGTCCCTCATTGAACATTAAGTCGAGGGTAGTATCCAAGCTGTAGAAGATGGAAATGGCTGGCGTCCACGGCGTTTGGCCCTTTCCCAGATAATCCTTGGCTTTGGTGAAATCCCAGTAAAAACGCGGCATCTTGGCACGGGCATGAGCTTTCCAAGCTTCTTCGCCCATGCTAACCATTGCTAGCCCTGGTGGTACCATCCATCCCTTTTGAGAGCCAGTTACAACCACATCACAGCGCCAGTCATCGGCAGGCAAATCAATACAGCCCAGGCTGCTTATAGCATCGACCAGTAGAAGCTTGTCAAATTCCTTAACCACAGTGCTCATGCTGCCTAGGTCGTTAGTTACTCCTGTGGATGTTTCATTGTGGGTCACCAGCACTGCCTTGATGTCGTCATCTGCCTTTAGTGCCTTGTTTATTGCTTCGGGATCAACCGGTTTTCCCCATTCAAAAGAGAGGCGGCTTACTTCAGCGCCAAATTGCTCGGCGATGTCAGCAAAGCGATCACCAAAAACCCCATTGGAGACAGATAACACCTTATCACCCGGCGATAGTGTATTGACAATGGCCGCTTCCAGACCCCCCGTGCCGGAACATGTGAGGATGAAAACATCTCCCTTGGTCTGAAATGCTTGTTTCAGTTTTGTGGTTACCGAATCAAGAATCTTGGCGAAATCTCCGCCTCTATGGTTTATCATTTGTCTTCCCATGGCTTGAAGAGCCTGTGGTGGACATGGTGTAGGTCCTGGTATACGCAATTGCATTTGTGTCACCTCCTGGTTTGTTCCCTTGTCATTCTGAGCATGGAGAATGTACGTATAGCTCCTCAGACTACCTGGTAGCCCCTTTGACCCCCTCGGATCTCAGGCTCATAGTGACGTAAGAGTTCGTTCTATTCAATGGCTATCCTCACGTAGTTGCGTTTGCCTATCTTTAGAATGCTGCCGGGATGCGCGCTGACAATATTGCTGCTTACCGTGCAGCCATCCAGTTCAATTGCTCCCTGGGCAAGCAAGCGCCTTAGTTCACTCTTACTCTTAACTAGACCTTGTTGGACTAGGGGTGGAGCGATGTCAACATGATACATTTCATCCCCAGCACAAGTAGCTGCAAAGGCACATTCAGGGATCTGCCCTGGTATTCCTCTCCTCTGGAACACGCTAGCAAATTCCTGTTCCCCTTCATCCGCAGCCTGTTTGCTATGAAATTGCTTCACAATTTCATAAGCTAGCCGTTTCTTGACTATCATTGGGTTAATCAAGTGAGTGCTCAATTGGCTTTCAAAGCTGGCGATTTCCTCACTTGGGACATCGGTCACTAGGTCAAAGTAATCGATTATGGCATAATCTGGGATAGACATCACCTTGCCGTACATTTCCTGGTGAGACTCATCAATGCCTATTTGATTGTTCAAGCTCTTGCTCATCTTCTGGCTGCCATCGGTGCCGACGAGAAGTGGCACGAGGAGAATCTGTTGAGGAGGCTGGCCCATTACTTGTTGCAGTTCCCTGCCCAGAAGACAATTGAACTTTTGGTCGGTGCCGCCAAATTCGACATCTGCTTGGATGGCTACTGAATCATATGCCTGCAGCAAGGGATAGAGCATTTCAGTTAGAGAGATGGGATTGCCCGAGCTATACCTTCTGTTGAAATCCTCTCTAGCCAGGAGTTGTGCTATGGTGAATTTGCTGGTAAGTCGGATCACCTCGTCCAAAGTGAACTGGTTATACCACTCGCTTTGCCACCTTACCTCTGTTTTGTCCTTGTCCACCACTTTAAAGAATTGCCTCATGTAAGTCTTTGCGTTGGCCTCTATTTCGGCTTGGGAGAGCATGGGGCGAGTACTTGATTGACCACTTGGATCGCCGATTCGTGCTGTCCAATCACCAACTACGAGGATGACATTATGTCCTAGTTCTTGGAATTGGCGTAGTTTCCTCAGGCCGACCGCATGCCCCAGGTGGATGTCGGTGGAACTGGGGTCGAAGCCCTGTTTCAGCTTCAAGGTTTTTCCTGATTCCAGTAGCTCAATCAACTCCTGTTCGACGATAGCTTCAGCTACCCCCCTCTCTAGCATAGAACTGTACTTAAGAGCGGTCATTTCAATTCCTTGGCCAGGATCGTTTTTGCCTTTCCAATATCTTTTTCCATTTGAGTCTTCAGTTCTTCAGAAGACGCGAAGCGTTGCTCATTTCTTAGTTTCCAGACAAATTGCGTCTTGATCTGTTTACCATATAAGTCACCTTCATGATCCAGCAGGTGAATTTCGACGGTTCTTCTGCTAGCTCCAAACGTGGGGCGGATGCCGATATTGGTTGCTGAAGCAAATTGCTTTCCATCCACCTGAGAAATGGTGGCATAAACACCATTTCCAGGTAGTGCTTGCTGTGCTTTCATGTCCAGGTTGGCGGTGGGGAATCCCAAATCTCGGCCACGCTTTTCCCCAGGGACAACTTCGCCAACGATGCCGAAGTGACGCCCCATTAGCTTTGTTACCTTTGCCATATCCCCTTGAGCCAGTGCCTGCCGAATAATAGTGCTGCTTACTATTTCGCCGTCGATCGTAAAAGGAGAGATAGTCTCCACGGTGAAGCCGATTTCTTGCCCTAGAGCAGAAAGTAGCGTAGTATTTCCTTCACGTCCCCTTCCTAAGGCGAAGTCAGGACTAATCATGAGTCCACGCATCTTAAGATATCTCTTCAGCAAGATAACAAATTCTCGTGCACTGAGTTGAGCTACCTCCGGGGTGAAGGATATCACGGCAACCAGATCTACTTCCCGTTCTCGAAGTCTATTTATTCGCTCTTCCAGGGTGCTTAGCCAGGGCAATTGGTCCCGGTGTAACACCCATTCAGGATGGGGGTTGAAGGTAACTACTCCGCTGAGCAGATTCTCTTCTTTTGCTCGCTGCTTTAGTCTGGTAATCAAGTAGTGATGCCCCGCGTGCACGCCGTCGAAAACGCCAATAGTGAGCAGCGTTTCCCCTTGTGGAACCAGTTTGGCTAACTCTTGCTCAATCCCCACGGAACTCAGGCTCTAACCTTTGCGCCAGAAACAGCTAATCTTCTACCTGTCGCTTCCACTAAGAGCGTCAATTGGGATGTAAGTCGCTGGAAGTTATCAAACGTAAGTGATTGAGCGCCGTCCTTGAGCGCCAGGTCAGGATTAGGATGAACCTCTATCATTAATCCATCTGCTCCAGCAGCCAGCGCCGCAAGTGCCAGAGGAGACACCAAATACCACTTTCCTGTGGCGTGGCTTGGATCGGCGATTATGGGCAGGTGGCTTAGTTTCTTAATGATAGGAATAGCACTGATATCCATGGTATTGCGAGTATAGGTCTCAAAAGTCCTGATGCCCCGCTCGCAGAGGATGACTTGTTCATTCCCTTGAGCCAAAATGTATTCAGCGGCCAATAGCCACTCTTGGATGGTGGATGACAGCCCCCGCTTGAGCATTACCGGCTTCTTTGTTTTCCCTACCTCGTCGAGCAGAGTGAAGTTCTGCATATTTCGAGCTCCAATCTGAAGTATGTCGGCATAGCTAGCCACGAGCTCGACATCGGTTGGCGTCATTACTTCAGTGATGACAGGCATTGCAGTCTCCTCTCGTGCCTTTGCTAGCAGTCTAAGGCCTTCCTCGCCTAAGCCGCGAAAATGATACGGAGAGGTGCTTGGTTTAAAGGCGCCACCACGAAGTATATTGGCCCCTGCTGCCTTGACTGCGTGAGCGGTGGTTAGAAGTTGCTCTTCGCTTTCTACAGCACAGGGTCCAGCCATAATAACTACTTCATCACCGCCGATAGCAAGGTCATTTACGGTAACTACCGTATTCAGGGGATGGAACTCTCGACTGGCAAGCTTATAAGGTTTGCTGACAGCGAAAACCTCTTCTACCCCAGGGAGCAATTCCAACCTATCACGAAGTTCCGGGAGGGGTTGACCCAATACGCCAATAACCGTGTGCTCGATGCCTTGCGAGATATGTCCCTTCAGTCCTAATTCCTCGATCCGCTTGACAACCCCATGGATTTCGTCCTGGCTACAGCCAGCTCTCATGACTACAATCATTTCTTGCCTCCGACTAACTCTTTAGCCTCTCCCAAATAAACGTGGACAATTTCGTCGAGTGTTTTTTCGGTATTGACCAGCATCAAAATCCTCAAGCAGCTAGGCAGACTATTGGGAACATTCATTTCGTGTCCACAAAGCAAAGCGAGCTGCTTTGGCCATGCTAATTCCCGTGTTGCTGCAGCAGGGAATTCGGCAGTCAGGTCCGGCGTTGTGGTAAAAAAGATGGCAGCTATTTCGGCGGTTTCAATTCCGTTGGCCTGCGCCATTTCCTTGAGCAGCTCCGTAGCGGCAAGTATGATGGCCTCCGTCGTGTTTGCTGGAACTGTAATAGCACCTCTGATGCCGCGGCACTGCAATTTGGTATATTCCCTAACTTTGAGCTAATAGCCTATCTTATTTTGTTAGCCTTCGTCAAGGAAATCCTGGCTCTTTGTCAAACTGTGTGGAAACAGCTACGGGACGGTACAAACCCCAGGAGCATTTTTCTCCAATATACGCCCACATTTCTTAAGCCATAAGAGACTCGCTTTAGCGTTTTGATCTTTGTATTACAGCCTTCAGTGAAGCCGTTGGTGGTGCCATTATCAAAGTGGTTCAGGATAGGCTCACCCCATCGCCTCAAGGTATTACCCCACCTTATTAGCTCTCCATCATCCTCTGACTT